>Ga0247841_10000431_pt1 | contig 108392 bp, 88 predicted proteins | sample LaCruzMarch2015__2_FD_192410 | JGI IMG/M metagenome (GOLD analysis project Ga0247841, IMG submission 192410) | Freshwater microbial communities from meromictic Lake La Cruz, Castile-La Mancha, Spain - LaCruzMarch2015_18m | ecosystem: Environmental > Aquatic > Freshwater > Lake | place: Spain... | reverse complement strand
TAGTCGCTGTCTCCGCATATTTCCGTTCTTATGATGGTTTCCTCTCCTCTGCACTTGATTTCTGCCGCCTGATACGTTATAAATATCCTCAGTGTATCGGTGTTAATGATCATACTGTCTGTTCACTTCTTCAAAGCAATGCTAAAAGAAGATATGCAACTGATCCGGACTATTCGGCTAAATTTGAATCGCTTTAACGAACCTTTTGAAATCTGTATCATTAACCACGGGATTCATCCCGTGGATTGCTAAACTCCCTCATTCTCTAACGGTTTTAATTGTAAATCAGTCTACTGACTGACCGTTTAACTGTAAAAACCGTCAATTAGTAGACTGACGGTTTACATCGTTCTGCAACACCCTCTAAATCCGTTGGTTTCCCGCGCAATGATCAATCCCAAAGTAGCGCGGGATGAAGCTTGGAACGCTTCAAATGATACCTTTTACCGAAGATTTTCTTAGGCAATTGACCTTAGACAGGCCACCCCCAGCCGACCCCCCCGGCAGCTGACGGAGACTAATTTTTCATTCATAATTCATAATTCTTAATTCATAATTTTTTGATTCTTACTGATCTTTTCCGTATATTTACTAAGTTTTTTCCGAAAGTTTGGAAATATGATAATTAAGATTGCCGGTTTAAGTGACGGAATTAATTTTTTAGAGTTTGAAGGGCAGGTTAATGAGCTTAAACTTGATGAACCTTTCAGGGATAATTACTCTCTGAAGCTTAATCTCGATAAATCTCACCACCAGTTGATCCTTTCTGCTTCACTTACTCTTGGAGCAAGTTTTTCATGCGATAGGTGCGGAGTTGAATTTTCAGAACCCGTAACTGCGGATTTTAAGCTGGTTTATCTATTTGGAGTTACTCCCGAAGATACACCTGACACTGAACTCCTCTACCTTCCGTTTGACGCGGATAAAATTAATATCGCTAAGGAAGTTTATGATTTTGCACTCTTGAGCTTACCAATGAAAAAACTTTGTAAAGAAGACTGCGCGGGTTTATGCCCCCGGTGTCACGCTAACTTAAATACCGGGCAATGTGTTTGTACAGAAGCTGAAGTGAAGCCCCAATGGGAAGCTTTGCAGGAATTGAAGAATAAGATAATAAATAAATAATAAAATAACGGAAATAATTATGCCAAATCCCAAAAGAAGACATTCGAGTACAAGAAGAGACAAAAGAAGAACTCATTACAAGGCAACTGCACCTGCTCTAAGTGCTTGTGCAAATTGCGGTGAAATAAAACTTCCTCATCGTGCTTGCCCGTCATGCGGTTACTATAACAGCCGTTCCATGCTTATCCCAAAGAGTTAATCTTTTAATCAATAATGTCACTTCCTGACGATAAAAAAAAGTGTCGGATAGCCGTTGATGCAATGGGGGGCGATTTCGCCCCTCTTAATCAAATTAAGGGAGCCATTGAGGCTCAGGCTTACTCTACGGATATAGAAGTTATTCTGATTGGCAACTCAGACCGGATAAATGCTTGCCTGCAAGAAAATAATCTCGCCTACCCCGAATCTCTGATCATTCACGCTGATGAAGTTATCGGTATGGATGAACATCCTGCTAAGGCAATCAGAACTAAGAAGAATTCTTCAATAGTTGTCGGAAATAAGCTTGTTAAAGACCGGACTGTTGATGCCTTCGTAAGTGCCGGAAACACAGGCGCAATGATGGCTTCCGCAACGTTGGACCTTGGGCGTATCAGCGGTTGTGGGCGCCCTACAATTGGTTCTGTCATGCCTTCAGAAAAGGGGATTACTACCCTCTTCGATGTTGGCGCAAGCGTTGATTCGAAAGCTAGTCACTTGGTTGAATATGCTATTATGGGGTCTATTTATGTCAGGGAAATCTATAACATTCCTGAGCCGAAAGTTGGTCTCTTAAGTGTCGGCGAGGAGGATGCTAAAGGAAATGAGGTTACACTTACTGCCCTTCCCCTTCTGCGTAAGGCAAACATTAATTTTGTCGGCAACATCGAAGGGAGGGATATTCTTAACGGCGTTGTTAATGTTGTAGTTTGCGACGGTTTTACCGGTAATATAATCCTTAAGTTTGGTGAGAGTGTTTTAACTTTAATGAAAAACCTTCTCCGCAGCTATGCTGATAAAGGTTTGCTCAATAAAATTAAAGCTCTTTTAATAAAAAACACACTGAAGGAATTACTGAAAGGCTTTGATTATCAGGAACACGGCGGAGTTCCGCTGCTTGGTGTTAATGGTGTTTGCATCGTTGGACACGGCAAAAGCACTCCAAAAGCCATGAGAAACATGATTCTCCGTGCTCAGGATATGTACAACAAAAACTTAGTCGGAAAAATAGAAAAATCGCTGAAAGAATATTCACTCTAAAAATTTTAGGAATTTATGCCAAATAAACGAATTTACGCCACCATAACAGGTGTGGGTCACTACCTGCCTGAAAAGGTATTGGATAATAAATATTTTGAGTCCATTGTTGACACTTCTGATGAATGGATCATGTCAAGAACAGGGATTAAAGAAAGAAGAATGATTGAAGACGGTGCAACATCCGATCTCGGCGCCCGCGCAGTCATGGATCTTCTTAAATCTAAAAATATGTCTGCTGAAGAAATTGATTGTATAATCACAGCTACCGTAACACCCGATTACTTTTTCCCAAACACCACTTGTCTTATACAGCAAAAAATTGGTGCTGTTAATGCCTGGGGATATGACGTCAACGCTGCCTGCTCGGCCTTCCTCTTCGCGCTTGAATCAGCCGCAGGATTAATAGAATCAGGGAAATACAAGAAAATTGTCGTAGTCGGAGCTGATAAAATGACTTCAATAACTGACTATCAGGACAGAAATAATTGCATTCTCTTTGGAGATGGCGGTGCTGCTGTTCTTCTTGAACCATCCGAAGACCCGAATTTCGGAATTCAGGATAGTATCCTAAAAATAGACGGAAGCGGCAAGGATTTTCTTCAGATGAAAGCCGGTGGGAGTGCTTTCCCGGCTACCGAGGAGACTGTTAAGAACAGGGAACACTATATTTATCAGGAGGGGAAATCGGTTTTCAAGTTCGCGGTTAAAGGTATGGCAGATGTTTCTTACGAAATTATGCAAAAGAATAACCTTAAACCTGAAGATATTGCATTCCTCGTTCCTCATCAGGCTAACTTGCGAATCATTTCAGCTACTGCCCAAAGAATGGGAATCTCTGAGGATAAAGTGATGATTAACATTCAGAAATACGGCAATACTACTGCTGCTACTATCCCTCTCTGCCTTGTTGAATATTACAGGGACGGCAGACTGAAAAAAGGGGATAAGATTATCCTCGCTGCTTTTGGTGCCGGATTTACCTGGGGTTCAATGTACCTTATCTGGGGAATGGATAATGTCTAAAAGAGCTTTTCTCTTTCCCGGTCAGGGCTCGCAATATATCGGAATGGCAAAAGACCTTTACGAAAACTGTGTTGAAGTAAAGGAAATGATTCAGACTGCGGATAGTATCCTCGGCGTAAATCTTTCCCATATTATGTTCAATGGTCCGGAAGACAAATTGAAACAGACTGAATACACTCAACCGGCTATCTTCCTCCACAGTGTTGTTCTTGCTTCAATAATCCGCACTCTTGATTTTGAAGCTTCGGCAGGACACTCGCTTGGAGAATATTCAGCTTTGGTTGCTTCAGGAGCTATTCAGTTTCACGATGCATTAAAACTCGTCCGTTTCCGCGGGGAGTCAATGCAGCAGGCAGGAATAGAAAATCCCGGAACACTGGCTGCAATAATCGGGTTACAGAGCAATATTGTAGAAGAAGCTTGTTTGGAAGCCTCCGCGGCAGGTATTGTTCAATGCGCCAACTTTAACGGTGCGGGGCAGGTAGTTATCTCCGGTTCGATAGACGGAGTGCGCAAAGGAATGGAACTCTGCAAGGCTAAAGGGGCTAAACTTGTTAAGGAACTTGTGGTGAGTGGTGCCTTTCACTCCCCTCTTATGCAATCTGCAAAAGATAAACTCGGAGTGATTCTCGAAACGGCAAATATTTTTAATGCCCGTCGCCCTGTTTATGCTAACGTCACCGCAAAACCAGTTACGGATAAAGATGAAATTAAAAAATCATTATTCGAACAGGTAACTTCCCCCGTTCGCTGGGAAGAGACTATCCGGAATATGGCCAGCGATGGCTTTGATGAATTTGTAGAAGTCGGTCCGGGTAAAGTTTTGCAGGGACTTGTAAAAAGAATTCACCCTGATGCCGTTGTTTCAGGTATTGATAAATTTACTGATGTAGAAAAATATTTATAATGATTGAATCAAACAAAATAATTAAAGGTCTCAAAATTGATCCGCAGATTTTTACATTCAACTATGCATGCAGGTGCAACGGCGAATGCTGCCACTACGGAGTCTATACAGATCTTAAAGAACACGAATTTATTCTCTCCATTAAAGACCGTTTTATCCCTTTAATGGACGAGACTCAGTCAACCAACCCGGAAGACTGGTTTGAAGAACCTTCAGAAGATGACGATTTTGAGTCGGGTTTTGCTGTTGGCACTGAAGTGATAAATAATAAATGTGTCTTCCTGGACAAAGAAGGTCTTTGCGTCTTGCAGAAACTTGCAATGAATGACGGTGTTCATAAATGGGAATATAAACCCCTTTATTGCATCCTTTTCCCTCTCACTATCTTTGAAAATACGCTGACTATTGATGATGAACATATTGACAGGCTTAGCCATTGCAACAAAAATAATGTCAATTGCACTACTTCCATTTTTGATTTTTGCGCTGAAGAATTAGTTCATCTTCTTGGTAATGACGGATTTAAGGAACTGAAAAGCTATAAGGAGGAGTATATGGCCTCTTTAGTCCCTAAAAATAACTGATTTTACTTTGGATAAGTCATTAACTTTGAATATATTCGTACTTATTTTTGAAGTTATACTTTAAAATATTGCTCGTTTAAGTTGTGTTTCTATTAACTAAGAAAAAGAATAAAGAATGTTGAAAGATAAAATTGCCGTAATTACCGGCGGAGCTCGTGGAATAGGGCGCTCGATAGCTGTTGAATTTCTGAATAACCATGCGGATATTGTAATTCTGGATAAATTCTTTCCTGAAGACTTCAATAACTGGCTTGAGGAAATGAAAGTCCATAACAGGAAAATCGTTTATAAAGCAGTTGACATTACGGATACAAAAGCAACGGATGCAGTATTTGACGAAGTTTTTGCTGAAACAGGGAAAATTGACATCCTTGTAAACAACGCCGGAATTACAAGGGATAAATTGCTCCTTCGAATGACGGACGAGGATTGGGATCTCGTTTTGGCAGTAAACCTTAAAGGTGCTTTTGTTACAACCCGTTCAGTTGCTAAATTTATGATTAAACAGAAATCAGGGAAAATTATTAATATCTCTTCCGTTGTCGGAATTATGGGTAACGCCGGACAAGCGAATTATTCTGCTTCTAAAGCAGGTTTGATAGGGTTAACAAAATCTGTTGCTAAAGAGCTTGGCGGCAGGAATATCACCGTTAATGCAGTTGCTCCCGGTTACGTGGAAACCGATATGACCGGACACTTGAATGAAGACCAGAAAAAAGCATTCCTTCAGATTATCCCTCTCAAAAGAGGATGCAAACCTCATGAAATTGCAGGTACTGTAGCTTTCCTTGCCTCTGAAAAGGCAAACTACATTACCGGACAGGTAATCGCCATTGATGGCGGAATGACTATGTAATTTATTTCAACTAATATAGGAGACACAAAATGAACATTGAAGCAAAAGTAAAAGAAATCATCATGGACAAACTTGGTGTTGATGAATCTCAGATTACTCCCGAAGCTTCATTTACTAATGACCTCGGTGCTGATTCCCTCGATAACGTAGAGTTAATCATGGGTTTCGAAAGTGCTTTTAATATCTCGATCCCTGACGAAGATGCTGAAAAAATCGGCACCGTCGGCGATGCTGTTAAGTACTTAACCGAAAAATTAGGATAATTTATTCTTTAGGGAGTTGTTCCTAACCGGGCAACTCCTTTCTGAATTTTCTCTACAACTGAAGGATTCTATGCAAAGAAGAGTAGTAGTCACGGGCTTAGGCACTGTAACTCCGATTGGTAATAATGTCACCGACTTCTGGGAAGGATTAATCAATGGGAAGAACGGTGTCGGTTTAATTACCCGGTTCGATACTTCAAATTTCATAACTAAATTTGCCGCCGAGGTTAAAAACTTCGACCCCGGGCAGTTTATTGAAAGAAAGTCACTCAGCCGGCTTGATCCCTTCACCCAGTATGCCATATCTGCTTCAGAGATGGCTCTTCAAGACTCTAAAATTGACCTGGCTAAGATTACGCTTGAGCGTTTCGGCGTTGTTATTGGAAGTGGTATGGGCGGTATTAAGACCCTCCACGACCAGTTCAGGCAGTATTATACATTAATGGAGGAAGGTCCTAAAAAGATATCCCCTTTCTTCGTCACAATGCTTATTGCCGATATTGCTTCCGGATATATCTCTATCAAGTTTGGTCTCAAAGGACCGAATTATGCCACCACCTCTGCCTGCGCTTCAGGATCTCATGCCATAGCCGATTCATTTATGCTTATTCAGCGGGGTAACGCAGATCTTATGTTCTGCGGCGGTTCAGAAGCTGCGATTTCAGAAATGGGTATCGGTGGTTTCAACTCTATGCGCGCCCTCTCAACCTGGAATGAGAGATACACCGAAGCGTCACGACCATTTGATAAAGACAGGAATGGATTTGTAATGGGCGAAGGTGCCGGAGTGATTATTCTTGAGGAACTTCAACATGCTCTTGACCGCGGTGCTCATATTTACTGCGAAATGTCCGGTGTAGGTCTAACGGGTGATGGTTTTCACATCACAGCTCCTGATCCCAACGGATACGGTGCCCAGCGTTCAATGAAAGAAGCAGTTGATGACGCAAAACTTTCCGTAACCGATATTGACTACATCAACGCACACGGCACGTCAACTCCTCTTAATGATGTTACGGAAACTAATGCTATCAAAAAAGTTTTTGGTGACCACGCTTACTCCCTCGTCGTAAGTTCAATTAAATCCATGACCGGTCATCTCCTTGGGGCTGCCGGCGGGATTGAAGCTATTGCAACCATTCTGGCTGTTCAAAACGATATTATTCCCCCGACAATTAATTATACCACCCCGGATCCGGAGTGTGACTTGAATTACTCCCCTAATGTTGCGACTAAAAAGGTTGTCAATGCCGCTATCTGCAATACATTTGGTTTTGGAGGTCACAACGCTTCAATCCTCTTTAAAAAGTTTAAGGAATAATAATGTTCGGATTCCTCTCAAGATTACTTCGCAAAAGTGTTGAGGTAAAACTCCTCAGCAAAAAGAATTTAGCCGAACTTGAAAAACTTATTGAACACAAAGCAAATAATCAGCAACTCTATATTGAAGCATTCACTCACCGATCTGTTGTTGACCGTAAAAAATTCAAATCCTCGAACGAACGCCTCGAATTTCTGGGTGACTCTGTGCTTGGCTTTGCTATCGCGTATGCACTCTTCAAAAATTTCCCTGATAAAGACGAAGGTTTTCTCACTAAAATCCGTTCTAACTTCGTAAATAAAAACACCCTATATGATGCAGGAGTAAGAATAAATTTAATCGACTTCCTGTTTATCAGCAATGAACTTCTTGTCTCTGTGAATATCGGGATTAAATCCATAGTTGCTGATGCATTTGAAGCTCTCATCGGAGCAATTTATCTCGATCTCGGTTTTGACACTGCTTATAAATTTATTAACAAATACCTTCTTGAACCTAATCTTAAAATCGGTCTTCATCTGGTTGACGATAATTTCAAAAGCCAACTCCTTGAACTTACTCAGGCAGTGCACCTGGAAATGCCAAAATATACGGTTATCAGAGAGGAAGGACCTGAACATGAAAGGGTTTTCACTGTTTCAGTTAGTGTTTCTAACGAGGAACTTGGAATCGGTAAAGGCCGGAATAAAAAATCTGCCGAGCAGGAAGCAGCAAAACAGGCTTTTGGCATTCTAAAAAGCCGCATCGTAAAAAAGCAATAAAATCCCCTCCCCCTCAGTCAGCAGACTGATTTTCAAACATAAATAACAGTCAATTTTTCACACTTTATAAAAATTAAGGTATCCCCCAAATATTGAGGGACACCTAAAAGAATTATGAATTATGAATGAAAAATTAAATATTAAAAACAACTAAATTACAATTTCGATAATCCTTTAAGATCAAGAGATGTTGCAATCTTTTTTAATTGTTCCGTGTCAGTCTGCTCATTTGCCTGAAGGTGAAGAAGGAAACGATATCCAATGGCAAGAGTTACTTCTGCGTTTTTATCAGACTTGGAATATTTTTCAAACCCGCTTACCCTGTCTATACCCGGATTAAAGCTTCTTTCATAACCATTGGAATTCTCTACTGAGTATCCACTTGCCCAAAAGACCAACCCGGCATATAAATCGACTGCCTGGTTATAATCAGTCAGTTCAACAGATATATTCGACTGAATCCCTCCCGAAAGTTCTTTTCTAAAATTGATTCGAGCTTGCGAAAAAGACATAATTCCCATACTCACAGTTTCCCCTTGCGGTTCATCACCCGTAAAACCGTTTACTGCTTTTGGTAAATATTCCTGGAGTTTGCTAAAATGTACTGCCAGCGTATCTCCTCTCTGAATTCTCTCCTCCCGTGCTTTTTTAGATTCCTCCATCCCCTTTTCCATATTCTGAACCATATCCGGAGCTTTCTGCATCAGTTCTAAAGCATCCTTGGCTTCATCAACTTTATCTCCGCATCCGAAATAAATTCCGGAAAATATTATTGCGACCACAATTAGTATTCTTCTCATTGGAACCTCATAATGTTTATTAACAAATTATTTAATTTAAGGACAATCTCCGGCTTTTTTAAGGTTCTTATCAATCTGCCATAAAGTTTTTGATGCTCCGAACCCAAACAAACCAAAGAAATCAAAATCATATCCCACTGCACCGATAAACGATGCGTCAATTTTCATACAAGGATGTACTCCCGTTACAAAAGTCCCCCCAATCAGAAAGGCAGTATGAATATAAGGAACGACCAATCCACCCAAAATTGAGACTTCAAACCTTGGGAAAGTTAATCCGAAATTAGCACCGGCTGCAACCGAAGTAGCTACGTGTATCGAATCGGAATTTGATTCAAATTGAATTGGCCCGGCATTGGCTACAACTCCGACCGTTGATCCTGAATATTTTAATCCTACATCGCTGTTGTAAGTGAACTTTGTTTTAATATACGCCGAGGCATCAATGGTTCCGAAAGTGGTATTTACAACGAACAACACTTTTAACTTCAAGACTACCGGGACTCCTCCCACAACCGTCGGAATAGCAAGCAGCACGAAAGGGAGTTCAATTGCTCCGAAGAGTTCACTGAGTTGTGCTTTTGCAGTAATTGAAAGGGTTATTTCCCCTTTTAGACCCGACATCGTATGGTCATAATTCTTTAAGTTGCTGTTTTCATAAACAATTTTCCCTTCGTTCTTGAATTTCTCTAAATATCCCTCAAAAGCATATTTCGATTCAGATATCCCCTTCTTCTTAGTAACTTCGCATGAAGCATCTAATCTCGAATCATTAAGCGTTAATGTGATAGTTCCCTTCAAGTCTTCGGAGAATTTCACTTCGAATGTTATATCACCCGCATTCTCTTTTCTTATTGAAGGATATTTTGAGACAAGTGTTATATCTTGCGCCATAGCCGGTAAGAATCTGACCTCTTTATTCCAGTAGATAGTGGCATCGTCAATTGCCTCGTTCATATTTACTGCCTCTGCTTCAACTTGAATACTCGTCCCTTGATCTGTAACAGAGGTTATCTTACGAATTACTTTACCGTAAATGAAAATAATGTCATTAATCAGGAGATTTGCAGCCTTAGAATTTGATTTGCTGAATGTGATATTAGTGTAATCCTCATTATTAGTGAGAATAGAACTAAGATCATTTTGTTCAAATGGAATGGTTCCCGCAGTCCAATGTATATCGGCAAAAGTAGAGTCAGTTGAGGGAGGTGTCACCGGGTTTACCGGGTTACTGTCTTTGCTGCAGCTTTGGAATATGAAAACAGAAAAAACAATTAAAATAAAATATTGCACAACATTTTTCATAGTATTCTCTTATTCATATTTTTTTAATAAACATACGTTTAAAGATAAATGAAATTTTCTATTAAAAAAAATCCATCACAGAATCTGATATATTCTTAATTTAATTTCCTGTAATACAATCATTCTTTCCGTCCGTCAGGTGTTTGGATTTTCAATTTTTAGAATATCCACAAGTCATATAGTTTTCATTATAATCAGGATTTTTACTATTTTTGTTTTTAATTTTTAAGAATTCAAATATGCTTGAAATAATAAACCTTCGAAAAGAATATTCGGCGACCACTGCGGTGGACGATATTACGTTTAAGGCAGAAGCCGGGAAAATCTTTGGTTTGCTGGGTCCTAATGGCGCAGGCAAGACTACAACGATTCGCATTATTCTTGATATTCTTAAACCTACATCAGGGGAGGTTAGATTTTACGGCAAAGCAATTGACAATGAATTTCTGAATAAGACCGGTTACCTTCCGGAAGAACGCGGGCTTTACAAGAAGAGCCGTGTGATTGATATTATCCGTTATTTTGCAGAGTTAAAAAACATCCCTGCAGCTCAGGGGATTGCCTCCGGAATTGAGTGGCTTAATAAATTCGACATAATTCAATATAAGGATCGCAAACTTGAGGAGTTATCAAAAGGAAATCAACAAAAAATTCAATTTATCACTTCAATTCTTCACAATCCTGATATTCTGATTCTCGATGAGCCGTTTAGCGGTTTTGACCCGATTAACCAGCAGATTGTTAAGGATATCCTTATTGATTTCGTTAATTCGGGAAAAATAATTATACTTTCCACACATCAGATGGAATTAGCTGAAAAGCTTTGCCACGAGATATTTTTGATAGATAACGGTAAAGAAGTAGTAAGCGGTAATATAAATGAAGTAAGGAAAAGGTACGGGAAAAACAGCGTAAAGGTAGAGTTCACCGGCGACATCTCATTCGTGAATTCTCTGCCTTACGTTTTAGAGTTAAACGCATACAATAACTATGCTGAAGTGGAATTGAGGGAAAACACACCACCGAACGTTTTTTTGCAGGATTTGATTAACAGGATCGAAATACGTAATTTCAATATCGTGGAAGCTACGCTGAATAAAATATTCATTGATTTAATAAAAAAATCGGAGGGGTAATCAAATGAAAAAATATCTTGTTATTGCCAAATGGGAGTTTCTGGAAAAAGTTAAAACAAAGGCTTTTTTGATCTCACTCTTTTTAACTCCTTTAATTATTTTTGTATTTTCCTTCCTTCCCGGTAAGCTTGCTCAGGAAGAGGATAAAAATATTAAAGTAATCGGAATTCTCGACTCGACGCAAATTTATTTCCAGCATCTTTCGGAAAAGCTTTCTTCTCTGGCTTTTGACACTAAACAACCGAGATTTCTGGTCATTAATCTTTATAAGAAGACTGTTTCTGTCTCGAAATTAATGTCAGAAGCCAATAAAGATGTTTTAGAAAAAAAGATTGCCGGGTACATCTATATAGTGCAAGGACCGGCGACAAAACCTCTTGTTGAATACAGGTCATTGACTGTCGGTAATTTTCAGGAGCTTGATATAATCAGCACATCCTTTAATGATGTTCACCATAAAATCGAATTCACCAAATTGAATCTTGACCCGGAGATCATTTCCGGAATAACAAAAAGCATTGAGGTTAAATCGATTAAAGTTGAAGAAGAAGGGAAAGTTTCTGATACTGATTTTCTCACAAAATTTATGACTTCTTATGTTTTTATTATTCTCCTGATGATTACGATCATAAGTTCCGGAGGTATGCTTATCCGTAGTTTAGTGGAAGAAAAAAGTAACAGGCTGATCGAAATTTTAATTTCAAGTTGCTCGCCTAATGATTTGCTTACTGGCAAAGTGCTTGGTCTCTCACTTCTTTCACTTTTCCAGGTAGCTGTCTGGCTCATATTGGCATTAGCATTTATGGGTTCGTCGGTTGTAACGTTTATTAATTTCGATAATATTCCTCTGATTTTAGTCTATTTTATTCTCGGATTTGTCCTGTATACTTCCCTGTTTGTCGGAGTTGGAAGCGTTGTGACAACAGAACAGGAATCGCAGCAACTAACGAGTTACTTATCCCTGATAATACTTCTTCCCATTGTTATTGCAATCCCGGTAATGCAGAATCCCGATCTGCTTCTGGCGAAGATCTTTTCCTATTTCCCCCTGACATCACCAGCAATTATGATTTTGAGATTAAATAATGTTTCGATCCCTTTATATGAGATTATCGCAACTCTTGTGATTATGCTTATATCGATCTATATCACAATCTGGTTTTCCGCACGTATTTTCAGAATTGGAATTCTTTCTTATGGAAAGATCCCGTCTTTCAAACAAATATCAACCTGGTTAAGAAAAGGATAATTTGTGATTATAATTACATCCTTATTTGCTGCAGTTATTCCGATATTAATCTATCTTTTCCTCCTATGGAAATATGATAAATATGATCCGGAACCTCTCGGATTATATCTGAAAAACTTTGTCTGGGGAGCAGCAGGAGCAATTTTTCTGGCAATTATTGGAACTCAGATAGTTACTTCTGTTTTTCAAATTTTTCTCTCTGATCCGGGTAAAATTGATTTTCTGCAAACAGTTGCTTTTGCCCCTTTTGTTGAAGAAATGACCAAAGGGATATTTCTGTTTGGAACAGTTATGAGCAGGAAATTCGATAATATGACTGATGGAATTGTTTATGGAGGAGCAATCGGTCTTGGTTTTGGAATGACTGAAAATTTCCTCTATTTCACTACATACGGTGAATCTTTGACAGGGTGGTTATTTCTTGTGATCGTTCGTACTCTTTTTACGGCTGTAATGCATTGCGTGGCAACCGGAACTTTTGGGGCTTTCCTTGGATATGCGAAGTTTGCTCCTCCTTTGAAGAAATTCACTTTTCCGGTAATAGGTTTTCTGGTTGCTGTATTTATCCACTTTGCATGGAATTTCAGCGTAAGTTTTGAAGGGACTTCACTAATAGGAATTCTTTTTCTTATCATTACGATTTCAATTTTCATCGCAACTTTTTATCTCTCCATATCAAATGAAAGCAAGATGATTTTCAGAGAACTTTCTGAAGAGTCAGATAAGGGTTTGATTCCGAAAGAGCATCTGCATATACTTGATTCTTCCAACAGAGAGCAAATCGGCTGGATAGATGAACGAATAAGAAAAAATTACATAACTTTAGCTACAACGCTGGCTTTTCGCAAGATGCAGGAACGAAATAGCTCGGGATTTAATAAATTATTCTATCAGAGCGAAATTGTTGTTCACCGAAACAAAATAGCCGAGCTATTAGGAAAGACTGAGTTTGTCAGTAACTGAATTACCTTCCGCCAGGGGACGGATTTTTAATATGGTTATTTCATTAATAACAACTTCTTTACAGAGCTATACTCATTAATAGTGAGTTTATAAAAATAAACACCACTAACAAGACTGCTTCCGTTGAAGGTCACTTCATAACGACCCGGTTCCTGAAAACAGTTTACAATTTGCTCCATTTCATTTCCCAAAATATCATATATTTTTAGAGTTACTAAACCGGACCGGACCGTTTGGTAACTAATTTTTGTGACCGGGTTAAACGGGTTGGGGTAATTCTGAGACAAGAGATATTCCATTATTTGCGTTTCATCCTGAACATCCATACCCCAATATGTTGTGTATGCACAGCTTGAAACCGGGCCGGGACCAAAGCTATTGTAAGGAGTTACTTTAAGAGTGTAAGCTCTGTCCGGAGAAAGATATGGGGCTATAAACGCATTAGTATTTATGAGAGTATCTATATTTACTCCACCGTCATTATTTAATTGAACTCTGTAACTAAAAGGAGGACAATCTTCAATATATGTCCATCCGAAGGCGATATACTGATTTGGTATTGCTTCTCCGCAATGCGGTAATGTAATTTGAACAGCCGGTGGAGGACCGATTGTCTTGAATGAGCTATTGGCACCCTGCCCGGTACCGGTTGATAAATAAGGAGTTACATGCCAATAAATTTCAGAGCTGAGGGGTAACGGGGAAGTAAAAGTAAAACTGGTGTCAAACATAGCCGGTTGATTCAGGTATACTGTCCCCGATGAACTTACTTCAAGGTTGTATAAAACTGATGGGTCATCACTTGCTTTTCTCCATCTGAGAGTTGGTAAAGCAGTTATGCACGCTCCGGATGGAGAAACGATGGAAGTAGTGAGAGAAATTGAATTAACTGAGAAATTATAAATTTCCGAAAAAGGACTGGAAGTACCGAGTAAGCTGTTTTTTGCCTGGACTCTCCAGTAATAAGTCTGTGGAGTCCATAAGTTAAAATTATAAAACGTGTCTGAGACAGTAGTATAGATTATTAAAGGATAAGTAAATTGCGGGTTTGAAGATATCTGAATTACATAAGAATCAGCCTGATACGATGAGAACCATTTTAGCGGAATTTGCGGGACAGAACTGACTGAACCGCTACCAGGGGTTGCTAATACAGGAGCCGATAAATTGACTCCTGTTGAAAATGTACGCCATACAGTGAAAGCTGATTGTCCGAATGTGTTTGAACTCCGGATTCTCCACTGATAATTTCTTCCCGAGGCTAAATTAACCTGGTAAGAATTACCTGATACATTTGGATTATTTATGATAAAGGAACTTGAATTTAAGTCCCAGACCTGGAGAGTATATTTAACCGGAGGACACCCTGTAGATGCAGACCATCCTAAAGTGACATTGACCGGGACCAAAATTCCGGCAGCGGGTTGAAGTTGAACCGGAGAGCTTGGAATATCGCCTGTTACAAATGTTCTCGAAATTGTCACCGAAGTCCCCAAATTATTTTTTGCGGACAAATACCAGTTGTAAGTTGTATTTGGCAGTAGATCGGATGAAAGAGTATAATTTGTATCAGAAGTGACAATGGAATCTATTAGCGTGTTTCCTCTGTACAAACTGATACTGTACATAATAGGCAATGACCCGGAAGGAGTATTCCAGGAAAATTCCGGTTTCAATTGCACACAGGATGCATTGTTGACAGGAGAAATAATAGTTAATGATCCCGGCGGATCATCCTGAACATCCGGAAATGATTTTATTTCACTACTTCCCCACAGGAGATTGAGGAATATTACATAAATAAACAATCCTATTAAACTTCGCTTAAATTTCACTTTCTGGTCCTTTCGATTAATTAATCTTTTGTAAATGAGACAAAAAAAGTTGTTCCTTCATCGACTTTACTTTCCACCCAGATTTTTGCATTATGTGCTTCAACAATCTTCTTTACAATAGATAAGCCTAACCCTGTGCTCCGCTCACCTGCAGTACTTTTGACACTTGTTGTTGAAAATGCTTGAAATAATTTGTGCATATCTTTTTCGGGAATGCCCTGTCCTTTATCTGCCACCGAAAGGATATACTCAGTTTCCTTTTCTGTCAAAGTAACGGTTATCTCGGTATTCTCAAACGAGTATTTAATTGCATTAGATATTAAATTATTTAGCACCTGCTCAATTTTCACAGCATCCACCTTCTTTTGAGCTGTTGAGATTAAAGTGTTAAAAGTTATGACAATATTTTTTTTATCTGCTATAATTTTATTGTATGAAACATTTTTTCCAATTAGCTTCACTAAATCAGTTTCTGCATTATGCAGCTGCAAATTTCCTGATTCCATAACTGCGATATCAAGCAATTCATTTAGTAACTTAAGCATGAACTCGCTCGAAGATCTGATCATTTCAAGAAACTCTTTATCTTCATCACTAAATTTATTCTTCTCAGAATCAAATAGTAATTGACTTACTAATAAAATGGTACCTATAGGATTTCGCAAATCGTGAGCTGCCATCCCTAGAAACTTATCTTTTTCAACATTTAGCTTTTGAAGTTCCGAGTTTTTCTGTGCAACCTCCCGGTGCATAAGGAGTAATTTTTGATTTGCTTCAAATAATTCCCCGTTTTTTTGAACTGCGTTCTCATAGGTTGAAAGCAGAAGATCGATTATTTGCATCTTATCGGAATTTATAAAATATTTATCTCCTCCAAAAACAATTTCCACTCCCATTTCAGACGAAAATATTCCTCTTCTAAGCTCTCTATTCAACAGGATATATTTGACCCTGGATAATAAAAACTTTTCGTTAAATGGTTTTGTCAGGAAGTTATCTGCACCTGCCTGCAAACCTTTGATAACATCTTTTGGATCACCTAAACTCGTTAATAGCATTACAGGAATCGATTTTAAGGATAAGTCTTGTTTGATAAACCGACACAATTCATAACCGCCCATTTCCGGCATAATAATATCGGAAATTACTAAATCCGGTTTAGATTCTTTTAAGGCTTCGCACGCCGCTACTCCATTACTCGCCGTCTTAACAGCATATCCTTCATTCTCGAGGATATATTTTAGCTGCTCTATTTGAGTCAGACTATCTTCCACAATCAATATTGTATTATTCATAATTTAATTTCTTTTCATATATTTTTATAATAGTTATACTATTCGTCCGAGTTTCCAAACAATACTTTTAAATTTACACATCAGTCAGCAGATTGTCCGTTCGCTAACGGATTCAAACTTCGTGCTAACTTATCAGTTCTTTCGGCATCGATAAATTACATAAATAATCTATAATGCCTTCAGGGGATAAGCTATATGTTGAACCATTAAGTTTCACTGCTTCACCAGGCATTCCATAAACTACACATGACTCCGCTGACTGAGTAATCGTTATAGAACCGGAATCCTTCATTACTTTTAACTCTGCAGCTCCATCTCGTCCCATTCCTGTCAAAAGAATTCCAAGAGCTTTAAAACCATAAACCTCCTCAACAGACCTAAACAGAACTGATACTGCAGGTCTTAAATTGTTTTCAGGTGGATTACCGGATATTATCACATTTTCGTTTTTATCTACCAGTAAATGTTTATTATCAGGTGCCACATAACATCTCCCACCCAGTATCTTTTCGGATTCCTTTGCTAAAACAACCGGAATACTTGAAGTTGTATTCAACCAATCTATGAATCCCTCTGTAAAACCGGCAGTTATATGTTGAACCAATAATATCGGTATATTAAATGTTTTAGGTAACCCTGATAAAATTTTTTCGATAACAACAGGGCCCCCTGTCGAAGCCCCTAAGGCAATAACTCTTACATTTTTAGGAATATGCGTAATAATATTTTGTTGCTCCCCTAAGGTAGCAGGGTGAGAATCCATCAAACTCCAGGTACGTTTAATAACCTTAATTTCTGCCATTAATTTAATTTTATGTAGAAATTCCCGGGCATTTTCTTCAAATTCCTTAGTACCATAGGAATGGGGTTTTTCAACAACAGATACGGCACCGGATTTCAATGCCTTAAAAGTATCCAGTACATCATTGGGATGGAACAATGAACTTACAATTATTATGGGAACCGGGGTGTTTGCCATTATTTGCTTCGTAGCCTCCAACCCATCCATTATTGGCATTTGCACATCCATGGTTATTACATCAGGAATTATTCTTTTAACAAAATCGACGGCATCTTTTCCATTATTAACAACACCGACTAATTCTATCGATTTATCGCTGCTAAGAATATTTTTTATTAACTCCTGAATAACTTTGGAATCCTCCACCACCAGTACTTTAATCATCTTTTATTTGCTTTAAACTCATTATATTTCAGCTAAACATAATTAAATCAATCGGTGAATTATTTCTAACAGATTACCTTGGTCAAAACTACTCTTTACTATATAGGCATTCGCTCCGGAATCGATTCCTCTCTCTCTATCCTCCTGTTTCGCAAGAGCCGTGATTAGAATTACCGGGAGGTTCCTTAAAGTACTATCATTCCTTATTTTTAATGTCAGTTCGAACCCATCCATTCTCGGCATTTCCACATCCGACACTACTAAATCAAATTTTTCTGTTTTCAAAACAGTAATAGCATCAATTCCGTCCGAAGCAGTTTTGACACTGAAGCCCGAAGATTCTAGAATATCCTTAATGAGCATCCTAGAGGTGATTGAATCATCAACTACAAGAATATCCCTTTTAATCTCTACATTCTCATCATCTATTCTTCTAATTCCTGTACTCCCTAATTTATCCACAGCACTTAATATGCTCGGTATATTAAGAATTGGAACTACTTTCCCATCTCCCAAGATCGTTGCACCGGTTACATATTTAAGATTTTCGAGATGCCTATTAAATGGTTTTACTAAAATTTCTTGCTCATTAAATATATCATCAATTATAAAGGCTGCTTTTTTACTGGAAGAACATAGTACAATACAGATAATGAATTCACTTGAGCTCAAAGTATTTTTCCGCTTTATTCCAAGTATATCTCCTATGCTCACCAATGATGTGGTTACACTATTGACTAGAATTGTCTCTTTGTTACCAACTGTCTTTATCTCACTCTTTCTTGTCCTTAAAGCCTGCTCGACATAAACAGTAGGTACTACAAAATACTTTTCATCGCAGCTCACTATAATCCCCCTAAAAGTACTTAAGGTTACCGGTACAGTTAAAAGGAGTTTTGTACCTTCTTCCATTACAGAAGCAATTTTAATTGAGCCTCCCAGTTTTTCTACTTTTTCCTTTACAATTGCCATTCCCAAACCTCGTCCGGATATATCTGTTATAACTGAACTTGTTGATATATCTGATTCAAAGACTAATTGCATAGACTCTTCTTCCGTCATCTCTGCTGATTGTTCTACAGAGATGTATCCCTTTTTAACAGCGATACTTTTTACTTTAGTATAATTAATGCCCCTCCCATCATCTTCAATTAATATCTCTACTTTGTTTGATTCCTGCTGAAAAACGCTAACGGATATTTTCCCTTTAGGATTTTTGCTTTTTGATTCTCTCTCAGACGGACTTTCAATCCCATGATCTATACTATTTCTGATAATATGTATCAGAGGGTCTCTCAATTCTTCAAGAATTCTGCGGTCAACCTCAATTTCTGAACCGGTCATTTCAAAATCAATTTCTTTTCTCAAATCCCTTGATAGATCTCTGACTATTTTTGGAATTAAATCAAACAAATAGGAAAAAGGAAGCATCATTATATCTTTAATATCATCTATTAACGTTTTGATCAAAACTGATAATGCTAAGTTATTTTGCCTTGTTGATTTGTGTAAAAAACGAATTTTATTATCAAGCTCTTTAATCAGGTTAGAATTCCCATCAATCATTTCAAGTATTTCTAAAGGACTATTTGTGTTCTCCTTTTTCTCTAGTCTATTGTCTTTTCGGCCTGGTTTTTTCATAGAAGATTGAATTTTATTCCAATTCTTCTTCAAGTCTGAAAATTTTAAATCGAGCGCATTAATTTCACCCGTAAGTTGTTCATAAGCTAATTTCGAGGAAAGCATTTCTTCCGCATTGATAAGAAGAGAATCAAGCTTCGAAGCTAAAATTCTAATAGTTTCTGCAGATCCAAATTTTTCTTCACCTGTTAAAACAGATTTAGGTAAAATAATATTCTGTTCCTGTACTTCTCTATTTTTTCCACTAATATCATCTTTAGATATTAACTCATTTTCCCCCTCGATCACCACTATGTCAGCTTGCGGCTCCCGGTAATCAGACAAAAGCACTTCTGAAATACTACCTGCAACTATATCCAATTCGCCTTTAACCGCACTTCTTTCAGCACCCTCCTCAATGGACAAATATTTTGTAATTAAATCGACCGCGGCATGAGCAATATCAAACAGACTGGGAGAAGAAATTATTTCATTTTTCTTAATAGCTGCAAATAAATTTTCAAGGTTCTGACAAATAGTTTCAATATCGTACAAGTTTACTGCACGTGAAGCACCCTTAAGGCTATGCGCTTCTCTGAAAATAGATTCTATAAGTTTTGCTTTCTCAACATCTATGACGCTTTTTTCAAATACAATTAATTCAGAAGCTATTTTCGTTAAGTGTTCTCCAGCTTCAATCTTAAACGTTGCCAATAACCTTTTAAGGAATTTTTCATCCATATCTATAAATTTCTATAATTTCTCTCAATTTTTTTCCGGTCTCGTTTAGATTTCTGGCTGAAGCTTCTAAGTCTTTGGTTGTAGCTGCATTTTGACCACTTGCAAGCTTGATATTCTCCATGGCTAAAGCAACCTGGTTCATACCAATTTCTTGTTGCTGGTTCGATACAGAGATTTGTGTTGCTAAATCTGCAGCATAACTAATCCCGCTTGCAAGTTCTTCAATTACTTGTCCAGTTTCCTCGGATTTTTTTATCCCCTCGTTTACGATTTTACTCCCTTGTTCAGTAGCCATTACTGCCTTATTAATCGCATTTTGAATATCATTTAAGATTGATTTAACCTGGGTAGTGGCCTCTTTCGATTGCTCTGCTAAATTTTTTATTTCATGAGCAACTACCGTAAACCCTTTCCCTTGATCACCGGCTCTGGCCGCTTCTATTGATGCATTTACTGCCAGCAGGTTTGACTGCTCTGCTATATCGTTAACAGAAGAAATAATCTCTCCGATTGCTCTGCTTTGCTCACTTAATTTTATTACACTCTCTGCAATCGATTCCATCTGTGAACCAATTTTGTCTATAGCAGCAATGGTCTCATCAGTCGATTTCTTTCCAATAGCAGAATAATCAACAACTTTTGAAGCACTTTCGCTAACCTCAATAGCTTTTCTACTGGATTGAAGTGCAGTCTGTTTTACTTCTTCCACAGTAGATGTTGTTTCAGTTATTGCTGTTGCTGTTTCACTGGAACTTGCAGCAAGTTGAGTTGAACCGGAAAGGATAGTAGATGAGGCTGAATTTAATACTGATGAGGTTTCTTGAATATCTTTAATGACATTTTTAAGATTTTGTACCATTTTGGACAAACTTTTTCCAAGAAGGTCCTTATCCGATCTTACTCTAATCTCCACTCCCAGATCCCCATTACTAATCTTTTCAGCCGACTGAGCAATCTTTTGAAGATTTTCAACCATAATAAAAAGGCTCTTACCCAAAAGATCTTTATCCGATTTTACATCCACACTCACTCCTAAATCACCCTCGGCTATTCTCTCTGCAACCTTTGCCTGTTCTTTTGTTGTATTGATCATCTTACTAAACGATTCCATTAAATTCCCGATTTCATTCTCGGTTTTAATGTCAATAGTTACATCCGTGTCTCCGAGTGAGAGTCGATTTGCTATTCCAACAAGTTTGATTATTGGTGTTTTTATCTCTCTGGAAATAAATACACCCATCCCAATTGCCATCAACATCCCCCCTATCATTAGCATTAACATTAATTTGGAAGCAAAAGCTGCCTGAGAAGTATTCATCTCGGATCTATCTTTTGCTCTGGTAATAGTAATATTATTAACTTTCTGAATTTTATTTTGTACGACTTCTATTCCTTGTTTTAATTCATTGCTCCATATTTGTATAGCTTCGTTTCTTTTATCACTCAGACATAGAGATACGAATATATCTAAATTCTTGTCCAAAGATTTTCGGGTTTCGATATAATCAGTATATACTTGCCGGCTTGAGTCGTTGTTAAGCATGTTATAAAAAGTATCTCCGGTTTCATCCAATTTCACTTTTTCTTCCTGAATCTTATTCTTCAAAGCAGTCTTCTCTGCTAATGATTCAGTGATTAACAACTCCGGTGCCATCTCCATAATTTTGTGGAAACGGGTGCTGAGGTCAATCAAATACGATAACGGTATTGCATTTTGCTGGAATAAAATAGAATCACTATCATCAGCATCCATAAGTGATGTCATTCCTACATATCCGATAGTGCCTGCAATCATGGCTATAAAAATAAAACTCATTAGAAGTTTAGAGCCAATTTTCAAATTATTATACCATCTCATAAATAATGCTCCTTTAAATATTTAAACTATTTTCTGAAATTTTTAACTTATCATCACATAATACTTTATTTGCATCCAGAATATACATTCTTTCATTTGTAATGCCTTTTAAGTATTCTTCTCTAAACCCCGTTAATGTAGGAAGTGATGTTACTAATCCGTCTAAGGGAACACCCCTTACTCCGACAATTTTATCAGCAAGAATGCCAAAAGAGGTTAACCCTTTCTTGAGAACAACAACTTTATTCAAGTCACTAAGAGGAGTCCCCGGAAGTTCTAAAAACTTTTTCAAATCAATGATGGACAGAATTTCCCCCCTGACATTCATAATCCCAACAATAAAACCGGGGGTTAATGGAAGTGTTGTTATGGATTTGAGTTGAAATACTTCTTTAATGTATTCAATCTCAATTCCGTATGTTTCTGTTGAGAGTTCAAATACCAGTATTTCTATAGTTTCGCCTACTCTTGATTCACTTTCCGGTCTCCGAGCTAATTTTATTGCTCTTTCTCTCAGAATTCTTTTCGCTTCCTGTTCAGAAAGCTCCATACTCAGTGTTTTTTCAGATAAATTCATTTTTTATGAAATTCTTCTCTTCTTTATTATATTACATTACTTAAATATAAGTAAATTATTTGTAACTCTATAATTATCAAGTCCAAGACGATCTGTTCATCATAGTCTTAACGATTTCCTTAATTTCTCCTGCTGTGCTGCCTTCGGTATCTTCCAGTATAGTATCATCACTTATTTTATTCAGCATTAAAAACGTATTTTTATAATTTTTTTGCGACTCAGAGAATTTACTCAGCCGCCGGTAAATATTTGCTAAAGTAAAGTGAGCTACTACATAATCGGGATTCAAATATATTGCCTTCCCCAATGCCTTTACAGCACCATCCATTTTATTCTCCTCCTGCAATATTCTCGCCAAAATAAAATAGAGTGAATGACTTAACTTAAACATTTTTAATCCATTTTGACAGATACCTTTGGCCTCTTGTGTTTTACCAAGATTTGCTAAGCATTTTGAAAGCAAAATATAAGTTTTTTCTTTTTCTTCGTCGGTAAACTGTATAAAGTTTTTAGAATCTTCAATTATCACAGCAAACTGCAAGGAGGCGTTTTCGTAGTTCCGGTTTTCGAAATCATTAACCGCAGAAATGTATGCAGAACGAATCTCATTTTGTGATAATTCTGCTTTCTCTTTTTTTAAGCCTGTAATGCCTGTTTGCGGCGTAACTTCATTAGTATTTCCGGAATGGATGCTTTTTGGAAACTTCTTTTTAGCTTTCTTATTAATGTTATTTATACAGGGGGTGCATCTCGGTTTTTGGGCAGTTGTTTCTTTTTCTAAGAGAGTAGTATGATTTATTTGTTTCTTAAACAGAACCGCACCTTCAAATTGAATACTCTTAAAATCCGAATCAGCGAAATGTGATAACTCGGTTAAGCCTAAAACCAAGTACCCAAGATCATTAAGCGTATCATAAAACTTATGCACAACTTTTTCTCTCCCATCGTTATCAAAGTACATCAGAACATTTCTGCAAAATATTATATCCATCCCATTCATCTTATTCAGTTGTGAGTGATAATTATCCTGAGCTAAATTCAGATACCCAAAATCAACCATGCTCCTTATATCATTTCTAATTTGATATTTATTGTGACCTAGTTTGGTAAAATAGTTGTTTTTAATTCCGACGTCAATTCCCCTAAAAGACCATTCAGAGTATATACCCTCTATAGCTTTTGATAAATAGTTTTGATTAATATCAGTAGCTATTATTTTAATATCCCAATTATTAATATCAGGGATCATTTTATCCAATAGAATCGCAATAGAATATGGCTCTTCACCGGTAGAACACCCCGCACTCCAGATTTTTAACGTCCTGGAATTCTGCCTCCTATCTTCAATCAGCTTCCTTAATATGTCCTTCTCAAGAATTTCAAAAACTCTCGTCTCCCTAAAAAAGTAAGTTTCTCCTATCGTTAAATGTCTTCCCAGAAGATTAATTAGTTCTTGTGTCGGAGTGATATTAACAATATTTTCTGCAAACTCTTCAAAATTGGAAGTTCCATATTCCATTGAAGCTGTTTTTATTCCCCTCTCTAAATCATGTTTATTTTCAAGAGAAAAGTAAAGTCCAATTCTGTTGAGTATTAAAGAACTTATTAGTTCAAACGATTTGGGAGATAGGGTATTTGACATAGAAGGACTGATTAGTTTTAATTGTTTGAAAAGTTATTCAGTGCTTCTTCTAATTCCTTCTCCTCATCTAAAAGAAAGAATCTCCCCAAATTACAGATTAACACTATATCTTCAAAGACTTTGACCACTCCTTCAATCAGTTGAATACCATTCCATATTTCATTTGTCTCTTTAATTTCGGAGGAGTGGACTTCATGATTGCTAAGTACCTGATCTACAACAAAACCGATAGTTTTTTTTTCTAAAGAAACAATCACTATTTGATCTGTTATTCTAATTTCTTTTTGTGCAAGCCCGAATCTCTTTCGAATATTAACAATTGGAATAATCTTCCCTTCATAATCAATTATTCCGGAAACAATATATGGCGCGGATGGTAGTGAGGTAATTTCTACACTCCTAATTACTCTTTGAACATCGTGTAAAAAAACAGCAAATTTCTTATCGTCGATCTGAAAGACAACTACTTGAAGATTATTATGCATTCATGCACCTTTAGAAAACTGAATTATAACTACATATTTCTGCTTTGAAATATATAATTTATTATTATTGTATATAATATAATGAAAATACAGATACCTTATCGTCCGATAATCAAAGTATTCTTCTATTTTTCTTACTACTAATTCTGCACAAACAGCATAAAACACTAAAAGTAATCCTATTAAACTACTCTTAAATTTCACTTTCCGGTCCTATCGATTATCACTGTTGGAATATAGCGCAGAATAGAGTATTTTAACTGATCCTTTAACATTCCAAAATATTTTCATATTTTACAGTGTAAATTATTAATTCTTCTGTTATGAAAGAAAATTTAGCAATAGTGATTATTCCGACGACTCCCCTGTTCAGCAAGACTGAATCGGACTGTTTTCCAGGCATGGATATTCAGTTTTCAACACTATTACACAGGGCTCTTTATCTGAATTATCTGGAATTCTTTAAGGATAATCCGGTTGCCAATCTGTTCAGGTTTGTATTTTATGAGAGTGACAGGGAAAAATTGGATCAGGAATTTCTTGTCAGTCAGCCGTCCGACGCATCGGAGATTATTCAAAAGTTTTCTTCTATTTTTCCTCCGTTTTTTTTGAATAATCCTTCAGATCCAGCCGAATTCCTCCCAATTATTGAAAAAATATCACAGAATTGTTCAAATATTATTTTAATAAAGGCAGACAGTATGGGGCTGACGCCCGGGATTCTGAGTAATTACACTAATTTGCTGAATATGGATAACGATGTTCTGATTGTTTCAAAAAGTAAGTCAGGATCTGCTGTTTTGTACGGCTTTAATAATTTTGATGAGAACATTTTCTCGGACTTATTCAATGAGTCGGAAAGTTTTGATGATTATCTGAAATCTGTTTCGTCTTTAGATAAACTGTTTATTGTCCAGGAGGATCTATATTCCGTTAAAACAATAGAAGATTTCCGCATTCTGTATAACATCCTGTCCCAGAAGGAATTTTATTCTCTTTGCAGCCTGAAAATCCATGATCTGCTTACCGATGTCTTTATTGAATATAAGGATGCATTAAAATGACAAAAATCGGTCTGTTTGGAGGTTCTTTCGATCCAATTCACAATGGGCATATTCTAACTTCTCTCGCGGTGAAGGAAAAGCGGGGGCTGGACAAAGTTATTTTTGTCCCCTGCCACATTTCTCCCCACAAATTGGAAGGAGGGCATTCTTCATCGGAACACCGCCTTAATATGGTAAAAAGTGCAATTGAAAATATCCCGTATTTTGATCTTTCGGATTATGAAATCATAAAAGGAGAGGTCTCCTACTCAATTGAGACGGTTAAACATTTTAAGAAGTTTTACGAGGAAATTGAACTGATTATCGGATATGATAATCTTCTTGTATTTGACAACTGGAAAGATCCGGATGAACTGGTGAAACTTGTAAATCTTGTTGTTCTTAAAAGAAAGACGGACCTGATTGAGAATAGGAATCGTTTTTTTGAGGTTGCGCAATTTGTTGATGCGCCTCTTATCAATATCAGCTCAACTGATATACGCGAACGTATACATAAATCACTTAGTGTGAATTTAATGGTTCCGGCTAAAGTGTTATCTTATATTAAAAATTATAAATTATATCAGTAGTCAGAAGGTCTAAGGTCGAAGGTCGAATCCGACTTGTCAGAGGTGGCTTTTAATAAATTTAAAATAATTATGTATGATTTTCAGTTTATTTCAAAAATAGTTAATAAGGACAAAAGAGCTGTTGCCAGAGCCATAACTTATGTGGAATCTGAGTACAAGGAATCTGAATCGATATTGAAATCTTCATTCAGCTTTACGGGTAATGCATACAGGATAGGAATTACTGGTCCTCCGGGAGCGGGGAAAAGCACACTGACAAATCAACTCTGCAAGCACATCCGCAGGCTTGGAAAGACAGTGGGAATAATTGCGGTAGACCCAACAAGCCCTTTTACGGGTGGAGCACTTTTGGGGGATCGGGTACGCATGGCTGAAGTTGGAAATGATGAGGGGGTTTTTATCCGATCTATGGCAACACGGGGAAGCCTGGGCGGTTTGTCGAGGAAGGCGGTTGATGTTGCAGATATTCTGGATGCAGCCGGGTATGATTTTATCCTCCTAGAAACCGTTGGGGTAGGCCAGTCCGAACTTGATATTGCGAAGGCAGCAGATACCACAATAGTCGTGCTTGTACCCGAGTCAGGAGATTCAGTCCAGGCTATGAAAGCCGGTCTAATGGAAATTGCCGATATTTATTTAGTTAACAAGAGTGACCGCCCGGGTTCAGATCAGGCAGTAAGTGCCCTGAAGACCATCCTCATGATGAAGAATCATGACGTTAATACGTGGTTACCTACTATTCTGAAATCGGTTGCAGTTGAAAATAAAGGGATTAAAGAAATATTTGATGAGGTAACCCGGCACCATAATTATCTGCTGGAAAAGAATTATTTCAGAAGTCGCCGTGAAAGGCGCTATAAATCGAGGATAAAAAAGATAGTGGAAAGCAAGATAATCCACGAACTCTGGAAGGATGAGAACGAAATTCTTCTTGACAGTTCACTTGAAAAAGTTGTAACGGACAAAGTATCTCCGTATCAGATTGCGGATGAGATTATAGCAAATTTCAAGCAAAGGTTAACTGATTAGACTTTAAAACCCACTTTTCGTACAAAATTACCCGAAATTTAGAAAAAGCAAATGCCCTGTCTACCACGAACAGGGCATATAAAGGAGAGTTGGATGAAAACTAACCTATTTCTTACTAAGTAAATCACGAATCTCCGATAAAAGTTCCACTTCTTTAGAAATTGCCGGAGGAGGTGCAGGTTTTTGTTCTTCCTTCTTTTTCAATGAATTTATGCCTTTGAAAACCATAAAGATTGCAAAAGCGATGATAATAAAGTCAATGAGTGCGTTGACAAATAAACCATACTTCATAGTGACAAGCGGGGCGCCTTCAGCTGTTGTTTTGAGAACAACTGCAAGCTCCTTAAAGTCTATCCCGCCCAGGAGCAGGCCTATCGGGGGCATGATAATATCATTCACAAATGAACTGATAATGTTTCCGAAAGCGGCTCCAATAATGACGGCGACTGCCAGATCGACGACATTGCCTTTCATTGCGAATTCTTTAAATTCTTTCAACATTTTCATATAGATTCCTTTCTAAAATAAATTAAGTCAGAAATAAAAAGGTTTATTCAGGTTATCTAAAAATATTTTAAAACTCTATTCAGAAATTATATTCAGGAATTTAATCCAGATTCATGCTCTCGATTAACTGCAATAATTCTTCTTTAAGAAAGGGTTTAGAGATGTAGTGGGTGCAGCCGTTATGTAAAAAATCTTCTCTGTCCCCCTCCATAGCAAAAGCAGTAACGGCGACTATTGGAGTATTTTTATATTTTTCATTTTCCCTGATCTTCCTTGCTGTCACCAGGCCATCCATTCCCTGTCCAAGATTTATATCCATAAGGATAACATCATATTTATTTTCCATAGCCATGCGAATTGCCTCTTCCCCATCAACAACGCAATCCACTTTATGATCATTGGTAAGGTAAGCCTTCATAATCATAGTATTAATGGTATCGTTTTCAACTAATAAAATATTCTTCATATAAATGACCTGATAATCTAAATAGTTACTTTATTACTTCAATTCTTCCGATTTCCCGGAACTCTTTTCCTTCGCCATCTACAAAAGCTACTCCCGAATCCTGCAGCATCAGATAATTACCATTCTTATTTTGAAACCTGTATTTCAGTATAAATGCTCTTTTGCCATTCACAATAATCTTTTGTTGATTTTCTATTTCAGAGACATCATCGGGATGAATATTTCCGATCCACATTTTTATATCAAACTCTGAAAGTTCTGATTTTGAATAACCTGTAACTCGCTCAGTATTCCCTGACCATAATATTCTCCCTGTAGCAGAATTATACTCATATAAGAGTAAACCAGTTTCTGATATTATCTCGTTTAAAAGCTTGTATTCTTTTAACTCAGCATTATCCAAAAATCGCTCCTGTGATGATATTCCTATTTATTCTAAAACACAACTATTAAATTACAAATTTTTTTGATTAAATTAAAATGACAAGTACGCCCCGGAATAATGGGTGGTGCATCACAAATCGCAATTAACCAACTGCTAAACTAATCTCTCCGGCAGCCAGGATTATCGCGGTTTCGCTTCTTAGACGGTTTTTTGTCAGATGGAAAAAACTGTCAGGGTGAAAGAAAGTCAATTCTTCTTCGCTATATCCCCCTTCCGGTCCAAAAATCAGATAATTATGCTCATTAAATGAGAAGTTATCAGGACTAAATTTCTTTTCTGCAGACTGTTCCATCAATATTTTCTTCCCGGTTAAGCTGCTTAGAGCTTTTAGACTATCCACAATTTTAATTTCCGGCAGGAATGAACGAAGCGACTGCTTCATCGCTGCCAGAGAAATCTTATCCCAGCGATCTTTTTTAAACGACTTGGGGGGGGAGTTTTTCCCCCGATAAATGATAAATTCCGTTATCCCAAGCTCAATACATTTTTCCAGGGCAAATTCAAATCTGTCAGGATTCTTTAATACTGGGAGACAAAATACTAAATTTCTGTTGTTATTATCATATTGGAATACTTTAAGAATATCAGCAGTTATTATTTTATCCTCAATTTTTGAGATTTTCGAGGAAAAAATTGATCCTCTTCCGTCTGTCAAACAAATTTCATCTCCATAAGAATATCTCATTACCGAAAGTATATGCTTTGATTCATCTCCCTCAATGGTAATTTCCCCGTTGGTAATATCCACAGAAGTTGAGTAAAACATTTGAACATTTGAAAGAAATTTGTTTGAGAGTATTTCCATATTAAAATGAAACTCCTATATCCAGAATAAATTGGGACCGGAATTTTTCGTCAAATCCGACTTCAACTCTTCCAAGATTATATGGAAGGACAAGGAAAGTAAATCCAAAGCCCCATCCTTTTTGTAATGAGTTAATAGTAAACGGTTCTCCTCGGAATTTTGTAAGTCCTGCATCAGCAAATAATTGAGCATATATTGCAATTCTGTATGTAAATAGCTCTTTTGGAAGGATGGGAAAATCAAACTGCACATTGAGCTCTTTGAGAATGGGATGACGCAGTTCGACAGACGAAATGATCATCGTGTGTCCTTCTTTTTTTTCAAAATAATGGCCGCGGACACGATCACTTAATCCAAGGAAAGAGTATTCGTAGTATGGTATTACATTACCGAAAGCGTGACGGGATGCAATTCTCCATTTCAGATTCAGATCTCCAATAACAGGAAGAAATTGCTTAAAATCGGCAGACAGGATATTATAATTAACTTTGTTTATAGAAAGTCCCTTTGATACAAAATTGATTAAACCCCATCTCCCTTGCATCGGGAATTGTGCCAGATCTCTTGAATCAAAAAGATATTGCAGGCCAAGATAATAAACCCTGTCTATTCTTTCATTTTCTCTCAGCGAAATTGACTCAATGTACTCAGGAGTTTCAAAGTACTGCAATCCGCCGAATGCGGTAAAATAGTCATATAAATCAAATCTTTTTCCAACGGCAATTTGGGCGATCCCTACTTTCTGATCAAATTCTTTTCCCAGAATATTCCGGGCAATAACACTTCTATTGGTCGACTTGCTATAGGAAAGTTCCAGGTTCATGAAAACTTTTTCCTTTTTCAGCAGATATGGCATATTATACCTGATCTTAAATTCAGTGTCATAACCGGCAGCAAACCTGAAACCCAGCGACTCGTTCCTACCCCTGAAATTATTAACGGATAAATCAATGCCAAAAACAATTTTGCTGAAGTCTTTATCCTTGAAATCGACAAATGGGATTGGCCAGATATACCAACTCTCTTCAACTTGAATAATTATATCAGAGGCAGGACCGTTTGATTCAGTTTTTAATTCCACCCGGGTGAAAATTCCCAGGCTATAAATTCTCTCTCTGTTAAAATCCAGCTCTTTTTGACTTACAGTATCCCCCTTGTCAAATGTTAGTTCTTCAAGTATTATATAAGTTTCAGTAATTTTATTTCCGGAAATCCTGATTGAATCAATAATATAAAAATTTTCATTATTGTTTTTGTAAATAACATTATCTTGTCCCGTAAGAATTGCAGTAAGAAGAAAAGTAAAAAGAAGGAATAATTTCATTTATGAATATCGCAGGTAAAATTTAATTATTAATTCTTAAGTGTTCTTCCATAATGCATCTTCCCTGAATCAGGGGTATATTAGCAGCTTTAATGCCTTTTGCTGCGGACTCACTGCTTACATCAAGCTGGAACCATACATATTGTGGCTTTGCAATAATAATGTCGGTGACTATTGAGTCCAGATTCTCCTCACTTAAAAAGATATCAACAAGATCGACTTGTTTTGGAATATCATTAAGTGTCGGATATATTTTTATTCCCTCAAATTCCTTCAAGGTGGGATGAACTCCAAAGACTTCATAACCACAATTCTGAAGGTAAGAAGCCACCAGACCGCTCTGCCGGCCGGGTTTATCCGATATGCCAACCACAGCGATCGTTTTAATTTTCTTAAATATTTCGGGGATATTTTCCATTATTCTACTTAATCGGAAATCTCATAGCTGCAACTGCAGATTAAATTTCTGTCACCGTACGCATTATTAATCCTTGCTATTGATGTCCAGAACTTATTCTTTCTTACAAATTCATTCGGGAAAGCAGCTTTTTCCCTGGAGTAAGGGTACTTCCACTCATCTGCAATTACCATTTCTGCTGTATGTGGAGAGTTTTTTAATACATTATTAGTCTGGTCAAAAACACCTTCTTCAATTTCCCTGATTTCATTCCTTATCGAAATCATCGCATCGCAGAATCTGTCAAGTTCAAACTTTGCTTCACTCTCTGTTGGTTCAACCATAAGAGTGCCGGCAACAGGAAATGAAACTGTAGGAGCATGAAAGCCATAATCCATAAGTCTTTTTGCTATGTCTTCAACCTCTAAATTAACCGAGTGTTTAAATTCCCGCATATCAAAAATCATCTCATGGGCTACCCTACCATTTTTCCCGGTATATAGAATTTTGAAGTGGGGTTCTAATCTTTTCATTATATAATTTGCATTCAGTATTGCATAAGCTGTTGCTTTTTTCATTCCCACAGCACCCAGCATCATAATATATCCCAGTGAAATAATCAGAATGCTTGCGCTTCCATAAGGAGCGGATGAAACAGCAGACATCCCTTTTTCCCCTCCGGTTTTTACTACAGAATGGGTTGGAAGATACTTTTTAAGATGCTCTGCAACACAAATTGGACCTACTCCCGGACCACCACCACCGTGTGGAATTGCAAACGTCTTATGCAAATTCAAATGACAAACATCTGCTCCAATTGCTGCCGGACTTGTGAATCCGACCTGAGCGTTCATGTTTGCTCCGTCCATATAAACCTGTCCTCCGGCATCATGAATAATTTTGCAGATTTCAATAATTTCTTCTTCAAACACTCCGTGTGTGGAGGGATAAGTAACCATTAATGCTGCAAGATTGTCCTTATTCTCTTCAGCCTTTTTCCTTAGATCATCTATATCAATGTTTCCCTTATCATCGCACGCTATCACGATTACCTTCATTCCTGACAGTACGGCGCTTGCAGGATTTGTTCCGTGAGCAGAAGAAGGAATCAGAGTGACGATTCTGTGCCGGTCTCCCCGGTCAATGTGATATTGACGGATTACCATCAAACCGGTATACTCCCCCTGTGCACCGGAATTCGGCTCAAATGAAGTTGCAGTAAAACCTGTAATTTCATTTAAGTACGTTTCAAGTTTATTGATTATCTCTTTATATCCGGTAACCTGGGATTCAGGTGCGAACGGATGTATTCCGGCAATTTCAGGGAGCGTAAGAGATAACATTTCAGTCGCTGCATTTAATTTCATTGTGCAGCTACCTAACGGAATCATGGAAAGCGTTAATGATAAATCTTTATTTTCCAAACGTTTTAAATAGCGGAGCAATTCAGTCTCTGAATGATATTTTTTGAAGACTTCATGCTGTAAATAATTTGATTTCCGGATCAAGGCAGGAGCTATTGATCCTTTCGCTTCAGTCTGATCTGTAATTCCAGCAGATGAATCTTTGGCAGACTTAAATATTCCGGCTATTTCCTCTACATCTTCAACTGACACATCTTCCCCGAAAGAAATTCCTACATTCTCCTCATCAATGTACCTGAAATTAATTAATTTCTTCCCGGCTTCCTGCTTTATCGCTGATAATTCTGCTTTAGAAACTTTAATTTTCAGAGTATCAAAATAGTTTTTGTTAAGCTGTGTATAGCCGGTTTTTAAGATCATTCCTTCAAGCATGGATGAAAGGGCATTTATTCTCAACGCAATCGCTCTGATTCCTTCTCCTCCGTGATAGATAGCATAAACTGCAGACATAATTGCAAGAAGCACCTGGGAAGTACAAATGTTGCTGGTTGCTTTTTCACGGCGGATATGCTGTTCACGTGTTTGTAAAGCCATTCTTAAAGCCCTGTTTCCCTGAGCATCTATTGATACTCCAATTATTCTTCCCGGAATAATTCTCTTATACTCATCCCGTGTAGCAAAGTAAGCTGCGTGGGGGCCTCCGAATCCCATTGGCAGACCAAATCGCTGAGAGGAACCAACTGCAGCATCTGCACCCATTTCACCCGGTGATTTAACCATTGCTAAACTTAAAAGATCGCAGGCGGCAACAGTTAATATTTTATTAGCTTTACACTTTGAGAATAATCCGGTGAAATCATTTAATTCACCGTTTGAATCCGGATTCTGGACAAGCAATCCAAAATAACTTTCACTAAAATCAAATGTTGTATGATCGGCAACAACAATTTCAATTCCGTTCGGATTTGCACGGGTTTTGAGAACATCAATCGTTTGTGGGAAAACTTTATCATCTACAAAAAACTTATTCGCATTCTTTTTATAACTTCTGCTGGTGGAAAAGAACATCGCCATTGCTTCCGCGGCAGATGTTCCTTCATCAAGCAAGGATGCATTGGCAATTGGTAATGATGTCAGATCGGAAATAACTGTCTGGAAATTTAATAAGATTTCCAGTCTGCCTTGGGATATCTCAGCCTGATACGGAGTGTATTGTGTATACCAACCCGGATTTTCAAGAATATTGCGCCGGATAACAGAGGGTAAAATTGCAGGATTATAGCCCATGCCAATATATGATTTTGCAATTTGATTTTTTCCGGAAACGTTGCGCAAATAATTCAGGAACTCTGTTTCTGACAGGCTTTGGGAAATATTCAAATCTTCCTTTAACCTGATTTTCTCGGGGACAGTTTGATTCATTAGTTCTTCAACACTCGCTACCCCGATTACAGAAAGCATTTCCTGTGTTTCTGCTTGATCCGGACCTATATGACGATTAACAAATTTATCTGTAAAATCATAAAGAGACATAACATATTCCTTATTTCAAAAATATTTTAATTTAATTATGAAATTTAACAATTTTTGACCAATCTACATATACGTATTCTTCCACATCCCTATTCCATAAATCTATAAAAAGCTATTAATCATTTTAATTTGTTACAATTTTCTTGATTGGTAAATAAAAACATATTAATTTTGCGTTAGTTTTCACAATATAAAGGTGTTCACATGAGTAAGAATGATAAAAAGAAGAAAAAAAGCGGCAAAGACTCCACCCCTGAAGAATTTCACGAAGACTTTAAGCACGAGAAGAAAGATGATCTCGACAAGAAGTTATATGAGAAAGAACTCTCCCACCTTCAGGAGGAACTCGTAAAAATGCAGGAGTGGATTAAACATGCCGGATTAAAAGTCGTTGTCATCTTTGAGGGCAGGGATGCTGCCGGTAAGGGGGGTACTATAAAAAGAATTATGGACAAACTAAATCCCCGTATTGTTAAAGTTGTTGCATTGGGTGTTCCTACCGAAAAAGAAAAATCTCAGTGGTATTTCCAGCGTTATGTAACTAATTTGCCTGCTGCCGGCGAAATGGTGCTGTTCGACCGCTCATGGTATAATCGTGCCGGTGTTGAAAAGGTGATGGGATATTGTACTGAAGACCAATACCGTGAGTTTTTCAGATCAGTTCCTGAATTTGAGAGGATGCTGGTTCGCTCAGGAATAATCCTTATTAAATACTGGTTTTCAATCAGTGATGATGAACAGGAAAAACGTTTCCAGAAGCGCATTCAAGACACAAAGAGAAGGTGGAAGCTCTCCCCTATGGATTTAGAATCCCGCTCACGCTGGGAACTCTATTCAATGGCAAAAGATGAAATGTTCAAGTATACAGATATCAAACAGGCTCCCTGGTATGTTGTGAACGCTGATGATAAAGAGCGGGCCCGGTTAAACGTGATTTCTCATCTTCTCAGTATAGTTCCTCACGAGGAAATTAAGTATCCTGAGTTGGAACTCCCTCCGCGTAAAGGTTCCACCGGGTACGTCAGACCTCCGTTTACAGATCAGACTTTTATTCCTGAAAAATTTTGATTCCCCGGGTTATTAAGAGGTAACCCAGCGACAGCTCCGTCAGTAATTCGAATCCGTCAGTTGACGGAGAGAGACTGACGGAGGTTGTTGCTGAATTTCTCCGGCAGCTAACGGAGAGAGGGAAGACGGAAAAGGTAGAGGTAGAGGGGAAGACGGAAGTCAGAAGACGGAAGATCCCGCCCAAGCGGGACCACCGACCAGTCGGGGCAAGCTAGCGGAAGTTAGAAAACAGGAAGGTTGGAAATCCGAGACGGTATTTATCCACAATGCATATATATTTCGTGACGATTGCAGGATTGGTTTTTAATGGGTCTTGAATGGGTTTACAATGGGTTTTGGGAAAAATGAAAAGTGCCGGAAGGATGAACGCCTGATGAAGATGAGTCCGAATTTTTTATTGCAAAACCAAGAGATAAAAGAATGTTAAATCTTGAAAATTGACATTGAAATATAAGCAAAATCACAGGTAAAAACAAGATCATACAATGATCTTTTTTTTGAGTGTACCAGTTGCGCCATAATAAAAGATAACCTTATGGGAATGACAGCTTTCAGGTGTGAAGAACAAATGGTGTTTGTAGTAATACATAGGTGCTTAAGGAAGTCGAGAATATTCTCGGAGTGATACTTTATTCTGATTTCTTTTAAGTATTGATTTTTTGCATTCATATTCATAACCAGCCTTTCTTTATTACGGTTACCTAATATATGGCGCAACGACTTGTTTTGCCACATCCCCTATATCAGGTACGGTTACCTTTTTTATGGCGCAATGCGTGACAATTTCCCCCAATTTATTTATTTTGTTTATTTGAAAACAAGTATTATCTTTCCTAAGGATATTTTTCTCATTAAACGGGAGTGTTCTATGTATCAATACCATTTACTCTACTGTTTGTATTTTAAGTTTTCTTCTATATCTCGCTTCTCAGGGGACAAACCAAACTGAAATCCTGCAAAGGATATCTTCCCAACGGTTACGCCCAATTTAATTAAATAAAATAACGATCTTAACAATCAGGTTTCTTGATTTTGGAAATAATAAAAATGAAATATCTTTTACGGAATTGGAAAAAGGGAAACATTTGGCAATATGAATAAAAAGAGTTAACTTTTAGCAGTATGAAAATAATATATTAGTAAAATAAGAAAAAAGGAATTATTAGAGTAAAAAACAACAAAATAAATAATTAACGTAGCTTTTGCTATGTTCTGTTTAGAAAACTGGCACTTTTCAAGAGACAAAGAACGAGCAAGGAAGCTGCGTCCGTAATGGACGCGCTTTCTTATGTCTTTTGTCTCGGGCATGCCAGTGCCTCTAAACAGGATGTAACGAAAGTTGCGTCCTTTTTTTGTTTTAAATAAGAAGTGCGGATTTATAGATATTTTGAATTAAAATATATAGGGGCGAATATCAGATAAATTAAATTATAAACTAACTTGGAAGGATATTTAGGATGGAAAAAATGATTACTTTTTTAATTCTTTTCTCAATACAGCTTTGTGCGGGTATTGGAATTGGTAAGTCAGCCGTAGGGGCTTTGCCGGTTGAATTAACTTCGTTTACTGCAAGCCAAAACGGAAAGAATATAGTGCTTCGCTGGATTACAGCAACAGAAGTGAACAACTACGGATTTGAAATAGAAAGAAGTCAGAAGACAGAGGTTCCCGCCCACGACGGGACAGGCGGAAGTCAGAATCCGCCTGCGGCGGAGAAATGGGAAACTGTTGGTTTTGTTAAAGGAAGTGGCAACAGCAACTCTCCCAAAGAATATTCTTTTACTGACTTACTGAACCTCAGCCTTAAACTCAGTTACCGCTTAAAGCAAATAGATAATAATGGTGCTTTTAAGTATACAAAGGCAATAAATGCAGGGTCCGGTTTATTGAATTATGCTTTAGAGCAAAACTATCCCAATCCATTCAACCCAACGACAATAATAAGTTTTCAGTTACCTGTTGAGAGCAATGTTGTGTTAAAGCTGTACGACGCTATCGGAAACGAAGTGGCTGTATTGATCAATGAAAACAAACAAGCAGGTTATCATAATTACCGGTTATCAGCAAACAATTATCAATTATCAGCCGGTGTCTATTATTACAGAATAGAAGCCGGAGAATATGCAGAAACGAAAAAAATGCTGCTTTTGAAATAATGGGATGAAAAACAAAATTATTATAAATCTTGAATGAGGTAAATATTATGAAAGCAATTAAGTTTTTAACAATGGTTTTATTGTTATCAATAAATATATTAGGCGGGTCGGAAACGGTAACATATACGGCGGGAGTAATCCCAACCACTTATATAACCAGCGGAAGCATAACAACAATCAGCAGGGCAACAGAGCCCGGGTTATTAACAGTCACAATTCCTGCAGGGGTAGTAATAACATCGGTAAATGTAGTATATAATATGACAGCGACTGCATTGGGATATATGGCGGAACAGAGATCATTTATTATCTGTACTTCAACCGGGGGTACAACAGAACCATTAGTTTATAGTGGTGTCGGGAACAGTTCCGGAACATATATATATAACAGGACAAATTTAACCATAGCAAATAATGTAGCTGGCGGAGGTGATATACAGTTTGAACTGCATGCCTTCCGCACATATGGTGGCAGCGGTTCAGGTACGACATATAACTATGTGGATAATAATTCATGGCAGATAACAGTAAATTACGAAGTACCCCCAGACCCGCCTACAGATCTTACACCAACACCATATACAAACCAAATAAAATTAAACTGGGTTAAAAATGGTGCGGATGATAATGTACTTGTAGCTTATAACACGAGCAATACATTCGGCACCCCTTCAAACGGTACGTCATATTCAGTGAGCAGTACGATTAGCGGAGGAGGAACAGTTATTTACAACGGATCATCCACGTCATTTTATCATTTTGAGTTAAACCCGAATACACAGTATTTTTATAAAGCATGGTCAGTAAGCGGGAGTAATGTTTATAGTTCAGGTATTACAGGGAATGCCACAACAAATTCTGTTCCGGTAGTCACAAATGTGACTTTTATAAATAATATTGCAACTTCCGGCAAAGTGGACATATACTATGATGTTACTGATACGGAACAAGGTACAGTTACGATAAGTATTGACGTTTCGAATGATGGGGGTGCAACTTATAATTTCCTATGCACACAAGTAACGGGAGATATAGGATCAGGAATAAGCATAGGTACCGGGAAACACATCATTTGGGATTTTGACAGAGAGCATAGTGGAGTGACAGGAAGTAATTTTGAAATAAAAATAATTGCGGATGATAATGTTGGGGATCAGATATACTATGCGAATAGAATCTATAATACCGTAATGATAGGAAGTCTAACCTGGTTAAAGGAGAATTTGGATGTGGGAATATACGTAGCATCTACAAACACAGGTTCCCATCATTCAGATGTATCAAATAACGGAATAATAGAGAAATACTGCTATGGAAATATTGAATCAAATTGCTCCACATACGGTGGGCTGTATGATTGGAATGAAGCTATGGGGTACATCACGACACCGGGTGCAAGGGGAATTTGTCCAACAGGCTGGCACATACCGACATATGCAGAATTTGAAACTTTACCAACAGCAGTTGGTGGTTACGCACAAAGCACCTCATTAAAAGCAACAGGATCTGGAGGAACAAACACAAGCGGCTTTTCCGCGCTGTCCTCGGGCTACCGCGACCCCAATGGTTTCTTCAGCAGTTTAGGAAGCGCCATTTACTTTTGGATTTCTACGGAGCTCATTAGTGGTAACGCATACTACCTAAACATGGACTACTATAGTAGCTATATCTACCTGAACAATTTCGTCAAGGAATACGGTTTCAGCGTTCGCTGTGTAAAGGATTAGGTGTACCAAGAAGCAAGAAACATACCGCAGGTATGTTTCGAGCATTTCGTTTTGTTTGTTGAACCTCAGTAACAGAAGGCAAGAACCTGCTTATACAACCTTATTACTTTATTGAAGTAAGTGAACAAAATAAGGTAATAAGGTTAAGGTTTTGCGAGATATGAGATGTTACTAAGGTGAAAATTGTCTGAACCGCAGATTACGCAGATTAAAGGATTTCGCAGATTGAAGGAATAATGGAATGATCCCGATTCTCGGGACAAGTGGAAAAGTGGAATAATGGAATTCCGACGCGGTGGAGGGAACAAATTGTTAATGGTTAATGATGACGGGTGTAGGGGCAGAAAATTTTCTGCCCCTACAAGTTCGCCGAGGCGGACAAAACACCTGTGTCCGTAATTTTCTGGCCTATTTCCGCATAAACTCCTCAACTAATAAAAAAATGAGTAAACCGTCAGTCAGCAGACTGTCTCCGTTAACATAAGGAGAGAAAAATCGGATTCCCTTTATAACTTACTGTCAATTAGCTGCATCCGCTAGTTGCACCGCAGGTCATACACTTCAGGCATGTACCGTTTCGAACCATTGTCATACTTTGGCATTCGGTGCAAACATCTCCGGTATATCCCCTTTCAATTGCTTGCTTTACTTTGTTCTTCAGATTATATGACTCAGCCCTGTGCAGGCTTTTTGGTTTTTTTTCGTCATCCATTCTGCCAAACGGATGAACAGTTACCGTTTCTGTAACTGCATTAGACTCTGTTTTATCAAGCTCGATAAGGCGTTCGCTTACAATCTCTTCACTCTCGAAATCCGGTTCAACTTTAACAATAACTTTTTCACGGTTACTCCCGCCACCAACCGAAATTTGTTCGCTTGGGTCCACGTGTGCCAGATCATTTCTCCCGAGATATGTAACCGCCAATTCTCTGAAAATATAGTCGATCACAGATGTGGAAAATTTAATTCTGTCATTACCGCTTACTGTACCGCTCGGATCAAATCGGGTGAACACGAATGCATCGATGAACTCTTCCAATGGGACTCCGTGCTGAAGTCCGAGTGAAATTGAAATCGCAAAACAGTTAAGCAGGCTTCTTACTGTAGCACCTTCTCTGTGCATATCTATGAAGATTTCTCCAAGCTGTCCGTTTTCGTATTCACCTGTTCTTATGTATACAGACTGCCCGTTTATTTTTGCTTTTTGAGTATATCCGGTTCTTCTGTCGGGAAGCCTTCTCCTCTTTGCGATATATCTGTGAATTATTTTCTCTGCAATTTTAATAATATCGTTGTTTTCTTTATCCTCAATAATAGCTTCAAGTTCTTCATCAGAAACACTGTTCAAAGGCTGAGAAAGTTTTGAGGAATCCCGGTATAAGGCAATTGCCTTGCATCCAAGCCTCCAGGACTGCATGTAGGCATCCTTCACATCATCAACAGTCGCTTGATTTGGAAGATTGATTGTTTTAGAAATTGCTCCGGAAATAAATGGCTGAGCGGCTGCCATCATTTTTATGTGTGCAATTGAACGGATAAATCTTGTCCCCTTCTTGCCACACTTATTTGCACAGTCAAATATCGGGTAATGCTGATGTTTAAGGAATGGCGCTCCTTCTATTGTCAGGGTTCCGCATATATAATCATTTGCGGAAGCAATCTCCTGCTTGCTGAAACCTAAAACTTTAAGCAGGTCAAATTCAAATGAATTTATCTGTTCTTCAGAAAAACCGAGTTTATTTGTAAGGAATTCACTCCCTACTGTCCACTTGTTGAATGCCATACTTATATCAAATGCAGAAGGCAGCGCATTTTCAATGCTCTGAATAACTTCGTCAGTAAACCCTCTTGCCTTCAGGGATTCATGATTGATATAGGGACATCCGTGCAGATTTCCCTGTCCCACTGCATATCCTACTATCTCGCTAATCTGGTCTTGATTATATCCCAGGAACTCAAGAGCGGGAGGAATTGACTGATTTATAATCTTGAAATATCCGCCGCCGGCAAGTTTTTTAAACTTTACAAGTGCAAAATCAGGTTCAACTCCGGTAGTATCGCAGTCCATTAATAGCCCTATTGTTCCTGTTGGGGCAATAACAGTAACTTGCGCATTTCTGTATCCGTGTTTTTCGCCCAGGCTCAATGCCCGGTCAGAATCTTCTCTTGCTGCTTTTAATAAGTCAGACGGACAGAATTGCGGATCTATCCCCATCGGAATTATTGTTAATCCTTCATACTCTTCTTTTGGTACATTATATGCGGCTCTTCTGTGGTTTCTAATGACACGCAACATTTCCGGCTTGTTATTTTCATACTTTGAAAATGAACCGAGTTCTTTCGCCATCTCCGAGGAAGTTGCGTAGGAAGTCGCATGCATTATGGAAGTTATTGCACCGCAAATTGCTGCTCCTTCTTTGCTGTCATACGGAATTCCCTGAAGCATTAGCAGCGTACCCAGATTCGCATAACCTAATCCTAATGTTCTGTATTCGTAACTCAGTTTTGCAATTTCTTTGCTGGGGAATTGTGCCATCAAAACGGATATTTCTAAAACAATGGTCCATAGTTTCGAAGCATGCCTGAATGATTCTATATTGAACTTTCGCTTTTTATCGTCATAGAATTTTACCAGATTCAATGAAGCTAAGTTACATGCAGTATCGTCAAGAAACATATATTCACTGCAAGGATTGGAAGCTCTTATTTCACCGTCTTTTATGCATGTATGCCATTGATTTATTGTAGTGTGGTACTGCATACCGGGATCAGCACATCCCCATGCGGAGTTGGCAATATCCTCCCATAGGCTTTTTGCTTTTAGAGTCTTGTACGCTTTTGGTTTCCGGCCTTCCTTCTTTGCTTTTTTAAGTTCAATCCTCCAGTACAAATTCCATTCACCGCTATTGATTACCGCATTCATGAATTCATTTGTAACCCGGACTGAATTATTCGAATTCTGTCCTGAAACCGTTAAATAAGCTTCTCCGTTCCAGTCCGTAGTATATTCGGGGAATTCTATTGATTTGTATCCGAGTTTAGCAAGGTGTATAACTCTGTCTATATAATTTTTTGGTATCTGTCCCTTTCGCGCTTCAATTATTGCTTTTTGAAGCTTAAAATTTAATTTAGGGTTGAACCTGTCATTTTCCGGGTGTTCATCATAGCAGGCTTTCATTATACCGTTAAGATGCAGATTGCACATTTTGCTGCCTGCAACAATAGCTGCTACTTTTTGTTCTTCAACTACTTTCCAGTTAATAAACTCTTCAATATCCGGATGATCCATATCAAGGCAAACCATCTTTGCAGCACGCCGGGTTGTTCCTCCAGATTTAATTGCTCCTGCAGAACGGTCGCCGATTTTTAAGAATGACATTAAACCTGAAGATTTCCCTCCTCCGCTTAATGGTTCGTCATTTCCGCGAATAGCTGAAAAATTAGAACCCGTCCCGGAACCATACTTGAATAAACGGGCTTCACGGACCCATAAATCCATTATCCCCCCTTCATTTACAAGATCATCTTTTACAGATTGAATAAAACATGCGTGAGGTTGCGGATGTGTGTAAGCATCCGATGAGGTGGTTAATTTTTCCGTCCGGTTGTCCACATAAAAGTGTCCTTGAGAAGGACCGGTAATTCCGTATGCCCAGTTTAAGCCGGTGTTAAACCATTGCGGACTGTTTGGAGCAGCCATTTGGTTTGCGAGCATATAGATCAACTCATCATAGAAAACTTTCGCATCTTCCTCACTGTCAAAATACTTCCCGTGCCAGCCCCAATAAGTCCAGCAGCCGGCTAAACGGTTAAATACTTGCCGTGCTTCATTCTCGTATGTATATCTTTCCTTTTCCGGAAGTTTATTCAGGTTTTCTGTGTCTGGTTCAGATGGTTGTAACCATTCAGGAACTCCTTCTTCTTTTTTCTTTTTCAGTAATTTTGGAATTCCTGCTTTTCGAAAATATTTCTGGGCTATTATATCCGTCGCAACTTGTGACCATTCTTCCGGTACAATTACGTCTTCCATCTTGAAAACTTCGGATCCGTCCGGATTCTTAATTTCACTCGTACGTCTCTCAAACTTAATAAATACAAGGGGATCCTGTCCCCCCTCGCTAAATAGTCGTTTAATTTTCATCGCTCTCCATGGGACACATACATTAATAATTTCTTTGATTTATTATATACATTTGGTTAGTTGTCTTATTCTGAATTTTTGGTACCTCAAGCTAAAAATAACAAAGCTACTTTCCAAATTAAATTTCTCTTTTAACAAAAATATATTTTTAGAATTTGAAAAAAATAATTTTTTTATTTGAACTTTTTTTTTAATGAAGTTATTTCCCGAAAACTCAGATTGAATCCGTTAGTCCGTCAACCGACGGAGAGAGATCCTCTGACTGATAAGCACGTGACAAATTTCTTTTACCGATAGTTTTCTGCTATTCACCGATTTTTTGTTTTCCGCCTTCCGGATTATTCATAATTTTGCTGCGTAAATTTTTAGTATTATAAGGTATAAAATGGAAAATAAAAACACATCAACTGTCAGAATTCTTCTTGGAATAGTACTGCTCTTTTTGGGACTCTATTTTCTTGGAGTTAATTTCAATCTCTTCGATTTCCGGCTTCCGGATCATATAGTTAGCCTCCCTTCTTTCGCCATTCTGCTTGGAATAATTATCCTGGTTAAAACCGGAAGACTCGGTCTCGGGCTTGGCATAATTCTTTTTGGAGGGTTGTGGATGGCAACCAGATATATTCCGGGACTCGATTTCGGCGATATTCTGTTTCCCTTTATTATCATTACTATCGGTTTTAACCTCCTTTTCAAGGGAAAAACAGATGGAAAGCGGAAATTTTTCCCTTTTATGAAAAGGGAACATTCAGAAACTTCCACAGACAAAATCAACGATATTGCAATTTTCGGAGGTACGAATAAACAGTATAATTCCGCTAATTTCCAGGGGGGTGAACTTACCGCAATTTTTGGCGGTTCTGAAATTGACCTGACTGACTGCAAACTCGCTCCCGGGAATCAGGTGATCGACGTATTTTTTTGTTTCGGCGGCAGCACGCTCATTGTCCCAAGGGAGTGGAACGTAATTATAGATGTTACTCCCCTGTTCGGTGGATTCTCTCATAAAACGAAGAAGTTCCCAAACCCAAATGAAGTTTATTCAGGAACTTTGGTTATTAAGGGACTCGCAATTTTCGGTGGCGGTGAAATTAAGTCATATTAGTATATGAAATTATTTTATCGTGCAATTGCTGCTCTTTTTACTGTCGCAGTACTATTCTTTCTCTTCTATTTTGTCTACGATCTGGATTTAGTTTATTCCGTTGTTGATGCTGTAATCTCAGCCCTGGTATTCTTTGCCATTTCAGCAGGCTTCGGATTTACTGCTAAATTCGTACAACTGGATTTCAGCAAGCTATTTAAGTTCCTTTCCATTCATTTTTTGGCTGCAGCTGTTGTTTCCTATACATGGTTGCTGGTTACCGGATTTCTGATTGGCACTATTCTGGAGAAGTTTAGTATAAATTACTCATTTTTCGATTCCTCTTCAATCGAACGCTTTCTTATCGTAGCGCTCGTTTATCTTTTAATGATAGCTTATAATTACCTCGTTATTTCTTATGATAACTATAAAGAAAAAGTGCGCGAGGAAGCAGACCTTAGAAACCTGATAACCGAAGCAGAGATAAAAACTCTGAAATTCCAGATAAATCCACACTTTATTTTTAACTCTCTTAACTCTATAGCCGCTCTTACGAGTATTGATCCGGACAAAGCTCGCGAAATGGTGATTAAACTTGCTGATTTTCTCCGCTATACACTTTCCACTAACAGCAAACAAATGAATTCTCTCCGAGACGAACTGGATAATATTGAAAAGTACCTCTCTATAGAGAAAATCCGCTTCGGAGATAAATTCATCTACAGGTTTGACGTATCAGAGGATCTCCTCGATTCAACCGTTCCGAACATGGTACTCCAGCCGGTGTTTGAGAACGCCATTAAGTATGGCGTTTATGAAAACCTTGAGCAGACCAGTATAAACACTCGTGCCGTCTCCGGCAATGGGTACCTTGTTATAACAATTGAAAATAGTCTTGAAGATGAACCCAAAAAAGAAATCAGGGGAGAAGGAGTGGGTCTCAGGAACATTCAGGAACGTTTAAGACTTATTTATAATCAGTCAAATCTAATTCGGACTGAAAAAGGGAACAAAATCTTCAGGGTAATCTTAAAAATTCCTCTTCCTTAAGTTCCCTCCCCTTTTATAATGGAAAATTTGCTTCAGTGTTTTGTCCTACTGAGTTTTTACATTTCTTGGTTCTCTCTATTTTGCTTATTTTAGTTGTTTAATTCAGATTATTAATTTAATGAACGCAATAATAGTTGACGACGAATCGCTTGCCCGTGAAATAATCAAAAAATATCTTGAGGACTTCCCCGGTATTAACCTTATTGCCGAGTGCTCTAACGGATTTGAAGGAATTAAAGCTATTAATGATCTCAAGCCCGATCTTCTTTTTCTTGATATTCAAATGCCAAAGCTTACCGGTTTCGAACTTTTAGAGCTTCTTGATTCTCCTCCGGTAATAATTTTTACTACCGCATTTGATCACTTTGCAATTAAAGCATTCGAAGTCAATGCTGTCGATTATCTTCTTAAACCTTTCTCTAAAGAACGTTTTTCCGAGGCAGTTAATAAATCAACTTCAGTAATCAATAAAAATGCAGTCCGGCCTCTTGACGATTTAATGAAATTTACTGACAATGAAAAGTCATACATCGACAAAATAATCATAAAAGAGAACAGCAAAATATTTATTTATCCTGTTTCTGATATTGTTTCTATCGAAGCTCAGGATGATTATGTAATGATTTTTACACAATCCTCTAAACACCTGAAACAAAAAACAATGAAGTTTTATGAGGATAAATTAGACCCTGCTGAGTTTTTGCGGATTCACAGATCCTATATTGTTAATACAGGGATGATAAAAAATATTGAACTCTTTGAAAAAGACTCTTACCGGGTTCTCCTCAAAAACAACACTTCTTTACCGGTATCAAAGAATGGTATTAAAAAGCTTAAACAATTTATAAATAATTCATAAATGCTTATTCCCGAACAGAAAATAGATGAAGTAAGAAACGCAATTGACATAGTTGATCTTGTTAGTCAATACGTTCAATTGCGAAAACGGGGTAAAAATTTTATAGGACTTTGCCCGTTTCATCAGGAAAAGACCCCTTCTTTTTCAGTAAGTTCAGATAAGCAGATTTATCACTGCTTCGGATGCCACAATGGCGGGAATATTTTTAAGTTCCTAATGGAATACAAGAAAATTTCATACGTCGAGGCTGTTCAGGAAGCTGCCGCATTTGCCGGTATAATAATAGAACTCGAAACCAGGAAAAGCTATTCCGGGGAGGTCAGTGAAACTGAACTTCTCTTCGACATCAACTATGAAATTGCCCGGTTTTATTCCGATAATCTGCTTTCTAAACCGGAAGGAGAGTTTGCACGCAGGTACTTTGATAACCGCAAAATTAAATTAACATCCCTTCGTGCTTTTGGGCTTGGTTTCGCTCCCCATCGTGATGCCACCATTAAGTTTATTCAGGAGAAAAAAATCAATCTGGATAAAGCAATTTATCTCGGCATAATCGGCAAATCTGAAAATGGTTCCTTATATGACAGATTCTATGGCAGGATTATTTTCCCCCTCTTCTCCCCTAACGGAAGGGTAATTGGCTTTGCAGGAAGGCTTATTGAAGATAATCCGCAGGCAGGTAAATACGTTAACTCCCCGGAATCAAAAATATATTTCAAGGGCCGGACTCTCTATGGTCTCTCATTCGCTAAGGAGGAAATCCGGAAAAGGGATCTCGCTATTGTTGTCGAAGGTTATATGGATTTAATTTCTCTTTATCAGAATGGAATTAAAAATGTTGTTGCTGCCAGCGGGACAGCCTTTACGGAAGATCAGGCGGTGTTGCTGTCACGTTATACAAAAAATTGCGTCCTTACATTTGATGCAGATTCGGCCGGGATCCAGGCAACACATAGAAGCATCGAAGTTCTTTTGAAAAAAGATTTTAATGTTAATATTATTTCCCTCCCCAAAGGTGACGATCCCGATTCCTTTGTAAGAAAATTTGGTGCAAACGAGTTTTCTCTTTTAGTCGCCTCTGCTCAGCATTTTCTCGAATTTCAGGCTACGTCATTTGATAAAGATGGTCTTTTTGATAATCCCGTTAAATCCTCAGAAGCAATTCGCCAGCTTGTTAAAACTATCGCTCTCGTCTCAGACGATCTGAAACGTAATCTGTTGGTTAAATCTGTAGCCAAAAAATTTAATCTCCGCGAGATGTTGATTGAGGCTGAAACCGATAAACTGATTAAGAAAAACTCTGCTTTAACTCCTCAGTTACCGGCAAGAATTGCTGAAAAGTCTTCTGACTCTGTCGCAAAAAAAGTCTCCATAAAAAGCGAAAAGTTAATGAGAAGCGAAACGGATATTATTAAACTCCTTCTTGAGGGTAAACCCAAAATCGCTGAGCTTGTTTTTTCGAATATCTCAACTGATGATTTGTCAACTGAAGAAATTCGCCGTGCCTTCGGTATTATTTATGACGTATATCAGACTACCGGGAAAACCGGCGTCAGTTCTCTGGTAGATCACATTCAGGACGAAGAATTAAATAAATTCATTATTGACCTTTCATTTGATAAACACAAAATCTCTGAACGCTGGTCTGATTATGACAAATCAGATAACAAGGATTTCTCCGACAAAGCCGTCTTTGATGCTGTAAAAACTCTCAGAATGCTAAAACTCGAGAGAGAGCATTCTCTCCTCTTGAGTGAACTCAATAATGCTGAAACTTCAGATGAGATATTTGATATTATGAACCGTATAGACTCAATCTCCAGACTTAAAAAGGATTTGGATAGCAAAACAATTAATAATATTTGAAATTTTATTTTATGAAAATCATTAAATATATTCCCCTCCTGTTTCTCATTTTTTTTGGTATCGTTTGTAAAGAACAGGATGTGGTTCGCGAACCCGCAGCAACGGATTCTGCGCTTAATGAAAAGATAACTTCTGTCAATTACTGTTTCATAGAAAAAGTGGATTCAGTCATCACCCTTGATGTCATAGAATTTTTTACCGGAAATGAAGCAAGCAAAGCCTTTAAATACGATAACCCCAATCTCTCCTCAGATGAAAATACTTCATTCTATATCCGCAATACGGAAAAAAAAATCCTCTCCTTCCCTTTCTCTGATACATTGCTTATAAAAATGCAGACTCTCTCTAATGATGAGGAAGGAAATTTTGTTATCAATGAAGAAATTTCGCTCATGCAGCTAAGAAGTCTGTTTACCCAATCAAAATACAAACATTATAAAAACATCCCTTTCAAAGTTACTCTGAATAAATCCGTTATAACCGGAATTGAAGAGCAGTATATCCCCTGATTATATCGAGACAACTATGAAATTATTACTTTCTTTTCTTCTTCTGTCTGTTCTCACTTTCTCACAGATCGTTCATCATGAAATCATCTTCACTAAAAAATACAGCGAACTCCCTTTTCCTGTCAGAGTTACAGGCAGCGGTATCTATGCAATTGAAGACTTTTTTGTTGGTAATGGCAAAGTCGAAATCACTGATTATGATTCTGATAATCTTTATTCTTTTAGCCTTCTCGATAATTCCCTGAATACTCTTCCTGAAAGTTCCAGCCCCTCCTTCTCGAAAGAAGGAGTCGAAACCGGTAATTCCTATTTTTCTAAAGAATGCTTCGCATCTCAGAATCATCCCTTTACTGATATTGGTGGTTTATTGACAAACAAAATCGGCGAGAGGATACTCCTTCATGCTGTAGATAGGAAGAACCTTGATCTTTCTATCGCCTTAAAGGACTTCAATGCGGATTTTCGTTTCTCGTTTGATAATAACCTTGCTGTATCTGATTTTATAGGTATAGATAAAAACAGGAATACTTTTTTGCTTATTGAACTTTTTATATCCGATATTCCTCTCAAAATTAAAAGAGAAGTATGGACTATTGATAAAAACAGTATTTTGCTTTCTAAACTTGCCATACCGGAAATAAAATATTTGTCTTTAGCACGCGATTTTCGGATTGACCCGGACGGCAACCTCTATCACATTCTTACTGAAAAAGAAGGATTCTCAATATTCAAGTGGACTAACCTGACTCTCTACTCGGAAAAAATTATCTCCTATCCTCCGCAATACGATTATTCACTCCATTACAACGATCTCCTCCCGGTTGATGAGTATCCAAGCGTCCGGCAGGAAGAGAATACCCTTGCCGTGAGCCGCGCTCAGGCTTTAAGGATCGCTGACACTTACGTGATGCAAAAATATAATTGTACAGCTAATAATCTTGCCCCCTCCCCCGTCACTGCTCCAGGTGGAGATATTGTTCAGACTCCCTCCTGGTTGATAGTCGGATTTAATGCAAGGTTACCATACAAATGGGGCGGTTTTAATACTATTGCTGATTTCTTAACTGGACTTCTGAATAATAAATTTGCCGGGGACATTCATACAGCCGGGGTCTCATCCGATGCTGTTGGCGTAGATTGCTCCGGATTCGTCAGCCGCTGTTGGCAGAGATCTTCCCACGCCTCGACGGCTTATATGCCCAACATTACCACCGTCCTTGCAAACTGGGATGGATTAAAACCGGGTGACGGTATTCTGAAATCAGGGCACGTCAGATTGTTTATTCAGAAAAACCCGAATGGCAGCCTTCGGGTTGTTGAATCTGCCGCTCGGAATTGGGACGTCTCCTATTGGTCATTTAACCTCTCTGACCTTACTTCTTACTCTCCGGTTGTTTACAATACAATGGAATCAGATTACTCTTTTCAACGTCCTCTCTTAATCTCAGCTTTATCTCCTGACACTTCGAAAACTGTCCTGAAATGGCAGTGTGATACTACCAATGTAAAAGGTTACAGGCTTTACCGTTCTTCCAATTTTCTTAATTGGACGCTTGTTGCGAATGAAGACCTCATCAAAGACACATCCTTTGAATATAGCATGAATACTGATGCTGCTTTCTTCCGGGTCTCAAGCATACTCAGAACTTCAAATGTAGAAAGCCACTGGTCAAATGTTATGGCAGTCAGCAATTATTTTTCACAACAGAAAATACTGATAGTTGATGGTTTCAAAAGAGAAAATGGAAACTGGCAGGGACCCGGTCATCCCTTTGTTTTTAGATATGGAAAAGCACTTGTGCAGGATCAGTACCGCTTTGAAAGTGTCTCTAAAGATCAGTTGACCGGACTTAACCTTAGCGACTATTTTGCACTAATCTGGTTCACCGGTGACCAGTCAACTACTGATGAGACCTTTTCCGATATTGAACAGACTAAATTAAAACAATACCTTGAATCAGGTGGTAATCTCTTCGCTACCGGAAGCGAAATCGGATGGGATTTGTTTAATAAAGGGACCTCAACTGATAAACTCTTTTATAATAACTATCTTAAAGCTTTATTTGTTGCTGACAATGCCGGCTCTAAAATAGCAACCGGTGAAACCGGGTCTTTCTTAGCGTCAGAAACTTTCAACTTTGGACAGACCTATACGGTCAGTTACCCCGATGAAATTAATGTAAACGGAAATAGTTCTATTGCTCTTAGATATTCTAACAACAAAATTGCCGGCATCCAATATTCAGGCTTGTTCGGCTCCTCAATCATTCCCGGTAAAGTTATCTATTTTGCCTTTCCCCTTGAATCCACTGCCAGCGACGCTTCATTCAATTCGGTTATGAGAAAAGTAGTTCAGTATTTCCTTATTCCCACATCCATGGACGATTTGCCAATAAATAGTCACTCATTTGAACTGAACCAGAATTATCCAAACCCCTTCAACCCCGAAACTTCCATAAGGTATTCAATCCCCTTTGGAAATCAAGGTCCAGCCTCCATTCACATTTTTGACATTCTTGGCAACAGAGTTGCAACGCTTATTAACGAAGAACAGTCACCCGGTTCATACGAAATAAAATTCAACGCCTCTAACCTGGCCAGCGGCATCTATTATTATAAACTTCAGGCAGGTGCATTTTCGGAAACTAAAAAAATGATTCTGCTTAAATAATATTTTTATTGATAGGAGTTAGAAAAAATGAAAACAGTCCTTACTTTTACATTGCTATTATTGCCTCTGATTATCTATTCTCAGGTAAATATTAAACTTCCCCTTCCCCAAAAAGAAATTGGCAAACCTTTAATGGAGACACTTAATCTAAGGCAATCAACCCGCGAATTTAAGGCAGACCCACTTTCCCTGCAGGATCTCTCAAATCTCCTCTGGTCAGGATGGGGCATTAATCGCTCCGAAACTGGTAAACGGACCGCCCCCTCTTCCCGGAATATTCAGGATATTGAAGTATACGTTTTTCTTCAATCCGGAGTCTACCTTTATGAGGCTAAAGAGAATACACTCGTACAGTTATTAAATGAGGATTGTCGTAAACTTACCGGAACTCAGGATTTTGTTGCTTCAGCTCCATTGAACTTAGTCTTTATCTCCGACCAAACGAAATTAAGCAATTACTCGGATGACGACAAACTGATAACCGCAGGTGCCGATGCCGCTTTCATAGCCCAGAATGTTTATCTCTACTGCGCTTCTCAGAATCTGGGGACTGTTGTACGTGCTTCAATTAATAAAAATGCACTGATTGAAAAATTAAATCTCCGGCCCGGACAGCGGATCATTCTTGCCCAGACTATCGGTTATAAAAAATAAATTTATCCTCCTTTCATAGGAGGTTGTAATATCCCTGATGTTTTTGTATATATTCACTACTGACATTTCTAAAGAGTTTTATATACTGACATTTCTAAGGAGTTATCACATACTCAAAAAAAATATCATTGTATGATCTTGTTTTTACCTGTGATTTTGCTTATATTGCAATGTCAATTTTCAAGATTTAACATTCTTTTATCTCTTGGTTTTGCAATAAAAAATTCGGATTCATCTTCATCAGGCGTTCATCCTTCCGGCGCTTCTCATTTTTCCCAAAACCCATTGTAAACCCATTGAAGACCCATTGAAAACCAATCCTTCCCTCGTCATCAAATATATACGCTTAGGGGATAAATACCGTGTCGGATTTCCTCCCCCTCTTCTCTTCGATTCCTAATTCAGAATTCCTAATTCATAATTATTGAGAATCTGTCTCCTGACTGATTATTTTCGTTTTGAACGGATGTGCAAAACTCCACCATTCTTTAACTCTTTTCCTAATTCTCCTCAAATTCTTTTTTTTTATATAAATTTTCCATAATTTTATCCTTGTATTAATATTAATTATTAAGTAGAAGAGAATACATGTTTACTGTAAGACATGAAAAATCGTCAGACTTTGATTCTGTTTATCAGACCAATCTCCTTGCCTTTAAAGGCTCTTCCGAAGCTGATCTCGTAAACCTCCTCCGCAAAAATGATCCCTCAGCTATCTCTCTTGTTGCTGAAGCAGATTCCCGCATAGTTGGTCATATTCTTTTCACACAAGCCAAAATAATCTCCGATTATAAAACCATTAGAGGAATGGCACTTGCGCCTATGTCTGTCCACCCCGAATTTCAAAACCGGGGAATCGGCAACATCCTGGTCAATCACGGCTTATCTCTGGTTCAGGAAAAAAAATCTCCCTTTGTTGTTGTTCTCGGCCATCCTAATTACTATCCCCGTTTTGGTTTTGAAATTGCCTCCAAACACGGCATTAAACCCCAGTGGGAGGAAATCCCCGATGAGTCCTTTATGATTCTCATCCTTGATCGGAACGCCCTGCATGGTGTCAAAGGGATTGCCTTCTATCGCGAAGAATTCAACTCCGCTCTTTAACACTCTTTCCAACCCCGTTTTCTGAAAAATTCGTAAAAATATTTTTTTTGTTTGGAAACTTTCCTGCTTTTTCGTATGTTTGGAACATTATATTAAAATGTTTGAAAGTTTGGTAATCGAAAATGGATAATGATGCGAAAAAAGAACTGATTCTCAATACCGCAGTGAGTCTCCTGGCTAAGAATGGTTTTGCAAAAACCACTCTGGATGATATTGCTCATGCTCTTGGTATGAAGAAATCCTCCCTTTATTACTACTACGAAAATAAGGAGGCTCTTATTGAGGACGTTATTAACCATGAACAGTCCCGTGTCTGCTTTATGCTTAATGATGCAATTAAAAGTGAAAAAGGTCTCTTTGAGAAACTTTCCCTTTACGAAACCGTTAAATTTGAACATGTTCGTCAGAGCGTTAAACTTCATGTAGTCAACGCCAGTGTTCTGCTTGAATTCAAAAGCAAAATGCTTGAACACCTCAATATCCTTCATGAAAAAGAAACTGTAATGATGCAGCAGGTCTTCGATGATGCCGTTAAGAAAAAAGAAATTATTAAATGCGATACAAAGCTGATCGCTAAAACAATCCTCTCTGTCTCGGAATCACTCCGTCATAGGGAGTTTTTTTATTCGACGTTTTCGATGAATTATAAACTCGATTTTGAAAATGCTCTTGGGGAAATGATTAATACAATTAAATTGATTTTGAATGGAATTTTAGTAAATAAGAAATTGGATTTTAATATTAAGGAGAAAAAATAAGTGAAAAAAATCTTGTTCTTGATGGTTTTCCTCCATCTCTTCTTGTCTGCACAGACTAAGGAAACCCGCGTAATCACTCTGGATGAAGCGATTACACTGGCAATCGAAAAAAATGCAGATTTGAAAGTTGCAGAATTGGAAATTAATAAATCACTTGAAAAAATAAGCGAAACCAGAAGCGGCTTATTCCCAAAACTTGACGTAAACGGACAATATCAAAGATATATAGACAAACCGGTAATCTTTCTCCCACCTGGTTCACCTTTTGGTACTACTCTGAAAATAGGATCCGATAATTCTTTCAGCGCATCTGCTTCTCTGTCCGTCCCACTGTTTGCATGGTCTTTGTACGAAGCTATCGGTTTATCTTCCGATATCCTTGCGATTACTCAGCAGTCTTATATCATAACGAAAAATAAAATTGTGGGTGACGTCAAAAAAGCATTCCTTGCTGTTCTCCTGACTGCTGAAACTAAAGAAGTTATGCGTCAGAGCCTGAATAATGCTGAAGATAACTTTGAAAATATTAAACGATTAAATTCCGCTGGCACTCTCTCGGACTACGATGTGCTCCGCGCCGAAGTCCAGGTGGAAAATCTTAGACCCGTCATTCTGCAAATGGACAATAATTATAAACTCGCTCTCGAAGCCCTCAAAGTTGCTATAGGTTTGGATGCAGATATAGATATTTCCGTCACTGGAAGTCTTGATTTTCAGCAATCTTTTACTGCCCCTTCCGAGCAGGAAGTTATTAATGAATTTTTGCAGAATAACCCCCAGATTGCAATACTCGATTATCAAGTCAAACTTAACGATAGAAATGTCTCGTTAGAAACCTCTTCTTATTATCCCACTCTCGCAGGCTTTGGCAGCTATCAATACCAGGCTCAGGCAAATGATTTTAAGATGTCCGGTTACAATTGGGTGAAAACTTCAATAGTCGGGCTTCAGATGCAAATACCCATCTTCAACGGTTTCAAAACCGCCGCTAGAGTAAATCAGGCTGAAATTGGACTGAAACAGTCAGTCGAACAGAAAAGAAACATTACAGAAGCACTAAAAACTCAGGTCATTAGCATTCTTTACCGCGTTCAGCAGGCTGCCGTAAGAATTAAGGGACAGGAAAAAACAATCCGTCAGGCGGAAGAAGGATATAAAATTGCAAAAACAAGACTGGCAAACAGTTTGGCAACACAACTGGAAGTTAATGATGCCGAACTCGCCCTTCGCCAGGCTAAACTAAACAGGCTCCAGGCAGTTTATGACTTCAAAGTCGCTGAAGCCGAACTTGAAACTGTTTTAGGAAGAATTAAATAAAAGTTTATTAGGAGATAAATTAAATGAACACAAAAAATATATTACTCACACTCACCCTTTCCGCTCTCTTCCTTTGGGGTTGCGGCAAGAAAACTGATAACACAAAAGCCCAACTAAAAACTGTTCCGGTTGAAGTAACAAAAATAACAGATTCTGACATAAACCGTGATCTTGAATTCGTCGGTACCCTTGTTGCCTGGAAAGAGGCAAATCTCGCTGCTCAAACTACCGCAAGAATTCAGCGTATATACGTTGATGCCGGCTCACACGTTTCAGAGGGTCAGCTACTTTTTGAGATGGACGATACTCAGCTTGCACAGGCTAAGATTCAGTACCAGATCACTAAGGATAACTACGACCGTATGAAACCTCTCTTTGAATCAAAATCAATCTCCCAATCTCAGTTTGACCAGGTTAAAGCAGCCTTTGAAACATCTGAGAAAACTTACACTCTCCTCCTTGCCAACACCCAGTTTCGTGCCCCCTTCTCAGGAGTCATAACCTCAAAGAAACTGAATGAAGGTGAAGTGTTCCTCCTTGCCCCGGCTGGAGCCGGTGCACCTGCAATAGTTTCTATGGCGCAGGTCAACCCTCTCAAATTAATGATCGGTGTAAGCGAAATCAACCTTAAAGAGATTAAAATGAATCAGATCGTAGAGATTACTTCTGATGTTTATCCCGGTGAGACTTTCAAAGGTACGGTAAGCAGGATTTTTCCTGTTCTTAACCCTTCCACTCGGACAGTAGACGTTGAAGTAAGGCTTCCTAATTCAAATGAACGCCTTAAACCGGGAATGTATGTAAGAGCTAAAGTCAATACCGGCTCCTCAAAAGGTATTCTCATAAAAAGATCTTCAGTTCTGAAGATGCTCGGTTCCAGCTCGTTTTATGCCTTTATATCAAAAAACGACATTGCAAAAAGAGTTGAATTGATATTAGGTAATGAATACAACGAAAAAATTGAAGTTATGAGCGGTCTCAACTATGGTGACTACCTGGTAACAAAAGGTCAGAGTCTCCTTAAAGACAGCTCAAAAATTGATATCAAAACTAAATTCGAATAAGAGGAGATTAATATGAATTTACCCGAAGTATCGGTCAGACGGCCAATTACGACGATAATGCTCTTTGTGGCAATTATCATCATTGGCTACGTCTCTTTCTCCCGTCTGCCAATTGATTTGTTCCCTGAAATAGAACCACCGATTATCAGCGTTCTTACCTCATATCCTGGTGCAAGCGCTCAGGACGTTGAGTTGAACGTCTCTAAGAAAATCGAAAGCGGTTTGAGTTCTGTCACAAACCTTAAGAAAATCCGCTCTGTTTCCGTTGATAACATCTCAGTAGTTACTCTCGAATTCGAATATGGCAGCAATCTCGATGAAGCATCAAACGATATCCGTGCTGCTCTCGAGTTCTCAAAGCGTAATCTTCCTGATGATGCGGAAGATCCCGTAATATTCAAGTTCAGCACCAACATGATGCCGATTATCTTTGTCGCTGTCCAGGCAGATCAAAGCTACATGGGTCTTAATAAATTCGTTGAAAATGAAATCCTTGACCCCCTTAAAAGAGTCCCCGGCGTTGGTACAGTGCAGGCTTTCGGAGGCCCTGTCAGGCAGATCCTTGTCAATATTGACGCTAAAAAACTTGAAGCATATAACATAACTACTCAGCAAATTGGGCAGGTGATTCAATCTGAAAATATAAACCTCCCTTCAGGTGCTATTAAGATGGGTGATATGGAATACAATCTCCGTGTCCCTGCTGAATTCACTAATATAGAGCAGATAAAAGACCTTGTAATTTCTCAGCAGGCTGGTAGATTAATCTACCTTAAAGATGTCGCTGAAGTAAAAGACAGTCTTAAGGACAGGTCAATAAATGTCCGTCTGAACGGCAGTAAAGGATTGCAGATGATCATCCAGAAGCAGTCCGGCGCTAATACCGTCCAGGTTGCTGCGGATGTCAAATCCAAGCTGGCTGAACTCGAGAAAAATCTCCCTTCTGATGTCAAAGTCACTATTATTCAGGATGCCTCCGAGTTTATTGTTCAATCTATTAGCAATCTTACTGAAGCAGTTCTCCTGGGAGGAGTTTTCGTAATTTTCATAATTCTTATTTTCCTGAGACAGTGGCGTGCAACTTTTATTATTATCCTTACTATACCTGTCTCCCTTATTGGAGCATTTATTTATCTCTATTTTACCGGAAGCACAATAAACATCATCTCCCTCTCCTCCCTCTCCATCGCAGTCGGAATGGTAGTAGATGACGCTATAGTAATTCTGGAAAATATCTCGCATCACGTTGACCGAGGTGCCCGTCCTCGTGAAGCTGCTATCTTTGGATCATCCGAAGTTGGTCTTGCCGTAACCGCATCAACCTTCACAATCGTTGCGGTCTTTTTCCCGCTCGTATTCATCGGCGGTATCGCCGGAATTATCTTCAATCAGCTTGGATTCCTAGTCACGGTTATGATTCTTGTCTCACTCCTTGCTGCTCTTACTTTAATTCCCATGCTCTCCTCAAAAATGCTGGTGGCCAAAAAGGATAGAAAAGAAATCAAGAACAAATTACTGAGAAACATTGAAAAATCACTTGGTAAAGCTCTCGATACTATCGATGATTTCTATAAGAGCACCCTCGAATGGGCGCTTGACCACAAAAAATCGGTAATTATTATAGCTATTGCAATTTTTGTCAGCTCATTAGCCTTAATACCGGTTCTTGGAACCGAGTTTATGCCAAAATCGGATTCTTCACAATTCACCCTCACAGTCGAAATTGAACCCGGAAGAAACCTTGATCAGACTGTTGAATATGTCAAGAAAATGGAAGGAATTATTAAAGATGAATTCCCTGAAGTGATCTTCTCCACTGTTCGCGCTGGTGTAAATGATCAGGGATTCTCTTCAATTCTCTTCGGTCAGAATGAAAGTGCAAATCTTGCGGGTTTTCAGTTGAAGACCACACGGTTAAATGAGAGAAATAGAACGATTTTTGAAATGGCAGATACCCTCCGCAAAAGATTAGAGCCTATTGCCGGAATTAAATCTTTCATCGTCAATACATCTGGCGGAATGTCATTCCTTACCGGTGCATCAGGTGCTGCAGTTGAAGTCGATATTATAGGTCCTGATCTGGACAAATCATATCTTGTTGCAAATCAACTTAAAGAACACCTTTCAACTATCAACGGAACTCGCGACGTTCGTATTGATATTGGCGATCCTCGCCCCGAACTTCAGGTAACTCTCGATAGGACCAAACTTGCTCTTAATGGACTAAATACTGCCTTGGTTGGAACTGCTCTCAGAAATAATTACTATGGTATTACTCCCACTAAGTATCGCGAACTTGGAGATGAATATGATATTTTCCTCTCCCTTCCGCCCGATAAGAAGAAAACTATCACTGATATTGAGAATATGCCTATCAAAACTCTTCTCGGTACAACTGTCCGGCTAAAAGACCTTGGAACCATCACTGAGCAGTATTCACCTGCAACTATTAAAAGAAAAGAACAGGAACGTGTTATTGGAGTTCTTTCTGATGTTCAAGGTCGGTCGCTGGGTGAGGTGACTGCTGATATAAAGAATTTTGCCGCTACTCTTGAATTGCCTCCTAACACAATAATTGAATACGCCGGACAGATTGAGCAGCAATCAGATACTTTCACTGACCTTTTCTTCCTACTGGCTCTTAGTGTAATCCTGACATATATGGTTATGGCCGCACAATTTGAATCCTTTAGAGATCCTTTTATTATTTTGTTCTCAATTCCTTTTGCATTCACTGGAGTCTTTATTGCTTTGCTGGTGACTGGAGTAGCATTTAGTATAATTGCATTTTTAGGTACGGTACTCCTTGTCGGAATCGTTGTCAAGAATGCTATCGTGCTTGTTGACTATACTAATATCACAAGAGCTCGCGGTATTGAACTCAGGGAAGCTATTGTTTCTTCAGGTCGGAACAGGTTGCGTCCTGTACTAATGACAACTGCAACAACCTTGCTGGGATTAATTCCTCTGGCAATTAGTACTGGAGATGGTTCAGAAATTTGGAAACCTCTCGGTATTTCTACAATAGGAGGATTATTATTCTCAACTCTTATAACTTTAATTCTGGTCCCGGTTCTTTACTCTATTGCCGAAACCAGATTTAAAAAGAAAAAAAATGAAATTGATTAAGGAGTATTTATGAAAGCTGTAACAATTGTTTTTAATCACGGTATCACCGAAGAAATCGATGAAGCCCTGGATTCTCTTAATATCAGGGGATACACCCGTTTTCTAAATGTACATGGTCAGGGATCTCTCAATGGAGAACCCCACCTGGGAACTCATATATGGCCCAGCCAGAATGTGGTAATCCTCACAGTGATTGATGACGACAAAGTAGACCCTCTGCTGGAAAAGGTAAAAGAAATAAATACTTTTGCTGAAGAACAGGGTATCCATGCTTTCGTCTCCCCTATTGAAAAAATGATATAACCACCTTAGATAAAGAAATCCCCGGTCTTATAACCGGGGATTAATTGTTCTGATTGTTATACTCTGCTACTTACTTAACTAAAGTCATCTTCCTCGTCAACTGCCTCTTCCCTACTCGCAAACTGTATAAGTAATTCCCTGACGAGAGTTTAGACGCATTAAACGTTACCTTGTAAGAACCCCTCTCAAGATTAGCTGACTTAATTAGTTCCGTTACCAACCGCCCGCCAATATCATACACTTCCAGATTTACGACTGAATTCTCAGGAACTGCGAATTCAATCATTGTAGCCGGATTAAACGGATTCGGAAAATTCTGTGAAAGCGAGAAATCATTTGGAATATCGTTCTCGTTCTTTTCTATCCCAAGAATAAGTATCGGAATAACAGGTATATTCCCGCTGAACGACCATTTATCCACTGTCCACCCATAGTACGAAACCGTGTAAACATCAAAGTTATCGTCATATCCGCAGCTGTAAAGCGATGCATATCCGGAAACATTCCCCTGCGTTCCCTGTGAACGTATACTATAACCTCCGGTTATCGCAAAATTCCACCCTGCTGCATCCACCGTATCCAAAATACTCCCTGTGTTCGGATTTAAAAAATAAACTCTTGAATACTCATATCCTACACCAAGCCTGAATATCTGGGCACAGGAAACCATAAGAATATTTTTTGTCTCCATATACTTCAACCCTATCGGACCCGGATAAATTGTATCAATATTATTACTAGCAACCGGTTTATCGGTTAATGTGAAATCAAAACCGTTATACCTTGTATATCCGCTTGTGGGATTACCTATATAGCAGTATACCTTTTTATTTGTGTAATCGGAAACATAAACCAGAGTTCCCTCATTATTGACGGTTATCCCGCGCAGATCAGTTGCACCGGGAATTACAATTTCAGCAATAGGAGATGATACATGGCCGGATCCCCATGCCGGGTCACCGGCAATATTATTAAATACCATTACTTTTCCATCAGTAAGATTGGACCCTCGTATGGTAACGAAGACTCGGCCGAGGGCATCAACATCAATGGCAAATAAAGAATCTGTTCCTGTTGCCATCCTGTTTTCGGTCGATATCACCGAATCTGCGGACATTTTGAAAACCAGAATATTTTTCTCTATGTCATTATTCGCCACATAAATCAGGGAATCCTTTGAGGTGGCGAGATCATATGCTTCAACCATTTGTACATTATCGAACCCACTCGCCCAGACTGTATATAAACCATCTGTGGCATAAGGATAGTAACCCATCCTGCCGTTAACAGAATCCGCGTTTGTGTAACCGACGAGATAACAGAACCCATCACTTGTCACAAGGGCAACAAATGTATTGGGCTTTATTACCCCTACAGCCGCGGTATTATATCCGGTGGCATTCGGATCAGAATCGATAGTAGCATAGTCACAAGTCCAGATTCCGTCAAAAACCTGTCCCTGAATATTTGATGACAGGAGGGAAAAAACAAAGATAATTAAAACTAAACTGAAAAAAGGTTTCATGGCACGCTCCATTTATAATTTGCAATATATTAAAGAATCCAATTCGATAGAATTATCACCACACAAAAAATAATCTCTTGTTAAAATATACAAAAAATGATTTAATTAATCATCACATTGCTATTATCGTCCGGTAAGTATGAAAATGCAAGAATTAAACTTAGGAGGTTCTGGGAGAAGTAAAATGACAGAGAAACGGTAATAATCTCGTTTTTTGAAATATTTCAACACATTGGGCTCTTGGACACATCAAAATCAAGTTTCTAAAAGTAGAAATCTTCACGCCCATTCGCCAAGAATCCTAATCGTTTTCGGCTGTAGCCACTTAGTAGTAACCACTCCCTGAATAAACCATATAGGGGTGACATATTGTTAGCACACTTCCTAATAACAAAAAACCCTGCATAAAAATACACAGGGCCTAAGAGCCACTTGCCGGATTCGAACCGGCGACCTGCTCATTACGAATGAGCTGCTCTACCAGCTGAGCTAAGGTGGCTTAACTTAATATTATATACACAGGCCACGTTTAACTTAATAAACGCCCTGCTATTAAGCGCTTAAAATCAGATTACTATCTTAATTTCTTCTTATGTCTATTCTTTCTTAAACGTTTTTTCCTCTTGTGGGTTGACATTTTATGTCTTTTTCTTTTTTTTCCGCAGGGCATATTTACTCCTTTACTTCTTCTTTTAATGTGATGCTAATAATTGCTTGGCTTGCTGGGCATAATCGGAGTTAGGATCCAGTTCAATAACTTTTTGAAACCATTCCTTCGCCTTCTCTCGATCACCCTTATTTAAATTGACAATGCCAAGATTGAACGTCCCTATTATGTGTCTTGGATTAATTTTTAATCCGCTTAACATTACTTCTTCAGCCTTATCATATTGCTGAAGATTGAAATAACAGACCCCCTTATCAATAATTACATCCGGATTTATCGGGTCAAAACTTAAATACTTATCATAATTTACAATAGCCTCGTCATTGAATCCGTTATCCATTAATGCGTGTCCAAGTTCTAAAATCTTATCTTTGTCGGAAGGATTATTCGTAACAAAATCACGTAATTGATTTACTCTGTTCAGATCTTCTAAACTTGGGCCCTGAGGCATATTTTGCTGAACCGCACTGTTCTTTCCCGGGGTGGTTGTGGCAGTCGGACTATCAAATGCTCCTGATGCGAACAATAGGACGAACACTAAAACAATAATTCCTGCAAACGTTAATATGATTTGCATATTTGAAAGCTTTAAGCCCTCTGAACTATCTCCCTTTACGACTTTAGACTTTTGCTGTGAATTAAACTTTGTCCCACAATATGGACAAAAAGAAAATTCATTCTTGACTGTTTCTTTGCAAACGTGGCATTTTTTTGTCACAGTTTATTTACCTTATTTTTTACTGGTGTGTTTATATTTAACTTAAAATCTTTTGAAAACTTAAAAAACGGCACATAATGCTCAGGTACAAATACTTTTTCACCAGTTTTCGGATTTCTTGCATATCTGCTGGCTTTTTTCTTTACTTTATAAGTACCAAAACCTCGGATTTCAATACTGTCCCTGTTTTTCAGAGCTTCGCAAACTGCATTAAAGAATCCCTCGACTACTGCTTCCGTTTCCAATCTTGTAATTCCGGTTCCATTTGCAATAAAATCGACAACGTCAGATTTTGTCATGATTTACCTCTTTAACATCCGTGCTAAGTAATTATAAATTAAGACTTTAAAGTTATTAAAATTCTGATTTAAAAGCAATTAATATGTCCTGGAAATTGCAAACTTAATCCCTTTTTTCATTGATTCTGAATCTTTTTCACTTTTTTTTATATATATTGCATATCATCATTAACTTTTATGACATTTTATGACTTTTAAACTCTACATAGAATACGAAGGAACAAGATTCTGTGGTTGGCAGATCCAGCCGGGAATCAAGACGGTTCAGGGAATTCTGACCGAGGCTGCCTCAGTTATCTTTAACTCTGATAGAATACGGATTACAGGCGCAGGAAGAACGGATAGTGGAGTCCATGCTCTTGAACAGATAGCTCATTTTCAGGCTGATACTAAATTGCGTCCGGATATTCTTAAAATGAAGTTTAATGACCTCCTCCCCCCTGATATAAATATCTTGAAAATTGAGAAAATAAATGACAAGTTTCATTCTCGTCATGACGCAATTAGCAGGAGTTACATCTATTGCATTTCTCGAAGAAGGACAGCATTTGGGAAAAATTATGTCTGGTGGATAAAGGATTCACTTGATACACGTAAAATGTACTCTGCTTCCTTAGTCTTTATAGGACTTCATGACTATATCTCATTTGCTGATAAGAATTCTAATGAACCCTCAACTAAAGTCATGATTGAAAATATTGAGTTTTTTGAAAATGATAGTTTTGTTTTAATCAGAATTATCGGCTCACATTTTCTTCATAAAATGGTCCGTAGAATGGTGGGAATTTTAGTAGAGGTTGGTAGAAATAATCTTACTTCAAACAACATAATGGGCTACTTAGAAAATTATTCCATTGTTCCCGCTAAATTTACTTCACCCCCGTCAGGGCTTTACTTGGAAAAGATATTCTACTCCCCCGGAGAAATACGGAAACCTTTATATGAATTAGTCCCTGCGCTCCCCTTTACAAATTAATTATTCTTCTGAGATTATATGCATTTCACATTCCGCACAGTGAAATTCGAGTTTGTATTTATTTCTATTGTCAGAAAGATATAGAGGTTCCTTAAAACTGCTTTTTTTGTGGGACGGCTCAAATGGACATATAGTCAGTTCGTTTTTTAGGCAATATTTAGTTACCATCACTACTTTATTGCTAATGTCCCTGGTCACTTCCATCCCCTTTCTGATATCCTCAACATGATGACGCCTGAAAAAGTTTTCAGCTAATTGATTAGTTGCATTTTCCCGGTAATCAATCGATCTTTTATAATATGGAGAATCGCTCTTGACTATTTTTGCTTCTCTTCTTATATAAGATTGTATTCGCTTATTGTATAATAACTTAAGGAGCTCCCTTCTCCACTCATTTAACTCACCCAGGCTACATTTTAGAGGTTCCTCCGTGCATATTTCAATAGCATTAGCTATGAAAATTGTATCCCCTGTTTTTGATAATTGTCTTATTATTTGATCATGAGGGATTGCTTTAATTCCATCATTCCCAAATGCCGAAAAAGTCTTCTTAACTTGGTTTCCGTCTTCGTCTGAAGCGATAAGCACAAATTGATCTTCAATACAATTCATTACAACCCCAATACCAACTTTACGAATTGTTTTTTCTCTTGCGAGCAGTCTCTCGAACTCGATATCATTGTTTCTGTATATTTTTTGTCCGGAGTACTTATCAGATAAACAATCGGTATAAACCCTATTCCCAACGGATTTATTGACATTCATTCCTGCTAAAACTTTATCTTCCGTAAAGTAGCATAACCCATCACCTGTTGAAATTTTCTTATCTGTTTTCATAATGAAGTAATCCTTCCCTATGAGAGTAATTTCTCCAATATATTCACCAAGTGATTTCGGAGTATCCATGCTTGAAATATTTTTTGGTTTGTCATTTATAAAATACTCCGAAAAGCCCCTGTTAAATGTCTTCGAAATATCTGGTGTAAATGAAAAAAGGATTTTTCCGCTTGAGCTTTTTTTATATTCCGGATTAACGGCAAGGATATGATCAATTTTATTTCTGAAATAACCTGTCGTGTTTTTAACATAATTAATGTCCTTCATTCGACCTTCAATTTTGAAGGAAGAAACTCCGGCATACATTAAATCTTTTAGATAGCTTTCTAGATTAAGATCCTTAAGGGATAATAAATATTTATCTTTAATTAAGGTTTTCCCGTTTTTGTCTAATAGTGAATATTGCATCCTACAGGATTGTGAACATTCCCCTCTGTTAGCACTCCTTCCCGTTCCTGTAAAACTCATATAACACTGCCCGCTAAATGAGACACACAGTGCTCCGCTTATAAATGTTTCTAATTCGATCCTGCTATTTTCTTTAATATTTTTTATTGCACTTACTGACAATTCGCGGGCTAGAATAACTCTTTGAATCCCTAAGTTTTGCAGGAATAATACTTTTTCTATTGTGTAATTGTGAGTTTGAGTTGAGGCAAAAAGAGGGATTGGAGGAAGGTTCATATCAAGCAGGGCATAATCCTGGAATATTATTGCATCGGCACCAGCTTTATATAACTCATTGATTAGTGTCTCCGCATTCTTTAACTCGTTGTCATAAAGTATCGTATTTACGGTTACATAGACTTTTGCGTAATATTTATGGGCATAATTTACTAATTTTTCAATATCTTGCACAGAATTTCCCGCATTTTTCCTGGCACCAAATCTTTCTGCACCTATATATACAGCATCTGCTCCGTGATTTATTGCTGCTATCCCGCAAACAAGATCCTTAGCTGGGGATAATAATTCAATCCTTTTCAATTGCTTATTTTGTGATTATCGTTCTCTCTGGTAACTTTATTCTTGGAAGGAATTGCAAATACCAAACCTAACGCAGCGCCGTAAAGACTTGAAATGTATGGATTGCTCTGAATCGGGCAACCGTTTTTACACCCGATAAAATAATAATAGGAAAAGCCGAGTATCGCACCCAGAGGGACATACAGATATTTAATATATTGCTTCAAGTAATTCACCATAATTTTCAAATAACCAATATTTTTAATATGATGCCTGGAATTATTAAAAGATTCTTCCTTGTTCATCATTCTATTGTTTCTTGAGATTCTCCAGCAGGTCACGCAGTTTTTCGGGAAGCTCTGTTTTGTTTTTAGAAGCTGTGCTGATAGCAACATGGACAGTAGATACAATAGCTGCTAGCTCAGTCTCATCCTGATATATTTCAAATTCAAGTTCAAAGGATGATTCGCGGATAGTTTTCGCTTTAAGATTGAAAGTAACTTCATCACCTGCAGTAAGTACTTTGAGATATGAAGCTTCGCAGTGAACTATAGGGTAAATTCTATCTTTATCTTTGAAATAATTCGGGTAATAATGGAATTCATATAAATAATCTTCAAATATCCTGTGTGCAAGATCAAATATTTTCCCGTAAAATAATACTCCGGCAAAATCACAATCGGAAAAACTAATTATTTGCTTCTTATAATGCAAAATGCCTCTTAAATATTTTATAAACTTGGTAAAATTTAATATGAAATATAGCATTATTCCATTTTCAATCAAATCCTAATAAATTAAATAGTTTTTATTTTTCCTGGAAATTGTTAAATTTCGGTTAATTTTTTTACAACTTAATATTTTATCGTAAACAAAAATGAGTAATTTGCTAGTAATTCCATCAATAGACATTAAAGACGGGAAAACTGTCCGGGTAGTTCAGGGAATTCCCGAATTACTTTGCTCTGAATATGGGAATGATCCCGTTGAAATGGCTAAAATTTGGCGTGCTGAAAATGCTAAAATGCTCCATGTCTTGGATTTTGATGCTATTGATGATAATAATAAGCTTAATCTCTCCCTTATTAGCAAAATTTCTGAAAGCGTTATTATACCCGTTGAATACGCAGGCGGAATTCGGTCAGTTGATGACGCCAAAAGCCTATTGGATATCGGCGTTTGCAGGGTTGTTATCTCCTCACTTGTTATAACCAATCCGGATGAGTTTGCCGGTATTCTTGACTTTTGTGGACCTAATAAAGTTGCTGTTGCAATTGATGTTATTGATAATGAAGTAGTTGTTCGCCACCGGAAAATAAAAACCGGCATTTCTCCTGTTAATCTTGCTCTAAGCCTGAAAGAAATGGGAATTGAGCGGTTTATTATAACAGATGTAATCAAAAACGGAATGCTTCTCGGTCCCAACATACAATTATCTTTGAGTATTGCAGAGGCAACTAAAATGAAAGTCACTCATTCTGGTGGCGTTCGAAACAAGGATGAGCTTATGGATATTAAATCATTTTATCCTGTCGGAATTGATTCTGTTATTATAGGTAGGGCTCTTTATGAAAACCGTTTCCCCTGTCAGAAACTTTGGAGAGTGGCTGAATCTGGTATTTTCAATTAATTGGAGTTGTTATGTCGGAAAATGAAAATAAAATTATGGAAAACAGTTTTTGGGCAAATATCTTTAAACCAAAAACTGAATCGGACGAGATCTTGGAAATCCTTAAACACATGCCCCCTTTCGAAAAACTTAAACCGAAAGAATTAAAAGATATTGTCTCTCTTATCCATAACCGGTCGTATTCGGCTGGAGAAACTGTATTTATGAAGGGGGATCCTGGAATTTCTATTTATATTATTATCAATGGAAAGATTTCGATTATTGACAATTCCCAGGATGCAAAACTAAAACTTGCTGAATTTACACGCGGTGATTTTTTTGGGGAGATTGCTCTTGTTGACGATGAGAAGAGGTCTGCTTCTGCAATCGCAGATACTAACTCTACTCTTGCAGCAATTTTCAAACCTGATCTTGATGACTATATTCGTAAGAACCCAAAAGCCGGAGTCCTTATCCTGTCAGGTTTAGCCAAAATAATTACTTCCCGTTTAAGGAACCTGAACAATGATTATTTTAATCTGTATCAAAAATTATTAATAAAAGGAGATTAATCAAATGAATATTCACATAAAAAAAATTCTTGTCCCTATTGATTTTTCCGAAGCTTCCCTTATTGCTCTCCGTTATTCTCTGAATTATGTTAGTCTGTTTGACGCAGAACTTTATCTGATTTACGTTCTTGAGCCGGTTGTTTATCCGCCCGACTTTAGCTTGGGACAAATTTCCCTCCCCTCTGTAGACATGGAAATGGATAAAAGAGCTAAAGAGGAATTGGAAAAAATCGCTAAAACTGAAATTCCGGTAAATATTAATTTTAAATTAATTATTAAAACCGGGAAACCCTTTATTGAAATAATCGAAGCCGCAAAGTCCGAGGATATAGATTTAATAATTATATCAACTCACGGACACACCGGAGTCGAACATATTTTATTTGGTTCAACTGCTGAAAAAGTAGTTAGAAAAGCACCTTGTCCGGTATTGAGCGTGCGGAAATCGGTAAAAGGTTTTGACTTGAAGTCAGCGATTAAAGAAGGATAAGTATATCTTATTTTTTTAAGAATTTCTTTCTAAGACAAAGTCAACAAGATTAATTAATGACTCCTTGGATGGTGAATCGGGGAAAATCTTTAATTCGGATTTTGCGTTCTCGGCAATCTGCGTTGCTCTTTCCTTTGCGTATTCCAGTCCCCTATTTTGCTTGACAAAGTCTATCACCTTTGCAACGTTTTCCTTTTTATCTGCTTTGATAAGTTTTTTAACCTTATTGGCTTCGGATTTGTCTACATTGCTTAAGGCATGTATTAAAGGTAGGGTCATTTTCTTTTCCTTAATATCGCCGCCTATAGGTTTTCCGAATAATTTTGTGACCCCCTCAAAGTCAAGAATATCATCACGAATTTGAAACGCCAGGCCTAAATACTCTCCGTATTTTTTCATTGCACTTATGCGCTCTGCATTCTCTGTTGTACTCAAGCATCCTATTTCACAACATGTCCCGATTAATGATGCCGTTTTATCAGAAATAATCTTAAAGTAAGTCACTTCATCAATATCAAGTTTTTTTGTCTTTTGAATTTGCAGCAGTTCCCCTTCTGAAATTCTTTTTACCGTGTGTGTTATTGTTTGAAGAAAATCAAAATCCTTCCCCTCAACAGAAATCAGCAATCCTTTCGATAGCAGATAATCCCCCATCAGCACCGAGACCTTATTTTTCCAGATAGCATTTATGCTGGGGAATCCTCTCCTTTTATCGCTGTTGTCTACAACATCATCGTGCACCAAAGTAGCTGTATGCAACATCTCAACTAAAACAGCTCCTCGGAATGTTCTTTCGGTGACTTCTCCGTTTATTTTACCCGATAGTAGAACTAAAAGGGGTCTTATTCTTTTTCCCTTTTGTTTCATTATATATCGGGTTATAAGATCAACCAATGGAACTTTGGATTTTAGAGAGTCCTTAAAAATATCGCTGAACTGTAATAGCTCATTTTTAATTGGTTTGCTTATTACTGATAATTTGGAATTTGTCAAGCTAACCTCTTACTCGAAAATTTAGAAACTAAGATACTTATTTCATAAAGAATTACCAGTGGTATTGCAAGCAGAATTTGAGAAACTGGATCAGTCCCCGGTGACAAAAACGCTGCAATAATCATAATTACAATAATTGAATGTCGGCGGTATTTTCGCATTATCTTTGGTGTTAGAATTCCGAGTTTGGAAAGAAAAAATGAAATCATTGGAAGTTCAAATATTAATCCCGCTGCAAGCATTATGCTCATCACAATTGACACATATTCATCAATTGAGAATTGGTTTTTAATTGTTTTTGTTCCGAAACCCGCTGCAAAATCCATTACAGTCGGTAGCATTATAAAGTAAGCAAAAAGCAGGCCTGTTATGAAGCAAAATGAAGAAAATATGACAATAGCTAAAATATACCTTCTTTCGCTTTTATGAAGTGCTGGTGCTATAAATTTCCAGAGTTGAAGAAATAGATTGGGGATGCTGACAATTATACCGCAAATAAGTGCTACTTCAAAATATAGGAAAACTTGTCCGAAAGGTTTAAGATTCTGGAGGTCCGCTCCCACTTTTTTTGCTGGGAGCAATAGAATAAAATCAATAATATAATCAATAAAAATTCCGCAGATAACTGCCCCTATTACAACCCCGATAATAGCATATATCAGACGCCATCTTAACTCCTCAAGATGCTCCAGGAACGTCATTTCTCCCTGAATCTCGTTATCCTCTGGATTATCACCAATTATTTTCTCTTCTGCTGCCACAGTACACCGGATTATCTCATAGTCTCAAATAACGGGAAATTTGAACAAAGCTCATTTACTTCTTTCCTTATTCTCTGCAGTGCCATTTCATCTTCGTTGCATTTTATTGCTCTGTTAATAAACTCGGCAATCAGTTTCATTTCAGCTTCTTCCATTCCGCGCGTTGTAACTGCAGGTGTACCGATTCTTATTCCGCTTGTAACAAAAGGAGACTTCTGGTCAAACGGAACCATATTTTTATTTACGGTTATTCCGGCAAGTTCAAGTTTTGATTCCGCTTTTTTCCCCGAAATATTTTTATTGGTTAGGTCTATTAGCATTAGATGATTGTCCGTCCCCCCGGAAACGATATTGTATTCCATATTTACAAGTTCAGAAGATAATGTTGCAGCATTCTTTTTTATCTGCAATACATATTTCTCAAATGAACTTTCCAGTGCTTCTCCAAATGCAACCGCTTTTGCCATTATAATATGCATAAGCGGACCGCCTTGAATTCCCGGCATAACTGTGGAGTCAATAATTTCGGACATCAGTTTCAACCTGTCCCCTTTGAGTGTCTTAACACCTTCCCGGTTTTCAAAATCTTTTCCAAGTAAAATTACACCGCCCCTGGGTCCTCTTAACGTTTTATGAGTTGTTGAAGTCACAAAATCACAGTATGGAATTGGACTGTTCAGCAATCCTTTTGAAATTAATCCTGCTGGATGAGCCATATCACACATAAGATATGCACCGATTGAATCCGCAATCTCTCTGAATTTCTTATAATCCCAGTCCCTCGAGTATGCACTTGCACCGGTAATAATTAATTTTGGTCTTTCTTTCTTTGCTAAATCTTCAATGACATTATAGTCTAATCTTCCGGTTTCCTTATCAAGTGAATAACTTATTGCATGATATAAAATGCCCGAAAAGTTAACTGGAGATCCGTGTGTTAAATGGCCTCCGTGAGCAAGACTAAGTCCCATGAATTTATCACCCGGTTTTAGGATTGACATGAATACCGCCATGTTTGCTTGGGATCCGCTGTGAGGTTGAACATTAACATACTCGGCTCCAAATAGTCTTTTCAGCCTCTCTCTGGCTGCATCTTCAGCCTGATCAACAAATTCACATCCTCCGTAATATCTTTTCCCCGGATATCCCTCGGCATATTTATTTGTTAAAAGTGATCCTGCGGCCGCAAGTACTGCCGGACTCACGTAATTTTCAGATGCGATAAGTTCAAGATTTTCGCTTTGCCTTTGCGTCTCAGCGTTTAATATGTTCGAAATTTCTTTATCACTTGCTAATGTGTACATAAAACCTCAAATTAGGGTATTTCAAAAACTTTGTGAAACAGGTCAATATTAATTGTCCCTCCGTCAGTGGACGGATTTTCAATTTCTATTTATCCTGTCTCAGAAACCAGAGTTCTCCAAAACTTAGGCCAACTCCTACCTTAAAAATATTTTCCTTGACCAGACTGTTTTCTGTTGTTCCGCGGTTAATGTACTGCAATGCAAAGTCTAACGTATTATCCCTTCCAAGTGGCACTGATACACCTCCGCTGACTGAAAATTGACTTATTTTTTTTCCGTTTAAACTAAAGGGAAGGTTTTCGTAACCTAACCCCATTCTCCATATAAATAATTCCTCAAATTTCGAACCGTCGGGATCTTCCCTGTATTCCATTCCAAAACCGATTTTATTTACTTTCTCTATCTGGAGATTTTTGTTAGTATTCCAGCTCACAACTCCTGATCCTATTTGATCAGAACCGAAACTGGTCCAGCTCTGCATCAGGTAATCAAGATAGAACTGGTAAGATTTCCCAAGGTTGAAGCCTATTCCGAAAATCATTCTCACAGGAAGGTTTCCCAGTTGCGAAGCGTAATCCGTTGTGTCCAGATAAGTGTCCACTAAACGGGTCGAGATAATGTCAATGTTGAATTCTGAAACAAAATTAGCGGTAAACCCTAATTTTAAGTTCCTGAATGAACTCGAAAAACCAAATAGAGAATCTAACGAAGGCGTTATTAACCCGACAGTCCCGCCTAAAAACTTTCCGTTCACCTTATCTTTAAACTGCGATGGAACTGACAAAGCGTTTTCATAATTGACTTCGGTAAAATAATTTAAATTGCCGAAATAATAATCAAAAGATGCTCCTAACTTAAAGTCATAAGGAAGTCTGTATGAAGAACCTATAAACACTTTGGATAGCCCCCCGTCCCCTCGGAATGTCACATCGTATGTACTATTGGCAGATGTCTGGTCTTTTAATATGGATTCGTATGCAACAGTAGTGTAAGGAATAAGCCCTATTACTGCAGAGATTCCGTAATCCCGCTGTACGGGAATTCCGAACATAAAAGCTGAAAGACCGCTCTTTGAAAAATAATTGGTATTGTTTTTATCCTGAGCGTAAAGGCCTCGATATGTAACACCGACTTCGAGTCTTGTAAGTCTCAATTGATTCCAGGAAGCTGGGTTAAGCGAAGTTAAAAAATCCCTGTCTTCAAAGGTAACCCCAAGTTCCCCCATTCCCATGCGTCTTGCAGTGTGCGAATATTCAAGTTCGCCATATCCAAATTGGGAATAAAAACTGTTCGTCTGTCCCTGAACAATTGGAAGGCTTATAACTAAAACAAAAAAGAAATATTTAATTAATTTAATCATTATCTAATCTCATTTTCTATGGGAATAAATCAAATTCAATCTTGGGCGCAGGGAGTCAACTGCTGCTGCACTCCCGTATATTGCATACATTTCAAGTCCTTCAAGAGGACGGCGTGTCGTCAAAACAAGTCCTTTATTCGTTTTTTGATTCAACATCTTGTTTAGCAGCGAGGCAATATTCCCGGAAAACTTATTATCGGATCTCTCCAATAATAGTGGTGTATCATACTCCATCTTAACTGTATCAGAAGCAAAATAAGCATATATACCTTCTGAATATCCGCTTCCAAGCTTTGAAACATCTTTGTCCATTGTAACTGTTAATGCAGCATAATTAATAATTGCATCAGAAGGAAGTTTGGAAAGGTCAAAGAATATTTTCGCGTTTGATGTAATTCCGCTCTGAACCTGCAGAAATTGATTTGGCAAAGCATTTATGTCTCCGCCCACAAGATGAATGTCTTGAAGCGTATAATAGGTTACTGTATCTGTATATGCAGTCCCTTTTTTCAGAATAAGCGTGATGTATGGTTGAATTGACTGCGATAGTGATGCCGAATACCCCCAAAACCCGTAAACTTTAGACGTATTTACAGACGGTTTTAGGAAAATTCCGAAAGTGGTAGCAGATGCATTATCCTTCTCATCCTTAAGCCAGCTCTTGACCAAACTCTGCTCAAGTTTGAAACTCATCAGCGTATCTGTTATTGATTTATCTGATGATACATCAGTAGCATCGTATGTCAGTTTTGCTATTGAGTCATAACTGAAAGTTGAATATCCCCAATCATAAGTGACTTTGTGTGCCGAAAAATCAAACACACCGTTAGAATCACCGTATATATATGAGTTTGTCAGATAAACTTTTGCCTCAATCACTTCTATTGAATCTAAGTCAGCTTTATACGTATCAGAAAGAGAGAGGGCAAACTTGATTAAAGTTGTTGCCTCAAGATTGTTGGTCCTACCCAACAATAACCTATCCGAAGAACCCAGCGGCAAAACTTTCTTAAATGATCCCGACACTTGGATAATTGTATCCTTGGACGTATCTAAATTGCTTACCTTTACCGAATTGTTTTGATTTAAGTCGGAACCCAGACTGCTCGGATCATCTGAACATGCCGTGAACATAAACATAGGTATTATAAAAAGAGATAATTTAATTCCTTTTAATAATAATCCACTACTCTTAAACATTTAATTCCTTTCTAAAAAGAGAGTTTAGTTTCGCACTCCCATTTAAAAGATTGATAACAACAAAATTGGGGATTTTATTTGATTTTTGCAAGTGATAAATATGCACACTTGCCATTTTTTCCTGGGGAATTTCAGATAAGGTAAACATAGCATTCTCTGACCTGATTACAAGATTAAAATATCTGCTAAATCTTCTGAAAAAGTCTGCATTCAGATCAGTACACAAGGAAGAAAAAGACATATATTACTGATTGAGTATCGTCTTATATAATTCAATATATGATTTTGCGGACGCTCTCCATGAAAAGTCTATCTGCATTCCGTTTTCAATAATCTTGTTCCACTTCTTTTTATCTTCGAACATTTTAACTGCGGAAGTAATGGCTTTCATCATTTCAGTTGTATTATACTTTTCAAAAACAAAACCGTTTCCGCATCCGGTATTCGGATTAAACTGAGACACTGTATCAGCAAGTCCGCCGGTTTTTCTTACAATTGGAATTGTCCCGTAAACAAGACTGTACATCTGATTCAAACCGCAGGGTTCATATTTTGACGGCATAAGAAGCATATCGGAACCCGCTTCAATTAAATGTGCAAGTTCATTGTCAAATCCAAGGAATAACCCGAATTTATTCGGATAAGCCCTGTGAAGCTTTTCCAGTTTTGTGTGATAATCTTTCTGCCCCGCTCCTAAAAGAACTAAACGAACTTTCATTTTTACAAGTTTTTCAAAAGAATCTATGATTAAATCTATTCCCTTTTCTTCCGATAATCTCGATATAATCCCAATAACAGGATCAGTTTCCTTTCCTTCAAGATTGAATTTTTCAAGTAGAGCTATTTTATTTTCTACCTTGTCATCAATATTTTTGAAGGTATATCTCTTTGGAATAAACTTATCTTGTTTCGGATTCCAGTCAGTTTCATCAATTCCGTTAATTAAGCCTGAGAAACGCTTTTTCCGTTTCTCAAGTAATAAATTCAGTCCCGAACTGATTACTTTATTAGTCATCACTTCCTTTGCATATCCTTGACTAACCGTGTTTACATAGTCGGCAAACTGAATACCGGCTCTCATATAATTTACCTTCCCGGCATGAAACACTCCCTTTTCTCCCATCATTGTATCCGGAAGACCAAGGCTGTCAAAAGTCCCCTTTGTAAATATCCCTTGCGATGCAAAATTGTGAATCGTATATAAAAGCTTTATGGACTCTGTCGTTGGATTTTTCTTTTGAAGGGCTTTAAAATATGCTGGTACAAGCCCAGTTTGCCAGTCGTTGCAGTGTATAATATCAGGTTGCCAGCCAAGTCGCTCAATTAATTCAAAAATGGCATGAGAGAAAAACGCGAATCTCTGGTCATTATCCGGATAATCCTCTCCCGTGAGTGCATCGCCATAAACACTTTTCCTCCCTCCAAAATAACTCTCATTATCAAGAAAATAAATTTGCACTCTTACTTTTGGAGAGGGTAAAAATGATGATTTAAGCGAAAATGTTTCTTCTCTGTCACCTATCTTGATAGGAATATCCTTTAATCTGACAACATCGTGAATTTTGAATTTTCTGTTATCAACAGCTCCGTACTTGGGAACTACAATTCTTACCTCGCATCCTAATTCCGCTAACATTTTGGGTAATGCCGAAGAAACGTCTGCTACACCGCCTACTTTTACGAATGGAAATAATTCCGGAGTGACAAATAATATCTTTAATTGTTTATTGACTGCCATAGTAATTTTAATATTGTGAACTGCAAAATTACTTAAAATTTAGCTTTTTTCCTATCATAAAATTAATCCGGATTCCATTTCCTCCCGAGAACGTCATGAAATTTCGCTTGACCCCCAATAATTATTTATTCCCTAAAGAAACACTATCATAAGATTATTTTCCCCCCACTCCCCGCTTTCCCCAAATAATCCCATACCCCAAAACCCAAAATAATCCCTTATCTTTCTTTTATACCCCCTCCTTCATCCTAAAGCCGTATTAAAGCCGTACTAAAGCCGTACAAGACCCGTACTAAAGCCGTGCCTAACTATATCACCAATCTATCCTTTTTTCACGCTAATACTCCCATCTTCACTCTGGATTTAAGGTTTTAACCACGCTTTATAGAACACTCTGTTTCGACTTAATTTCCCCATTTTAGACCTGAATCACAAAAAAAGGGTCGGAAACTCAACTTCCCGACCCTTAATTGTAAAAATACCTCAGTTTTCTGATTACATCTCTTTTTCTATAACTTCCATTAACTTTTGAATTTTCTCTATTCGCTGCTTTGGATAAGTTTCTCCAGGTTTAATATCCGCTGCTTGCCTGTAGCTTTTCAAGGCATCATCAAATTTCTTTGATTTATACAACTCATCCCCTTTTCTGGTCGCATCCTCATAGCTCTGATCAATTTCAGGTTGTACCTTTTTCATTTTTATCTTATCCCCTGCCTCTTCAACCATCCTCTTTTTGAATTCCTCAGGGTAGCCGACATTGATCGGATTTCCATACTCATCCTTAACAACACCGTCATTGTATTTCATTATGAGGTATTCACCGAATTTGCGCCAGTCACGGACTAAATTATCGGCTGTTTCTTTGGAATAGTTGGTTAGGAATTCCACCGCATCATTGCGGGAACCCTTCAACAACATAAGAGCCTTCTTTTCGATATTCTGTTGTTCAGCCAGATACAAACTTTCATGTTTGCTCTGCTCACCCTTAATATCATCAATAATCAGACTGTATTTAGGATAAGCGTAATTCGCAACAAAATTAAACACCCAGAATGCAGAATCCCAGCTAAACTGCTTTAATGATGCAATTCCTGCTTTATAGTGATGGGATATCCGTGTAGCGCACACATATTGAGGATAATAGACCGTCATATAAGTGTCATCTAATCCAAACCATATAATGCCGCCAACCTCAGCCGGCATATCGCTCCTGGCCTGTGTAACAAAAGAAAAACCGGTTTGTGGAGTTGATATCGGACGCTCATTAAAATATGATTCACCCTGGTACTTAAACGTCAATGGACGCCACCTGTAAGGCATTGAATATGGTCCGCAGGCAACCCCTGTCGTCATGTCAAGTTCAGTTCCCTCATAATGGTCCCTCATTAAACCCATAACATCCCTTAAGGATATTTTATTATCGGGTTTTATATAAAGAGGCATTCTTTCAAGTGATTCTCCCTTTATATAAGGCAGATATTTATCAATCGTTCCGTTTACTCTTCTGAATAGCGACCAAACCCTTGCGTCACAAAATCTTATCCCTCCGAATGAGAGAGGATTGTATGCGTCTGTAAAATTAAACTCGGAATCCTTCCCTGAAAAATATCCCATCTCACGTGCAAAGGAAATCACATCCTTTGCATACAGGCAGTTTTCAGGATCGTTTAACGGAAATGTCGTTATCCTTGCCTGATTGGCATGCCCTGAAACATACCCGTCTGGAATTCTCACTGCTACCCATACTGCCCCTTTATTCCCTGGCCCTTTGCCTATCATCTCCAAAATCCAGGCTTCGTTTGCATCCCCGACAGAAAACGATTCTCCGGATGAATAATACCCGTATTCCTCTACAAGATCAGTCATTATTTTAATAGCTTCTCTCGCTGTCTTTGATCTCTGCAAGGCAAGATAAATCAAACTCCCGTAATCCATTATTCCCTTCGGATCAATAAGCTCTTCCCTGCCGCCGTAAGTGGTTTCACCTATAACAACCTGGTGTTCATTCATATTTCCTACAACGTTATATGTCTCCTTAGCCTGTTTTATCTTGCCCAAGAATTTCCCTGTGTCCCATTCATATACATTGATCATCGTCCCTTCAGAGTAAATTCCTTTGGAACTGTAATAGAGCTCTCCGTAAAGCTGATATGAATCAGCAGTGTAAGTAATCATTACCGCACCTTCCTTTGATGCCCCCTTTGTAACAATAAGATTCGTACAGCTGAATATTATGTCGGACACAAGAATTATTATAATAAAGACCTTCTTCATACTTTCCTCATTAGTGAATAAAATCTGGTTTATTTATAAATAGAGATTAAAGATAATAAATAAGAATAGATTAATAAAATTTGGATAGGGAAAAAATATACCTCTGAAAGTTTGGTACTTTATATTTATACATTTTTAATCCCTTAGACGATTGTTCTACTTTGAAATCAGATTACTCTCTTCTTGCCAAATAAGATATCCTATCGGTACGGGGTCACTTTCTCCTGTTTGTAGTAAGGTATCTTTCCACATCCTTCTAACAAGCCCGTAATCAAGGCTTATATAATCATAATAAGTAAGCCCGAGTCCAGACAAAGTCGTTTCCAGTTTATAAACATCTATGGTTCCAAGTGCACTGCTTATTTTTTCAATTCCCGTGACCTTGCGGTTTATTCCAAAGGGTGCATACGACATCTGCCATGAATCACCTGTCCTCACCGGATATTTTAATAATATCTGAGGCGACTCATATTTCAAGATTGTATCATTAATAGCCTTTGTTGTGTATATATCGGAATTAAAAAGCTCCTTTATTCTCTTATATTCATTGACTGTCAGGTATTTTGAGTGTTTTAACTTCGGGAAAACATAGGCGGTTGCTCCTCCGTTTGTATAAGCCCATCTGATAAGATTACTTGATGTATTCATATACCAGTGCAGTTGGGTATATGTATTTTGTCCAACAGTCGTCTCAGTCATTAGTTTTGTAAGTTGGCCAGTTGCAAGAACCGAATCCCCTTCAGTTAGTACAGTAACTTTTGAGTTTTGGACTATCGAATCTCTGGACTTATATACCCACAAAGTATCATAATACAGATTTGTGATTTGTGTCCTGTAGCCCCATTGCTCACCCGTATCCATTTTTTATTTATTGGAAATTGCAAAATCACCCCCTGTGCCGCCGTCTTTACAGCCAAAAAATAAAACCGATATTATAAAAACGAAAATAACTTTTTTCATACCTGATCCTTTATCCTTTTTCGGCCTTATTTCTAAATCTTCCCAAATAGCTCAGACATTTCTTCAGGACTAATAATAAATATTAGCACATCCCCTTGTTCAAGTATCATTGTATCATCAGGGTTAAATTCCCATTTTTCCCTCCTTTTAAGTGCAATCAATAATGCATTTCTATTCTTTATCAACTCAAATTCCTTAATTGGTTTACTGAAGGATTTTTCAGTGACTGTTATTTCTTCAACACGTAAAGATCTTTCTTTATCTCTGAGCATCGTATCAAGAAAAGTTACAACAGTCGGTCTGACCATCTCTGAAACGATTCTTAACCCACCGATCACATTCGGACTCACAACCGAATCAGCACCGGCCTTTTTAATTTTATCAAAGTTCTTTATCTGATTCGATTTAGCTACAATACGCAGATTTGGATCAACCTGCCGGGCAACAAAAGTGACCACAAGATTAATATTATCATCAACTGAGACCGCAAATAACCCTCTCGACTTTTTAATCCCGGCTGTCTCAAGTACTGTTTCATCGGTTTCATCACCGTTCAGCGTAAGATATCCTTTTGATTCAATAGATCTGCAATGTATTGGATCTTTCTCAATCACAACAAAAGGACGTCTCGTCATTGTCAGTTCATTGGCTATTTGCATAGCTACACCCGAATATCCGCAGATAATATAATGGGAAGAAAGATTCTTAATCATTTTAGTCTCTTTTCTTTTTTTGAACGAATGGAGCAGCTCCCCTTCAACAAAAAGGGCTGTAAAACTCGTAATCATGTATGTAAAACCACCAATTCCGGATATTGCAATAAGAATAACAAATGGTCTCCCAAATTGATATCTGCTAACGTCAATAATTTCACCATACCCGATAGTTGTTATAGTGATAAATGTCATATAGAAGCAATGGAATAAAGAATACTCCTTCCCTGTTACATACCAGAACCCGACTGTCCCAATAATAATTATTATTACGAGGACTATTAATGGTAATGTAAGTCGCTTATATAAAAACATAACTTTATCTTCTATTTCACTAGCATGAGCTTTTTAAGAGCAGAATAGTGATTTGCACTTATCTTATATATGTATATTCCGCTCGCTAGTCCGGATGCATCAAATTTCACTTCATACTTTCCGGCATCCTGCTTCGCATTTACAAGTGACTTCATTTCTCGTCCGAGAATATCATATATCTTTAAAGTAACAAACCCGTTTTCCGGAATTTGATATTTTATAATTGTTTCGGGATTAAAAGGATTCGGATAATTTTGTTCCAGGGAGTATGATACATCGCTCGCAAATTCCACTTCAACCGGTTCATATATTTTGTATGACCCGTCAAAGTCAACCTGTTTCAATCTGTATCTGTTCGTTCCGATATTAGGTGTATAATCATTAAAATGATATTTGCTTTGCGAAGTTGATGTCCCTCTTCCCTCTACGAATCCCAGCGTCTTCCAGTCACTTGCATCTATACGCTGGACTTCAAATCCTCTGTTATTCTCCTCGGTCGCTGTTTCCCATTCTATGACTATTGAATTATCGTCTTGGGCTTGGGAAGCAGTAAATAAAAGTAACTCAACAGGAACTACCGAATAATCAAGTATGCTGATATCGTCCACATACCATCCATCCTTAAACACAGAGCCGTCACTCTTCAATTCGAACCTTAGTTTAATCAATTTATTTGAAAAAGATCCTAAACTTATTTCCTCTTTAACCCATGTTGTCCTAGGGCCATCGTATACAGGCTGACCAGCAGGTTGAAAACTTCCCTGACCGGGTTCTGTATACTTACCCTGTAACGGTGTCCAAGTAGTGCCGTTATCAGTTGAAACCTTTAACTGCCCGTAATCCCAGTTGCTTTCAATGTCATATTTGGTCCAGAAGGTTAATTTTGGGCTTACTGAGTTCATCAGATCAATCGGATTGATTGAAGTCATAGCAATTGTCGCGTTTGCAACATAATTCCCTGAAGGGCTGTCGGTATATGAATTCGGAGCAGAGACAAATGATGCCGTTGTCTCTCCCCATTTTGGCGTTACTGGTGTTGCAGTAACATTCCAGTTTGTTGCAACAGCATTTGCGCTGTCCTTAAACTTGTATACCGGGATTCCAAGTGGTAACGAAATAGTATCGCTGGACATTGTCGTCCCTTGAATTGAGGTTTTGCATATAAGTTTTATTAATTGGTTATGTGGTGCATCAGGAGCAATTCTGAATACAAGATTTGTCGGACATATATAATTACTTCTTGCTTGTACTGAATCAATATTTACTGCTGGACTAAGAACTTGTGCTGATCCGTTTAGTGAGATAAGTTCCATATTTACATTGTATCCAGCGGATAAACCCTGATTTCTCAAGGTTACACTCATGTTTATTGAATCCCCGGGCATAAAATAAGGCTTATCGTATGCAGCAGCGAGATACTTTATATAATCTCCGGCTACCCATGAATTGAATAAATTTGGAACCACGTTCCCTTGAGCAAGAGGGAAAATTCTGCTCTGAGCCGGCCAAAAACCGTCTGAGTAGCTTCCCACTTCAAACGTATACGATATAGTTTTCCCCTTTAACGCTTGCTCTCCGTACATCCAGTCCCTTACTGTCCCGTTCGAAACGTATGATAAGGTTTGGTAACTGGTCCCGTAGTCATAACCATTGAACTGTGACATATATGATGCATATTCAACATACGTTAATGAATCAGGGGTAAATTGATTAATGTAACCCCATGGATATATGATGGAATTATTGTAAGAATGATAATTAATATGTGTCTTAATGTTTTTACTTAGTACAAAATCTCGGAAATGAAATGCTTCCGGCTCAGAAAAAGCTGATGGGCCTCGGTATGTTTCATCCGATGGTATATTGCTGCTTCCGCTGTTATCAAACCCCCATTTATATCCAAAATTTCGGTTCAGGTCGACTCCGTAAGACCCGCTGTTATTTCTGCGGTTTTTCCTCCAATCACCTCCTCCTGAGGGATTGGTCGTTTGATTATATACATAACCGTCAGGATTTAATACCGGTAAAAAATAAATTTCACGATTATTAACAAGATATGTGACCTCCGGATTTGTTCCATAGTTTTCAAGAAGGTAGTACATAAAATACATTACTGTGGCAAGACTTTGAGCTTCTCTGGCGTGAATAAGCCCGTCAAAGAATACCTGTGGTTCATTTTCGTTCACATTAGGATTGTCTGATATTTTCACCACCCATAAAGGCCTTCCTTCATGCGTAGTGCCAATTGACCACTTTGGTGTTATTAAGTTAGGATATTGAATAACCATTGAATCAAGCTTCTGTAAAACCTCTGAATACGTGTAATATCCTCCCATAGATCCAAAACCAAAACCCTCCACTCCGTAACTTTCCTTGCTGTTTGCTATTATAGCGGCTTTTTCTTCATCAGACAACTGCGGTAAACTACTGTAATATGCTTTCCAGTCCTCTATTAAAACTTCGTACCCGATTCCAAGGCCGTTTACTTTTGCAATTTCGTCAATGTTAAGGAAAATTATTAAATTATTATCCTTGGTCACCTTCCCTTCCTCAAGAGGAAGACTTGCATTCAACAATTTTGTAACTGTCTCTACGTTGCTTAAGGAAATCTTAACTTGCTTAAGATTCTGGCCCGACACGAAAACGGATATAATACTTATGAGGGAGATAATAATTATTCTTTTCAACTAACAAACCTTTCAGATTAATTATGTAAAAATAATCTTTTTGACGCAGATTTCTAAGGGAATTTTTGCCGGATAACATAAAAAACCCCGACAGTTTTCACTATCGGGGTAAATAAGAGAGGGTTTAAAGCTACTTGGTTCTTACTTTATCAACATTAACTTCTTCGTAGCAGAGAAGTTGTCAGATTCAAGCTTGTAGAAATAAACTCCTGTGGCTAACTGGCTTGCATTGAATGTAACGGAGTGTTTTCCTGCTGATTGTATTCCGTCAACAAGTGTTGCTACTTCGTTTCCTAATACATTGAATACTTTAAGACTGATTTTACTGCTTGCTGGCAGTTGATAGCTTATAATCGTCGATGGATTGAATGGATTAGGATAATTTTGATACAATGCATAATCGGTTACAACAAAATTGTCATTATTAACTTCCGTAACACCGTCAGTCTGAAGTACGAAGTTTAAGTTTGATGTTGTCGTTGCATAATTGATTGTTGCAGTCTGTGAATTGTTTGATGTATAACCTTCTTTGTCTGCAAGGAATACATAATCATCAGGGACTAAACCGGAGATTGTATATTGTCCGTTAACGTTGGAGATTGCATAACCGTAAACTTCATTATTCGTGTTAACTGCATAAATGAAGGCACCGTTTACTGCGTTTCCGTTATTGTCTCTTACAACTCCGCACTGGTGTGCATACCCTGAATCCGGTAATGTCTGCACTGTGATATTGATATCCGTAACAACACCACTTTCAGCTACAACTACTGAATCTGCATTTCTCCAGTTAAGAGTAGATGTTCCGTCATATTTGAAATATGAAGGCTTGTAACCAATCTGAGGAACTGCTAAAAGGATGTAGTTATTAGGAATTAAATTCGAGAATGAATAAGCACCGAGTGTATCAGTAGCGGTAGTATATTTTCTCGGATGGAAGTTAACGATAGGATGAACATTAACATTCTTCTGGATTGCATGAACTAAGGATTCAACTCCGACATTAAGAGTGTCTTTTACTAAACCACTGATACCGTTTGCATAAACAGGTTTATGTGTAAGGACAAAATCAATTCCTGTAATGTTACCGGTTATAGCAATTTTATCTGCTTCTGTAATAAGAGTTTTGTTCTCCCAGAATTCAGGGAAGAAGTCTATCACCTGCAGAGGCTGAGCAAGTACTATAACTGTGTCATTCTCCCTAACATTTAGAGTAAAGCCGCCTAAACTGTCGGTTTTTACTTCTTTAGTCATCTGGAAGTGAGAATTTAATCTTACTTTGTAAACTCTTACTTTAGCAGCTACAAGATTGCCTAAGGAATCCTTAACTGATCCGGTCAATGTGTACTGAATCGGAGGAACAATTCCTGCAAGCGCAATATTAATATTAACACTGTCACCATCAGCAAGTGTAAGCTTTGTAGCAGCCTGGATATTGTTTACGTTGTCATAATATTCAGGAACGTAGTCGTGAGCTGATGTATAGAGGAAATACTCGCCAACCGGAACTTTAATTTCATAAAGACCTGAACTGTCGGTGTGAGTTGCTCTGGTCGTCGGGTGGTGTGAAGTACCCGCGGATAATTTAACTGTAGCATTTTTGATACCTGCTAAAGTTGTTTCATCTGTTACAAGACCGTAAACAGTAGCGTATGCCGGAGGAGGCGGGGGTGGCGGAGGAACAAATACTGCGAGTGCAACGGTGATGTTCTGAGTTAATCCGTCTGTTACTACGATAGGAGTTGCTGCCGTTAAGGTTGCTACGTTATCATAGTATTCGCCTATGTAACCCATTTTATATGTAAACAAATTGTAGGTCTCTACTATCAAGTTAGCAGTAAACTGACCAAGACTGTCTGTTTTTACCAAAACTGTGGTTACTGAAGGTGGATTTTCGGGGGTAGTTAAATGAGTTTTGAAGAATTTCAACATAGCATTTCCTAACGGAAGTCCTGTTGTTTCATCTGTTACAATACCTGTAACAACGCCGCTTGCAGGAGGAGGAGGAGGAACTAATGTAATTTCAACACTGTTCGAAGAACCGCTTACCGTAGGTCCGACAACAGCAACAATGTAATACGAATAAGTTCTGTTTACTGCTACATTCAAGTCTGTCCACGTCTTCTGGGATATGGTGGCAACTTTTTTGTAGATTCCTGAATCAGCGATTGCTCCGAATTTTTTATAAACGGAGAATCTCAGGAAATGTGTTGTCGTGTCACTATGCAACCACGTTAATTTAACCTGTTGGGTATTGTGGTTATTATGGTTATTGTTAACGATTTGGGCAGTCAGATCCGTAGGAGCAGAAAGCTGAGAATATGAAGTGGAGAATCCTGCGAATGCGATGAGCAGAATCACCAAAACCATTGTCATTTTTTTCATTTTTTGCCTTTCAATAAATAAATAATAATTTCTTTTCAATATCTTCTAATCAAAATTAATGCCATTCTTTTTCACAACCGGATATCTCAAATTGGCTTAATTAAATCTCCGAATTCATAGTCAGCCTTAATGAACTGCGAAAATATTTCGTACCCCCCGCAAAAACTACCTTATGTTTCCTTAAATTATCTAAAAGTTGAATGTGTAAGACAGAACTGTTCGGTTTTGTGGGTCAAGATAAATCTTCAAAGGAAGAAGACTCAACTGACTTTTTTCACCCTTATCTTTAGGGAAAAAGTAGAAATCCAATTGTGAATATAGCCATAAACCGGTATAAATTACTAAGGAAATATTCCTCCACTTATAGGAAGAATTATATGTATTATACCGTTCCTCAAGTAAATCCCTGTTTGTCTCACCCAGATAATCATTTTCTGTTTTATTTGCATCAATGATATAATAAACAGAAGAAACCATCGCAGCAGCACTCAATGTACAGAAGATCCATCCTTTTGTTGTTTCCCCTGCGGAAATCTGCCCCCATCCAGGCAATATCATTGACTTCAGGTAATCATAATTCTGTTCGCGGACAATTACAATACTTTTCTCAGGTTCCTTGATTGTTATTTCTTTAAGACTGTCACTTTTAGCGATTTCCTTATAAAGTTCAAAAAGATAATTATCTTTGATATTATCGAAAAAAGCTACTATTTTGGGGGAAGTTTCGCGAGTGTCAAGCTCATAATCCCGATTCAATTTCAGTAATTCAAGAAAGCTCAGTTCAGAAGCTTGCTCATCCCACAAAGAATAATGGGAAATTGCCTTCATTTTTAGTATTTCAGTCTTCTCAGTTTCAGTTAACTCCTTATTCAACAATAGTTTGCCTGAAAATGAAATTACTTTCATGTATTCAAAGGAATTAAACATCTTCTTAAGGGAATCAAGAGATTTTCCTGAATCCTGCGCAAATGATGTAAAAACAAACAGAAAAAGAATTAAAAAAATAAACTTTAGTTTCATTATTTGGCTAAAACCATTTTTTTAATGGTTGATTTGCTTCCTGAAGTCAACTTGTAAAAGTAAATTCCTGTTGAAAATTTACTCGCGTCAAATTCAACGGAATACTTTCCTCCCCACTGAAATTCATTCACAAGTTCGGAAATTTCATTCCCGAGCAGGTCATAAACTTTTAAAGAGACCTGCTCCCCACCCGAAATTTGATATGATATTATGGTTTTGGGATTGAATGGATTTGGATAATTTTGCTCAAGCAGTATACCTTCAGGAACTAATCCGTTATCCTCATGAACATCTGTTACAAGATCCAGTCTTTCAATAAATGCAATATTATTATTGTTATTGCTTGTTCCGCCAAAAACATAAACAGAATTCTTATATCTGACCGTCATGAATTCACGTCTGGCATAGTTCAGAGCTGGGCCGGCTTGAAATGTCAGAGAACTTCCTGCTATTGTATAAATCTCTGAATTGTCTAGTGAAATATTTGCCTCGTTAAAACCTCCAAAGACTATCAATTTCCCGTTTCCGATGTCAAAAGCAGCCCCTCCAGCACGCCCATTGGGCATTTTCAGGCTTAATTTCGTAAACTTCCTGCTTTTTATGTCAAATTTGTAGATATCCTGCGAAATCCCGACGTATATACCACCGAATATATATATGGAACTGTCTTTGATTACCGTCATTTGCTGGGCAGGAGGCATAACGAGAGTAAAAGGACCGTCTGTATGATATGTTATATGCTTGGTAAAAAGATCGTATTCAGCCAGATAATCGACATTTGTGAGTACCGATTTATGATTTTGATTACCGCCAAGTAAATATAATTTATTTTCAAAAATTTCCCCCGAGGGATATATCCTGTCAAAATTGTCGTCGGCAGTTGAATATACTGTTTGACCAGTAAAATTCCAGACTTCCATACTCCTTCTGAACGCTGTCGCTCCTAAAACTCCTCCTACAATAAAGAGCGAATCATTGTTCACACCGGCAAAAAACCCCTGCCTTCTTAACTTCATATTCCCCGCTATACGCCACTGGTTTGTAGAAGGATTAAACTCCTGAATAAATTCGACTTTTCTCCTTAGCGAATCTGAATATCCTCCTAAAATGTAGATTAGTGAATCTTTTGCGAAAGCTTCTCCTCCGAAAACCGGAATCGGCATTTTCCCAGCTACCTTCCACATAAGGTTCTGCCCATAAGACATTAAAGTAGCAAATAGGAGAAAAAGCAATATTTTCGTTATTTTATTCATCATTTTTATATATCAATTTCCATACCATATAAATAATAAATTTCTTAATCCGACGCAGCGGATCATTTTTCAAATTTATGTCTCAGAGTAAAATCCTCCCCCTTTTTCACTGAGATCACTTCTGAATAATCAGGGAAATCGGGATTTTTTATAAAGACTTTATAGCTTCCTTCTGATAAATGTACCTTCTTCTTTATTGGTGTCTCCCCGTAACTCCTTCCGTCGATAAAGACCTCCCCCCAGGGAAAAACCTGAAAACCGACTGATGCAAAAACATCTTCGAGATTGACCCTCAGCGAAACAACCCCATCCTTCTTTACCGCAATTGTCGCTGAATATTCAGGATAATCAGGGTGAACAAAACTTATGTTCCTGCTCCCCTCCTTTAACAGCATCGATTTATTAAGAGGAGTTATATCTATCTTCTGCCCGTCTATAAAAACTGTAGCCCAGGGGGAACAGTTGATATTCAAATCAACATTCACAATCTCTTCAGTTTTCACAATCTCCGGTAATTCACTTTTTCCCTCATCCTTTTTAATATCTTCAGAAGTTTTTAATTCCTCCTTCGGTACCGGCTTTTTTTCAGTGATCCCCTCGCCCGGATTAGCGATTACTCCTGTGCTGTCAATTTTCTTTTTAATCAGCTTTTCTTCCCCGGCAGAATTTTGTTTGTAATCGAATAAATTGACAAAATAGAAAATTGCAATAAAAGCTAACAAGATCGATGGAATGACATATCGCAGGTGCTTGCTCCCTGCTCCGGGCTTTTTTGTGTTGGGATCCTCGTTGACTACCGACCGGAATTCAGCCTCGGAAACCTTCAGCTCACTTAGAACATCACTGCATAACTTTGTTCTTTTTGTTTTGCTCTTTAACAAAAGTTTGGACACTGATTCTCTCACATCTTCAGGAAGTTCTTTTATTCCCTGAAGTGAATCCTCAGTGTAGTTTAGTATGAAATTTATCGTTGAGTTTATATCACCCTTAACAAATGGATTCACGGATGTATACATCTCATAAGTTACTATTCCAACCGCGAACAGATCACTTTGATAACTGACTTCTCCTCCTGTTATCTGCTCAGGAGACATATAACTTGGCGTTCCCAGAATCGAGGATTTTCGTGTGACTGAAGAATCATTAGCCGCAAATGCAAGCCCGAAGTCTGCAATCTTAAGTTGATTATTTTTATTGACTAAAATATTCTCCGGCTTTATGTCTCTGTGGATGATGTTATTCCTGTGAGCATAATCTAGTCCCTTTAACAACTGGATAAAAAGATATTTCTTTGTCTCATTATCCGGTTTAGTATCTCTCAGATATTCCCGTAAATTCTTGCTCTCAAAAAACTCGAACGATATATATAAACGGCTCCCCTCAGTTCCGAAATCAAGGACCTTAATAATATTCGGATGATCTAATTGTGCTAATATTTTGGCCTCTCGCTTAAAGCGCTCCTGCACTGTGGAATCGTTTAAGTTAATAGTATCCAGAGTTTTGAGAATTATCTTTTTCCCCAGATAGTGATGATTGGCAATGTAGACATTCGAAAACTCATCCTTTTTCAGAGTCTCAATTATCTCAAACTTACCAAAGAGCAAATTATTCTCGCTATTGCTCATTTCCTTCATCAATCTCTTTAAGTTTTAACTGAATCCATCGAACTGAAACACCCAGGGATTTTGCTGTCTGTGTCCTGTTTCCGTTAAATTCCTTTAATCTTTTCTGAAGAAGTAATTTCTCAAAACTTTCAAGAGTTCCTGCAAAATGCGATAACTCTTCCCCCTCCTCTATGATTATATGCTCCGGTAAGAGAATATCCTCATCGCATAATATTGCAGACCTCTGCAATACATTGTCCAGTTGACGCACATTACCCGGCCAGTGATAACTCTCGAGTTTTTTTATAGCTTCCGGTGTTACTCTTATATCATTCCCAAAGTATATTTTCACAAAGTGATTAGTTAGCAATTGAATGTCTCCCCGCCTGTCGCGAAGTGGCGGAACTGTTATCGGAAAAACATTTAGCCTGTAAAATAAATCTTCCCTGAATTTTCCCTCCTTTACTAATTGCTTCAAGTCCTTGTTTGTGGCAGTAATAATTCTTAAATCAACTTTAACCGGATAAGATTCCCCTATTCTTATAATTTCTCTGTTCTCAAGCACTCTTAATAATTTGGCCTGAAGTGCTGTGGAGATATCACCTATTTCATCCAGTAAGAATGTCCCTCCGCTTGATACTTCAAAAAGCCCTTTTTTATCGTTAGTCGCTCCTGTAAAAGATCCTTTCTTAAACCCAAACAATTCGCTTTCCAGCAGAGAGTCCGGGATTGAACCGCAGAATTGTGCCAGATATGGCCTGTCCTTTCTCTTACTCAATGAATGAATCGCTCTGGAAACCAGATCCTTTCCTGTTCCGCTCTCCCCTAAAAGTAACACTGTGGCATCAGTCCTGGCAACTTTATGAATCAGACTTGTAAGCTGTTTCATTGCAAGGCTTTCCCCGACTAATTCCGGAATTCTGCCAAATGTTTCCAGCTGATTCTTTAAGACAGTGTTTTCATCCAGTAATTTCTCATAGCTGTTTATTTTATCTAAAGCAAGTGACACAAGGTTGCTGAAGAAATCCAGGAACTGAAGATTCTCTTCATTAAATTCCTGCCTGTACATTAAACTGTCAGCCAAAATAACCCCCACAATTTTCCCCTGGCTTGATATTGGAACCCCTAATACTGATTTTATATTATGAATCAGTACCGACTTGAACTGAGAAATTCCCGGTTCGTTCTGAACATCATGATAGATACATGGCTTTTTTGTTTCAATAACTTTTTGTAAAATTCCGGAAGAGAATGAAGACAAGTCAGTGATACTCTCTTTATTTATATTTCTTGCGGTTACAATGGAAAATTTATTATCGGTCTGTTCATATTTAACAAATAAAGCTCTCTCCGCATTTAATATTTTAATAATTATGTCAAGAGACTCATCGAATAGATTTTCCTGGTAAATAACCGAATTTAACGTTTTGGATATCATGTACAAAACATCAAATTGTTCTTTCTCTATCGACTTTATTTGTTCAATATCTTTTTTCAAAACCAACCTGATTCTTATTTGTAACTGAAGCATTCTTTAGATAAAACGAAGCGGGATTAGAACGTACTCTGTTAGAGAATTCATCCACACAGTAAATAACCCAGAAATAATTTCCGTCGGGAAGTGTCTTATCGACAGTGACAGATAGAGAATCCGGAGAGAGACCTGTCTTTTGCCAAACGAGAACATTGCTGAAATCCTGTTCATAACTGTAAATCTCCACTGACTGGAGATAGCTGAACCCTGCATTGTAGTCATACCATTCCAGCATTGGCTTTGAACCTACTGTATCATAGTTGGCCGGGCGCGTATAATCAATTGCCTGGTTGATGACCCTTTTCAGTGAACCTGAACCAACCTGATTTTTATCACCGCTCGTCTCCCTGGTAAATATTCTAATCTCCTTACCGATAATCTCTTCAAGATTTGAAATGGGCAAATCATAAAGATAAGTCTCTGCAGCGTAAAACTTGTCATTGGTGTTGTAAGTAAGATAACCGCTGAATCCACTGGTTTCGCAGCTGAAGATGAGTGAATCAAGGTCCTTGTCCGCGTCTGTAATTTTCGCTTTGATGACAAGTTGTACCAGTAACGGCAGTGAGTATCTGCTCATGACTACGCTGTATATCATTAAACTATCCAGGTGGGGTATCTGATTGAGATACGATTCAATACTGATCTTCTTCTGCCCGTTCCAGTTTATGAGGAGGGAATCCCGTTTATAATCTGTCCTTGAAAAAAATAAGTAGAAACTCCCCGTCTCAATATTCTCAATCTTGAAATAGCCGCTTGAGTTGGACTGTGCGAGTACCTTTCCCGTCTTGTCAGAAACAACTACGGCAGATAATGATGTTCTCGGGACACTCTGCGTCAATACATAGCCCTCGATCACACCGAACTGTGCATCAGGATTATTTGGATCTGAAGGATTTTCCCGGGGGGCGTTGCAACTCGAAATAATAACCACAGAAACCAGAAATATTGCTGTCTGTCTTAGAAATCTCATAATTCCGGGCTTATTTTCTCTCACGTGCATCGTTTAAGCATATTTAGTAAAATTATTAATTATAAAAATAAAATTACTTAATAAGCAAATCCCAAACAAATGGAATCTTTTAACTTACTAATTATTGCTACTTCAGCAGAATTATCTTGATTGCTTTAGAAAAATCCCCTGCACGGATTATACAAAAATATACTCCACCGGAGAGATTCGAACCATTAAATGAAACCTTGTACTTCCCGGCTGATTGTTCCCTGTCAACCAAAGTAGCTATTTCTTTTCCCAGAATATCATAAACTTTCAACGATACGTTACTCAAATCAGAAACCTGATATTCAATTATTGTGGATGGATTAAAGGGGTTTGGGAAATTTTGAGAAATATCAATTACGGACGGTATATCATGATCCCGGAAATTTTCATCTTCTGTTGATGTAATGATAACATCAGGACTTAATTTCCTGTTTATCATAATCATTACAGCATCTGCAAGCAGATACTTGCCCGGTTCTATCTGAGTGTTATCAAGTTTAAGTACAGGACGGTAACCGGCTGTTAGATAAGCATCGCCGATTTTCCTCCAACCCGTGTTTTTCGTATCCCTCTGGTTAAAAATCACTTCTGTCGAATCTGTCCCTGAAAATAAAACATACCTTGCTGAATTTGTAAAAATAAAATTAGGCACCTGATATGCATATACTGAGAACCATGCATCGAAAGGCACATTAAAATTATAAGTAATAGAGGAATATGCAGAATCACTCGCCCTGTAGATATTTGGTCTGTATCCCACCACCGGCATTTGAACCCATTTCCCTATTCGCGTCACTCCCGGATCATCCTCGTTAAGTATTTCTGCCTTAGGTCTGAAAATATTTCCGTTCCTGTATGGAAGTAATGCTTGCTGTGTATAAAATCTTTTGCTTAATGTATCCCCCCTTATTCCGTTTTCAGCTCTTAGACCCTCATAAAAAAAGTATGTCTCCCCCTTCACATTCTTGGTTCTGTTTGTCGCAACTCCGTTTACAAGATAATCAATAGAAATAAGGTTCAGTCCGGATTTTATAAGCATCCCTGCAAAGAAAATATTCCTCTTTGACGCTGAAATATAATTCAGCTGAGTTGTTAACTCGTTGGTGTAACTGAAAAGATTATCTCTGTAAAGTTGTGGAATATAATTATCAACAATTCCGCTGTCTACCCATGATTTGCTGTCCTGAAGATAATTTTGGTAACCCCATGGATAAACGCTTGGAGCCGAGGAAATAATTAAGTGACTTCCGCGGGCTTTGACAGAATCACGCATTCTCCAGAAAAACCTGTTTAGTTTGTTTGCCCGCCATCTCATCCAGTCAGTATTATAAGCACTTGCGGGGGGATTGTTATTATTATTTTCAGATTTGTAAATTGTTACCGTTGCGGAATCATATCCTCCCTCAACAGGCATTGCAGGCAGTCTGTCATCCCCTTGCACTCCGTCAACATCATACTTATCTGCCACTTCCGTTATCAGCGATATCATAAAATCCTGAACTTCGGGATTCGTTCCCGCCATCCAGTCAAAACCGTTCTTCACAACTAAGTTTCCGGTTGCGTCTTTTGCTCCCCATTGAGGATACTTTGCAATAATATGCCCGCCGTTTAGTGAATATGATGGCGAAAATCCAAACTCGAACCAGGGAATTACTTCAATACCGTTTTTATGAGCTTCAACTAATATTCTTTCCAGAGGATCCCGGTTAGCAAACTGCGATACGGGTATTATTGGCACACCAAAATGATTTTGCATTACCTGACTCGGATAGAGTGTATAACCTTTATTCCACACAACAGGAAATATCACGTTTACTCCTATACTTGCCAGATAGTTCATACCGTCGGTAATCGAATTATCATTGAACAGGAGATAACTGTCAACATTTGTGATCCACACACCTCGTAATTCTCTGAGTGGCTGTGAAAACAGGAGTATATTAGAGAAAAGAATAATTGTAAGTAAGACTTTTTTCATTTACGGTTAAACTCTTTATTAATATTTTTTATACTGATCCTTAAAGAACCCGGGGAATTTCTTTATTCCTTCGTAAAAGAAAAATACTTCACCATTGATACCGTACTTCCTGTTCAGTTCCACCATTTCCTTCAGAAATTCCGCCTGAGGATAATATGAGCCGACTTTTAATAAAATACCGGGATAAAATATCTTTAACTGCTCTTTGGTCAACTGATTATTCACAACGTCATCCAGCAATTTTTTGTACTCTGTTATATCATACCGGTAAAGCTGTGGTATTATCTGTTCAACGTACCCTCTTTTCACCCACTCCAACCAGTCTTGCAAATATTCGTCTCTTCCCCATGGATAAATGCTTGGCGCCATTGATACGATTACATTATTTTTAACACCTTTTACCGACTGATAAATTTTTCCCATGAATTCTGTTAATAAATTTGCCCGCCATTGAACCCATTCTTCATCGCGGTAATTTGTTGGAGGGTTATTTCCGTTGTGTTCTTTTTTATAAAGGGAGATCGTGTAATCATCATACCCCCCTTCAACCGGCATTGCGGGTAATCTGTCATCACCCTGTATCCCGTCTACGTCATAATTCCTTACAACTTCTAAAATAAGCGATAGCACGAAATTCTGCACATCGGGATGAAATGCATTCATCCACTCAAAATTGTTTTTGCTTACAAGACTTCCGGTATTATCAATTCCCTTCCACTCAGGTTTTAGTTTTAAGATATGCCCCCCCTTAAGATTGTATGAAGCGGCAAACCCGAATTCGAACCATGCGATTACTTTAATATTTCTTTTGTGTGCTTCCTCAATTAAATCTTTTAGCGGATCCCTTCCTGCATAGTCCGGATAAATATTTACACCGCAGAAATCTTCCATTATCTTGCTGGGATAGATCGAATACCCTTTATTCCAGGTTACAACAAATATCGTGTTCATCCCCGACTCTTCACACAGTTGCACTGCTTCGGCGATTCTTTCTCTTGAGCGCAGCACATCACTGTCCACATTAGTCAGCCAAACCCCTCTCACAGGTTCTGTTTGTGCCACACATGCAAATTGAATAAAAATTAAGGATAGAATAACGAATACTCTTTTCATCAGTGCCTCTCTTTCATCTTTTTAACAAATCAACAAATCACTTGTCCCGCTTGAGCGGGAACAAAAATCACTTTCCTCACCCTGCGTCCAATCAATCTCTCATACCATAATAATGAAAATCCGCTGAACTTATTTATAAATATACTTTTAGCCCAGCATATACTTCCCCCATCTGGAAACCGCTTACATTTTCCAGGTCCAGTTTCAGGGTCGGCCACAATTCTCCCATTATCACCTTGTAATTTGCTCCTACTCCTAACCAGAGCGGCCCGTAAATGCTTACATCAACATTAACACCGGCAGTTATTCCCCCGCTCCAGTCCATCTGCTCTTTCGCAGGAACATCAAGGTATCCAGCAAAAATCATTGATGAACTATCCCCCGCGACATATAAGGAATCATAATATTCACTTCGCATGCTTCTCCAGTTATATATCCCGAAACCGGCATTTATATTTGCAACGAGATAATCATAATCCGCCACCTTGACAACAGCATTTACTGATAGCCCTCCGGTTTCCAGATCCATAACCAGTTTTGGGATTGGGATAGTATATTCTTTCTCAACATTATTTGTTGTTATCTTCCTCTTAATAAATAATTTTTCTGCGTTCACTTTCGTAAATTTGAAATATTCAAATTTACCTATCCATGTCCAGGTCTTGCTTACTTCCTGTCCAAAACCTATAGACCCACCCGCAGTTGGCTTTAATCTGTCTCCCAGAGTCCCTATGGGAACCAGATAACTGCCTCCCGCTGTAACAACAAATCTGTTATTCTGTGGATAAATTAAGCTGACACAGGCTGATAAAATTATGAGTACTGTTAAAATTCTTGTTTTATTCATCATATTAATATAAAAATGTTAATCCTAATTTTAGACTGTAATATTTTCTGAACGGGAAAATGTCGTATCCGAATTCCCCCTCTGTGGGGATTATATAATTATAATTAAACCCGGCATATAAACTGAATATATCACCCAGATTATATGTTGCGTTCAGACCGCCTGAAACAAATAGCGGATTCCCTGATCTGAAGGGGGCAAAGTTCCTATAAGAGTAAATAAATGTATACCCGGCATTTGGATAATACTTGGACCATGTTTCCTGTATATAAATCCTTCTTGTATAGAAAATAATTCCTCCCCCGATTGATGGCGAAATTGTTAAGCCCTCAAAAGGAGAATAATTATACTCTAAATTTAATTTTACGGGGAGAACATCCATTTTTTCAAATGGGCTTAGGGTTGCTCTAATTGTTGTATCGGTCAGGTCAACCGCAATGTTTCCCTTGTATCTGTATTCCCAGAAATCCCAGTTTAGTTGCTTAATTACAGAATCCTGATTAATAGTAAACAACTGGTATCCCGCACTTATTCCGAATGTCAGTCCTTCATATATATCAAAGTTGATATCCGCACCGCCGCCTACCGCAGTCGCTTTCCAGACTAAAAACCTCTTGTCAATTCCGTTGGAATAATCCGAGAATATTTTTATATCTTTTAATGTCTGCCCTGATGTTACCGTTAGCAGTAGCAGCATAATCGATAATGTTTTTATTGTAATTTTTTTATAACTCATAAATTCATAATTCCTAATTCATAATTCATAATTAAAAATTTATTTCACCCCGATTAATAAGGAAAATCTCAGAATGTTCCCGAGTCTTCCGTAATCGGAGTATGCAAAATCAAATTCAATGGGATAATTCGGGAATTTCGGATTTAATCCCACTCCCACACTGTATGTCTCCTCATCATAAAAGAATTTATACCCCCCCCGGAGGGTTATCATCTCCTGATAAGATAGCTCGAGTCCGCAGTTGATTCTTTCGTTATTGTCGTTTGGATGAACAGCTTCCACCATCGCCGTTGCTCTGTAACCTTGAGTTTTATCTTCATAAATTTCCCCTGCAAGTCCCAGCTTAAGATTTGAAGGCATCTTGAATGGTTCGTTTTTATACTTTGTGTCAACACCGAAGTTTTGTATCATTGCTCCCAGGCGCAAAGAACCGAGTCCGGTATAATATAATATCCCGCCGTCGAAAAGAAAATTGCTGGCTGTGTATATGTCAATTGATTCCTTTACATACTTTGCCGTAACTCCGAATGAAAACCTGTCGGTGAGCATTCTGGAATAAGATACGCCAAGAGCAAGTGCATTAGCATCGAAAGTCCCTATGATATCATACACTCTCTGTCCATCAATCTTTTTTGTTTTCGGCATTGAGCCAAAATCAACGGCAATGAACCCTGCTGATATTACACCGAAATCCGATTTGTAAGATATTGCGGATGCATAATTCTTTATTTCTGCAATCCATGGCGAATATGAAGTTGAAAAAGATACTGCCTGATCGGTAAACCCGGATGAAGCAGGGTTTGTAAAAAATCCAGCTGAATTCACATCGGATAATCCCACACCGGACTCTCCCAATGCGGCACTTCTTGCTGTTACCGGTAAATTCAGAAATACAAAACCCGAAGTGGCAGTTTTCTTAAAAGTCTGCGCGCTTGCTATTGTAAATAATGCTAATATGATTGTAATTACTTTTTTCATAAATATTTTCTTAAATAACTTAAAACCTTTTAACCTCTTAATCTTATCTGACTATTGCCAATTTACCGATTTTGGTTCCCCCGGGCGATTCAACATGGAATATATATATACCGCTCTCAACAAACTGTCCGTAGTCCGATGTCTGGTCCCAAGGTACAATTCCTCCAACATTTGCTCCCACATCCAGTATTTTCACCAGATCACCTCTCACGGTATAAATCCTGATTGTGCAAGGATTAGGGACGTTAACAAACTGAATCTGATCTGCATCTCCCGGTATGCTATACCCCTCTCCAATCACAAAAGGATTTGGAACCACAAGCACTTCGTCAGGATTATTCTTGGCTTTTAACGTTGCTAAAAACGGAGTCAGCGTTCTGTTTGCAAATATTGATGATTCCATCGGAGGCACTCTATTTGAATTCGTTTCCGGTATTTTAGCTGTGAGATTAACGCTCCAACTTGTTTTTCCTGTATCGTATGATACAATCGAATAATAATAAGCCCGCCCTATTTGAACCGATGTATCAACGTATGTATACTTTCCTGAAGTCAAATCGTAAAAATTCTGGTCTCCCTTTAATATGGATACAACCGGCACCCAAGGACCCATCGGAAGAAAATCTGAACGGTAAATTTTATAACCTATTAAATCATCCGTCCCGTCGTCAACATCAGGTATGTTCTCAGCTTCATTCCCCCAAACAATTGAATTCGCAACCACATCTCCCTTTGAAAAATCAACACTGAATTTAGGGGCGGGGGGGGGATCCGGATGATTTAATCCGTATCCGGCCAGATATTGGTCGTATGTGAATTTCGCTCTGTCCATTGTCAGGTTGAATGCTTTTTGTGCTTCGGTGTTTATTTTGCTTGAAGGGACAGTCGGATCTATTGCCAATGAATAATCGGCTCCGTTAACTGCTTCAGCTAATGCAATTACCACTGAATCGCCCGGCGCTAAATCCCATGGGCCTAATGTCATTAATGACCACATCCTGTTCTTTCTCATAAACGTAGTGTCGGCAGGCGAAGTTATAAACTGATATGCATTCGAAATATTGGAAACCATTTCATATTTCCCTTCGTTCGTTCCCGGCACTCCGGTCAGGGGACCCTGCAGATCCAGTGTGTTGTTTCCTGCAGACCATCCGTATTTCGCTACCCTCGTCGTTCCGCCTGTCTTATCCTTTGAAGAGTATAATAACCTTACTCCCACATATCCGGGTGCAAGATATTCTCCCAAAATATTTCCGTTAACAACTCTTCCCATTAATGGGCTGAATCCAAACTCCTCATTGGATGTTGATAACGGATAATCTGCAGCTCTTCCATACATCATTTTTCTGTTTGAATCATAGAAAAACCATGTGTTCCTTGCTCCCGAAGAGAGTTGTGGGAATATAACTGTCCACGACCTCGAATTTGAGTGCATGGCGTATGTCAGTGTTGCATAAAAATCCTTAAGTGAATCCACAACCGCCCGGTTGGGGTCTATTGCTTTTATTTCAGATGATATATTCTTAAACACATATTCATATATTATATAATTCTCGTCTTTTGAGTTTCCGCTCCACTGATGTGCAGTCCTTCTTACCCGCAGAGGCAATTGTCTTTCAATAACGCTTGAATCAGGTACGTAGTTTATGTTATACTCCCAGACAGTCTCTATCACTTCTTCCCCCTCTTTGGGACTTGTCTTAAGAAAATAATTCTCTCCGTTCTTAAACTTATGACCGTGTCTCTTGACAATATACTTTGCGTTTTGTTCGGTGGAAACTGTTCCCGCATAGATCGACCAGTCTTCAACCACAAGAACTGAGTCGTTAGTCTTTTTTGCGCCGACAATAAATCCTCCGGTGGCAAGGTGTGTTGGTGAACCCCCTATGTCTTCTCTTATCCAGCTTGGGTCAAATGCAGGCCAGTCTAAACTTGGTCCGGATTTTTTCCAGTCATTGAACATCGGACCACTTTTTCCATACAGAACACTATGCCATAGAGCTCCCCGTGTGAAAACCTGTAATGCCGATTCCACCTGAGGAAACAAATTCCCCGCACATACAAGTGCCAAAACCAATATTAATCTATACTTCATAAATTCATAATTCCTAATTCATAATTCCTAATTAATTAAAATCCCATTCCAACGGTAAAGAATATCTGTCTGGGAACATTTCTGAACGCTTTGAAGTCAGCGGTTATATAGCTTTTGCGCAGAGCATCATTTCCCGGGTCTGCGGTTGTGTACCCGTATTCTACCCAGTTGGTAATATCTTCTGTCGTCGAAATCGGTGTTAACCACTTATTATCGAAGACGTTCATAATTCTCAACCCAATAATCAAACGAATATCGCTGATTGTTATGTTCTTTATCAGGTTAAAATCAAATATCGATTCAAGAGGATATCTCCTGTTGTTTACAACATCCTTAAGGTCAAATCCCGTTATATACGTGTAAGGTGCCCCGGACTGCATTGTATAAGTTATACTCACAATCGTGTTTTCCAGAATATTTACACCCAACAGCGAGAATCCCTCTCCTTTGTTAAACCTGTACTGTAACAAGCCTCTCAGGTTATGTGTCCGGTCGCTGTAACCTACATTTTCACCCGACTTGCGTGAGAGATAATTCCTTTCAAGATCCGGATATATTGATGAAGGACCGTATACCCCTTCCGTTGTTTGGGAAAGGCTGTAGCTTAGTCTGTACGACCAGTTCTGGAAATTGATCTTCTCGAAAGTAACCTCAGTACCAATAGTTGCACCAAAAACATTATTATCAAAAGTAGTGTAAAAATATAAAGGTTCTCCGGTAGCCGAAAATCCTGCGCTCCTTGTGTTCGAGCCTGTATAGGAAGCTACCGGCAGCAATCCAATCTGCGATACTCTGTCGTTGTAATATAATGCGACATCCAGCCTGTGCTCATCCTCCAGCATCTGCTGAAGCCCAAATTCATATTGTATTGTTTTTTTAGGTGCAAGATTCGGGTTTCCCATTCCTGTCCACCCGGATTGCGTTCTGTTAGATAACGCATGGCTGAAAATCGGCATTGATGAAAAATGCCCGTACTGTATTCTGAATGCGGTGTTCTCACCAATGGGGAAGGAAATTCCAATTCTCGGAAGAATTATATACTCTGTTTTAGATGCCCCTGTCTCAGGATTTCCGGGATTAGTGAAATTAGGCTTGCCGGGATAAAACATATTGAACATATCAACGGGATAAAGAGTCCCAAAATTATAACTCTCTGCTCTTACCCCTATGTTCGCTATCATTCCGGAGTATTCCATTTTATCCTGGACGTATACTGCAAAATTTGTCGGGTAAGCCCGGTAGTATTCTGCAAAACCCGTCCTCGCTATATACGAGTTCGCTAAGAAACTTGAGTTAACACCGTTATTGAACATATCCCAGTAATATGCCCTTGCTCCGGCTTTAAGTAAATTAGTTTCTAATATTTGATTTGTATAATCCACACTCATGCTCCAGTGATTTGTTCTGGTATCCTGGAAATACAATGTACTGAAAGCGTCAGGCGCACGGTAATAATCCGTCTCCCACCATATCCCTGCCCTTAAAACAGAACCCTGCGGATCATACAAACTGTCCAGTACGTCCCTGATCTGGGTGTATCCGGGTAAATACTTATAAGGGAGTTCATACTTCTCATATTGATGTGTTAAAGTTGCTTCAAACGATGATTTATTATTAATAATATAAATGTAGTTGAAACTTTGTGCAACTGTTTGCTCTGTCCTCACCGGGTCTATATTGACATAATACTTGGAAGACAATCCCGGAGGCGTAAACGCAATACCGGACCATCGGATATCATCAGAACCAGACCAGATTCCACCTCTGTATTTCTGGAAACTCAGCATAGCTTTGAACTTATGATCCGGAATCGGTTGATAGGTCAGGTTCACAATATAATTCTGGGCAACCTGAGTCTGTTCTGCGGTCGGCAGTCTTGTAGGATTATGTTTGTATTCCCCTGAGAAGTAAAACTTCAGTTTATTCGGATCCTTCCCCAGCGGTCCCCCGAATCCGAACATATATCTTTGATAAGAACCGTTCCTGTAATCATATACACCAAGCGGATTATCCTCCGATGGCCTGTGATTCTTTACCCATAAATCGTAAGCCCATGTAACCTCCCGGTTAACTACTGACTCAAATAATGCCTTCTCATCGGCAGTAGCTGTATTGCCTTTTATTTTATCATATAACCAGCCGTATCTGTTCTGTGCCGTAATACCAAGTGAAAGAAGAAAATTATCGTCATATCCGCCATTGGATTTTTTCGCCCTTCCCATCCAGTTGTCAATGTTTCCCCATTTCTGCCACTCATAATTATTTTCATCATACAAATAATTTCCGTAATGATATTGTCCTGAAGGCCTGTATTCCACCCTGAACTCACCCGTGAATTTCGGAGCCCCTTCCTTTAATACAACTTTCACTACTCCAGCTTGCGCATTTCCATATTCTGCTGAAAATCCTCCCGTGATTAATTGCATCTGAGCAACGCCTATCGGGTTAACATCGTACTTCCATGAGTTGTTGGATTTCTCTGTTCCAAATGTTCCCGGACCGCTCGTTGCTGAATTTACCTGCTCTACACCGTTTACTTGAAAATTAACTTCGTATGAACCAGATCCACGGACTGAAATATTCCCTGTTGCCGATTTCTGAAGTCCGGCGGAAAGATCCAGCGCACCTCTCAGACCCTCAATAGGAGCGGACCTTATTTGCGATTCATTTAATGTTGTTGATGTTGATGTCTGATCCTTAATAATCTTAGGCTTCTCAGCTACCACAACTACTTGCTCCATTTGGACTGATGCATCTTTCAGAACAAAAGTCAGTTCAGTTGTTCTGTCGACGATAATGTCCACTTCGCTGATAGTCATTTTTCCGTATCCGATCGCGCTTGCAGATACGCTGTATGTCCCTCCCGGAATATTCAGTATCGCAAACCTGCCGTGAATATCTGCTGCCGCTCCGATAGTCGTTCCTATAACAACAATATTCGCTCCGATAACCGGTTCTCCCGATGAGGCATCCTTGACAGTCCCCACAAGCTTTCCCCGCTGCCCTTGCGCGTTTACACCTGAAGTCAATAACAGGAAAAATATTAAGAGGATAAACAAACTGTCTGTTTTCATGAAAGGAAGTAATAGTTTTTTCATAAGCTTTCTAAAAGAAATCCTTGGATATATCGTTACAAAATTAACAAAATCCGCCCAAATAAAAAAGTTGTACCACTTAAAATATTGACACTCGGAATGCAGACGTTTACATATAACCACATAAAAATCCCGTTTTGGAATATACCGGTTTACATTGAATCCGTTAGCTAACTGAAAATCTACGAAACGACGGAGGGAAAGCTGTCTGAATTAGGATTCGTAGGATTAAAGGATTATAGGAATAGTGGAAAAATGGAATGTTGGAATGGTGGAAAAGTGGAATGGTGGAATGGTGGGAAGATTGGAAGATTGGAAGGTGGGAAAGTTGGGAAGTTGGAAAGAAATATGTGCCGGATTTCACTCATTGGAAAAAAAGAGAATATGGATTTCTCCCCGGTACCTGTCCCGAATGAAAATCCTCTTCGTTAGCTAACGGATGATATTTTTGTAGCCGGGGGTGTAAATCCCCGGAATATTGCCACACCTTGTTCGGTAAATGCATAAGGTAGATATTTCCGGTGTTTCCCTCGCCCCTTCTCTAAGGTCGCATTTTGCGACCTTAGAGGTTTATGAGCCGTTAGGGTATCAAATAGCATGAGTCTTGTACTAAGTTTTGAATCTATGGCTTTTTTAGCAAAAGGGTTTTCAAAAATATTATGTGAAAACGCCATTATTCTATTTCTTTTTTTGAAGATAAAAGGTTTTTTGCCGATAGTTTATTCACTACCTTTTTCCCTGTTTTTTGTTCTATTTCCCTTCTGGTATTTCCGGCAATTGTGCCTCCTTGATTAGCAATTTTCTTATTTTCAGTGAAGCTTTTGGGTTTTTTTTCTTTACTTATTTCTGTTGTTGTAGCTTCCGCCAGCATATTGAGTACGAGTTCCAAATTACTCATATTATCACGAAGATTTTGTTTTTTCAGGTTTTTGAAATATTTGTATTGTTTTACAGAAAAACCGCTCCATGCTTTTGTTATTTCATCAGTAAGTATTGCATATTCCTCTCCTTTTTTAACTCCCCTGATATCCCATTCATCAGTAAGCTCCTTGCGGACCTCAATACTTTTAAGCCTTTGGTTAATCCATGCGGTGCTGTAGCCCTTTTTCAGGTAAGTCTCCATAAGTCTGTTTAAGCCGATCTCAGGGTCCTCTATTTCGTCAATTCGTTCTCTGCCCACTTTAGCAAGCCACATCTTAAAAGGCTCGGCTTTAGGAGAAGGAATGGATTGAATCAAACGGAAAAGCTGTTCGGTATCAGCTACATCGGTTAAACGAAATTTGCCATCCGCAGCCAACATTTTCAACTGGTGACAATTTGTCACCGTTTCATTTCCCTCAGCTTTCAATCTTTCTTTTAGCTTGTTCCAGTATTTTCTTGCTTTTTGAAAGTCATCCTGATTTGTAAGAACTGCGACTGTGTCGATTATTGAGAAGTACCATTTTTCCTGCTCATCATCCCAATGGCTTCTTATTTGTTTCTGTTGAAATACCTTAATGGCGGTTACTTTTTTCATATTTATCAAATCTTTTATTTGTAAAAATCTTTGGTGGTTTTCTTTTCTTTGGCATTAATAGTCTTTCCCTGGTAATGTGTAAATACTGGAATTATTTCATAATACTTAACTAAGCTCCTCATTCATGATTTTGTGTGTTTTATTGAGTGCAACTATTATCCGCTGATAATGGAGGATGTCTTCGAAAGTGAGTTCGCGGGCTTTGCGGTCTTTGAGCCATTTCTGTGCGGGCTGGTATCCTCCTATGTAAAATTCCCATACTTCTACCGGGACTTTATTGAAGAATTGCGTGTCGTTTATATATACTTTGCCTTCAGTATAGGAAACTTTCCGGACGATATTATCCCCTGAGACGGGATATTCCGTAATGAAGTTATTGATATCAGGATGCTCCAGAAGATGGAATTTCCTGAGTTCGGATCCGATGTTTACGAGTCTCCAGAACTCATCTTTATCAGCCGGATAAGGGACTCTGGGGAAATCTATTTTAAGGAATTCTTTATATTTCTCGCGGTATGAGGGGGTGTGCAGAACGGCATAGATATAGTCGAGGAGATCAATTGGGGAAAAGACCTCCCCAACGTTATTGAGACTGACCTCCCCAACCCCTCCGAAGGAGGGGCTTTCTCCTGTTCCCTCCCCTTCGGGGAGGGTTAGGGTGGGGTCGTCTTTCTTATCAAGAAATTCTTTAATTTTATTGGCAACCAAATTCGGATCGGCATATATCTCTTCATTCTTAAATCTGATAACATCATATCCTAACTGATTTAGCTCCTCAGTTCGTAATTCGTCATACTCTTTTTGTTTAAGATGTATTTTGCCATCGATTTCTATCACTACTTTTTTTCTCAGACATACAAAATCAGTAATAAAATTATTAATAATATGCTGTCGTCTTATTTTATGACCGGTTTTTTTATTCCTTAAGTATTCCCAAATTATTTTTTCTGCTTCAGTTGGATTATCCATCAAATCATCGCGAATCTCTTTGATCAATTTGTAAGTCTCTGCATTGGCAGTAACATAGCGAGGAGATTCCCTGACCTCCCCAAACTTGACCTCCCCAACGTTATTGAGACTGACCTCCCCAACCCCTCCGAAGGAGGGGCTTTCTGAAACTGGCATAGGGTCACTGAGACTGACCTCCCCAACCCCTCCGAAGGAGGGGCTTTCTCCTGTTCCCTCCCCTTCGGGGAGGGTTAGGGTGGGGTCTTTCTCTTCCACAAATTTTAATCCCAATCCCTCCGCTATCTTATTAACTATCTCCATATTCAGGTTTGGTTTTCTTACTGTTCCGTCGTCGGAATAGAGGTAAAGTGGATGTACATAACCCCTTTCTCTAGATTTATTAGAAACAAAAGAGTCATCAGCAATTTTGTTGGTTACAAAAATATGAGAATAGCTATCGGAGATAATTTGTCGACATAAATCAATTCCAATATTCTCTCCTTTCAAGAAATGCTGCATTAATTCAGTTCGTGGATAACAATGAAAACCTTTTGATTTTCCTGTATAATAAGTCCACTTAACATCAAATGGTCTGTAGTTTATTTTTACGAATTTTCCAATATTAGGGTAATGTTTTTGTAGATCTTTTCTGGCAAAATTTACCTGCCAATCTCGGACATCCTTACCAAGACTGAATCTATTTCTGGCTGTTTCATCATCCAAGTTGAGAAATTCTTCTATTGTATTTTTTACATCCTCTTTTGTATCATGAATTGTAAAACTATCTCTTGCTGTTACTATTCCTACATTATTCAAAGGAAATAAATCAGTCAATTTAATTCCTGCATTATACTCTTCTTCGATATCAAACTCTTTTTTAACCATGAAATACATAGGAGCTTTATTTGGGAGTTCTTTGTAAGCAACAGTACTAACAGAATTCTGAATCAGAAAATCATATTTATATTCTCTTTTACCATACAAATCGAAGTGAAATACTTTGCCTAATTCGTTTGCTTTTTTCTTACCTGTTTTTATAAAGAGATTAATAGATACACCCTGCATAATGTCGAATACATTTTGGTCAATACTCCCGTCAGGAGCTGTTTCTTTCTTTTTGCTGTTTCCGTGCAAATCGAGAGTATAAATTTTATCATAAGTTTTCAGCAAGTTCCAGCGCATGCCTCTGAAAGTAGGATTGTCCAAATAGCCATGCGGGTTGATAAAAGCTAAAATCCCCTCTCCGTTTTTCTCAATTAAATACTGCCCGTATCGAAGAAATTTAACATAATCATCATTAATCCATTTGGGATTTCGTTCATTCAATTTTTCTTTTCCGCCCGGCTCTTTTTTGTAATCTTCCATAAGGCTCATTATCCATCCGCCTTTATTAGCGCTTTCACCACTATAGGGCGGATTTCCAATTACACACATTACAGGAGTATCACGTTTAATATGATTTGCTTCGTTTGCTTCGTCACTGAGCCAGGAGGCAAACAAAGTTCCGGTATCGGGGTGATGTTCTTCCAGGCTATTGGTTAGGAATACCCTGTAACGCTGCCCTGACCCCACCCCAACCCTCCCCGAAGGAGAGGGCGAAGTATTTAAAATCGAAGTCCCCCCTCCTTCGGAGGGGCCGGGGGAGGTCTTCACTGGGTTATATCCGGTTTCTCTCAACAGGATATCGAGTTTCAGGTGTGCCATTGCGTAGGAAGCCATAAGGAGTTCAAATCCATTGAGACGGGGTATTAAGTGGTTTTCCACATAACTGCTCCAGATACCCTGATTCGCTTTCATTTTTGCGTAAATCTGCTTTATTACTTCGGCGAGGAAAGAACCTGTACCGGCGGCGGGATCAAGTATCTGGACTTTATGAACTTCCCTCTCTTCTTTTTTCCCCTGCACGTCTGATCTGATTTTAATTTTGGAAGTGTCCGCAAGACCCATTGGAAGATTAAATTCGGTTTTAAGGATATCATCAACAGCGCGAACGATAAAGTTCACCACCGGTTCGGGAGTATACCATACACCTCTTGCCTTGCGGAGTTTAGGATCATATTCACTTAAGAATGTTTCATAAAAGTGAATTACCGGGTCTGTAGTTTGAGTTGAGCTGCCAAAGTTTTTGAGGATAGCCGCAATATCAGTTGAGCGGAAGATTTCCGCAAGGTCATCAACAATCCATTTAATCCTGTCGTCAATATCGGGACCGGCGATATAACTAAAGAGTTTACGGAGGAAGGGATTGGACTTGGGGATTAACTCTGCCGCTTCCTGCCGGCTGAAAGAATCGAGGGTTGGGTCATTAAACCGTGCCGCAAACATACCATAAGCGATTGTCTGTGCATAAACATCTGCAAAAGCTTTGGGTTCAATATCGTGAATAAGTATTTTTTTAAAGCCGGACATCTGATCTTTAAGAGAGGTATCTTCACTGTTAGCGTCATCGCCCGATACAGATTTTTCAATTACAGCAGAAAGAAGGCGCGCTTTGCCGGCCATCATTTCAGCAAGTTTTTTGGAGCTTGTGATTGTAATTCCGGAATAGCGGGTAAATTCAGAGATGTGATCGGTAAACAGTTGGAAGTTTTCAGTAAGTGAAATTATTTTATCTCCGGAAATCTTTCCGACTTTTACGGAGTTGAGGAATTGACCGTTACGGTAGAAATGGAAATCGATATAATCGGTGAATATTAAATTACCGAGGGAGGCTTTGTATCTTTCAAACTGCTCGGTATAAGTTTTATCCTTCAGATCGGCACCAATATCTTTTGCCTCGATATATCCGATGGGAATGCCTTTTCTTGAGATTATATAATCAGGAGCGCCGCAGGCGATTCTTCTTGGTTCATTTGTGACGAGAACATTCGGAGCGAGGGACTGAATGAGTATTTGGAGGTCAGAGCGGTATGTATGTTCGGAGGATATACCTGATTTGAAGTGGCGGTTAAGATTTTGAATATATTCTGATAAATTCACATAAATCCCTATGATGAAAAATATTATATGTTAAAATAGTGTTTATGTGATAAATAAACAAAGAATAATATTTTGTAAATCCCGCCCAAACAAATGGGGCTGAAGCCCGGGGTTGGGGGGGAGCAGGGGCCGTCAGATAAATCTGACGGTAATAAAGCAATTTGTCTGAATTAGGATTCGTAGGATTAAAGGATTATAGGATTATGGAGGAGTTTATTAGTTTAGAGTCATTAAGTGGTCATTAGGTGGTCATTAAATGGTCATTAGGTGGTCATTAAGTTGTCATTAGGTGGTCATTAAGTTGTCATTAGGTGGTCATTAGGTGGAAAAATGGAAGTTAGAGGATCCCGCCCAAGCCTGTCCCGCAAGCAGATGAAGCTTGGAACGCTTAATAAAGTTATAAAGGGAAGCCGAGGCGGAGGAGGGATTGAGGGGGGGGGGTGTTGAAAATCTCCACCTAGTCAAACTTTTTTGACTAATTGCCAATCTTTTTTTACCTTTTGTCTGGAAAAGTCTTGGCTTCCGATAAGCATCCGAGCCATATCTGGTATGCCTCTGAGCCTTCTCGCCCTTTTCACTAGTCAAACTAGTCACAATAAACCCTCTTTTCTTA
>Ga0247841_10000430_pt1 | contig 108456 bp, 96 predicted proteins | sample LaCruzMarch2015__2_FD_192410 | JGI IMG/M metagenome (GOLD analysis project Ga0247841, IMG submission 192410) | Freshwater microbial communities from meromictic Lake La Cruz, Castile-La Mancha, Spain - LaCruzMarch2015_18m | ecosystem: Environmental > Aquatic > Freshwater > Lake | place: Spain... | reverse complement strand
CGGGTGTTCCGAAGGGAATCATGCTCTCCAATTACAACTTCATCAGTGAAGGGATGCAGGTCTCCGTCTGGGGGAGCCTGGGGGGAGGGGATGCGATCCTCGCAATTCTCCCCATTTTCCATGGCTTTGGCCTGGGGGTCTGCATCAACGCCGCCTTCATGGGCGGAGGGAAGAGCATCCTCGTCCCCCAGTTCACGCCGGAGATCGTGGCCGACCTGATCAAAAAGAAGCGGCCGAATTTCGTCGTCGGTGTGCCCACCCTCTTCGAGGCGCTGAGCAGCAACCCCGTCTTTCAAAAGGCCGATCTGAGCTGTCTTAGGGCCACCTTCAGCGGCGCCGATACGCTTCCCCGGCCGGTCAAGGAGAGGTTTGAGGCGGTCGTCAGGGAGCGGGGCGGAAACACCCAGCTCCTGGAGGGCTATGGCCTTACGGAGGCGGTGACGGCGATCATGGCGACGCCGCTCAATGGGTACCGCGAAGGGAGCGTGGGGCTTCCCTTTCCCGACATGCTGGCCAAGATCGTGAGCACAGGGACGACCGAGGAGGCGCCCGTCGGCGAGGAAGGGGAGATCTGCGTGAGCGGCCCCGCGGTGATGCTGGGCTACCTCGATCAGCCGGAGGAGACGGCCAATACGCTCAAGACGCACGCGGACGGCAAGATATGGCTCCACACCGGCGATATCGGCTCGATGGACCAGGACGGCTTCTTCTACTTCAAACTCCGCCAGAAGCGGATGATCAAGTCGTCGGGGATGAACGTCTACCCCGCCCAAGTGGAGGATGTTCTCTACCGCCATCCCGATGTCCTCAAGGCCTGCGTGATCGGCGTCCCCGATGAGAAGCAGGTCCAGCGCGTCAAGGGGTTCGTCGTGCTGAAGGAGCCCGGGAAGGCCGGTCCGGAGATGGAGAAGGCGCTTGTCGCCCACTGCCAGGAGCATCTGATCCGCTGGAGCTGCCCGCGGGATATCGAGTTTAGGAACGACCTCCCCTGCACGCTGGTCGGCAAAGTCGCCTTCAATACCCTCGAACAGGAGGAGGTTGCGAAGCTGAAGGCCGAAGGGAAATACTGCGGACAATGATTCCGGGATGAGGAGACCAATTGATGAAGCAGATTGATGAATGCTATCAGATTCTGAAAGATCCATACGGTTACGTGAAAAAATTCAAGGCGGAAAGCGGCCGGAAGGTCGTCGGGACCTTCTGCTCCTACGCGCCGGAGGAGATCATCCTTGCCGCCGGGGCGCACCCCTTCAGGCTCTTCGGTTCGGGAGAGAAGATCCATTTGGCCGAGGCGCACCTGCAGTCCTACTGCTGCTCGCTGGTCCGGGGCGCCCTGGAGGACGCCCTCGGCGGACGCCTCGTATTCCTGGACGGGGTCGTCTTTCCCCACACCTGCGACTCGATCCAGCGCCTCTCCGACATCTGGCGGCTGAATGTCCCCGCCTGCTTCCATCTCGACGTGGTCCTGCCGGTCAAACTGGATACGGACGGTGCCGCGCAATACCTGATCGATGTGCTCAACCGCTTCCGCGGTGAGTTGGGGGAAAAGTTGGGTCGGTCGATCTCCGATGATGACCTCCGGGCGGCGATCCGGACCATGAACCGGATCCGCGCCGCACTGACACGGATTTATGATTTGAAGGGCGAGCGGCCGGAGATCCTCAAGGGAAGCGATCTCTACGCCCTTGTGCGGGCCTCGATGATCATGGACCGAACCCGGGCGGCATCCCTCCTGGAGGAGGTTGCCGTGGAGATGGAGAAAAAGAGCGCTTCGGCGGTCGCGGCGTGGCCGAAAAAGCGGATCGTCCTTTCGGGCGGCGTCTGCAACCACCCCGACATTTACACAATCATCGAGGAGGCGGGCGGTGCGGTCGTCGGGGACGACCTCTGCACCGGTTCCCGCTACTTCAGCGGCCTCATCGACGAGAAGGCCGATCCGGTGCAGGCGATCGCCGGGCGAATGCTCACGCGGGTCGTCTGTCCGGCGAAGCATCGGGGTCTCACCGACCGGGCGGACCACCTCATCCGTCTGGTCCGCGAGCAGCGGGCGCAGGGGGTGATCTTCTTTTTGCTTAAGTTCTGCGATCCCCATGCCTTCGATTACCCTTATCTCAAGGAGGCGCTGGACCGGGAGGGGATTCCCGGCATGCTCATGGAGGTCGAGGACCGGCTTCCGGCCGACGGACAGCTGAGGACGCGGTTCGAGGCATTTGTCGAGATGATATAGGGGGAATAGGGAGCGATCCCCCTGCAAAGTCGTCATCCCCGCGAAAGCGGAAATGAGACTGGATGCCGGATCAGGTCCGGCATGACATGTTATAGGGTTCGGTGTCGGACGAATAACGGGGAGAGGAAAATGGCGGAACTGGACGAGGCGAAGGAAAAGCGGAAGATCAAGGCGGTCAAGAAGATGAAGGAGATCATGACGGCCTACTACATCGATGCGAAGACCGCGGAGCAGACGGGAAAGAAGGTGGCCTGGATCACGAGCGGCGGGCCGGTGGAGCCGCTGATCGCGATGGACGTGATCCCCGTCTATCCGGAGAACCACGGGGCGATGATCGGGGCAAGCAAAATGGGGGTGGACCTCTGCGAAAAGGCGGAGGCGATGGGCTATTCGAGCGACCTGTGCTCCTATGCCCGTTCGGACATCTCCTGCGCGCCGCTGAACGGCGGACCGATCGGCGGTCTTCCGCGGCCCGACATGCTCGTCTGCTGCAACAACATCTGCGGGACGGTCCTCAAGTGGTACGAGGTGCAGGCCCGGTATTTCAAGGTTCCGCTCTTCATCCTGGACACCCCCTTCTGCCACAAGGGGTTTTCCGCGGAGGCGAAGCGTTACGTCAAGGGGCAGATCAACGAGTACATCGCCTTCCTGGAGGTCGCCTGCGGGAAGAAGCTCGATCAGGATCGGATCCAGGAGGTCGGGCGGCTCTCCGTGGAGGGCCAGCGGCTCTGGCAGGCGGTCCTCGACACGGCGATGAACCGGCCCGCGCCGCTCTCCGCCTTTGACGCCTTCTTCCACCTCGCCCTGATCGTGACCCTCCGTGGGACGCAGCAGGCCGTCGATTACTACAAGATGCTCCTCGTCGAGATGCAGGAGCGGGTTGCCGAGGGGATCGGCGCCGTTCCGAACGAAAAATACCGGCTCCTTTGGGACAACCTCCCCGTCTGGTTCCGGACCAAGTGGCTCTCGGAGAAGTTTGCCTCCCGGGACGCCTGTCTCGTCGCCGACACCTACACCTCCGCCTGGTGCGGCTCCCTGAAGTACGTCGATGAGAACAACTTCCTGGAGACGATGGCCGAGTGCTACAGCCGGATCTACCTCAATATCGGCGTGGACGAGATGGCCCGGCAGGTGATGGAGATGGTGGAGAAGTACGGCGCGGACGGCCTGGTGATGCACAGTAACCGGAGCTGCAAGCCCTACTCTCTGGGCCAGTACGACATCCAGCGGATCGTTCAAGAGCAGATGGGGATCCCGACGGTGATGATCGAGGCGGACATGGTCGATGAGCGGAGCTTCTCCGAGGGGCAGATCGAAACCCGGATCGAGGCCTTCATCGAACTGCTCAAGGGAAGAAAACCCTGATGTCCGCGCTGCCGGCTTATTACTCCGGCAATTAAACATATCAAATGTCATGCCGGACCCCCTATCAGGTACGGGGCAGGCCCGATCCGGCATCCAGTCCAATTCTGGATTCCCGCTTTCGCGGGAATGACGGCTTGACATATATTGTTGCCGGATTAATAAGATTGATCCAGAACCTCTCGCACGGCACGCAGCAAATCCACGTTCTTGTAAGGTTTCTGGATCAGGCGTAGTTTCCGCTCAAGGATAAAGCTTGTGTGCACGGCACTTGCGCTGTATCCGCTGACGAACAGACACTTGACATCCGAACGGATGGCGCGGATCTCGTCATAGACGCCGCGCCCGCTTTTTTTGGGCATCACAACGTCCAATACCAGAAGATCAATCTCACTTCCGTGTTGACCGTAGAGGCTCAGGGCCTCCTCCCCGTCGGCTGCCGTAAGGACTCGATAGCCGGACCTTTCGAGAATGTTCATGGCGAGCAGACAGATCGCTTCGTTGTCCTCCGCCAGCAAGATCGTTTCATGACCGCCGGGGACGGATTCCTCCGATTCCGGAAGGACCCTCGTCTCTGACTGTGCGATGGCGGACAGGTAGAGACTGAAACGTGAACCTTTGCCGGGTTCGCTTTTGACCCGTATCATCCCCTCGTGCTGGCGCACGATTCCATAGACGGTAGCAAGTCCCAGCCCTGTGCCTTTGTCCGGTTCCTTGGTCGTAAAGAAGGGTTCGAAGATCTTGTCCAGCGTTGTCTCATCCATGCCGCAGCCGGTGTCCGTAACGCTCAACTGCACATATCTGCCGGGTTTGGCCCACTCATGGCGGACACAATATTCCGTATCGAGCAGGATGTTGTCGGTTTCGATGGAAAGACGGCCGCCCTCGGGCATGGCATCCCGCGCATTCACACACAGATTCATGAGCACCTGCTCGATTTGGCCACGGTCGGCGCTTACCGGCCACAGTTCAGGACCGGGGATAACGACCAACTCGATGTTCTCGCCGATAAGACGGTGGACCATTTTCATCAGCTCCTCTGCGACCTGGTTCAGGTCCAGGGGGGCCAGTTGAAGCACCTGTCTCCGGCTGAAGGCCAGTAACTGGTGTGTCAGTGCGGCCGCCCTTTGACCTGCCTTGTATACTTCCGTCAGTTTCTCGCGATTCGGGTCATTTGGATCGAGTGTAAACAGCACCATGTCCGTGTAGCCGAGCATAGCCTGCAACATGTTGTTAAAGTCATGGGCCACCCCCCCTGCCAGTTGGCCGATAGCCTCCATCTTCTGCGACTGGCGCAGTTGTGTTTCGAGATTTTTCCGCGACGTTATGTCCAGCGCCGCGACAACAGCGCCGGCAGAAGCGTTTTCGGAGCGCAGCGGTGTTGCACTCAACAACACCCAGATTTCCGCGCCGTCTTTCCGGCGCATACGACTCTCGATGGTAGAAGTGCGCATCGCCTTGGGATTTCCATAGAGTGCCTCTCCCGTATGCCTGTATTCGTCGTCGTTGAAATATAGAAACCGTGAATTGCGGCCGATCATCTCATCCCGCGGGTAACCGAATACCTCAAACGCAGCATCGTTGACATTTTCGATCATTCTATCTGAGTCCAGAACGGTTACGACATGAGGAACAGCCTTGAATACCGTTTTCAGCATGTCTTCACTGTTTTTGAGCGCCTCCTCCGACCGTTTACGTTCGGTGATGTCACGGGCAACGGATATCATGCCGATGATCTTGCCGCCGCGCATAATGGGGGAGATGCTCACTTCGCCATGCCTTATCGTTCCATCCTTTGCGATAAATCGATAAATGGTCGCCGGAATGGTTTTACCTTTCAGGACCAGGTTCATTTCGGCCATGGCCTGCTCAAAAGAATCCGGCGAAAAAATTCCCCCCAGATCCGAAACAGGTCGGCCGATGAAATCCTGCGGTTTGTAACCCAATATTCTCTCCACGCTCGGAGACATGTCTGAAACATGGAGATTGTCGTCAATCGTATAAATAAAATCGGTTACGTTCTCAAAACTCAACCGATACATCTCTTCCATGCCCTTGAGTTTCTGATTTGAAATCTCCAGATCCAGCATCTTCTTTTCAAGTTTTTTGAAAAGGATTTCATTGTGATGCCGGAAGAACTCCATTTCTTCGCCAAGAGGTTTGGCTGCCGCCTGCTTTACTGCAGGGTTTTCTTCCAACACCTCTTTTAAAATATTCATCAATATATCCGGTTCCTGGGGTTTGAGAATGAATCGATCCGCCCCGAGGCTTAGAGCAAAAGCCTCGTCTTTGGGTTCCGTATATGTGGCGGTGTAGAAGACAAAAGGGATGCGTTTCAGGATATCATCTGCCCTCCATTCACGGCACAAGGTGTAGCCGTCCATCACCGGCATTAAAATGTCCGAGATAATCAGATCCGGAGGGTTGAGACGGGCCTTGTTCAGGGCATCTTGACCGTTTTCCGCCGAAGTCACGGTCACACCGTCTCCATTCAACAGGCTTTCCAGCATATAGAGATTGGCGCTGCTATCGTCGACAATTAATATTCGTGTCATCATGTTCACTCGTCACTCCGTATGATTTGTATAAGGATGAGCAATCCGGTTTTGATTTTCATTTTAAGATTACCCTAAAATAGATGTTTTTCCAACTGATCTTTAATAAGCACAAAACGCTTTTTGCAATGCTTGACTTGCGCATTCGCTCTGGATTATAAAAGATCAATCGTTTCCGATGGAACGATTTACGAGGATAAATCCATGAAAATCGATGTGATGAATGAATTCATGACCCTGGCCTCCCTGAACAGTCTCTCGCGCCGGGAGGGCTCTGTGGCCGAGTATCTGATGAAAAGGCTCCGGGAACTTCATCTGGACGTGACGATGGACGATTCGGCCCTCCGGACGGGCAGCGACACGGGAAATGTCCTGGTTCGCGTACCGGGCAACTCCCCCGGGCCGACCGTTCTGCTCTGCGCCCATATGGACACCATAGGTTCCACGGAAGGGATGGTCCCGGTATTGCGCGATGGGGTGATTTACAGCAACGGCGAGACCGTCCTCGGGGCGGACGACAAGGCGGGGATCGCGATCATCCTGTCTGTCCTCGCGGACCTGAAGGACGGAACCGTGCCCCATCCGGATCTCGAAGTGGTTTTTACCGTTCAGGAGGAGGTGGGTCTTTTCGGCGCCAAGCATCTTGGCGCGGAGTTGAAGGCAGCCTTCGGTTACATCCTCGACGGCGACGGCCCCGTGGGCAACATCGTCAATCAGGCGCCGTCGAAGGTGGATCTCGATCTCGTTCTCACGGGGAAGGCGGCCCACGCCGGGATCTGTCCCGAGGAGGGGATCAATGCCATCGTCGCTGCGGCCGCGGCCATCGCCCGCCTGCGCACCGGACGCATCGATCGCCGGACGACTTCGAATGTGGGGATGATCAGCGGCGGCAGGATCCGGAACATGGTCGCCGACCGGGCGGAGGTGAACATCGAGGTCCGGAGCACCGATGCGGTCAGGCTGGAGGCGGAGGTGCAGGCGGTCCTCAACGCCTTCCAGGAGGAGGCCGCATCCGTCGGCGCCGGGCTTTCCGTCCGGAAGGATCTCCCCTTTGAGGCCTTTACCGTTTCGGAGACGCATCCGGTCGTGGCGAACGCCTTCCGTGCCGCGCTCTCCCTGGGGATCGAGCCCCGGCTCTGGACATCCGGCGGCGGTATGGATGCCAATGTCTTCAACGGGAAGGGGTTGCCCTGCGTGGGGCTCGGTATCGGTATCGAAGATCCCCATTCACCAAAGGAGCATATCGCAGTTGCTCAATTAGAGACGGGAGTGAGATTTGTCGAGGCCCTGCTGAAAGAAGCGGTCGCAGCGGCCTGAGAAGCGCCGCAGATTGGGATCTTGAAATGACGAAAGAAGAAGCGGAACTCCTGCTCAAAGGGTATGTCAAGAACGAGCGGATGTTGGACCACAGCTACGCATCGGAGGCGGTCCTCCGGGCGCTGGCGCGGAGACTTGGCCGGGATGAGCAGAAGTGGGGGCTCGCGGGGCTCCTGCACGACATCGACATCGAGGTCGTGGGCGGCGATCTTGCCCGTCACGGCATCGAGGCGGTGCGGATCCTGGCGGAGGCGGGCATCGACCCGGAGATCGTCGACGCGGTGAAGATGCACAACGAGAGGGTCTGCGGGGTCCAGCGCAGCACCGAGTTCCAGCATGCGCTGGCCGCCGGTGAGACGGTCACCGGCCTCGTCGTGGCGACGGCGCTGGTCTATCCGGACAGGAAGATCGCCAATGTGAAGGTGAAGTCGATTACGAAGCGGATGAAGGAGAAGGCCTTTGCGGCCTCGGTGAACCGGGAGACGATCCGGGAGTGCGAGATGATCGGCCTGCCGCTCGACGAGTTTGTGGGGATCGCCCTTTCCGCCATGCAGGGGATCGCCGGCCGGCTCGGTCTTTAGAATTAAAAGGGCCCTTTCCGTTTCCGTACTATTGCACCATATTTCTTTGAAATTCTTTACGAATTATAAATATTATCAATAAGATATAATAAAAAAGGTAGAGCCATTTCTGACCCTACCTTCTCAGATAAATAATTACGACCCTAATTCTATTTTGCTTTTCCAGGTGGTAGAAGCATCCGAATGATTGTATTTATCCGCTCGCCCAATTGTCCCAAATAAGAATTAGAAGCTTTTCTTTGCCCTTGGGGAGTATTTAGAAGCGTTTGAATTTCTGTTAGACCTGCCCCCCCTTGCTGAATATCATAAGCCTTCGTAAGATTATCGTTTATTAATTGATCAAGTTGTGTTTGCGTTATAGGAATGGGTATCGCCGTTGGCGTTGCTGTATATCCGTCAATCTTAAATTCCCTCCAATCAGATTGACTTCGATTATTCGGCATATCTATTCTGATTTGCACTTTAATATAAGGTGTATAGAGTCTTAATATATCAGACTCGTATTTAAAAAAACTATAATTGTCAAATTTAATACCATTAATGAACAATGGCAGACTATCAACCCTTGCCCGCCAATATGCTTTGTTTCCGTCTTTTGTGTATCTATCTACACGGATCTGGACCGTAGCATTTTTATAAGTTTCGTAATTGTTTAAATAAACATCTGGTATTCCCCAGGAGATATTGAACTTGCCATTATTGTCGAATTTAGCATTAATATCCGTAATAGGCGGCATCAATTCTCTTTTTTGCACACCTGATATTGTGCGTTTAATTGTTTGAGTACCGGCATCTACCAAAAGATTATATGTTCCTCCACTGAGGGGGAAATTTCGAGTTACTACGCAATATTCCCAGTCTGAAAAGACACGTTTTTCATATTCGCCTAAATAAGGTTCTATTATTCCGTTTTTGTTCCTATCAATCCCTCTAAATTCTGTAATATAATATGGATCAAGTCTTACGATCTCTTCTTGTCTTAGGTAATTCTTTCCATTCATATCATAAGGTGGAGTTTCAATATATGGCAATGTTCTGGATTGACCGTTCTGGTCACTAATTGTGAAAGACCTAACAACGCTGTGGATAGGCGGGAAATTATATTCTGCTAAATCTTGAATAACAAACCAGATTGCAGTTCTGGGTATGTTATCTGGAGGAGTCACGGTAACGATTGTCGGGTCAGAGATGGAATAATTCGCGGCCGCTACAGTGTTACAAAGGACAAAAGACATTAACAGAGCAGCAAGCATAAATTGTTTTCGCATCGTTTTTCCTTTCAATAGTCAGCATGCCCATTAAAGAATACTCTAAAGCAATCCGCAACATACAAATCCTAATGAATCTTTTTGATATGCGCCACTACTGATCAGCCGTGTTCCAACAGCCGTCAGCGAATCCGGCGCTTGAGTTCCTGAATGAGGGTCGTGCAGATCTGGCTTGCGTCGGATACGATCGCGACGTCGGCCCGCTTCATCATCGCCGCGTTCGGGTTCTTGTTGACCGCGATGATGAATTTTGCGTCGTTGCAGGCGGCCGTGTGCTGGATGGCGCCGCTGATCCCGAAGGAGAGGAGGATCTGCGGTTTGATCTGCTTTCCCGCCTGTCCGACGAGGGCTTCATGATCCGCCCAGTCGGCGTAGACCACGGGGCGCGTCGCGCCCACCTCGCCGCCCAGAAGATCGGCAAGTTCGAAGAGCTTCGCGAATTTCTTTTTGCTGCCCAGGCCACGGCCGCCGCAGACGACCACCTTCGCGTCCTCTAACTTCTGCTCCCGCTGGGGGCAGCGCTCCGATCGCACCAGGCGGACCCGGTCGGCGGGAAGGGACTTCGGCAACGGGACCTTCACCACCTTGCCGGTCCGGGATTTGTCGTGCGGGATCTCCTGGAAGGTCCCCGGGCGCACGGTGGCCATCTGGGGCCGCCGTTCCGGGGTGACGATCTCGGCCACCAGGTTTCCGCCGAAGGAGGGGGCGATCTGGACGAGCAATCCATCGTCGTTGATATCCAGGCCGATGCAGTCGGCGGTGAGGCCCGTTGCCAGCCGCTTGGCCACGCGGGAGGCGAACTCCCGCCCGAAGGTGGTGGCTCCGATGAGGATGATCTCCGGCTTCTCCCGTTTGACCAGTTGCTCCATCAGCAGCGTATAGGTCTCCATGCTGTAGGCGTCCAGCCGCGGGTCGTCGGCCAGGTAGACCTTGTCGGCGCCGTGGGCGATGTACTCTCCCACGACCCCGCAAAAGGTGGGGTTGTAGGAGTCCACATCACCCCGCCACTCGTCCGTTCGGTAGCCGAAGACAACGCCGCAAACCTCGGCGTCGATCCTGGCGGCCAGATCCCTCGCCCGGGAGAGGAGCTGGAGGGTCACGCGATTCTGAAAATAGTTCCGGTAGTCGCCGAAGACCCAGATGGCCCGTTTTTTCGCGGTCATTTTCTCTCCGTTTTCAAGTCTTTGCCGATTGCGCCGCCGATCTTGTCGTCGAACCGCTCGAAGATCTGTTCCACGATCCTTTTGGGCGCCCCGGTCAGGACGATGTTCTTCTTTCCCGCCGTCGGCGAATAGACGTTGAGGATCTTCGTGGCGGACCCTTTGGCCCCGATCCGCTCAGGGTCGAGGCCGATCTCCGCCGCATTGAGGGAAACGATGTCCGCCCCGTCAAATGCCGCCTGGAGACCGCCCAGCGGCACATGCCGGGGGGCGTACCGACCGGCGTTCACCGTGACCAGACCGGGGAGGTCCATCTCCAGCGTTTCGAGAAAATTATCGGTGAATCTCCGCATCCGGACCGTATGCCCGGATATCTCGATCTCGTCGACATAGGCCACGCCGGGGATATCGAGTTCCTCGGCGAGTTGGGGGCCGACCTGGGCGGTTTCGCTATCGCTCGTGGAAAAGCCGCACAGCACGAGATCGAAACCCGGGCAGGCCTTCTCGATCGCCCGGGCGAGTGTATAAGAAGTCACGGAGGTGTCCGCGCCGGCCATTTTCCGGTCGCTCAGCAGGACCCCCCGGTCCGCCCCGAGGGCGATCGCCTCGCGGAGGACCTCTTCGGCCATCGGCGGCCCCATCGTGATCGCGGTGATTTTGCCTCCCGCCGTCTCTTTGATCCGGAGGGCCGTATCGAGGGCCGAGCGGCAGGCGGGGTTCATCATCCCCTCCGCCAGATCCCGCTGGAGGGTCCCCTTCGCCGGATCCCAGGGGAGCTCGGAGACCATCGGCACCTGTTTGATGCAAACGACCAGCTTCAGCATGTTCTTACGTCCTCTGCGCGAGCACCGCGCGGGAGATGACCATCCGCTGGACCTCGCTCGTCCCCTCATAGATCTCCGTGACCTTCGCGTCCCGGAAATAGCGTTCCACGTCGTACTCCTTGCTGTAGCCGTACCCCCCGTGGATCTGGACGGCCGTGTTCGTCACACGCGTCGCGAGCTCGCTGCAGTAAAGCTTGGCCATCGCGGCCTCCGCCCCGAAGGGCCGCCCCGCATCCTTCACCGCGCAGGCACGGTAGAGGAGGAGGCGCCCGGCGTCGATCTCCGTCGCCATGTCGGCGAGGTAGTTCTGGATGGTCTGGAACGAGGAAATGGGTTTCCGGAACTGCTGCCGCTCCTTGGAGTAGCGGACCGAATCCTCGAAGGCGGCCTGGGCAAGTCCCAGGGCCTGGGCGGCGATGCCGAGGCGGCCCGCGTCGAGGGTCGCCAGACCGATCTTGATTCCGTCGCCGGGACGGCCGAGCATGTTCGTCTCCGGGACGCGGCAATCCTCCAGGAACAGGGAGGAGACGGGGTTCGCCCGCATCCCGCAGAGATCTTCGATCTCGCCCACGGCAAAGCCGGGGTTTTCCTTCTCCACGATGAATACCCCGGCGCTCCGCTGGGGGTTCTGCGTGTCCGTAATCGCAAAGATCAGCGCCGTGCCGCAGACGCCGCCGTTGGTCACGAAGATCTTTGTGCCGTTGATCACGTAATCCCTGTCGTCCCGGAGGGCAACCGTCTCCACGCCGCCTGCGTCGGAGCCGGCATTGGCCTCGGTCAGACAGAAGGCGCCGATCCGCTCCCCCCGCGCCATGGCCGGCAGAAAGCGGTTTTTCTGTTCCTCCGTCCCGAAACGGACGATGGGGTAGATCCCGACGCTGTTGTGAACGGTGAGGCAGAGACCGACCGCGGCGCTGACGCGCGAAATCTCCTCGATCACGATCGCGTAACTGATCGTGTCCATCTCCGCGCCGCCGTAGGCCTTGGGCGCCTGGAGGCCGAAGAAGTGCAGGGGCATCATCTTCTCCACGACCTCCAAGGGGAAACGGGCGTCCCGGTCGATGTCGTGGGCGATGGGACCGAGCTCCGCCTCGGCGAACATGCGCACCGCCTTGCGGACCACCTTGTGTTTCATGCAGGGATTGAAATCCACTTCCTAAACTCCAAACGCCTTTGCCCGGTCTCATGGCCGGAATGGGACGGAATCCTATCTTAAAAATAAAGGAAAATCAAGAAGGACCGTTCAATTTGTGGCCTTCGCGCAGGTAATATCGGCCCTCCTCCTGCATGCGGATGACGTCGTGTTTCACGAGCTCGCCGAGCGCCCTGGGCCGGTAGTCCCGCATGCCGATGCGGAACATGGAAGTCTTGCAGTAAGGAAGATCCACTGCCGAGGTCGGGTCGAACGCCTTCCTCTCCCTGAGATCCCGGAGGATAAAATCGCAGGCCCTTTTCATCTTCCAGCCGGCAAAGCGGAGGGTTAGAAATAAGACCCCGATGGTGATCAGGATCATCAGAACAATTTTCATGGTTTCGGACATGGTGGCACACCTTTAAAAAATCGTCTAAAAGGTCATCCGGTAAATGGGGAATCGACGGCACAGCGCGATGACCTCCTCCTTCACCCTTTGCCGGACCGTTTGTTCCTGCGGATGCGTGACGACCTCCGCCACCCATCGGGCAATGAGCCGCACCTCCTCCGGTCCCATGCCCCGGCTGGTCATTGCGGGGGTGCCCAGACGGATGCCGGAGGGTTTCTTTGCCGTGCCGCGATCGCCGGGGATCTTGTTCTTGTTCACGACAAGATGTGCCTCCTCCAACAGGACCGAGGCCGTTTCCCCGTCGATGTTCCATTTTGCCAGATCCAGCAGCAGCAGATGGTTGTCCGTCCCGCCGGTCACGATCTCCGCCCCTTGCTCGATCAGGGATTCCGACAGCGCCTTCGCATTTTGGAGAACCTCCCGGATGTACTGCCGGTATTCCGGGGTGTCCAGATGCTTCAGCCCTACCGCGATGGCGGAGATGTTCGACTGATGGGGGCCGCCCTGCAGCATGGGAAAAACAGCGCGGTCCACCTTGTCGGCGTGTTCCGCCTTGCACAAAATGATGGCCCCGCGGGTCATCCGCAGGGTCTTGTGGGTGGTGGTGGTGACGATATCGCAATGGGGCACGGGGGTCGGATGGTCGCCGGTCACGACCATCCCGGCAATGTGCGAGATGTCCGCCATCAGAAAGGCGCCTGCCTCCCGGGCGATCTGACCGAAACGGGCGAAGTCGATGATCCGCGGATAGGCGCTTGCCCCGCAGACAATGAGCTTCGGTTTGGTTTCCAGCGCCTGTTTGCGGATCGCCTCGTAATCCAGGAGACCCGTCAGAGGATCGACGCCGTACTGCACGATGTCGAACATCTTGGAGACCACATTGGCCCTGGCGCCGTGGCTCAGGTGTCCGCCCGCATCGATCTCCATGCTCAGGATGCGGTCGCCCAGCTTCAGCACGGAGAGATAGGCGGCGATGTTGGCGGCGCTTCCGGAGAGGGCCTGCACATTGGCATGATCGGCGCCGAAGACGGCCTTCGCCCTTCCGATCGCCAGCGATTCCAGGCGGTCGATGTTCTCCAGACCCCGGTACCACCGCTCACCGGGATAGCCCTCGCTATAGATGCCCGAAAGCATGGAGCTGATCGCCTTCATCAGGGATTTGGGCGGATAGTTTTCCGAGGCGATGAGGTTGATGGTCTCTTCATTGCGCCGCATCTCGTCGCGGATGATCCCATCCACCGCGGGATCGAACTGGGCAAGCTTCTCTTCCAGAAGATTCATAATTTCCCCCTATGCTGTTATAATGTAGGATCTTTGATGAATGCGGCGGAAGCATAGAAGAAAAACAGAACCCTGTCAAGGACAACAGGACAACGGCAACCGGCAACCGGCATAGAGCCCCAGCAAATCCAAGTTCATTCGGCAAAATCATAAATCAAAATACCGTTTGACTTTTTTACAGGGGTTCTATACACGTGCAATACCGCACTATATTTTCATTGCCGGTCATGTAAGGAGTTTGATTTTCTACGGTTTGATTCAGATTTCTTTTTTACGAAGTCGTCATTTGTGACCCGTTGAAGATCCCTGTCAAACGGTGATGGGCCAACGGCGAGCCGCCTCCTTTCGAACCCGGGGTCATGGGGCCGGATGATATGAAGAAATCACTGTGCATCGAGATGTTCTTTACCGATGTGCCCTTTGAGGAGAGGTTCCGGCTGGCCAAGGGGGCGGGATTCGATTACATTGAATTCTGGTCCTGGATGGACAAGGATATCCCGAGAATCAAGGAACTCTGCCATCAGCACGCTCTGGGAATCGCCAGTTTTTCCGGCGACCAGAGTCTTTCCCTGATCGACGAAAACCAGCGGACAGACTATCTCCGATTCGTTGAGGAGTCCCTGGAGGTCGCCGGATTTCTCGGCTGCGAAAACCTGGTGATCCATTCCAACGGTCTGGGCGACCGGGGGGTTGTCCTGAACTCCTATGATCATCTTTCTCGTTTACAGAAGATCGAGGCCATGGCGGAAACCTTGAAAGGGCTTGCGCGGCGGGCGGAAAAGGCGAAGGTTTCCCTGCTGCTGGAAGCGCTCAATACCCGGGTGGATCATCCCGGGAATTTTTTATCATCCACAACGCAAGCGGCGGAGCTTGTCGGTTCGGTGGAGTCCCGGTGGATAAAAATCTTATATGATATTTACCATATGCAGATCATGGAGGGTAACATCATCGACACCCTGAGAAATGATATGGATCGGATCGGCTACATCCATATCGCCGACGTTCCCGGGAGACATGAGCCGGGTACGGGAGAGATCAATTTCCCGAATGTCATGACAGCGCTGAGAGAACTGGGATACGACGGATTCGTCGGTTTCGAATTGTCGCCCCTTCAGGAACCGGGCAAGGCAGCGTCTCTTCTGCTGGCCCTCTGAAAGAGAAAATATATGGTGAGTTCGGCAAAACGGATGATCAAGGCCTGCGTCTTTGATCTGGGAAACACCCTCATCAATGATTCCCTCCTGTCGCGGAATGCCACCGAAGAGATGTCCCGGTGGCTGTGGGAAAGGGCGCTCATCGCCTCAGAGGAGGATTTTCTCGCAACCTTTCGAAGGATCAATCACGGGACCAGCAAACCCTTTATCAGCCACACCTTCGGGGAAGCGGAGTTCTTTCAAAAAACATTCGCCGAGCTGGGGGTGAAGGACATCTCCGCTGAAGAGGCGCTGGAAACATACCGGAATCTGCTGATGGCCAGGATGGAACCGGACCCCGGCATCGCTGAAACCTTCACGTTCCTGCGGGAGAGAGGCATCCGGATCGCCCTCCTTTCCAATGAAAGAACCGTCCGGGTGGATGCCTATCTGGAAAAGACGAAGCTGGAACCCCTCTTCGACGCCATCGTCGTATCCGAGAGCATCGGGGTGGAGAAACCGGATCACCGTATTTTTCAGGAGGTGCTGACCAGGCTTGATATCCGGGGAGAGGAGGCTGCCATGTTCGGGGATAACCAGATTGCCGATGGCGCGAGCAAGGAATGGGGATTCCTCTTTGTCCTGGTGACCGCCTATCTGAACCGTGACTGGGTCTGGGAGGAGGGGCAGCCCTATCCGCCCGACCATGTCATGGGGAAAATCACCCCCGCCGAAATGGCGGAGTTCCTCTCCGTACGTACCGCGAATGGATGATGGCGGAGGGAATTCATAAAAACGGGCTTGTCCAGGAATATCATGAAGGGCAGGAGGTGAAACGATCTTTTTGATGGGCCAGCAGGCGGACAGAGTCTCCCGGCAGGAAGAACGCCGGTTAAAGATTCCAATCCTATCGATCAACCATGAAAAACGAAGGAGGAGGAAATGAAGAATTTAAGGATCATCTCGTTTGTCTTTTTGTTCCTTTTCGGTAGTCAGACCATGGTCAGTGCCCAGGAAGCGTTGCGGATGTACACGCCGTTGGACCCGAACGAGGCAAAGGTCTACATTGAGGCCTTTACCAAGGATACGGGCATCAAGGTGGAGTGGGTCAAAATGGGAGCGGGCGAGGTGTTGACCCGGATAAAGGCCGAGGCGAAGAACCCGCAGGTCAGTATCACTTTTGGCGGTGCCAGCGTTGAATATATCGCCGCCAAGAAGGAGGGTCTCCTGGCCCCCTACAAGTCGCCGGTGGGCGCCCCCTTCCTGAAGGGAAACTTGAAAGATTCAGAGGATTACTGGACGGGGTTCTACTTCGGAGCGATTGGTTTTGGCAACAACACCGCGTGGTTTGAAAAAAACAAGATTCCCCTGCCCACCTCCTGGCAGGATCTGCTCAGGCCGGAATTGAAGGCCAACATTTCCATCGCCTACCCCTACACGTCGGGAACCTCCTACACCACCCTGGCCACCCTGGTCCAGTTGATGGGAGAGGACAAGGCGTTCGATTACTGGAAGAAACTGGAACCCAATATCCATCACTACAACACCTCCGGTTCCGCCTGCGTTACCCAGGCCGGTCTGGGCGAGATCGCCGTGGGGATCGCCTTCTCCCATGACATTCTTGCAAAGGGAACTTCCAAGGGTTATCCTATTAAGGGAACCTTCCCGTCGGAGGGAACCGGCTTTGAAATCGGCGCGATGGCCCTGGTCAAGGGTGGAAAGCAGCATGATCTGGCGAAGAAATTCATGGACTGGTCCCTCTCCAAACGGGCCCAGGACCTCATGCAGGTCTGGTTCCGAATCCCCTTGAATCCGGAAGCGACCGTTGCCCCGGGAGCGGTAAAGGCAGCGGAGGTGAAGCTGATCAATTACAATGACGAATGGGCGGGAAGCAACAACAAGCGGCTGATCGAGAAGTGGCGCCAGACCACCGGTAAATAACCCTCCGGGGGGAGTAACTCCCCCCCACTTTTTGACCGGGAGGCGCCCCATAATCCCCGCCTTGCAGGCGGAGGGTATGGGGCGCAATATAAAAAACTGACGGCTTTCTTGCCGGGAAACCCCGCCCCGTGGGCGGGGAGACTCCACATTTTGAGGTACGGGCATCCATGCAAAAAACCGGGCGATTGATCGCCTATCTGAAGAGGATCCCCTCCGATATCCGGAAATTGTTTCAAGAACCGCTCCTGCTTACGGCGATTGTCCTGGTGAGCGCCTTTCTATTCCTTTTTATTATCTTCCCGCTGTTCAAGGTATTCTATTCGAGTTTTGAAGATGATGGACAGCTCAGCCTCCGAATATTTTTTGAACTTCTTTCGAAAAGCTACAATGTCCAACCCCTGATCCACAGCCTGAATCTGGGGGTTTCCGTCTCGATCCTGGGGACGGTTGTCGGTTTCATTTTTGCCTATGCCGTGACCAGGGTGGATATTCCCTGGAAACGTTTCTTCAATATCACCGCCACATTCCCGATTATCGCCCCGCCCTTCATGATGGCCCTGGCGGTCATCCTGTTGTTCGGCAAGCAGGGCTTTGTCAGCCACATGATCCTCAACAATATGATAAAATTCGAGATCTATGGATTCAATGGGCTCCTCGCGGTCGAGACGCTGACCTACTTCTCCACCGCCTATTTGACCCTCTACGGCGTCCTGCAGTCCATCGATCCGGCCCTGGAGGATGCCGCCCTCGATCTGGGCGCCTCGAAATGGGGCGTTTTCCGGAGGATCACCCTTCCCCTGGCTATACCAGGCATTGCCAGCGCCTTCCTCCTCATCTTCAGCCAGTCCCTGGCCGACTTCGGGAATCCGATGATCCTGGCCGGCAACTATACGATCCTGGCTACCCAGGCCTATTTGACCATCGTGGGGATGTACGACATGAAAGGAGGGGCGGCCCTGGCTCTCCTGCTCCTGATCCCCTCGATCATCGCTTTTTGCGTGCAGAAGTACTGGGTCAGCCGCAAGTCCTATGTCACCGTGACCGGGAAGCCCTCCAGCACGCGGATCAAGATGGATCATCCCGTAACCAAATACACCATCTTCGGCATCTGTCTTTTGCTGACGGCGGTGATCTTCCTCTTCTACGGAATGATCATTTTCGGCTCCTTCGTGAAACTCTGGGGGGCCAACCATTCCCTGACGATGGACAATTACATCCATGTCTTCACCGTCGGCTGGGGATATATCAGGGATACCCTGATCCTCGCGACCATCGCGACGCCGATGGCGGGATTGCTCGCGATGATCATCGCGTTTCTCGTTGTCCGCAAGAATTTTCCCGGAAAAAGGTTGATGGAACTGGTTTCCCTGTTGACCTTCGCCGTCCCGGGAACTGTCGTGGGTATCGGATATATCCTGGCATTTAACGAATATCCCCTCAAACTGACCGGTACGGCCGCCATCATCATCCTGCTCTTCATCTTCCGCGACCTCGCCGTGGGGGTCCAGACGGGGATCGCGGAGCTCCAACAGATAGACCCCTGCATCGAAGAGGCGGCGACGGATCTGGGAGCGGACAGCTCGTACACCTTCCGGAGGATCACCCTTCCCCTGATCACCCCGGCCTTTTACGCCGGCCTCGCCTTTACCTTTGTAAAGTCGATGACCGCCATCAGCGCGGTCATCTTCGTGGTTTCGGGAAAGTGGAATCTCATCACCATCGCCATCCTCGGGTCGGTCGAAAATTCAGATCTTGCCCAGGCGGCCGCCTTTTCCGTGGTGATTATCGTATTCATCCTGCTGGCCCTCGTGTTGATCAATTATCTGGTCAATCTTCTGGGGGTGAAGAAAAAGATCAGTTTCGAGAAGGCAGAGGCAATATAATCCATTCAAATCAGGGGAGCCGAATGAACCAGTCCTTTTTGAAGATAAAGAACCTGACGAAGGAGTTTCTCAGCGAATACCAGGCAGACAAATTGATCGCCGTGAATCATTTTAACCTCGATATCAGCAAGGGCGAGTTCGTTACCCTGCTCGGTCCATCCGGCTGCGGCAAGACGACAACGCTTCGGATGATCGGCGGCTTTGAAACCCCCACCAGCGGAGAGATCTATCTCGATGACATGATCATCAACGACATCCCTCCAAACAAGCGGGATACCTGCATGGTTTTTCAGAGTTACGCCCTCTTTCCCCATATGAATATTTTTGAAAATGTCGCTTTCGGCCTGGAATTCAGGAACCTGGCGAGGGGAGAGATCAAAAAGAGGGTGGAGAAGATCCTGGATCTGGTGGGCTTGAGCGATATGGGAAACCGTCCCGTCTCCCAGCTCTCCGGCGGCCAGCAGCAGAGGGTGGCCCTGGCCAGGGCGATGGTCAATGAACCGAAGGTGCTGCTGTTTGACGAACCCCTTTCCAATCTCGATGCCAAGCTCCGGATCCGAATGCGGATCTTCATCCGGAAAATCCAGCAGGAGGCGAATATCACCTCGGTCTATGTCACCCACGACCAGGAAGAGGCCATGACACTCTCGGACCGGATCGTGGTCATGAACCATGGGGATATTGAACAGGCGGGGACACCGGAAGAGATTTACGCCCGGCCGAAGAGCAAGTTTGTCGCTGATTTTATCGGCAAGCAGGCCAACTTCGTTACCGGCGAGATCGTGGAGAGCAGCCAGGGGACACAGGAGGTAAAATTCTGGGACCGGACTTTTCCCTTCCGGGGGTATGATCACCTGCAAAAAGGGGACACGGTAACCATGGTGATCCGGCCGGAAATGATCGAGCTGTCCGACCGGGAGGGAATCTGCAATGGAACGGTGACGATGGTCACCTATCTGGGTTCCGAGGTAAACTATGAGATCACCGCCAATGGCCAGGTCTTCGCGGTGGAGGTCGCCAACCCTTTGAAAAAGGGCATTTATCATCAAGGGGATTCGGTTTGCCTCATCTTTGACCTGGACAACATATATCTGGTCAAAAACTGAAGGAGTTGAAGCAATGATGAACAAAGTCAATGTTGGTGTGATTGGGGCCGGAAGGATCGGTCAGATCCACGCGCGGAATATCAAATTCCGGATACCCGGTGCGAAACTGTGTGCCGTCGCTGATGTCAATCTTGAGGCCGCCCGGCGGGTGGCCGCCGAGCTGGAGGTCCCGGTCGTAACCGGCGATCACCGTCGGTTGCTGGAGGATGAATCCATTCAGGCGATCGTGATCTGTTCCTCCACGGATACCCATGCCGGGATGATGATCGAGGCGGCCCTGGCGGGAAAACATGTCTTCTGTGAGAAGCCGATCGCGCTGGATATGGAGAGAATCGACCAGGCCCTGGCCGCCGTGGCCAAAAGCGGGGTGAAGCTCCAGGTCGGCTTCAATCGGCGTTTCGATCCCAGCTTCCGCAAGGTCAGGGAGCTGATCGTGGCCGGCCGGATCGGCGTCCCCCAGCTCCTGCGCATCTCCAGCAGGGACCCGGAACCGCCTCCGCTGGACTATGTGAAATGCTCCGGAGGCCTCTTCCTGGATATGATGATTCACGACTTCGATATGGCCCGCTTCCTGATCGGTGAGGAGGTCACGGAATTGCTGGCCACGGGAAACTGCCAGGTGGACCCGGAAATCGGGAAATGCGGCGATGTGGATACGGCGGTGGTGCTGCTTAAATTCAAGAACGGCGCCTTGGGAACGATCGACAACAGCCGGCGCGCGGTATACGGCTATGACCAGCGGGTTGAGGTCTTCGGCTCCGAGGGTTGCGCAGCCGCGGGGAACAAGATCCCCACGGAAGTAACCCTCCACAACGCCGATTCGACCCTGAGCGATAAACCCCTCTATTTCTTCCTGGAACGATATGAAGAGGCCTATCTGGCCGAGATGAGAGAGTTTATAGGCTGCATACAGGAAAACAGGGTTCCCGGGGTGGGCGGTTTGGATGGCAAGATCTCCGTCGCGATGGGTTACGCGGCGCTGGAATCCCTGAAGAGCGGAAATTTTGTGCAAGTCAAATAGAAAAGTGGTATGGGACGGCTCAATCACATTCCCCTCGTGGTGGGATGATTAAGCTGATTTTACAGCAGAGGAGGTAAATTCAATGGCAGAAAAGATGAGAGGGGTAACCCTGACGGCGGATTGGGCGCCGAAACCGGATTTTGTATTGGGACCGAAGGATGTGGATCGTACGCAGACCTATCTCGGGAGCAAGGTCTGGAAGAATCCGCGGATGGAGATCCGCGAATACGATGTGCCGGAACCCGGGATCGAGGAGGTTCTGATTGAAGTGAAGGCGTGCGGCATCTGCGGCAGCGACGTGCATATGGCGGAAGCCGACCGGGAGGGGTACATCCTCTACCCGGGATTGACCGGGTTCCCCGCCATCATGGGACACGAACTATCCGGCGTCGTCGTCAAGGCAGGGAAGAACGCCCGCAGCAAACGGACAAACAGGCCCTTCGATGCGGGGGAAGAGGTCACCGTGGAGGAGATGTTCTGGTGCGGCCAGTGCAAACCCTGCGCCGACGGATACCCGAATCAGTGCGAACAGCTCAATGAGATCGGTTTTAACATTCACGGAGGGTACACAAAATATCTTGTCGTGCCTTCCCGGGTTGTCTGGAGCCTCGCACCGCTGAAGAGAAGGTACTCCGGCCGGGACCTCTTCCTGGCCGGCAGTCTGGTGGAACCGACATGCGTTGCCTACAACGCCGTAATCGAGTGCGGCGGCGGCATCCGGCCGGGCGACAACGTCGTAATCTGCGGCAGCGGACCGATCGGGATGGGGGCGGTCGCCGTGCTGAAGCGCGCGGGGGCGGCCAGGGTGATCCTCTCCGAGCCCGTGCCGGAGCGGGCGGCGATGGGCAAGAAGATGGGCGCCGATTTCATCATCAACCCGCTGAAGGAGGATTTTACCGAAAAGGTGCTGGAGTATACGGACGGCATGGGGGCAAGCCTCTATGTCGAGGCGACGGGCCTGCCGGCCCTGGTCTACCCGGGAATCGAACAGGTGATCTGGCGGGGAAAGACGATCGGAAGCACGGTCGTGATCGTGGCCCGGGCCGACGCGAAGATCCCGGTGACCGGCGAGGTATTGCAGGTCAAAAAAGCGCGGATCGTCGGCGCCCAGGGCCATTCCGGGTACGGGACCTTCCCGCGGGTCATCGAATGCATGGCCGCGGGGATGGATATGCTCCCGCTGATCACGAAGAAGGTGGGCTTGGACGCGATTCCCGAACAGATCGTCCAGCTCCGCACCAACCGTACGGATTGCAAGATTACCTACGTCGCCGATGATTTTTAAAGATGAGAAGGAGGACGCCATGACAAAAAAAACCAATGCTAAAGCCAAAGCCAAGGACAAGGACAAGATGTGGCTGACGACGAAGAACCCGGCCATCATCTTCGAAGACAATACCGTGGGACATTTGAAGAAGAAGCTGTGGGATGCGCCGGAATCCGAGATCGACCGGATTCTCGCGGATTACGGCATCCCCACCCTGCCCGAGCTGGGCAAGGCGGGAACCTATATCCAGACGACGGTCCGCAACGAGGTGATCAAAAACAGACGGAAAAACGACATCGTCCTGATCCCGGTGGGATGCACGGAGAACCATGGGATTCATACGGTCAGCGGACTCGACACCTTCATGGTGACCCAGATTGCCGAAGCGGTGCGGCGTTTTACCGCTAAGTCGGGGAAGCCGATCAACCTGGCCCTGCCGCCGCTCAACTACGGCGGGCATCCCTATCACCACATGGGGATGGCCGGAACGGTGATCATGCCGGAAGAGGTGGTCCGGGAGACGATCATCTACATGATGCTCGGGCTTTGGAACGACGGCTTCCGCAAGCAGATCATCATCAACAACCACGGCCAGCTCTGGATGCTCGAATCGGCGCTGCAGGAGTTCATGAAGCGTTACCATCTGCCCGGCATTTTCCGGGTGCTCGATTGGCACCGGGCGGTGCGCGAATTCTTCTATCCGACGGACGATGAGTTGAGCCTCTCTTCGCATTTCATCCATGCCGACGAGGCGGAAACCTCCGTGGGGCTGCTGCTCTTCCCGAAGGGAATGGTGGACATGAGCGTGGTTCAGGATGCGGAGGGGAGGAGTTATCTGCCGGACGGCCATTTCGACAAGTCGGTCGATCCCTTCCGCCGCCCCCACCGCTGGTCCGAAGGCGAGGGCCAGTCTCCGATAGAGCGGGCCGCGACGCCGCAGGGGGTCGTGGGGACGCCCAGCCGGGCCACCGCGCGCAAGGCCAAAAGGCCGATCGCGGCAATCCTGCAGTATCTGACCCTGGTGAACGATCAGATCCTGGAGGCCTTCCCCGCCGGCAAGGTGCCCCCGGTCGAAGAGACGACGCTGCGAACCGCCAAGGATATGGAGCCGTTCCTGAGGGAGCCCATGAGCAAGGGGTGGAAATCGGTATACGAGCTGCCGAGGATCGGATTTTAAGCAGGACTGTTGAAAAAGGGCCATCTGCTGCGTTGCGCTGCAAACCTCCCCGGCTTTCGCCGGGGCAGGCGTGCTCGACGTATTTCAGGATACGCCTCGCTCTTCGGTTTTTGTGCGCCTTGCAGCTAACCCCTTTTGAACAGCCTGCCCCAATGCTATGTTGGTTAGGAGACCCTGACTTTGATGCAGAAGTGTGTCGCCATCTCAACCCCCGGCGCCCGATTTTCGGCCCTTGCCGTGAAGGAGAATTTCCGGGACAGCATCCGGAAAGTGGCTGAACTGGGCTATGACGCTGTCGAACTGCACATCCGGGATCCGCATGCAATCGATGCGGACGAGATTGCAGGTCTGTTGAATCAGTACCGGCTGCCCGTCCCGACCATCGGGACGGGGCAGGCCTATGGCGAAGAGGGGTTGAGCTTCGCGGATCCGGATCCGGCGGTCCGTAAGAAGGCCGTTCAGCGGATCCGGGATCAGATGGATCTCGCCTCCCGTCTGGGGATTCCCCGGGTCACGATCGGTTTGATCCGGGGAACCGTGAAGCCGGGAGCGGATCCGGCGGAGGTTGAGGGATGGGTGCGGGGGTGCATGGCGGAGTGCCTGGACCACAATCCCTCCATGATACTCGTCATCGAGCCCCTCAATCGCTATGAAACGACCCTTTACAATGATACGGCCTCCACGAAAGAGGTGATCGACCGGATCGGAAGGCCGAACCTGAAGATGCTGATCGACACCTTTCACATGAACATCGAGGAGCCGGACATGATCGAGAGCATCCTTCATGTCCGGGATTGCATCTCCCATGTGCATTTTGCGGACAGCAACCGGTGGGCGCCCGGGTGCGGCCACATCGATTTCAAAAAAATCGTTCGTGCACTGCAAAAGATCCGATACGAAGGGGTGATCTGCGCCGAAATTCTGCCGAAACCTACCCCGGAAGAGTGCCTGAGATTGACGATCGAATATTTCAGAAAGCTTGGTTTGTAGAGATCATGTTATACAGGCAATTATATAGGACAGTCATGCATCCCCATCCGTCACACCGGCGAAAGCCGGTGTCCAGTGTATTACTGGTTCCCGGCGCCTGCCCCGGACCCGATTCGGGGTTTGCCAGGACGACGTCTGGATTCCGGCTTTCGCCGGAATGACGACTTTGACAGATATGATTGCCGCAGCAATAAGAAGGAGAAAGGTGAAGGCATGCCTCAATACGACGTCGTGATTGTCGGCCATGTGACCAGCGATTTCTTAACGTACAAGGGAGTGTCCTCGGGCTTCATCGGTGGCGGGGCCTACTTTTCCGCCTTTGCCGCCAGGCGGTCCGATGTCCGACTCCGCGTGATCACCAAACTGGCCCCAAAGGATTACGGGATTCTGGACGGTCTCAAACAAGACGGCATCGAGGTTACGGCCATCCCGAGCACGCATACGACATCGATCGAGAACGTTTTCGAAACGGATGACGTGGATCACAGAAAGGTCCGGCTTCTCTCCCAGGCCGACCCTTTCCGTCCCGAGGACATTCCGGAAATGGATGCGAAAATTTATTCTCTGTCCGGGCTTTTCGTCGATGAACTTCCGAATGCCCTGATTGTTCACCTTGCCCGGAAGGGGGAGATCGCGCTGGACCTGCAGGCCAAGCTCCGGTACAGCGAAGCCGGCACGTTTGCGTTCAAGGACTGGCCCGACAAAGAGAAATATCTGCCGCTGGTCACCTACCTCAAAGCGGACAACCTGGAGGCGGAAGTGGCCACGGGAACCTCCGACCGCGACGAGGCGGCCCGGATCTTCCACGGCCTGGGAGCGAAAGAGGTGATGGTCACCTGCTCCTCGGAGGTGATCCTCTACGACGGAAAACAGATCTTCCGATCCCCCTTCAACCCGGAGAATCTTTCGGGCAGAACGGGGAGGGGCGACACCTGCTTCATCTCTTACGTCTGCTGGAGACGGACCCATGGAATCGAGGAGTCGCTGCGGTACGCGGCCGCGCTGACGAGCCTCAAGATGGAAAAACCGGGCCCCTTCCTGGGAACCCGGGAAGAGGTGCTGGCGCGGATGAAAACGCTTCCCCGCGGACCGGCATGACTCAAAAAGGAGAACAACCATGAAAATCGGGTTCAACGGCGCCTCGACCATGAAGACGGATCTTCCCGGAGACATCCGGGCAGCCTCCGGTGCGGGATACGATCTTATTGAGATCTGGGCAAAGAAGATGGAGTCTTATCTCCTGGATCACAGCCTGGACGATCTGCGAATGCTGCTCACGGAAGCGCATGTCAAGCCGCTCGCGATCAACTCCGTCGAGTTCATCACGTTCAACGCCCCGTGGGAAAAAACCAATACGATGAACCTGATTGCCCGATATGCCAAGATGGCGGATCATCTCAGTTGCCCCTTCATTGTGCTCGTCCCGAGCCCCAGACCCGAAGGGGTAACCGATAAAGAGGTCCTCGATGAATCGATCAGGGTGCTCCGGGAGATCTCCGACCGATTCAAAGATTACAAGGTCAGGTTTGCATTTGAGTTCCTGGGTTTCGGCTGGTGTTCCGTTTCGACCCTGGAGGCGGACTTTGCGATCGTCAAGGCGGTGAATCGGGAGAATGTCGGATTGGTTCTGGATACCTTCCATTTTTACGCCGGGGGATCGTCCGTCGGCGCCATCCGGGATGTGGATCCGGAAAAGATATTCATCCTGCATATCAATGATGCCGAAAAATTGCCGAAAACGGAATTGCAGGACGCCCATCGACTGTTTCCGGGGGAAGGGGTGATCCCGCTGGCGGAGATTGTGTCCAGTCTGAAGAATATCCATTATGATGGACCAGTTTCCCTGGAAATGTTCCGGCCGGCGTATTGGTTCCGCCCCCCGGAAGAGGTCGCACAGAAGGGGATCGACGCCATCCGGAAATTTCTGTAATTTCCCGTTCCCTCCCCTTTTGACAGGCGGGGTCGTACCTCTTACCGTGTGTCCACCCAAACAGATATTTTCCCCCGCGGGTTAGAGGGATCGGCAGCACCGACCCCCGGCCGGCATGAAAGGCTCGCTTGCGGGCGGGCAATGCGAATACTACCGGTACACACGATGAGCCCACGAACTATGGTCGGAAGCATTCTATGGACGATCGACCGATTTCTCGTCCCACCCGCCCTGGACCCGGACGAGCGACTCCGGCGGCTGGTTATCGGTTTTACCGTCCTCATCGCTGCTCCCGTTCTCTATCTCTTCGGCACGTTACACCTGCTCTACGGAAACCCCGTCAACGGACTTCTCGAAGTCATCACCGCCACAAGCTATACATTCAGTGTTTTTTTCGGGAGAGTGTGGCGGCCAATCAAGATCTTCATCCCGCTCAACCTCGGGTTGACGGGTTTTCTCCTCCTTTACCTGCTCCTCCACAGCGGTACCCGGGGACACGTGGTTTTTTGGCTCTACCTCTTTCCCGTCGCTCTGTTTTTCCTGCTGGGTCCTCTCACCGGAATTCTCTACAACCTGATTTTCCTCGCCGGAGCAGCGGTGGTCCTGTTTGTTCTGCAGGGCGACATCACCGGTACCGTGCCCCTGGCGACAGCCTTCTCGGTGCGTTTTCTGGTCTCGCTGGGCGTCCTTATCCTCATTACCTACGGATACGAGTCGGTCCGGGAACGGTATCGGTTCGAGGTGAAAGAGAAACAGCGGCTGCTGGAGGAAGAAGGGGCGAAACTCCGGGCGGCCAAGCATGAGGCCGAACAGGCGAGTCTCGCCAAGTCCCAGTTCCTGGCGAACATGAGCCACGAACTGCGTACGCCCCTCAACGCCATCAGCGGCTTTACGGAGCTCGTGGTGGACCGCCATGCGGGGGAACTCAACCCCACCCAGCAGGAGTACCTCACCAATGTACTCCAAAGCAGCCAACACCTGCTGGCGCTCATCAGCGATATCCTGGATCTCGCCAAGGTGGAGGCGGGCCGGATGGAGCTGGAGCTCGGCACCGTGGACCTCCGGTGGCTTCTGGACGGCAGCCTGATCATGGTCAGGGAGAGGGCCCTCAAAGAGGGTGTTGCGCTGGAGACGAGGTTGGACGGCCTCCCCGTTACGATCCGGATGGATGAGCGCAAGCTCAAGCAGATTATGTATAATTTACTGTCCAACGCGGTGAAGTTTACCCCCGACGGTGGGCGGGTGACCGTCAGCGGGGAGGTCCTGCGCCGGGAGAAGGGTCGTTGGCTGGGCCACGAGGGGGAGGGGCTCCCGGCATCCGTCGCCGGGGGGGACCGATCCTGGCTCAAGATTGCCGTGGTGGACACGGGGATTGGAATCCCCCGGGATGACCTGGAGAGGATCTTCGAACCCTTCGAGCAGGGAGACGGCTCGTCCACACGCCGCTTCCAGGGGACGGGGCTGGGGCTCTCCCTGACCCGGAAGTTGGTGGCACTGCATGACGGGGCCGTTTGGGCCGAGAGCCCCGGTCCTAAGCAGGGCGCGACGGTGAGCTTCGTAATCCCCCTGAGATAAGCGCCCGGCGGCCTTCCGGGGCGGATTCACCATCTTCACACCATTCCTGCGGAAAAAGCGGTCAGGCCGGAAACATGGTTTTCAACTTCGGCGGTTCATGCCTTCAAGAAGGAAACAGGAATAGCGACGATAACGAACACAGACAAACTTAAGACTGAAAGGAGTATACCCATGAAGAAATTCGCTCAAAGTATTGTCACCGCGTTGATGATCATCGGCCTGATGGCTTGCCTATCCGGCTGCCCCAAAGAGGGTCCGCTCGAGAAAGCCGGCAAGAAAGTCGATAAGGCGATCGAAAAAACCGGAGAGCAGATCGAAAAGGCGGGTGAGAAAGTAAAGGACGCCGTAAAATAGGAACCTTGGCAAAGCACAGATTGAAGCTCCGGGATTTTTAAACCGGGCCGGTAGGAGGTCGCAAATTGCGAAGGAAACCCTCGAAAGGCTCGGCTATCAAGATGTCCGGAATCTTGGATCGCTTGCTGACGCGGCCAAGACGATGAAGCGCAAGATTGTAAAGTAAAACCGGCAACGGATATGAATCGTCAGGCCTCAAAACAGATGAAAAACAGATGCGCATGGTGCGGCAGTGATCCCCTGTATGTAAAGTATCACGACTGCGAATGGGGCACACCTGTGCATGACGATCGTCGCCTCTTCGAGTTTTTGATTCTGGAGGGGGCGCAAGCAGGTCTGAGCTGGCTGACCATCCTTAAGAAACGAGAGAACTATCGCAAGGCATTCCACGGATTTGATCCGCAGAAAATCGCCGCTTATTCGGAAACAGATGTTCAGCGCCTTCTTGCAGATCCCGGCATCATCCGCAATCGCCTGAAGATAGAATCTGCGATCAGAAATGCGCGAGGCATACTGAAGATCATCGATGAGTTCGGTTCTTTCGATGCTTTCATCTGGCGTTATGTCGATGATCGGCCCATCCAAAATGCGTGGCGGTCGTTGGCCGAACTGCCCGCCCGTACCGAGAGGTCCGACACAATAAGCAAAGATCTGAAGAAGCGAGGCTTCAACTTCGTTGGATCTACGATTTGCTATGCCTTCATGCAGGCCGTCGGGATGGTAAACGATCACGTCGTTGATTGCTTCCGTTTTGATGAAGTGAAAAAGGCGACGGAAGCAAGCCCGCACTGAAAATGCAACTCCCGATCACAATCATTGATGTTCTTTCCAAAATATGTGATATGCATTCCCGGCAATGAGCCGATAGGGCTCTTGGGAAAATAGATTCCGCGTGGAAATCAAAGGAAAAAGACAATGAGCGTATTGGATGCGATCGGCAACACCCCTCTGGTGGAGATCATCAATCTTTGGGATTCCGGGAAGACCGGAGTGCGGATCATGGCGAAGTTAGAGGGTTCGAATCCGGGCGGTTCGGTCAAAGACCGCCCGGCGTACTACATGCTCCGGGAGGCCGTCGCCTCCGGAAAGCTGGTACCGGGGAAAACCATTCTGGAACCTACTTCCGGAAATACGGGCATCGGGATGGCGATGGTCGCGGCGGCCATGGGGTATAAGATCAAGCTCACGATGCCGACGTGTGTGAGCCAGGAGCGACAGGCCGTTTTGCAGGCCCTCGGAGCGGAATTGGAGCTGACCCCCGGCAGCGACCGCACCGACGGCGCGATCAGACGGGCGCACCACATCATGGAACATCAGGGCGATAGGTACTTCATGCCCAACCAGTTCGATAATCCCTACAACTGCCTGGCCCATTACCATACGACCGGTCCGGAGATCCTGGAGCAGACAAACGGCGAGGTCGATCTCTTTGTCGCGGGGATGGGTACGACAGGCACGCTGATGGGCTGTTCCCGATTTTTGAAGGAGAAAAAGCCATCGATCAGGATCGTCGGTGTTGAACCCACGATGAACCACCGTATCCAGGGCCTGAAGAATATGAAAGAGGCGATCGTCCCGAATATCTATGACCCGAGCCGGCTGGACCTCATCGTCAGTTGCAACGATGAAAACGCCTTTGACACCACCCGCGACCTTTCCCTTCGGGAAGGGCTGTTTTGCGGAATAAGCTCGGGCGCAGCGATGTGGGGCGCTATCCAGGCAGCCAGAGACCTGCCGCGCGGCGCCACTGTCGTGGTGATCTTTCCCGACCGCGGCGACCGCTACCTTTCAACGGAGGTGTTCCGTTCGGTTTGCGCCATGTGCCCGCCCTGACCCCCCAATCGATTTTTGACCAGACATGCCGCAATAGGGTGGCATCTTCCGAACATCAAAGGCTCTCCGGCGCTCTTCCCCGAATCCGTGGGTCCCACCGGGAGGGTGATTATATTCGTATGGCAAAATCGGCGGGGTTCTGTTATAAGTAGGGAGAATTCCACAAATAGAGACCCCTTGGAAAAGCCTGTCCCCGTTCTGGAGAGCCGATCATGCCTGCGGAAGACATTGCAAAGCTGAAGATCGAAAAATTGGAAAAGATCATCAAGCCCGGCCGGCGCAGAAAGAAGCCGCTGGTCATCGCGGCCATCCTCCTGCTCATTCTGACCGCCGCCGGCCTTTACTTCGGCGGCATCCTCGTCCCGGCCATCTCCGTCGATGTGACGACCATTTCCCAGTTTTATCCTTCCCAGTCGATGTCCCTGCTCAACGCAAGCGGCTACATCGTCGCCCAGCGAAAAGCCTCGGTGGCCTCCAAGGTGACGGGCCGTCTGGTGGCACTGATGGTGGAGGAGGGGAGCAAGATCAAGCAGGGCGACGTGATCGCCCGCATGGAGAACATCGACGTATCCGCATTCAGAGACCAGGCCGCGGCCAATCTGAACACGGCGCGCGCCACCCATGAACAGACCAGGGCGGACAGGGACAACGCCCAAAAGGAGTATGAACGCTACAAACAGCTCGTTGCCAAAGAATACGTCTCCAGGTCCGATTATGAGCTGGTGGAGACCCGCTACCGGCGGGCCATAGAAGGGGTGAAGGCGGCGGAAGCAGTCGTTCATGCCGGAGAAGCCGCGCTGAAAAATGCCGAGGCGGGTCTGGACTACACCCTGATCCGGGCCCCCTTCGATGCCGTCGTTTTGACCAAGAACGCGGACATCGGCGACATCGTTACCCCCATCGGGGCCGCCGCCAACGCCAAGGCCGCCGTCGTGTCGATCGCCGACATGAACTCCCTGCAGGTGGAGGTGGACGTCTCGGAAACGAGCATCACCACGATCCGGGTCGGCCAGCCCTGCGACATCCAGTTGGACGCCCTCCCGGACACGCGATTCCGTGGGGAGGTCTATGCGATTGTGCCGACCGTGGACCGCAGCAAGGCCACCATCCTGGTCAAGGTCCGCTTTCTGGACAAGGACCGCCGGATGCTGCCGGACATGAGCGCCAAGGTTTCCTTCCTCCCGCGCAGGCTCGCTCCCGAAGAGATCAAGCCGCGCCTGGCCGCCGCCCGGTCGGCGCTGATCGACCAAAACGGCAAGACATTCGCGTATCTCCTGGAGGGAAACCGGGTCCGGGAGACGCCGGTCCAGGCCGGGGCAACGTATGGCGATATGGTGGAGATTCTGTCGGGACTTAAAGCGGGAGACCGCGTCGTCGTAAAACCCCCGAAGGGATTGAAGGACGGATCGCGGATCAAAGTCGCCGAACGGTGAGCGTTCCCTTCCGGGTGTTTCATCGTCCCCACCCGTCGCCCGATGCCGACAAAGGAGCAGTAGCGAGCATTCGCAAATGGTTTGAAAAGAATGGAGTGAAGTCATGAAGAACGTCATGGAGATCAACGGCGTAAAGGCTGTTATCGCCTTCGACCCCGAGATCAATATGTTCCGGGGTGAGTTTGTGGGGTTGAACGGGGGCGCCGATTTTTACTCAACCGACATCGATGGATTGCGCCGCGAAGGGGAAACTTCCTTGAAGGTCTTTCTGGATATGTGCGCCGAGGAAGGGGTTTCCCCCTACCGGAAAACATCCGGTAGATTAAACCTTCGCCTCTCCCAGGAGTTGTACGACAAGGCGGCAACTTTGGCCAAGGCGTCGGGAAAGAGTGTGAACGCCTGGATTGCGGATGTTATCCGTCATACCGATGACGTCCTCACCCATTAGTTATATCGCTTTTTCGGTATGGAGAGATCTGAAAATGCCGTTGACAAGAGATTATAGGGAAACGGTCATGGCACGGATCAAGTCGGACCCGCCCTTCAGAGGCGAATTGATCGTTGAGGCGACCAATGCATTCCTGATGAACGACATGGAAACGGGCAAGGCGCTGCTGTGCGACTATCTGAATGCAACCGAATCCATTGCCGATATCGCCAGGGAGCTGCAGGTCAACGAGAAGAGCCTTCGCCGTATGCTCGGTCCGAAAGGAAACCCGACGCTCAAGAATTTCCTCAGCCTTTTGAAAGTGTGCAGTTCGACGGAGCGCCTCACACTTCAGGTCTGCCACCATTGATCCATAAAACCGGAATCCGCAATGAAAAGAAAAACAAATTTCGATCAATATCTTGGAGAACAACTCAAGGACGAGGGTTTTGCCGAACGCTTTAAAAAAGCCGGGGAAGCATGGGATGTCGCACTGGAGCTGGCTGCCTTGAGAAAGGAGTCCGGCCTTTCGCAGAAGGAGCTTGCCGAACGGGCGGGTGTAGGGAAAGCATCAACATGAAACGTCCGGATCTTGATATACTTCTCCATGAGGGCGAAGGCAGCATGCTCGAGTACAAGGAGAGCCTCTCTGCCTCCTTTGCCCGCGAGCTGGTGGCCATGGCGAACACCGCAGGCGGGAAGATTCTCCTCGGGGTGCGGGACGACGGCACGGTGAAAGGTTTTCCCGACTCCAATGAGCAGCGGGCACGCATCCAGGACATCGCCCGCAACTGCGACCCGCCCGTGAAGGTGCTCGTGCAACGGGTGGGTGAGGTGACGGTTGTCACGGTCCGGGAAAGCGATACCAAGCCGGTGCAATGCAGCGACGGCTTCTTCTGGCGGCAGGGTGCCGTCACCCAGAAGCTCAGCCGCAACGAGATCCGCGATTTCTTCCGCAGCGAAGGAAGTATCCGCTTCGATCTTTCCCTCTGCCCGAAATTTCGCTATCCCCAGGACTTCGATCGGGAGAAATACGAAGCCTGGTTCCGGCTGAGCGGCATTACCGGACGACCGCGTACTGAGGATGTCTTGGTCAACATCGAAGTTGCCGAACAAGCGGGCGGGCGTCTCGTCTTCCGCAATGCCGGTGTGCTCTTTTTCGCCCGGAATGTTCGGCACTTCTTCACCCAGGCCTACATCACCTGCCTTCTGGCGAAGGGGGTGGACAAGGTGCATATCCTGGATCGCAAGGATTTTGCAGAGGGAGTCGTATCGGATATTGAGGAGAGTCTCCGTTTCATCGAGCGCAACACCCGCACGGCTTACCGCATTGAGGGGCTGCGCAGGGAAGACATCCCGGAATACCCGATGAAGGCCCTGCGCGAGGCCGTCACCAACGCCGCCATGCATCGCGACTGGTTCATGGAGGGGGCCAACGTCTTCGTGGAGATCTACACCGACCGGATCGAAATATCCAGCCCCGGCGGCCTGCCCAAGGGGATGAAACTTTCCGACCTCGGCCGGAAGAGCATCCGCCGCAATGCCCTCATTGCCGACCTTCTCCATCGCATCACGTTTATCGAGAAGGCCGGTACGGGCATCAAGCGGATGCGCGACGAGGCTCACGATCAAGGCTGTCCTGCACCGATCTTTGAAGAGAACGGCTTTTTCACCGCGATCTTCCATCCGAATCCGGAGGTACGTGCGCAGGCAGGAACCCTCCAGGAACCAAGCACCGCACAAGTACCCCCCAAGCACCCCCCAAGTACCCCCCAAGTTGTGGCGATGTTAGTAAGGGCTGAGAACGGCGCCACCCGCGATGAACTTCAGAAAGCCACCGGACTACGCGATCGGAAGCACTTCCGGGTATCTCTCCTCAATCGTTTTATCCAAGAAGGAATTCTTGAGATGACCATCCCGGAAAAACCGCGCAGCAATAAACAGCGTTACCGCCTTACCGAGAAGGGGCGTTCCATCCTTGAATCTGGAAAAGGCTAAGCACGATAAATAGACCACAGAGCTTTCCCTTCAAGGCAAAGTGCTCTCGACGGCTTTTACGGAAAATCCGGCGTGTAGGTTAGACTTTACTATATAATGGGGGAGGCAACTACGAAAAGTTCTGGAGGTTAGATTAAGGTATTGGAAACATTACTTCAAGAACACCCTATCGAGGTTGTTGAAACAGTCAATGAAATAGTCCAAGGAGTCGCTTCAGGGGAAACTGTGATTTTCTGTGGAGCAGGAATTTCCTATGATTCAGGTTTGCCTGTAGTTAATCAGTTCATTCCATATGTGCTCCTGACACTATGCGCTTCCAAAGAAGAAATATATACAATTGAAAAAAAACTGGAAGACATTGACGATGCCACGTCGAGATCTGATCAATTGGTAAAAACGATATGCGAAAGAATGGAAGTGACGGAAGATGCAATTCGGAAAATAATGAATACCCTTCCCTTTGAGGTGTTTATAGAAAATTTGGCCAACAATAGTAAGATTGACTCGATATTTGATATCTATGATGCGAATGCATATAGGCCCGCCATTGAGCCAAGCACCAATCATGTCTTCTTGGCAAAGCTCGTTAAAGCAGGAAAAGTGAAGACCATTGTGACAACCAATTTTGATCAACTTATCGAAAAAGCCTTAAATGAAGAAGGGGTGATACAGGGGAAAAACTATGAGGTGTTTTACGAAGAGGAAAATATAAAGAAAATTGATTGGATGCAGGATCGTGTCCGATTGATAAAAATACACGGTAGCTCTGAAAACAAGGAGGGCATGGCGATAACACTCCGTCAGGTTGCATCAAAAGAACTGTCAGAAGCCAGGGCAAATGTAATACGACACATATACTCACAAGGCAACCACAAGCATGTCTTGATTTTGGGTTACAGTTGCTCAGATCTATTCGATCTGACCCCGCAGATCGAGGCGATCGAACAGAACTTCAAGGAGGTGTTCCTGGTACAACATTCCGTGAAGTCGGGTGTTGAAGATATTCGAAAACAGGATGACAGGAATCCATTTAAGGCATTCGAGAATGGTAAACGACTGCACATTGACACAAATCTACTGGTTGAAGCTTTATGGAAGTCAATGGTAGATGAAACATATGGTGTAAAGAAATACTGTGCCGACTGGAAGGAGAAGGTGGATAAATGGTGTTCAGACGCTATATGCCAACATTCAGAAATAATTTATACTATTCTTGGAAAATTGTTTTTTGCGATCGCGGAGTATCCGACGGCATTACGATTTTATAAGAATGCGCTTGCAAGCTCAAAAAGAATAAATTCCGAAAAGGCGGAAGAGGATGCACTGGGAAATATAGGTGTGACGCGTATGTATCTCGGTGAATATCACAAGGCGATCGGTTTCTATGAGCGAGCCTTGGAGATAGCCCGACGCATCGGAGATATGCGGGGAGAGGGAATACTTCTTAGAGACATAGGTACGGCCCGCTCCAGTTTAGACGAGTACCGCAAGGCAATCGAACTCTATGAGCAAGCCCTGAGTATACACCGATCCATCGGGGACATTCAGGAAGAAGGAAACGATCTCGGCAACATGGGTGCTGCCTATTTGCAGTTGGGAGAGTATAGCAGCGCCATCGATCTCTTTGAGAGCAGTTTGGAGATAACCCGTCGTATCGGGGACGTGCGGGATGAAGGAAGGTGTCTCGGCAATATCGGAACTGTCTATGCGCAGCGAGGCGATTACCACAGTGCGATCGAGGTCTATGGGCAGGCCCTAGACATAGCGCGCCGTACCGGGGATGTATGGGGAGAGGCAGGCTCGCTCGGAAACATCGGCAACGCTTATTCGCGCCTTGGCGAGTGCGACAAGGCTATTGAAATCTTTAAGCAAGCCTTAGATATACATCACCGCATCGGCGACATTCAGGGAGAGGGAGGCGTACTCGGTAATATAGGGGTGGCATATTCCAGTCTCGGCGAGTATCGCAAAGCGATCGGGTTCCATGAGCAGGCCTTGGAGATAGACCGTCGCATCGGGAATGTGCGGGGTGAGGAACATGATCTTGACAGCATGGGTACGGCCTATTCGCGGCTCGGTGAGCCACACAAGGCGATTGAATTCTATGAACAGGCTCTCGAGAAGGCCCGCCAAATCGAAGATAAGCAGGGGGAGGGAAACGTTCTTGGCAACATAGGTGCGGCTTATGGAATGCTCAAGGAGTATCACAAAGCAATCAATTTTTTCATGCAGCGCCTGGAGATAGCAAACAACATCGGGGACGTTCAGGGACAGGGAAACACCCTCGCTAACATGTGCTCTGCGCATTTGTGTCTCGGTGAGCACGACAAGGCAATCGAATGTGGTGAGAAGGCTCTGGAGATAGCCCGCCGCATCGGGGACCAGCGAGAAGAGGGAAATGCTCTTATGAACATGGGGCTGGTTTATGCCGATCTCGGTGAGTACGGCAAGGCCATTGACTTCTATGAGCAGGCTCTGGAGATAGCTCGCCGTATTGGGAATATGCATGGAGAAGGAAATGCCCTTATGTATATGGGAGTGGCTCATGTGCAAATTAGTAATAAGGATGTGGGGCGACAGTGTTTTGAAAAGAGTGAAACTGTCTTCGAACGTATGGGGTTTCAACACATGGTGAATACCATCAAGGAAATGAAAAAGGATGTAGGTCTTGAGCGCGGAGGTAGTTGATTTGGCCGAAACGAAACCGCCGATCGTCGAAATCAGGAATATCTTCAAGTCCTATCACCGGGAAAACCTCGCCGTCCCGGTCCTGTACGATATAACCTTCGACATCGCCGAAGGGGAATTCCTGGCGCTGATGGGGCCGTCCGGTTCCGGGAAGACGACCCTCCTGAACCTCCTGGCCGGGATCGACAAGGCGGACAGCGGGGCGATCCGGGTGGGCGGCGTCGACATCACGGCCCTTTCGGAGACCGAGCTCGCCCACTGGCGCGCCAACAATGTCGGCTTCATCTTCCAGTTCTACAACCTGATTCCGGTACTTAAGGCAATCGAAAACGTGGAACTGCCTCTCCACTTGACCGCGCTCTCCCGGCGGGAAAGGCGGGAGCACGCCGAAATGGCCCTGCGCATGGTGAATCTTTCGCACCGGATGGATCATTATCCCAAGGAGATGTCCGGAGGCGAACAGCAGCGGGTCGCCATCGCCCGCGCCATCGTCACCGATCCCACGATTCTGGTCGCCGATGAACCCACCGGGGATTTGGACCGCGCATCGGCCGAAGAGATTCTGGCGATGATGGAGCGCCTGAACGCGGAGATGGGCAAGACCATCGTCATGGTCACCCATGACCCGCGGGCGGCCCAGCGGGCAAAGGTTATGAGGCTTTTGGACAAAGGGTACATGAACGATGCTCCAGCTCAAAATCCTCTTTAGAAATGCCTTTCACAACAAGCTGCGCAGCGGGCTCACGATCCTGGGCATCACCGTGGCCGTGCTGGCCTTCGGCCTGCTGCGGACGGTGATCGGCGCCTGGTACGCCGGCGTCGATGCCGCTTCGGCGTCCCGCCTCGTCACCAGAAACGCGATCTCCATCATCTTCCCCCTCCCGATTGCCTACAACGAAAAAATCCGGCAGATCGCGGGAGTGAAGCTTGTCTCCTACGGCAACTGGTTCGGCGGCATCTACGTCAATGAGAAGAACTTCTTTCCGAACTTCTGCGTGGAACCGCGGACCTACATGGCCATCTACCCGGAATTCGTTCTGAGCCCCCCGGAGAAGAAGGCCTTCTTCTCCGACCGGAAGGGCTTTGTCGCCGGCCGTAAACTGGCCGCGAGGTTCGGCTGGAAGATCGGCGATCAGGTTACCCTCAAGGGGACTATCTTCCCGGGAAACTGGGATTTCGTCCTGCGGGGCATCTATCGGGGCCGGGATCAGACCGTAGATGAAACGCAGTTTTTTTTCCACTGGGATTACCTCAATGAAACCATGAAACGGGTCTCCCCCGGAAGGGCGGAGCAGGTGGGTTTCTACATGATCACCGTTGCCCGGCCGGATCTGGCGCCGGATGTGGCCCTGAGCGTGGACAGGGCCTTCAAGAACTCCCTGGCCGAGACGCTCACGGAGACGGAGAAGGCCTTCAACCAGGGGTTCATCGCGATGAGCGGGGCGATCGTCACAGCCATCCAGATGGTCTCCTTCGTCGTGATCCTCATCATTATGGCGGTCGTCGCCAACACCATGGCCATGACCACCCGGGAGCGCATCGGCGATTACGCGATCATGAAAACCCTGGGTTTCGGCGGCGGATCGATCGCGGTCATGATCTTCGGCGAATCCCTCGTCATCGCGCTGACCGGCTGCCTGACCGGGATGATTCTGACGTTTCCGGCGGCCAAGGCCTTCGGCCAGGCCCTTTCGAACTTCTTCCCGATCTTTATCGTCTCGGCCGAGACGCTCTGGCTCGACCTCCTGGCCGCCTTTCTGATCGCCTTTTTCGCGGCGATCATCCCGGCCCGCCATGCGGTCCGCGTCGGCATCGCCGAAGGGTTGCGGAGGATCGGATAATGGCGATTCCCCTCTCCTACAGCATGCGGAATCTCTGGAAGCGAAGGCTTACGACGATACTCACGGTTTCCGGGATGGCGCTCGTGGTGTTCGTCTTCGCCGCCGTGCTGATGATGGCCGCGGGTCTTCAGAAGACGCTGGTGGAGACGGGGTCGGATGACAATGTGGTCGTCGTCCGCAAGGGATCGACATCGGAGGTGATGAGCGGCATCGATCGCCGACAGGCTTCGATCGTGGAGATGCTGCCCCAGGTGGCGATCGGCGGGGAGGGCCGCAGGCTCGTGGCCAAGGAGGTGGTTGTCCTGATCGCCCTTCCCAAACGGGGCGCGGGCAATTCCAACGTCGTGGTCCGCGGCGTCCAGGAGGCGTCGATCCCGCTGCGGCCGCAGGTGAAACTCGTGGCGGGGCGCCTGTTCCGAATGGGATCGTCGGAGATCATCGTTGGCAACAGCATCGCCAAGGGGTTTACCGGGGTCGGGCTTCAGGGAACCCTGAACTGGGGGATGAGGAAATGGACCGTGGTGGGGATCTTCGATGCGGGAAACACCGGTTTCAGCTCCGAAATCTGGGGGGACGTGGACCAGGTGATGCAGGCCTTCCGCCGGCCTGTTTACTCATCGCTCATTTTCAAATTGAATAACCCGGCCGCCTTCCCGGCGTCCAAAACGGCCATCGAGACGGACCCGCGGCTCACGCTCGAGGCCAAGCAGGAGACGCGATACTATCTCGACCAGTCGGAGATGATGGCGAAGTTCCTGCGGATCCTGGGGCTGTCGCTGACCGTGATCTTTTCGATCGGCGCGATCATCGGCGCGATGATCACCATGTATTCGGCGGTGGCCAACCGGATCGGGGAGATCGGGACGATGCGGGCGCTGGGCTTCCGCCGCCGGAGCATCCTGGCCGCATTTCTCGCGGAGTCGCTGCTTCTGGGCGTCATCGGCGGCGGCACGGGGCTGTTCTTTGCCTCCTTCATGCAGTTCATCACCGTTTCCACCGTGAACTTTCAGACCTTTTCGGAATTGGCGTTCAAATTCACGCTCACCGGGCGCATCGTCCTGCAGGCCATGACCTTTTCCCTCGTCATGGGCTTCATCGGCGGCATGCTGCCGGCGCTCCGCGCCTCCCGGATGAAGATTGTCGACGCGCTGCGGGCGGCATAGCGGATGCCGGTCGCCCCTTCCTACCACCGCAGCCTGGTCTTCACCCCGTGGTCGTGGAGAAAGTTTTTGATTTCCGGGATGGTATGTGTCCGGTAGTGGACCATCGAGGCAATCAGGGCGGCATCGGCTTTTCCCCGGGTGAGGACATCGAGGAGATGCTCCGGCTTTCCCGCACCGCCGGAGGCGATCACCGGGATGCCGACATGGCTCGATATCAGCGCAGTCAGGTCGAGTTCGTAGCCGTCTAATGTTCCGTCCGCGTCGATGGAGTTCAGACAGATCTCTCCCGCGCCGAGACGTTCCGCCTCCTTTGCCCACCAGAGGGCGTCGAGGCCGGTGAAGGTCCGTCCGCCGTGGATGACCATCTCGTATCCGGACGGAATCTCTTTGCGGGCAGCCACTTTTTTAACGTCCATGCCCAAGACGATGCACTGGTTGCCGAAGGCCTTCGCCCCCTCTGAAATGATGCCCGGATTTTTCACCGCCGCTGAATTGACGCTGACCTTTTCCGCCCCGGCGAGGATCACCCGCCGCATCTCCTCCACCGTCCCGATGCCCCCCCCGACGGAGAAGGGGATGAAGATCGTCTCGGCAACCCTTTTTACAACGTCGAGCATGATCCTGCGGCCCTCGGCGGAGGCGGTGATGTCATAGAAGACGATTTCGTCGGCCCCCTGTTCGTAATATCCCCGCGCGGCCTCCACCGGGTCGCCGATATCCACGTTTTCTTTAAATTTGATCCCCTTGGTCAGGCGGCCGTCCCGGACGTCGAGACAGGGGATGATCCGTTTACTGAGCATGGTTTCCTCCCCAGCTGCAGAAATTGGCCAGCAGGGTGAGCCCCGGCCGGCCGCTCTTCTCCACATGGAACTGCACCGCAACGAGGTTTCCCCGGGCCACGGCGGAACAGAAGCGGATGCCGTAATCGGTCCAGCCGGCAACCCAGGTCGTGTCCGCCGGGGCCGGGTAGTAGGAATGGACAAAATAGAACTCGGCCTCCGCGGGGATTCCGGCAAAGACCGGATGGTCCTCCCGAAAAGAGACGCGGTTCCAACCCATGTGCGGAATCTTGAGCCTCTGCTCCCCCTCCCGGAGATCTGCCGGAAACCGTTTGACCTCTCCCGGGACGATGCCGAGACAGGGGGTGTCGTCCTCTTCGCTCCGGTCGAAAATCACCTGGGTGCCGATGCAGATCCCGAGAACGGGCTTGCCCTCCCGAACCCATCTCTTCAGATGTCCGTCCAGACCGTTCTCCCGGAGGTTTGCCATCGCCTGTCCGGCGGCGCCGACGCCGGGAAAGATGATATGGCTCATGTCATCCAATATTTTGCAATCATTGGTAACGATGCAGGGTTCATGCAACGATTCCAGCGCCCGGGCGACGCTGGTCAGATTTCCCGCCCGGTAGTCCACGATGCCGATCATGATTCTCTCCCAAACCTCTTTCCCTGCCAACTGTCGCGCGTTTCCAGTTCGCGGCCGATCATCCTCGCCGTGGGATACCGCTCAAAGTATCCGACCGATCGTCGGCGGCTGAACTATACCCTGAGACGGCTGCAACTGCAAGCGGGAGCAAGGGGCGGTCCGCATACGGCTATTTTGCAGAAATTCCCCTCACCCGCCTTTTCATCATGCCCTGTAATAGGGACTTGACATTCCAGAAATGATGACGATGATAGCCCCGCACAAACCGTTGATTTGTGATATCATCTGAATTCATTAAATCGCATAGATCGGGAGGCGTCATGGCAGCAAAAAAGGAAACCCATCCATTCAAGACCGAAGTCCAGCAACTCATGAACATCATCATCCACTCTCTCTATTCCCACCGGGAGATCTTCCTGCGGGAACTCATCTCCAACGCATCGGATGCCATCGACAAGCTCCGTTTCCGGGCGCAGACAGAACCGGAACTTCTGGGCGACGATGCGGAGCTGAAGATCAAAATCACGGCGGACAAGAAGAAGCGGACCCTGGAGATCGCCGACAACGGCATCGGCATGACCTATGAGGAAGTCGTGGAGAACATCGGGACCATCGCCAAGAGCGGGACCGCGGGATTCCTGGAGAGCGTGAGCGCCGCAGACCCGCAGGGCTCTGTGACGCCGGAGCTGATCGGCCAGTTCGGCGTGGGCTTCTACAGCGCCTTTATCGTGGCCGACAAGGTGACCCTGATCACCCGGGCCGCCGGCAGCGATAGCGCCACGAAGTGGGAATCAAGCGGGGACGGTTCCTACACCGTCGAAGCCGCGGACAAGAAGACCCGGGGTACGACGATTGTCCTGAAACTGAAGAAGGCGGAAAAGGACGAGGCGGATTTCACCGAGGAATGGACCATCCGCGGCATCGTGAAGCAGCATTCCGATTTTGTCGCCTATCCCATTGTCATGGACGTGGAGAAAACCGAGCCCGTGCTCGACCAGGACGGCAAACCGGAGGAGGGCAAGACCGAGAAGGTGGTCCGGGAAGAGACCCTCAACTCCATGAAGGCGATCTGGGCCAGGAACAAGAAGGAGGTCACCGACGAGGAGTACGGCGAATTCTACAGCCACATCAGCCACGACTGGAATCCCCCCCTGACCCATCTCCACCTGAAGCTCGAAGGGGCAACGGAATACAGCGCCCTTTTGTACATCCCCGCGAAGGCCCCCTTCGATCTCTTCTCCCAGGAGCAGAAACACGGGATTCAGCTCTATTCCAAACGCGTCTTCATCATGGAGAACTGCAAGGAGCTCATGCCCCAGTATCTGGCCTTCGTCAAGGGGGTCGTCGATGCCCCCGATCTCAATCTGAACGTCAGCCGCGAGATCCTCCAGCAGGACGCCCTGGTCCGGAACATCAAGAAGAACCTGGTCAAGAAGATCCTGGATCTCCTGGCGGAGATGGAGCCGGAAAAATACGAGACCTTCTACGGGGAGTTCGGTCCGATCTTCAAGGCCGGGATCTCCCAGGACTTCGACAACAAGGACAGGATCGCGTCGCTATTGCGCTACAAGACGACCCACTCGGATGGGAAGTACATGTCCCTTAAGGATTATGTCAGCCGGATGAAGCCGGACCAGAAGGAGATCTACTATATTACGGGCGACAGCCTGACCGCGCTCCTGAACAGCCCCCACCTGGAGCGGCTCAAGGAGAAGGATCTGGAAGTCATTCTCATGACCGACCCCATCGACGAATGGGTGATCCGGGATCTCCATGAATTCGAGAAAAAGAGCTTCCGGAGTGCCGAAAAGGGGGATCTCGATCTTTCGAAGGTGGACGACACGAAAAAAGAAGAATACGCCGCCCTCTTCGATTTCATCAAGACGCACCTTTCGGAGAAGGTCAAGGAGGTGAAGCCCTCCACCCACCTGAAGGATTCCGTGGCCTGCCTTTCGGGAGAGGCCTACGACATGAGCGCCTATCTGGAGAAGATCCTCAAGGCGAGCGGACAGGAGGTCCCGAAGACCAAGCGGGTCCTGGAACTCAACATGGACCATCCCTTGCTTGCCAAGATCAAGGCTCTCTATGAAAAGGACAAGGAGGCCGAGGCCCTGCAAGACTACACGGACCTGCTGTTTGATATGGCGGTCATTGCGGAAGGGGGAAAGCTGGAGAACCCCTCCCGGTTCAGCAAATTGCTGGGTGACCTGATGGTCGGCGCCCTCGCCGGTTGACCACAAGACGACGCCTGACTTGAGAGAACCAAAGGGCGCCCAAAGTTATCCGTCCGGAAGGGAGGCCATGAATGAAGCCGTTGATGCGGATAGCCGTGCCGGCGATGATCCTGGTAGCCGGGGCGCTGGTGTTGCTGCTGGTTTATGAGAAGTACCACCGGATTGCCAAGCCGGAGCAATATCAGCTCGTTTTCAAGGACAGGGACGGCAAGCGCTCCTGGTTTCTCGACACCGGGGCCCTCAAGCTGAAGACGGAAGAGGAGTCGGGGATCCGGTATCTGGAGGTGTACGCCAAGGTTGCCTATACCTTTACCGAGAACTACGATATAAACCACTACTGGATGCAGACCGCCAACCGGCAATGGCAGCCCATCGCCGCCACGGGTTGCGACAAGGAAGGCAACGTCCAGGAGCATTGAAACCTCAAAGAATTCGGGTCCTCGTGGAGGGCCCTCGAACCCGGTTCGCCGGAGGAGAAGATTTACGAAGCGGCCCTGGCCGCAGCCAGGAAGAAAAAGATTCTTCCCTGACGAAAAAAGCGTTGGCATAGGCCAACGCTTTTGCTGTTAGCTGAATGAAGACGACGGACCGATGGACAATTTAAAGACATCCTATCGTTGGGTCATTGTCGGGGTGCTGTGGCTGATCCACGCCCTGGTGTTCATGAACTTCTCCGGGTTGGGGATCCTGGCCCCCTATATCAAGGAGGAGTTCGGCCTTTCTTCCTTTCAGATCGGATTCCTGATCTCTTCCCTGTCGGTTGGGGCTGCGCTGGGCCAAATTCCTGCGGGACTGATCGTCGATTTCACGGGTGTGCGCCGGATGTTGAGTTTGTCGATCGGCGGGCTGGGGCTTTTCCTTGCCCTTTTTTCCCAGGCGCCCACCTTCCCGATCGCCCTCGCAATCCTGCTGCTCCATGGCTTGGCCAACGGCATCATCAGCCCCGCCGCGAGCAAGAGTGTCCTGGATTGGTTCCCCGACAGGGGCCGGGCCACGGCGATGGGGATCAAGCAGACCGGGGTCAATTTCGGCGGGATTTTTGCGGGAATACTTTTGCCGACATTGGCGATCCTCTTCACCTGGCGGCAGAGTCTTTTGGCGGTCGGGCTGGTCGAAATGGCGGCGGTGATCCTGGTCTACGGTCTGCTCAAGGAATCCCCGATTCGAACGGATGGCCCCCGGGAGGTCCTCGCCTGGAGGAAGATCCTGCAGATGGCGATGCGACGGGATATGCTGATTCTCAGCGGAATCGGATTCTGCTTCATGGCATGCCAGTTCTGCTTTTCGACCTACCTGATCCTCTTCCTGACCCAGGAGCTGCAACACCCGATCCTGCAGGCAGGACAGTACTACGCCCTCTCCTTTTTCATCGGTGCAGCCGGCCGCATCCTGTGGAGCCTGGGGAGCGATTATCTCCTTGCCGGACGAAGAAAGGGAACCCTGTTCGCAATCGCGGCGATCCTTTTCCTCTCTTCGCTCACGCTGGGGATGATCTCCATTTTCCCTCCCCTCTCCCCGCTGTTGACGATCACGATCTTCGCTTTCGGGATCAGCGGGATCGGCTGGAACGCCGTCTATCTGACGATCGTGGGCGAAGCCGTGAATAAGGAGTCCACGGGGCTGGCAACGGGTATCTGTTACTTTTTCGGCTTTCTGGGGAGTCTGGCCGGTCCACCGATTTTTGGTCTGCTCGTGGATCAGACGGACGCCTATGGCTGCGCCTGGCTTTTCTTGGCCTTGTGCGCGGTGATGATCCTGGTCCTCCTGGGCTTCTACCGGGAGAAGAAAATGACCCTCCCCGTGGAGTCCATGGATTGTGAGGAGTCGAACCATGTTTCCTGAGAGGGTGTTTCAGGTCTCAGGTCGACTTCTTTCCCTGCCAACTGTCGCGCGTTTCCAGCTCCCGGTCGATCGCGTTGAGGACGGCGAGCTTGTTTCCCGCCCACGCCGGGCCGAGGAATATCTCCCGGTAGCCGTCCGCAGTCAGCCGCTGGATGACCATCCCCGGCGGCAGGATCTCCAATATGTCACAGACGGCGCCGACGTACGCCTCCCGGGTCATCATGGTGACCTCTCCCCGCTGGAAGCCTCTGCCGAGCCCTGTCCCCTCCAGCGCGAGGAGACTGTGAATCTTGATTCCCTGAACCGGCAGCGCCGCGATCGCCTTGGCCGTCTCCAGGATCTCATCGTGGGTCTCGCCGGGAAGCCCCACGATGATGTGGACGCAGATCAGAATGGGCCCGCCCCCGGCGCGGCGGACCGCGTCACGGAAGGCCGCCGCGTCATGGCCCCGGTTGATCGCCCCGAGCGTCCGGTCGTGGATCGACTGGAGGCCGAACTCCAGCCAGACGTGAGACCGCTCGGCATAGGATCGAATCAGCGCAAGCGTCTCATTGGGGACGCAGTCCGGTCGCGTGCCTATGGAAAGACCGATCACGTCCGTCTCGGCCAGCGCCTCGTCGTAGAGCTTACGGAGCTTCTCCACCGGGGCGTAGGTGTTTGTGAAGGTCTGGAAATAGGCGATGAATTTCTCCGCGTTGCCGCGCTTGCGGTAGAAGGCCTTTCCCCGGCGGATCTGGTCGCCGACCGGGGGGAGCGGACCTGCCTGGCGAAGCGCCGATCCCCGTCCGTCGCAGTAGACGCACCCCCCCGCAGCGACGCTGCCGTCACGGTTCGGACAGGTGAAGCCCGCGTCGATCGGGAGCTTGTGCACCCGACAGCCGAAGCGGTTGATCCAGTAACTCTTGAGATCGTAGTAGCGCTTCGCGTTGTTCCAGAAGGTCGGTTTGGCCACGGGAGTCCCTTTTTTCGGTTGTGTTTTCCCGGGTGTTCAACAAATAGGCTACACTTTAAGTAATATTTTAAGATGGTTCTCCGGTTCTTTCTCCAGCAACTCGAATCCTTTCTGAGCATCTTCCAGATTTAAAATCCCGGTGATCATGCTTTGGGGATTCAGCGTGCCATTTGCAAGGGCCTCGATTGCTTTGGCAAATTCACCATGGCTTACACGGGATGTGATGATTCTTGCCTCCTTCCAGATCAGTTCCTTCATCAGAATTTCTGCGGGGTGGTCAGAGAGACCGAGAACACAAACCTTCCCTCCGCCTTTGATGGCATTTATACAGGTTCTGATCGGATTATGCCTTCCTTCAACGGGGACTTCATGCCCAACCGATTCGAAAGCAATATCCACGCCCTTGCCGTCAGTGAGTTCCTTGACAAAAACAGTAGGATCAGTTTTTCTAATATTAATCGTATATATGTCGGGAAATGTAGATGACGCGATGGAAAGTCTTTCATCAAGAATATCAGCCAATATGATTTTGCCTTTCGTAATGGTTTTGGCGGCATGGAGAATCGACTGCCCGACTTTGCCGGAGCCCACGATCAGGATATCATCGTCTTTCCCTATGCCGGCTCTTGCCGATGCATGAAATCCGATCGCAAGAATCTCAACAAGGGCAGCATGCTCATCGGATATATGGTCTGGAACTTTATAAACCATATGTGAAGGGACTGAAACATATTCAGCAAATCCTCCATCCAGATCGATCCCGATCAGCTTCAATGAAGTACATGCGGGATAGTGCCCTGCCTTGCAAGCTTCGCAACTTCCGCACCATATAATCGGATCTACCGTCACCTTTTCTCCGGTTGAAAGATTTTTCACTTCCTTCCCGACCTCTTCTATCACACCGGAAAATTCATGTCCCGGAATCAGGGGTAGTTTTGTACGCGGGTGGAATTCTCCTTTGAAAATATGCTGATCGGAACCACAAATGCTGGCATATTTAACTTTTACCAGGACATGACCATCTAATAATTGAGGTTTTTTCACCTCCTCCAAGCTGATCTTCCCGTATTCTCTGATCACAGATGCTTTCATATTATACATTTCCCCCTGTAATATCACCTGTCATGGATAAGAAGCTGCAGTTGCATGAGCTGAGGATAGGGAAAGCGGTTTTGGTTGTCAAGGGAGATTCTGGCACAACAGACTGCACAATATCCCTTGGCAGGCAAAAACAGCCCCCCTACACATCGAGCCGCCACGGGAGTCCCTTTTTTCGGTTGTGTTTTCCCGGACGATCATATTAAATTGCCCATGGGACTGCAAGGAAATAGGGAAACGCATGAGCCGGGAATATGACGTCATTGTGGTCGGGGGAGGGCATGCGGGCTGCGAGGCGGCTCTCGCGGCGGCGAGGATGGGCTGCGAAACGCTGCTGTTCAACATCAACCTGGACGCGATTGCCCTCATGTCCTGCAACCCCGCGATCGGCGGCCTCGCCAAGAGCCAGCTCGTCAAGGAGGTCGACGCGCTGGGCGGTCAGATGGGCCGGATCGCCGACAAGACCGCCGTCCACTTCCGCCTGCTGAACGCCTCCAAAGGCCCGGCGGTCCAGTCCACCCGATTCCAGTGCGACAAGCAGCTCTACCGCCTTGCGATGAAGTCCGTCGTGGAGAGGGAGCCGCGCCTTCACCTTCTTCAGGGCCTCGTGGAACGTCTCGTCGTTGAGGATGAACGGATCCGCGGCGTCATCGATCAGACGGGTCTCTTTCATGGCGGCCGGGCGGTTGTCATCACGACGGGGACCTTCCTCGGGGGGCTCATCCATATCGGCAATGTCCGGTATCCCGCGGGCCGGGCCGGGGAGATGGCCTCCCTGGAACTCGCCGCCTCCCTCAAGTCGCTCGGTTTCGAGATGGGGCGGATGAAGACGGGGACCCCCCCGAGGCTTCGCGCCTCCACGATCGATTTTTCCCGACTTGTGCGGCAGGACAGCGATCCCGATCCGGAGCCCTTCTCCTTCACCACGGAGCGGCTGCGCGAAGATCGCCTCCCTTCCTTCTTCTCGGCGACCACGGCAGAGACCCACCGGATCATCCAGGAAAACATCCGATTCTCCCCGCTGTATGCCGGGGCGATCCAGGGGACCGGCGCCCGCTACTGCCCCTCCCTCGAAGACAAGGTGATGCGCTTTGCCGACCGGGGGAGCCACCCGGTCGTCCTCGAACGGGAAGGGCTCGACACCGAGGAAATCTACGCGAAGGGACTTGGCAACTGCCTCCCGCCGGATCTCCAGGAGAGGATCGTCCGGAGCGTCCCGGGTCTGGAGCAGGCGGAGATCATGCGCCTTGCATACGCCATCGAATACGACTTCGTCCAGCCGACCCAGCTCCGCCTCACGCTGGAGACGAAGCAAATTTCCGGTCTCTACCTCGCCGGGCAGATCAACGGGACCTCGGGCTACGAGGAGGCGGCGGCGCAGGGGCTCTGGGCGGGGATTAACGCCGCCCTGAGCGTTCAGGGTCGCCCTCCCTTTGTATTGGACCGGTCGGAGGCCTACATGGGCGTGATGGCGGACGACCTCGTAACCAGGGGGGTCGACGAGCCCTACCGGATGTTCACCTCCCGCGCCGAGTATCGGCTGATCCTCCGGGAGGACAACGCCACGATCCGTCTGATGGGGAAGGGGCGCGAGCTGGGTCTGATCACGGAGGAGCAGTATGGGCTTCTTCGGGAAAAGGTCCGCCGGATCGAGACGGGCATCCAAAAACTCTCTTCCCTCCGGGTCTTCCCGGTGGAAGAAACCAACAGAACCCTCTCGGAGATGAATACGGCGCCGATCAAAAACCCGATCACCCTCTTCCAGCTTCTCAAGCGCGAGGAGATCGGATACGACGACCTTGCCCGTTTTGACGGCTGGGAGGCCGTTTGCGATCGCGCGGTCAAGAGGCAGATCGAAATCGAGGCAAAGTACGAGGGGTACATCCGGCGGCAGGAGGAGGCGGTCCGGAAGATGAAGGAACTCGATGGGATGAAGATCCCGGCGGGGTTCGATTACAACACCGTGCCCGGCCTCTCGAACGAACTCAAGACGAAGCTCGCCCGTGTGGGACCGGCGACCGTCGGCCAGGCGGAGCGGATCCCCGGAATGACGCAGGCCGCCCTCACCGCGATCCTCATCGTGATCAAGAAGCGGGAGTGGAAGGCCGCCATCGGGGGGGCTGAGCCGACTCCGTAACTAATCGGCAAGGATGCCATAGACATTGTTCGGTGGGAGGATGCCTCTTTTTTCCAATGACACGCTGCATTCAGAGAAATGTGTTTTTTTCTTGCGGTTATGGGCTACCAGTGCCTGAACCACCTCCCAGCTCACTTCATTTTTTTCCGCCATCACGGTGATCTCCTCGAGGGCGGAACGATTATCGAATGATACCGGACGGTAAGGCCTCTGAGACGTAAGGGCGTCATAGATATCGCAGACAGCCACGATCTCGACCAGATGGTCATTTAGATGGATGCCCCGGGGATATCCCGAACCGTTTCTCCGCTCGTGATGATTCCTGGCGACATTGGCGGCCAGGTTTTCGATGTCCTGCGAGTAATAGCAAAGGAGCACGTATCCAGCTCTGGTATGGTGCTCCAAGGCTTTTCGCTCTTCCCGCGTGAGCGGCGATTTCTTCTTCAGGATCTCGACCGGAACGCATATCTTGCCGAAGTCATGCAGCGGACCTGTTGCCGCCTCCCTGATCCTGGTCCGGTAATTGGGTATAAGTTCCTTGGAGAGAAGGGTGGAATAGGCAAACACCATCAGGATGTGGCGGTAGGTATACGGATCAAGCTCCTTGAAATATCGTACGGAATCCAAAATGGGTCTGGTAAATTGAACATTATCCATTAATGCGAGCACTTCCGCAAGGTCCTCCTCGTTGCTGAAGATGGCATCGCCGGGGGGTTGCGTTATAAAATGCAGGATATCTTCTCTGACCGTTTCGAATTGCAGGAAGGGGACCTTTTGTTGATCCGTGGCGATGCTCGAAGATATGAGGGCCCGTAAAACCTTCTCGGACAAAACGGTTCCGGCCGGCAGCACCAAATGCCTGTTCAATGAATAAACCGGGTAATCCAATGTTACTTCAGGCATGGAAACCTCCCATCTTCTCATTCCGGCGGCAGGGGATAGACCCCGTGGCCGAGAAACGTCAGGCGGACCTCGGCCCCGGATGGAAGCACTCCGCCTGCCATATCGTAATCCGTAATCAGGACCGGTCCCAAGGCTGTCTCGACCGTGTAGTCTGCGGCAGATCCCAGATAGGAGACTTTCCGGATGATGCCGGAAAGCCCCTCGCCATGGTCCTGTATCCGAATGGTCTCGGGTCGAGCCAAAACCGTGACGGGGCCGGGTAATACCAGGCGACTCTTCACCCGCAGGGACTGGGGTCCGATCCGGAGGTTCACCCAGCCCTCCGCCGCGCTCTCGATCGTCGCCGGCAGGAAGTTGGCCTCTCCGATAAACTCGGCGACGAAGCGGTTCGCGGGCTCGTGGTACAACTGAAGCGGTGTGCCGATCTGCGAGATGCGGCCCCGATCCATGACCACGATCCGATCCGAGATCGCCAGAGCCTCCGCCTGGTCATGGGTCACATAGATCGCCGTGATGCCGAGGCGCTGCTGGAGCAGGCGGATCTCCTCGCGCATCCGCTTGCGGAGCTTCGCATCGAGGTTCGAAAGCGGTTCATCGAACAGAAGCACCTTCGGATTCAATACCAGGGATCTTGCCAGGGCGACCCGCTGCTGCTGGCCTCCGGAGAGGGCGCTCGGGCTGCGACCCTCCATCCCGGTCATGCCCACAAGTTCCATGACTTCCTGCACCGCTCTCCCGATTTCCGCCTGGGGCCTTTTCAGGACCCGCAGCCCGTAGGCTACGTTCTCGAATACCGTGAGGTGAGGGAACAGGGCATAGGACTGAAACATCATGGTCACATCCCGCGCGTTCGGCGGCAGACGCGTCACGTCGGTCTCACCGATGAAGACCCGCCCGTCGGTTGCGGTCTCCAGGCCGGCCACGATCCGGAGGATCGTCGTCTTCCCGCAACCCGAGGGGCCGAGCAACGTCAACAGTTCCCCGGGCTCAATCTGAAGACTCACCCGATCCACCGCCAATACCTGGCCGAATCGCTTGGTGACGTCTTGGATGAGCACGCTGGCGGCTTCCAGCCTCATGTCAGTCCCCCTCCCTCCAGAGCACCGCGAGCGGTCTTCCTGCCCACCAGGAAATACATGAGGGCAATGGCCGCCGCCATGATCACGATAAGCACGGTACTATACGCCGTCGCCAGTCCATAGCGGCCGTTCTCCGCCTGATCCAGGATGACCTTGGTGCTCAACTGCCATTTGGCGCTCACGATGAATACGACGGCGCTGATGGCCGTCACCGAACGGACGAAGCTGAATACCAGCGCGGAGACGATGGCCGGCCGGATCAGCGGAAGAACGATGCGCCGGATCGTCATCGCAAAGGAGGCGCGAAGCGTCACCGAGGCCTCCTCGAGCGCCTGGTCGATCTGCGCCAGGGCCGCCACCCCGCTGCGGATCCCTACGGGCATATTCCGGAAGATAAAGGCGATCACCAGGATGGCGGCCGTCCCGGTGAGCAGGAAGGGCGACTGGTTGAAGGCCATGACATAGCCGATGCCGATGACCGTTCCGGGAACGGCAAAGGAGAGCATCGATAAAAATTCCAGGGCCCTTCGTCCCGGGAAACGGTGCCGGACCACCAGATAGGCAATGAGGAGCCCCAGCGCCGCGGTGAGGGGGGCCGAGATACCCGCCAGAATCAGCGTGGTCCAGAGCGCGCCCATGCCGTCCCTTAACAACAGCGCATAGTGGCGAAGCGTGAAGGTGTTGTTGATTCCCCAGATCTCGACGAAGCCGCCCGACACGACCGAAAGATAGATCGTCAGCGTAAAGGCGCACCAGAAACCGCAGAACGCAAGGAGCCCGATCTCGAGCCCCCGGGGAAGAGGCATGGGCCGGCCCGAGGGCGGCTTGCCGGTCACCGTGACGTAGGATCTCTCCCCCAGCCAGTAGCGTTGCAGCAGAAACGACGCCAGGCAGAAGGAGAGGAGGATCAGGCCGAGGGTGGCCGCCAGGGTCTGATCGAAGCGGCCCACGATGCTGAAATAGATTTCCGTGGAGAGGACCTCGAACTCGCCTCCGATGATGATGGGGTTGCCAAAGTCCGCCAGCGACTCGATGATGGTCAACAGGAATGCGTTGGCGACACCCGGCCGGAGCAGGGGCAGCGTCACCTTCCAGAAGGTCAGCCACCGTCCCGCCCGGAGGGTCAGGCTGGCCTCTTCCAGGGCCGGGTTGATGGACTCGACCACGCTCGAGATCACCAGAAATGCCACCGGTGCAAAGGAGAGGGTCTGCGCCAGCGCCAGGCCCGGGAAACCGAAGATCGCCCGCGTGTTCAACCCGAGGATCTGGCTTGTGATGAACCCCTGGAGGCCGAAGAGCAGGATGATGGCCATGCCGACGACGAAAGGAGGCGTGATGATGGGCAGCAGGGAAAAGGCCCGCAACACCCCCGTGAAGCGGGAGCGCGATCGGGCTGCGGCCAGCGCAAAGGCCAGCCCGATAATGGTCGAGGTGCAGCTCACGAAGACGGCCAGCCCCAGGCTGTTCCCCACGACGCGCCAGAATGCCGGGTAGCGTTTCAGCGTCTCGGCGAGCAGCGTCACCCGAACCCCGCTGCCATCCATCACGCTCTGCCGAAGGATCGCAAAAAGGGGAAGCAGGATGAACAGGATGATGAAAAGACTTACGAGCAGAATGCTGACGGCGACGAAGGTATCCGCCCGCACGTAGCCGCTCCGGGAGAGGCCGTGGCCCAGAATCAGCAAACAAATGGCCAGAGAGAACAGCGCACCCGGGCCGAAGGCGTAAGGCTTGACCGCCACCACCCAGGTGAGCCAGAAGATCAGGAAACAGCCGACCACGCCACCCCAAAGGGCGGCACGGCCGGACCGTTCTTCCTCCAGGAAGCCATAGGCGGCCCAGACAAGGCCGATCACGGCCAGAATCCAGAAGAGCGGTTGCCGGTTCGCGAGCGCCAGGGCCGTGAGGGAAAGTCCGTCTCCCGTCGGCAGGAAGGTGGTTCCTCCATGCGACACGAAAGGAACCAGCGCCACCGTGGCCAGCAGGCCTATCCCTTCGGCCAGACAGGCCGGGGTGCGTACGATACTCACGGACCCTCCCAGTACTCCATCAACAAACTCCTGACACAGCGGCCCGGCCGACACGGTCGATCGCGCCGGGCCTGGGATTAGCGGGACTGTGAATAGATCTGTTCCGACCACCGCTTCAGGATGCGGTCGCGGTTCTGCGATGCCCAGAGGAAGTCATACTTGATCGTCTTCACATGCTCGAAGTCCACCCCGTGCTTCATCACGACCGCCGGAAGGGGTGTTTTCTTGTTGGACTGGAGCTGGAAAGAACGGAAATCCTTGGCAATGGCCTGGACTTCGGGGGTCAGCGCCCAATCGATAAACTTCTTGGCGTTCGCCATATGGGGCGCCCCCTTGATCAGGCTCAACCCGCCGATCTCGTAACCCGTCCCATCCTCCGGCGCCACCGGCTTCACCGGGAAGCCCTCGTCGGCATACATCACCGCGTCATGCAGAAAAACGATCGCGATGGCCACTTCGCCTCGGCCGGCCAACTGTCCGGGAGCCGATCCCGACTTGGTGTACTGGGAGGTGTTCTTGTGGAGCTTCGCCAGATAATCCCAGCCCTTCTCCTCTCCCTTCATGAGCAGGATCGTCACAAGCTCGGTGTAGGCCGTGCCCGAGGTATTGGGATTTGCCACCGCGATGAGTCCCTTGTAGTCCGGTTTGGCCAGATCATCCCAGGTCTTGGGCATCGGCTTGCCGAGCTTTTTCAGCAGCCCTTCGTTCACGGCCCACCCCAGCGGCCCCGCATAGAGCCCCAGGGTCCGGCAGCCGCCGATCGGATCGCGCAGCCAGTCACGAAGCTCGGAGAGCATCGGGGTGCAGTACGGCTCGGTCAGTCCTTTCAACGCTGCATCGAAATGCGGATCCCCTGTTCCTCCGAACCACACATCCCCCTTCGGGTTGGCCTTTTCCGCCTCGATCCGCGCATACATCTCGTTGCTGCTGGCACGGATCCACTGGACCTTGATTCCGGTATCCTTCTCAAACTTTGCCGCGACGGCCGCGACCCAGTCCCGGTCCGGGCTGCCGTAAAGGACCAGAATGTTCTCCTGGGCCATCGCCGTACTTGCCAGGACGAATAATACCCCCGCCAAACCAATGATCCACCAGCGTCTCATAAGCCCCTCCTTGGTTGAATGGTCGTGATCAAAAAGAAATGATAAAAACTCGATGTGATTTCTTGTGACCTTACGAAAAAACGAAAGGGATTGTCAAGATAAAAAGGCGCAGATCAGTGCCTCCAGCGCATCAGCAGGCTTATGTCGTCTCGTTGTTTTTTGCCTTCAAGCACCTTATCCACCAATGCGTTGAAAAAACCGGGAAAGGACGACCGGGCTTCTTTCTGCATCTCATTGATTTCGCTCAGGGTGAGCACATCATCCAGCCCGTCGGTGGCGATGAAAAAGGGGGTTTGCGGAGAGAGCGCAACGGCATCCGCCCGCAATGCATAGAAGGGATTATCCTTCAGCTCGCCGCGACCCCAAAAGGTCCGCGAGCCGCTTTCGTATTCGGGCTGGGGTAAAAAGTAATCCCCGATTTCTTCGGGTTTGTGCCACTCCGTTCCATTCCATATCCAGACATGGATGGTTCCAATCGACAGGAGTAGCGTCTGTTTCCGGGAGCAGAATGCAAAGGCGCCCACCGAGGCAACATGGGCAGGGTATCGGTGGAGGAATTCGCGATCCACCTGTTCTGCGGCCTCCTGGGCGGCATGGGTGGGTGGGTGTTCCTTCAACGCAAGAAACAGCTCGGGATATCGGCTTGCGACGAAGGAAGCCGCTTCCCTTCCCGGGTGATCGGAAGGAACCCTTTCAACGTTGTTCCAGCCATCCGCCACACTGACGACATCCCCGGCGTTGCCGCAATCCCGTTGAATCAGGATCACATCCTGATTCCGGCGGAAAGGAATCCGGGAACAGAGGATTGAAAACCCTCCCGACAGGATGACCGTCTCCAACCGGCCACCCTGATGATCTCCTTTTGCTTCCATTAATTCCGCTCACCGCGATTGGAACCGCTACCGGGACCGCCGCCGTGCGGGGCGGGTCTGTCGGGACCACCACCGGGTTTGCCAACGCCGGGGCGGCTGCCAGGCGGGGTGGGTTTGTCGGGACCGCCACCGGGTTTGCCGCCACCGGGGCCGCCTACATGCGGTGTGGGTCTGTCAGGGCCGCCGCCGGGTTTGCCAACGCCGGGGCGACTGCCAGGCGGGGTGGGTTTGTCGGGACCGCCACCGGGTTTGCCGCCACCGGGACCGCCGACATGCGGTGTGGGTCTGTCAGGGCCGCCGCCGGGTTTGCCAACACCGGGGCGGCTGCCGGGCGGGGTGGGTTTGCCAGGACCACCGCCGGGTTTGCCGCCACCGGGGCCACCGACATGCGGTGTGGGTTTGCCAGGACGTCCCAATCCATGATCATTACGCCAATGGCCATCACGCGAATGCTGATTTAGGGCACCGTGATTCACGTGATGAGGATTCCAAGAACGACCGCCCCAAATATTGTTTCGATAATTATGTCTCCAATCATGAGGTATTCCTCTGTACCAGGATGGAGAGTCACGATGAAAAGCCCATCCCCGATCGTGGTATTTTGAACGATACCAATGACCACCCCAAGGTCTCCACCACCAACCTCCCTGGAAAAATATTTCTGCCTCAGCGTCAGGAACGGCATACACATCCGTTCCGGGCAATACAACCACATTCGGTGGTTCAACAAATGGAATCGGTGGAGGCAGGTTGGCCTCGATGGGATCGTCGGGATCTGCCACCTGTTCCATGTCCTGAGCGACTACCTCTTCCCCAACAGGACCACCCGCCACTGAAAAAGCATAACGGCCGGATACCACGTATCCGTTACGGCGATAGTTGTAATAGGCCCTCACCTCATATTTTCCGGGTGAGCGAGGGTTAAAGATCAGGGAGCCCTGCCCCGATCCCCTGGGCATGTATTTATAGTCCCCGCCATCCGTATCCGGAGAGCCCGCCGGTACGATACATATCCAATCGCTGTCAATGCCCGGCGAATTCAAAAAATGAACCTTGATGATTTCACCCTGATGATAGATGTTCTTGTCGGTACGGACAATGGGTGCCCCTCCAGCAAGGCCTGGCCGGCAGAAGAAGGTCACCATGATCAAAATGAAAATGGAAACGACTGGTTTCATCTTTGGATTTTTGATCTGCATCTCTATCCTCCTCCTTCTTCTTCAAACATATTCCGGAATAAACGCCTGAACTCAAATTTATGGTCCTACCCTTTGCCGGATGGATAGGGGGTGGGCGCAACGCGTATCAGATATAGCGGTTCATCACCGAGGAGAGATGTTTCTCCAGGGAACCGCCGCCCATGGTTTCAAAATGATCTACGATATTTTTCAACTCCTCATAGGCGCTCTGATCCGACAAATCGGCCAGCCTTCTGTATATGCCGCTTCTCCTGCCCAATCGGAAGACAAGCCGCTGTTCTGCGGAAAGGGAAAAATACCGTTCCAGGAGATCCAGCATCTTTTTCTTGTCCCGGGGGAGCCGGCCTTCGATCTCTTCCAGAAGGTTCAGGACATGGTCGCTGACGATTGTTGTCTCAATCCCGTCCAGACCGGAAATCAATTCCTGAATTTCCCGCAGGATATCCTCATCGCCAAGCGGAGAAAATTCCCCTTTTTGCATCAGTTCCATCAGCGGCGTATCATGGACCACATGCAGGGAGCGCAGGCGGACGAAATCGGGATTAATCGCATTGATCACCCTTGCCGTTTCCCGGGCATGTTCTTGGGAATACAACGTGCCTCCCAGACCGGGGATGACATACTCGCACAGCGAGATCCCGGCCGCCTTTATCTTTTGCCCGCCTTCGATATGATCGGCCGCGGTTGTACCTTTCCGGATCAGTTCCAATACCGGATCCAGGCCGCTTTCCATACCGACATGAATCCTTGCCAGACCGGCATCCCGGAGCAACTGCAATTCCGCAACCGATTTTCGCGCGGCGGTCCTGGATCGGCAGTAGGTTGTAATTCGGGTCACGGACGGAAAGGCCCCGCGAATCGAGCGGAGAATGGATACAATATCATCCGTTTTCATCACGAGCGAATCGGCATCCTGGAGAAATACCGATTCGCCGCCGTAATGGAGCCAAAGGGCAACGGCCCGATGGCACTCATTATAGAGGGGATAACGATCGAAAACGATATTGACAATCCTCTCCGAAATCCGCCCCCGATCACCCTCCCTGATGGAGAGTTCTTTCAGGGTCTCCGCAATTTCGGACATGTTGTCGATGTCCCTTTGAATCTCCTCGACACTGCGGAGCTCAAATTTTGCATTCTTGTAGGTGCGGCAAAAGGCGCATTTGTTCCAGGGACAATTTCTGCTGACCCGCACGAGAAGACTCCCGGCCTCGCTGGGCGGACGGATGGGCCCCTGTTCGAAGGATGGATTCAAGATCTCAGATCCTCGTCAATTGGCGATACTTGATCCGGTGCGGCTGGCTCGCCGCGGCGCCCAGACGGGCCTTCCGGTCCGCCTCGTATTCGGAGTAGTTCCCGTCGAACCAGACAGTGGCGCTTTCACCCTCGAAGGCCAGGATGTGCGTGGCGATCCGGTCCAGGAACCAGCGGTCGTGGCTGATGATGACGGCGCAGCCGGCAAAGTTCTCCAGCGCCTCTTCGAGGGCGCGCATCGTGTTCACGTCGAGGTCGTTCGTCGGTTCGTCGAGGAGCAGGACGTTCGCCCCCTCCTTGAGCATCCGCGCGAGGTGGACGCGGTTCCGCTCGCCCCCGGAGATCTGGCTTACCTTTTTCTGCTGATCGGTTCCCGAGAAATTGAAGCGGGAGACATAGGCCCGTGAGTTGACCTCGCGGTCGCCCAGCAGGACGATATCCCTTCCCTCCGAGATCGTCTCCCAGATCGTCTTGTTCGGGTCGAGGATGTCGCGGCTCTGATCCACATAGGCCAGCTTGACCGTCTCCCCGACCCGGATCGTCCCGGAATCGGGCGTCTCCTGGCCGGTGATCATCCTGAAGAGGGTCGTCTTTCCCGCGCCGTTGGGTCCGATGATCCCGACGATCCCGCCGGGCGGCAGGTTGAAGGACATCTTTTCAACGAGGAGGCGGTCGCCGTAGCCCTTGCCCACCCCCTCGGCCTCGATCACGAGTTTGCCGAGGCGGGGTCCGGGCGGGATGTAGATCTCCAGCTCCTTGGCACGGGCGTCCATCTCCTGGGAGAGGAGGTTCTCATAGGAGCTGATCCGGGCCTTCGACTTTGCATGGCGCCCCTTGGGCGACATCCGGATCCACTCCAGTTCCCGCTGGAGGGTCTTCTGCCGCTCGCTTTCCGTTTTTTCCTCCTTCTGGAGACGGTTTCGTTTCTGATCCAGCCAGGAGGAGTAATTTCCCTTCCAGGGGATGCCCTGGCCGCGGTCCAGCTCCAGAATCCAGCCGGCGACGTTGTCCAGGAAGTAACGGTCATGGGTCACGGCGATCACGGTGCCCGCATAGGCCTGGAGGTGGTGCTCCAGCCAGGCGACGGATTCGGCGTCGAGGTGGTTCGTCGGCTCGTCGAGGAGCAGGATGTCGGGATTCTGGAGCAGGAGCCGGCAGAGGGCGACACGCCGGCGCTCGCCTCCGGAGAGGACCGCAACCTTGGTTTCCCCGGGTGGGCAGCGGAGCGCGTCCATCGCCATCTCGAGGCGGGAATCGAGATCCCAGGCGTCTAAAGCGTCCAGTTTCTCCTGCACCTTTGCCTGGCGGTCGATGAGCTTGTTCATCTCCTCATCGGTCATCGGCTCGGCGAATTTCTCGTTGATTTCGTTGAACTCATTGACGAGATCGACTGTCTCCTGGACCCCCTGCTCGACGATTTCGCGGACGGTCTTGGTATCGTCCAGCCTCGGTTCCTGTTCGAGGAAGCCGACGGTATGACCGGGGGTGAGGATCGTCTTGCCGATGAAATCCTGATCCACGCCGGCCAGGATCCGCAGCAGCGAGCTCTTGCCCGAGCCGTTGAGCCCCAGGACGCCGATCTTCGCCCCGTAGAAATAGGAGAGGTAGATTTCCTTCAGGACCGGTTTTTTCTCGTAGACCTTGCTCACTCCGATCATGGAGTAGATCACCTTGTTCGGGTCGTTCGCCATGTTGTTCCTCCTTGAGGGATGATGACGGAATCTTATCAGCAAATGGAGACGATGAAAAGTCTTTCCACTACATGACCATGATCACGGCAGGGTGTTGCCGGAGCTTTTCGTAGAGACCAAGCCGGTCCGGTTCGTTTTCGACCGTCATCTCGACGTTCAGGCAGTGGTAGGCGCCGCTTTTGCTGCTCCGGGAAGGGATGGCCGAATAGGTTCGACCCGACAGCACCTCCGCGACCGTGCTTTGGAGAAGATTCATGTCGCGGCCGATGACCTTGTAGACCCAGGGGCAGGGGTAGCAGAATTCCGGTTTGCATTCATTTCCGTTCATGTTTTCTTCCCGAGATCATTTAGGCCGGCGCTGATTCGTTTCCCTGTTTCGGCAATGAGCGCGGGCGCCCTTTCCCGCTCTCCCCCTTTCAACAGGAAGGGGATAACCTGGGCGGCATGAAAAACCTCCCCAAGGACGTTGAGGGTCTTTTCCTGCCGGGCCGCGACCCCGGCCCATTCCCCGTCGCTGTCCCCCTGTTCCTCGTTGAAGCCGAAATCATCGATGATCAGGGCCGACCGGACCGTATCCAGCGGGAGTCGCGACTTCAGAACCTCCCAGAAGCGGCGGTCCGCCTTCCAGAAACCGATATCGGCCGAGTTGGCAACCCAAAATAGGGACAGCCACCCCTTTTCCCCACCCCCTGCTTCCGCTTTCCGTGCCTTGAGGTTCCAGGAGTGGAGACAACGGATAATGGTCTCGGTGGCTTCGGCGTAGTGATCGGTGGCGATGACGAGGGCTATGCCGGGATGGACGGAGAGGTTTTCCAGAATGGGCCGCCAGCCCGGATCGATCCGCGAATGGTCGAGATAGCGGTCGACGAAACGGGAGGCCGCCGCCGCAATCTCGGCGCCGGCTGCGCCGGGGGCAAGTCGCGCCTCGATCCTCTCCGCCAAAACCCGTTTGTAGCCTCTGGCCGTCGTGCTTCCCTCCATCCAGGTTGGAATGATAATCTCTTCCCAGAATATCTTCGGGGTCGTGATGCCGAGGGGGGAAAGGCCGCTTTCCGCAAGCGCACGCACGAGGTTCGCCGGCCGGCCGAATTGCGGCGCCTCCAGGCTGAGCGTGCCCGAATAATCAAAGATCACGAGCTTTTCGGGTTGGTTCATGTGTTAATACCGCTGAAAATCTGGATTCCTCGTTTTTTCAGGGCGGTTCGGATGATATCATCGAGCGCCCGCGATGCCGCAAAGGGATCGGGAGAGGCGCAGATTGCCGAGACCACGGCAACGCCGTCCGCACCGGCCATCACGACCGCCTCCGCGTTTCCCGCATTCAGCCCCCCGATGCCGACGAGAGGATGGCGTGAGAACGCCCGGATCCGTGCGAGCCCCGTGAGCCCCCAGGGTTCCTTGGTATCCGTCTTGGTCGGCGTCGCGAAGACGGGGCTGACGCCCAGGTAATCGCAGTCGAGCGACTCCGCCCGCTCCACGTCCTCCCAGGTCTCCACGGAGAGGCCGATAATCGCCTTCTCTCCCATCAGTCGCCGGGCGGTTGCATAGGGCATATCCCCCTGACCCACGTGGACGCCGTCCGCCCCGACGGCGAGGGCGACATCGAGGCGGTCGTTGATGATCAGCGGAACCTTGAACGGCGTCAGCAGCTCCTTGATCCGGCCGGCCTCTTCGACAAAGAACCGCGTGGAAACCGACTTTTCACGGAGCTGGATGCAGGCGGCACCGCCCCGGACCGCCTGGAGAACGACCTCCGCGAGGGGTTTCCCCCCGCACAGGCCGCGGTCGGTGACGAAATACAAACCTTTCATGGTGGACGCCCTCGCGTAATGGTTACATTTACTTCAGAAGCCGTTGAATGTCCTCCGCGGAGAGGCGGTAGAGCGCATCGAGGAAATGAAGCTGGAGACTCCCCGGCCCCTCCGAACGGGCAAAGGCGATCTCGCCGGCGATCCCCATGACGGCCATCGCCGCCGCCGCGGCGATGGCGGGATCGGGTGTGACCGCGGCAAAGGCCCCGCAGAGGGCGCTCGCCGTGCAGCCGAGGCCCGTGACCCGGGTCATCAGCACATGGCCGTTCCGGGTCTCGATGATCCCCGCGGGACCCACGGTATAGTCCGTCTCGCCGCTGATGCAGACGACGGAACCGCATTTTTCGTGCAACGCCCGGCCGATCTCCACGGCGGCGTCGGAGGAGGCGGTGCTGTCCACCCCCTTGGTCTTCGCATTCTTCTCCAGGAGTGCCATGATCTCCGATGCGTTTCCGCGGATGATCTCCGGGGGGACGGCCCGGATCAGCTCGCGTGCCGTCCGGGTCCGGTAGGAGGTCGCGCCCGCCCCCACCGGGTCGAGGACGATCGGGATCTTCCGTTTGCGCGCCGCCTCGGCCGCCCGGAACATGGAACGGACCCAGGCCGGGCTCAGGGTGCCGATGTTGATGACGAGGGCGGAGGCGATCCCGACCATCTCCTCCATCTCTTCTTCGGCGTGGGCCATGACCGGCGAGGCGCCGAGGGCGAGCAGCGCGTTTGCCGTGCTGTTCATGACGACGTAGTTGGTGATGCTGTGGACGACCGGCGCCTTTTCCCGGATCGTCCGGAGAGCCGACCAGATCTCATCTTTCGTGATGTTCATCGAATGTTTCCTCCCGAAAAAAGCTGCCCCCTTTTCAGGACCGCGCCGAATGGAGGAAGCCCCGCTCGCGCATCCGTTCGAAGAGCGCCTCCGCGCGGGCCGGGTTGAAGGCGCCGCACTCGCAGCACTTGGCCAGCATCCGGGCCGCCTGCTTCGGCGTCAACCTCCGCAGCCGGACCTGCTCGATCATCTTGCGGATGAGGTTGAAAGAGACCATCCCGTGGCCGCACATTGTGTTGAACTCCAAAATCTCGCGCTCCGGCAGGCGGTCCTTCGCCCCCCAGATTCCGAGGGAGTGCTCGGCGCTGTGGCGGGTGATCCCCGCCTTCCGGCAGCACTCCTGCACCTCGTCCAAGAGGCCCGTGATGTTGATGCAGATGCCGAGGTTGGCCCGAATCAACTCCTCGATGACCTGCCGGAGGGTGTCCAGGTCGGTGAAGGTGGCGGCGCCCACCGTCCCGTCGCTCTGGCGGGCGATGAGCTCCTCGATGACGATGTCGTCACGGTGCATGTTGCCGAGTTTCACATCGCCCATGTTCACGGGGTGGTATTTCAGGCAGATCTTCATGAATTCCCGGATCTTCTCGGCCGACCCCTCGCGATTGATCCCCTTGGCCGTGTGGACAAAGATAATATAATCGCCTTTGAGATCCTCCGGGGCGCCCTGGCGGTGGAGTGTATTGGTCATGGTTCATCCTCCCTGAAGCGCGGCCGCCCCAGGCCGAGATTCGTCTTTCCGTTGGGGGACAGGGGGTAGCCCGCCCTCCGCACCCACTCCTCGTGGGGGATGGTTCCGTCGGGGAGGCAGCGGGAGGCGACGCCGACGCTGATCACCGTGTCGATCTGATGCTGGACCTTCTCCAACGCCTGGAGAAATGCCGGGATCATCTCCAGGCCGATCTTCAGTTCGATGATTGCGGAGAGGACCTTCTCGTTCAGGACATCTTCCTTCATCCGTCCCGTCTTGGGGTCTGCGATGAGCAGGGTAACCGGATTCTCCGGCTCGAAGACCGGTTCGAGCGGGGCCAGGGCCATCGCCACCGTCTGGACGTCGCGGAAGAAGGCGCCGATTCCGGGCCGGCCGATCTCGACGACGAGCCCCGCCTCACCCCTGCGCAGCCGGCCGGTGACGTCGTTGCTCTTGATCTCATCGGTCCCCCGGCCGGGAACGCCGGTCCCCGGGTGGACGACGGTGGGGTTGCTGAACTGGGCGCGCAGGACCCGTGGCCAGATCAGATCGGGAGGGGTCAGCGCCCCGGTCGGGCAGAGGTCCGCATCGGCCAGATAGCCGAGTTTGAAAAAGGAGAGCACCTTCCGGACGGCGCGGACGAACCAGGCCCGGTATCCCTCGTTCCGCAGGACCCGGTAACAGGTTCCGCACTCCACGCATTCATCCTGATTGACGACGGATTTTCCATTCCCGTCGAGGGAGATCACCCCCATCGTGCAGATCACGTGGCAGTTTCCGCAGCCGACGCATTTGGTCGTGTCGATATCCATTTTCCTGCCGTACCGCAAAACGCCCGCCGGGGCGTCCGGTCGTCCCTTCTTGATGATTTCCGATGATCCGTCCCGCCCGAGGCGGGAGAATCAGGGGCCGTTTCCTACCACATCGAAGCGCCGTTTACAACCTTTCCCGGCTCCTGATCCGGGCCTATTGCTGGATCGGCGGCAGGAAACCCGTACCCGCCTTTTGATCGAGCTGGATGGCAAAGTCGTCGTAGTATGTCGACGTCGCACTGCCGCTGGAAGTCACCAGGGCAATGCTGTCCCCGCCGTTGCCGTTCGGAAATACAAAGTCGGCGATGGTGCTTGTCGTTGTCCACGTCGGTGTCGTCAGGTCGCTGTCCATGATGATGGCATTCGGTTCGCTTGTGGACGTAAAGGCCGAAATTCCAGTGTTATAGCCGGTCCATTGCACCAGCGTGGCGTAATCGTTGGAGGCGGCAAGTTCGGCCAGGTCATCGGGCGGCCAGTTCACACTGTTGCGGGGATTGGCCAGGCGGTTGTTGTCCGTCTCGATGGCGTTGGCCGTTCCCTCGGCGGTCGGGTCGATAAAATAGACCCGGAGGTAATTCTTTTTGGTATTGACGATGCCGCCGGTTGCGCTCGCGAGTTGCACGCCGTTTACATACAGGGGAACGCCGCTGGCAATGGCCGTCGTTCCCGTGATGATGTTTGCCAGGACGAATGTGCCTGCAGCGCTTCTGGCCGTCCAGGAACCGCCGGTCAGGATCGGCGTCATGACGACCCGTGCACTGCTCGTCTTGTCCAGTGTTTCGATGACGTCGCCTTCCTTGATCGGCACGCCCACCCCGACGGTACCGCCCCCGTTGCCGAAGGTGAGGGAGTAGCCCTCCGCAATCCGGACCATCAGCGTGGACCAGTTGACCAGTCGCCACTTCTTCCCGGTGCTGGTGTAGGTCACGACCCCGTCGGCCGTGGTCAAAGTTCGGTAGGCGAGCCATGTGAAACCCGCGCTGGTGCGCTTCCAGAGAACGATGGCCGGAAGGCCGTAGCGCGCCTGTGTTCCAATGGCAGGCTGCGACGTCTGTTCCAGGTTCGCAAACAATCCCGGATTGGAAAAAAGCGGTCCTGCCGCCGCATCCGATACATAGCCCGGAATGAGTGCCGTGGCCTGATCGCTCGGCGCCCCCCAGGCACCGCATACAAAGATACAACCTCTGGTCTGCCTCGGCTTGATAAAGGAAACGCCATACGTGTACAGATCCGACAGGTCGCTGTTATTTCTGTTCCGGAAGCTCATCCCGGCGAAGAAGTAGGGCTGGGTGTTGTAAACCTTCACCTGAAGGTCGTAGGAGAGAAACCCCTGCGCATCCAGCCAGGACTTGGCGAGATTCGTACTGGAATAGCCGTTGAAGAATGCCGTGGCCCAATTGCCCGTATTCGTCCACCAGCCCCCCGAGGAGGGTGCGGAATCCACTTTCAGCGCGCTCCCCCCGTCCACCGTCTGAACGCTGTGCGTCCCCCCGCCGCCTCCGGATGGGGCCAGCCAGTTGGCGCTGGTATTCATCGGGTCGACGTCCTGTCCCTTCTTGAAATCCTGCCCGCCGCCGGCGATCCAGCCGACCGGAATGTTGTAGATCACCTCGCGGGTGGTGTTGCCGAGGGTTCCGGTGGAGGAGAGGCGGATGAACTTGTCGAGAACGACCTTGGTCGACACATGAATACTCAAGGAGCCGGTCCAGTTCGCGTTGTCGTTTCCGTTAGACAGCGTGACGTTGGAGAGGGTGTCCCCCGTGCGCTTCGTATAGTTGAAAACCGCACCGCTTGAAATGCCAGTCGGCGCGGGGTCCAGGATGAAATTGCCGTTCAGGGGCGGAAAGACGCCGGATCCTGTTCCGCTCAGGGTCAGGCTGCCGCCTTTGGAAAGGCTCTGGGTGCTGTGGGGTTGCGTCACGGGCTGCACGTCCGACTGCGGGGTGGCGGGGATCACGGGCAGAACGGGAGAGATGCCGCTGAAGGTAATCGTTGTCCCCGAACCGCTGCCGGAGGTGAAGGAGTAGTAGCCGGTTCCCACCCGGATCTGTCCGGCGGAGAAGCCGCCGCTGAACTCCGTCGGGATCGTTCCATAGACCTGTGTCACAAGTGTGGTGGCACCGGCCGCCGTTGTCTGGGTCTTGAACCAGTAGGGATAGACCACGGTCGTAAAAGAGCCTGCGTTGCTCAGGAGGTTGCAGGTCTTGTTGTTCATGGCCGTCATCGCGGCCAGCCTTCCCGACTCGTTGCCCGCGTTGAGAAACTGGCTGGCCGCATAGCGGAATCCGGATTCCGCAAGAAAATAGGTCCTGCGCCCCTGATCGGCATAGACCTGGTTCAGGTAGGAGGCGGAGAACATGGGCAGCATGGCCGCGCCGAGGGTTGCCATGATGACCATCGTGATGATCAGGCCGATCAGGACGCTCCCCCGGGCGCGGAAAACGCCCGATTGCTGCGGCATGACCCCGCGCCGGACGGCCGAGAACAGGGCGCCGGTCAGGATCAGCGAAACCAGGAGCAGCAAAGGGATCGCCAGGGGCGCATGGACCAGAAAAAAGGTCAGGGCGACGACCGGGGCGAGCAGGCCTCTGACGGTCCACATCGCGAACGGCCGGTTGCGGATCAGATCCGCCGCCGCCGGGCCATGCATATAGTACTTTTTCACGAACCACCGCCCTCCACTCCAGCCGAGCAGGTATTGGTCGCGAAAATCCCTCAGGATCTGGACCATCGGGTGCCCCGGGTCCCCGTAGGCCGCCGTTGCGACGAAACAGCCGGATCCATAGCTCGGGGCCGAGGGGGGCGGCGCACTGGGGGCCGCCCCTCCCTGGTTCTTGTTGTTCCTTGGCGCCACGCGGTTGGCGAAGGTCAGTGTGCCGCCTCCCGCTCGGTTGATCTGCAGGTTGACATCGACGGTCGTCAGGGTGGTGATGTCGTTCGTGGCCGGCCAGGTCGAAGCGGTCACGACTGCTCCGGAGGAGGGGTTGCGGGAGTAGTAGGTCAGCGTGAAGGCATTGACGTTGTCGATCAGGATGTCGCCTCCGGACAGGGGGTCCGCGCCGAAGGCGATCTTCACGGCCCCGCTGTCCAACCCGATGGTACGGTTTCCGCTGATATTGTTGATGGGAAGGGCGGTCGCCGTCGCATCGGCGGGGATGTTGATCATCTCGATGATTTCCCTGGTGATCCGGGACATGGCCAGTTGGGACTGTTGGGTTTTTGTCGAGTTTTCCCGCGTCGTCATGTACCCCTGAACGACTTGAACGATGGCCATCCCCCCCAGGGCAGCCAGTATTCCCACCAGGAGGAGGGAGACGATGATCTCGATGAGCGTGAAACCCGTCCGCGATCCGATGACTCGACCCCTCATGAGCGGGAAACGGCCTTTCGTCCTCTTCGGGGTCGGCGTCATTCTGAAGGCTTCCGTTGTAAACATGATGCTACTCCGTAAAAAGGGCTGTGACCGACAGGGTCCGATATTGGAGGGTGACCTTGAGGATCTTGCCGGCGCTGTCCGTCTGTTCGGTGACCGGGCTCCCGGAGGGAAACGAAATCCGATGATTGTCGATGACGGTGTACGGGTGCGAAACGTCGGCATAGCGCGACTGCGACGTCCCTTCCGCTCCGACGTTGGCAATGAAGGTGGTCAGGGGGCTCGTCGACGTGGCCATCAGGTATTTGTAGTCGGCGCCCATGTTCTCCATGATCTGGTTCAGATAGGCGCCGTTCTGCGCAAGGAGGACGGGGTTGCCGCTCTGCATCATGCTCGACCCCATGAAGGAGACCAGCATCGCGCCGAGAATTGATGCCACGATCAGGGAAACGATGATCTCGATCAGCGTGAAGCCCCTGATGTTTTTCATTCTGCCGCGAAAATGTTTGCCCTGCATGCATTTTCTCCGATGAATGGCTATGGGATGAACCCCGTGCCTTTCGTTACCGTGATGTTTCCGCCGTTGGTCGTGACGGTGATGGTCGTTGTCCCCGGACTGCCATAGGCGTCGAATGTGATTCGCTGGGGGGTCGAACCGATGGTCAGGCCGGACTTTTTTATGGTCAGGTCGACCGTCGCATTGTCTTCTCCGAGAATGAGGACCGGCGTCGTCGACCCGGTACCCTGAAAGAGGTAGTAGGTCGTTGAGGTGGCGAAGTTGATGCCCCATGGGCTGCTCGAACCCATCGCCCGGGATTGGGCCAGGCGAAGATGCGCCTTGAGGACTTCCATCTGGGAGGAGAGATCGTATGCGGTTGTATTGGCCATTCGGGACACCACAACGGCAGTGATGATCCCCAGGATCAACAGCACAGCGACGATCTCGATCATCGTGAAGCCGGTCTTTCCGATAGTCCTTCTGCGGGTTTGTTTCATGCGCGTCCCCCCCGGGCGATAACATCCTGCTCCATCCGTCTGTCCATGGGGTGCATCCTCAATCGTTGAAGTCGGACTCCGCCCCCGGCTTCTCCCGGTTGCAGAAGAGGGGCTGTCCGGGACCTTTTACCGGAGCGGTATAATTTCCTTGCGGAAACCTTAAGATAATCCTATAAATCTGTCAATCGATTGCTGAAAAAGGTGAAGGGTTTTTTCGGGAAACCGGGGATCTGGTCGATGGCCATTCGGAGGCGAAAAAAGGCAGGCAATTCGGCTCGCCGGGTTCATGCCCTCGGGGCGCTGTTTTGCGGGGTGTTCGTTCTGGCCATGCTTTCCGGCTGCGAAGGCTACCGCACGGAACAACTCATCCGCGATCTGGAAGCCAAGGAGCCCGAGGTCCGCCTGAATGCCGCCATCGATCTGGGAAAACTCAACGATCCTCGAGTCGTTCCACCTCTCATTGCCGCGCTCCGGGACAAGGATCGATACGTTCCCCTCCGGGCGGAAGAGTCGCTCGTTGCGCTGGGGCCGGTGGCGTTCGAAACCCTGACCGGTGCCCTCCGGAACAGGGGAGAGGCCAGCCGGCCGGCGGTCGCGCGGATCATCGGGAAGATCATGGATGTCCGCGGCATCGACCCCCTGACGGAGGCCCTGGAGGGTTCGAACCCTGCCCTGGCGAAGGAGGCCCGGGACGCGCTGCTGAAGATCCTGCCGGTGGCCCTGAAGGACAGCCGTCTCGATGTGCGCCTGAAGGCGGCCAGGTTGCTTCAGGATATTCCCGATCCGGTCGCGGTTGAGTCGCTGATCGGGGCGCTTGGGGACAAGGACATCAATGTTCGCCGGCGCGCCGGGACCGCGCTCGGGAAGATCGGACAGCCGGCGGGGAAGGCTCTCATCGGGTTGCTTAAGGATCCCGATCCGGAGATGCGCCGGGTGGCCGTCGAACAACTGGGAAAGATCCGTCATCCGGAGGCGCTGGAGCCGCTTCTGACGGCTTTGCGGGACCCGGATCCGAACGTCCAGTGGTGGGCGGCCTGGGCCCTGGGCGAGATGGGCGAAGCGGCCGAAGAGGACCTCAAGAGGCTCCTGCGTGATCCGGACCGCGGGGTGCAGCGCTGGGCGAAAGAGGCCCTGAACAAGCTGAAGGGCGTTCCTTTTGACCAGCCCCCCCGCTGACACAAAAAGAAACCTCTGGAAATCATGATCTCTGCGCGCGCTGGACATTGTTTCGACCCTGCACCTCTGAGCAATGAGGCTCTGCCATCAGGAGGGTGGCCGATGAAGCGGCAGCGGCGAGGAGATGTTGACGCAGATGAGGGGGTTTGCCAATCCCCTGCCGGAAGGCGGGCGGGTTTTGCTTTTGCCCTGATCATGCTCTCCGTCGTGGCCCTGTTGCTGCGGTTGTATGCCGCGGCCGACAATTTCTGGCTCGACGAAATTTTCACCTATTTCCTGGCCATGGATCAGGTTCATGGCGTGACCGGAATCTTCACCGGCATCAAGGTCGAACACCAGCTCCTGGTAACGCTCACCATGTATCTGCTCGGAGATCAGATGAACTGGGAGTGGTATCGGCTGCCTTCCGTCATCACGGGGACGGGAATGCTCGTTTTAATGGCCATGGCAGGATATCGCAGGATGAGGGCGGTGGCATTGATCGTCATGCTGGCCGTGGCCGCTGTCTCTTATCCCCTCGTGGTGTACTCGTCCGAAGCGCGAGGCTATGCACCCGCCGCGTTCTTTTCGCTGTTGATGTTCATCCTGCTTTCGACCTACTGGCGCCACCGAAACCAGTGGTATCTGCTGGGTTTCTGGTCCGCATCCGTGATCGCGGTGCTGTATCATCCGGCGGCGGTCTGTATCTATCTTTCCCTCGGGCTCTGGTCTCTCGTACGCGAATGGCGGCTTGGAGGCGGTTTTCCGCAGGTTGTCCGCGAACTGGCGTTGTGCCATGCGGTTCCCGTTGCCATCATGGCCTGGCTCTATTTTACGGTCATGCGGCAATGGGGATCGGTGGGGGGTGATATCCTGCCCCTTGCCCGGGTGATCGGCGATACGATGGCCGCTGCATTGGGTCTCCCGATGCAGGCGGAATACCGCTTGGGTGCCCTGTTCCTTGGCGGCACACTCATGACCGCAGGGCTTGTGATTCTCGTCCGGCTGGTCCGTTCCGATCGCTGGATCTTCTATCTCTCGGCGCTGCTTATTACACCGGCGCTGATGCTTTGTATCAACAGCAGGCCCTATGTCTATGTCCGCTATTTTGTCGTGCTGTTTCCGTTCTTCTATCTGATGATCGGCGAGACCATGGATGCCGTCGCCCGGAGATCGGAAGCGGCGCGGGTGGCGGTCGTCGGTTTGTGCGTGTTGATGCTGGTCGGCCATACCTTGTCGACCGCTGATTTCCTCCGGGTGGGACGGGGGGGCTACCTGGATGCGGTCACATACATGGCGGCCAACACCCCGTGGCCAAAAATAAAGGTGGGGGGCGATCACGATTTTCGCAACGGCTTGCCGATCTATTTTTACAGCCGGTATCTGCCGAAAAACCGGAGCATGGTTTATCTCATGCTTGATGCGTGGCCGTCTGAGGGACCTGACTGGCTTCTGATCCACAACACCTGCAGCGAGGACTTCGTTCCCAAAAGTTTCGTTAAAGCCAGGGGCGGAACCTATCGGCTCGAAAAAACATACCCCGTGCTGGGGCTTTCCGGTGTGGGCTGGCATCTGTACCGCAACGAATCTAAGATTTAATGGGTATTATCGAATATCGCCGCCCAGCATCGACAGGTTTTTGTCGATTTTTTGAGCCTGCTCCGTATCCGTGGCCGGCGCCTTCATTCGGGCGATTTTCAGGAATGTGACGGCCTCTCCGGTCTTCCCGACGGACGCCGCAGATATCCCCAGTTGATAGATGTCCCGATAGTCCGTATTCGGGACAAACGGATTGACGTATTTTGAAAGCAACCGGTAGGCTTTCTTGTATTCTTTCAATTTGACATAGGCGGCATGCAGATTCCAGTACACGTTTTCGGGTTTGGCCGTCTGCCCCATCCCCATGGCCTTTTGATAGAGGCGGGCAGCCTCTTCATAACGCTCCATTCCGAACAGCGCGTCGGCTTTCAATGCATAACCGTGGGACAGCTCCGGATGGTACCGGATGATCCCGTCTGCATGAGAAAGGGCCTGATCGTATTGCCGGCGGGCGACCGAGATGCCGCAAATGATTTGATGGGCGCTGTAATTGATGGGGTCCTGGTCGAGTATTCTCGCCGCCTCGGCCGACATCTGTGACAGCGTCTCCGCGCTCAGGCCGTCATATTTGATCTCCCGAAAGCGGAAAGGATCGATGGCCTTTAACCCGTATTGATCGGCAAGGTCGCCGTAATGAGCCTTGTTGACATAAAGCAGTTCGGCGTGGTCGAAAAAGACGGGCACGAAACGTGCGTCGGTCGCAACGACCTTTTTGAAATCATTCCTGTTGAGCGAAACGGAGATAAACGAGGGATCGTACCTCCGGATAAACGCCCGGAAGACGTTTTCATCCGAAAAGGCGTTGTGTGCCGTGGCGAAATCCGTATCGCTGAAAATGGTCATCTGCATATCCATGTATATCTTGAACTTCCGACCCAGCGCCCAGGGCAGGTATCCTCCCGTATTGGGTTCGTTGAGGATTCTGCCGCCGGGCGCATGGCGGTTGAGAAACCGGACGACTCCGGCGGGGAGGTTTGATTCGGAAAAGGGGTAGGCCGGCCTGTTTCCGAATTCACTGCTGAAGATCAGAATCGGAAGGAGGATCACCGCGACGGGGAGAGCGAGATCGACGAACCGGCGCGGGAATCTCACCTTCTCCGCGATCAGACACGTGCCGCAATACAGCAGGGGAAGAGACAGAATTGTGAATTCATACGTGAACCGGATATGTTTGGCGAGCAGCAGCAGCGAACAGAAAAAAAGGATGGTATGGCTGATCCGGAGCTTCCTTTTCCACAGCCCCAGCAGAAGGGAAGCCGCGGACAGAAGCACAATGATGTTCTGCAACGAGGAGATCAGCCCCTTGGGTGTAACGGGGGCAAAGATGAAAAGATTCCGGAAAGAAATGGGAAGCAGTTCAGCCACATACAGATGCTGATGGCTGGCGTTCTGAAACGATACCATGAAGGGGGTCCCTACGAGCTCGACCCCGCCGGGTGTGACAAAGATGGTGTAAAAAACCGATATCAAAAGCCACTTTGTCTTTTTGTCCGCCGCGTCCCGGGGTGGGATATTTCTCAATTGGCCGTAGTAGATTTCCGCGAGATAAGCAAAGACGATCAGGAACATCACCGGGTATTCGATGCCGTGGAGATTGGACCAGAGGATGCCCAGAAACGGGAGCAGCCAGATCTTGTCCCTTCTGTATTCCAGGATGTAGAGAAATACAACGATGAACAGATAGGAAAAAAGATGGGGCCTGACCAGCAATTCGCGGTTCAAAATCACGATCGTACAGCAAATGAACAGGGAGAGGCCGATCAGCAATTCCGTTTTATTTTCGAGCCGCCGGATCAAAAAAAGACAGGTGAAAAGGGCTGTCAGAAAATAGAGGAGGCATCGCAGGGCGATCAGGCCGTAATAGCCCGTCCATTGAAAGATCTTGTAAATGACGGCCTGAAAAAGCCAGTAGTAATTGTACCACGATTTGGGAGGGGTGATGTAGGAGAAGAAGGCGTCATGGGCGATGGTTCCGTTCTGCCAGAAATATCTCCCGCCGGTGAGGTGATACCACAGATCCGTGTCGTACATCACGATGGGCCAGGTGATGAAATAGCCGATCAGGAGCAAAAAAAACAGGGAAATGAGAGATACCGGATAGTATCGATGGCCGGCAATATTTTCAAAAAACCGGCCGGATATGGGGTTGCTGGTCATCCGTATCCCTTTCCCGGGCAATCCGGATCAGGTCGAAGGTCAAAATCAATATCCGCTGTAACGGCAAAAAAAGGGAGTGGATTGAGAAGAAGAACCCTCCCCAACCACTCCCTCTGCTCAACCAAAGAAAACCATCAAACGGGGTTATTGCGGCAAAACCCAATTGCCAATGACGGGAGCGGCGAGGGTGGTGCCCTGAACCGCACTGACATTGATGATCAGGTTTCCGGTTCCCGCTGTCACGGCAACGGCATAGTCGGCGCCGACATTGGCATTGGTAAGCCCGGCAACATTGGCGATCGATACCGCCGACCCGTTCGTGGCCAGCAGTGACTGTGAAAATACCATGGAAGCCCGGGCCTTGATTTCGGAAACCGCGGCCTGGGCGGATTTCTGGCGGGCGCTGTCCTGCATATCCAGATACTTCGGGACGGCGACCGCGGCCAGGATCCCCAGGATGACGAGGACGGCGATGATTTCGATCAACGTAAAACCTTTCTGATTCCGCAACATGTTTCACCTCCTGATTTATAATTTGGTGTATCCCAACGTCCGGTTGCACGTGAATTCGTACCGACACAAGACAGCCATTTTGGCCGTCTTATAACCATTTTTCCGAAAATATTCAAGACCTCTTTCAATAAATGAAGGTCCGCCGGCAAACACAGCTTTCGATTCGTTTCACTGCTTGACCATCTTGGTCAGATCCCACATGGGCAGGAAGATTGCCATGGCGAAAAACCCGACGACCGCGGCCAGCCCGACGATCAGGACGGGACCGATCATGTCCGAGAGCCTTTTCACCGCATAGCCGACCTCGTCATCATAATGGATGGAGATCTGGCGCAGCATGTCTTCCATATTGCCGGATTCCTCGCCGATGGCGACCATGTCCACAACCATAGGGGTGAAGTATTTTGCCGCACCGAGAGGCCCGGCGATCCCCTGTCCCTCCTGGATGCGCTCACGGACCTTGTCGAATTCGCCTGAAATCGCTGCGTTGCCGATTGTTCCCGAGAGAACCTCCATCGCCTGGATAACGGGGACGCCGCTTGCCTGGAGAATGGCGAAGATGCTCGCGAAACGCGACATGGCGGCCTTCTGGAAGAGCGGTCCGAACAGGGGCAGCTTCAGGATGAGCATGTCTTTCATGTAGCGACCGGCAGGCGTTTTCAGATAAAAATGGAGCGCGATGATCCCTCCGACCGTCCCCCCGAGCAGAAGATACCAGTAGTTGAACAGGAGCTGATACATGAACATGGCAATTTTTGTGGGAAGCGGCAGCATCAGTCCCGCCTTGGCGAAGATCGTGACAAATTTCGGGATGACGAAGGTCAGCAGCACAAAAAACGCAACCCCCAGAGCGCCGAGCACCATGATCGGGTACTGGAGCGCGGATTTGATATCCGATTTGATCTTCGCCTCGTGTTCGATGATATCGATCAGGCGCGCCAGGATGTCGGGAACGGTGCCGCTGATCTCGCCCGCGTGGATCATGCTGAGATAGAGGGGCGAAAAGACGGCCGGGTGCCGCTTCATCGACTCATAAAGGGTCAAACCCGTCTTGATGTCCTGACTCATCTGGGTGACGACCCCCTTGATGATCTTGTTTTCGGTCTGGCTTTCCAGCACCTGCAGGAGCCGGAGGATCGGCACCCCCGCCTGCATCATGGAACGAAACTGTTTGGTGAACAGGATCAGATCGCCGATCTTGACCGCGCTTAAGCCCTCTTTGATTCTCGCGAGGAGGGAACCGCCCGGGGCGGCGCCGGATGTCGCCGTGACACGAGTAGGGATGTATCCTTTCGACAACAAAAGATTTTCCGCCATCTCGACGGAATCGGCCTCCATCGTCCCTTTGACGTTCATGCCGCTTTCGTTGATTGCCTGATAGGAAAAAATGGCCATAACGTTATACCATGACCGCCGAGGCGGCCTCCTCCAGCGTCGTGATTCCCTGGAGGACCTTGCTGGCCGCATCATCCTTGAGGGTCCGGAGCTTGCCCTCCGCACAGGCCGTCCGTGTGATATCCTGAGCCGATTTTCTCTGCAGGATCATCGCCTGGATGATCTCGTCGTTCATGAGGACCTCGAAGATCCCCGTCCGTCCCTTGTAACCGGTGTTCATGCACTGATAACAACCCTTTCCCCGCTGGAAATTGGGATTCTCCGCCTTGTCCAGTCCCCAGGCGACGAGGGCGCTCTCCGGCGGCCGGTAGGGCTCCGTGCAGTAGGGGCAGACGGTCCGGACCAGACGCTGGGCAAAGGAAACCAGCAGCGCCGAGGCGACGAGGAAGGGTTCGATCCCCATATCCACAAAGCGGGTGATGGCCCCGGCGGCGTCGTTCGTATGCAGGGTGCTGAGCAGTCGATGCCCCGTCTGGGCTGCCTGGATGGAGATCTCAGCCGTTTCGGCATCACGGATCTCACCCACCATGATGATGTCCGGATCCTGCCGGAGGATGGAGCGGAGACCGCCCGCAAATGTCATTCCCGCCTTCCGGTTGAGCTGTACCTGGCGGATGTTGTCTATCCGGTATTCGACCGGATCCTCAAGGGTGATGATGTTCGTATCGGGACTGTTGAGTTCATTCAGGATGGAGTAGAGGCTCGTGCTCTTCCCGCTTCCCGTCGGTCCGGTACTCAGGATCATCCCGTAGGCCTTCCGGATCATTTTTTCGATTTTGTCCCGGTCCGTTTTGACCATTCCGAGGCGGTCGAGGGAATAGACGCCGGAGCTCATGTCCAGAAGACGCAGCACGATGTTCTCCCCGTGGATCGTGGGCAGGGAGGAGACACGGACATTGATCTCCCGCTTTTCCATCCGGAGGGTGAAGCGGCCGTCCTGGGGTATCCGCGAGACGGTGATGTCCATATTGGCGAGAATCTTCATCCGGGCGACGATCGGGAGGAAGAGGGATTTGGGCGGCGAGGGCACCTCATGGAGTTTGCCGTCGATCCGGAAGCGAACCTGCATGCCGGCCTGTTGGGGGCTGATATGGACATCGCTTGCCCCCTCGCGGATCGCCTGGGCGAAGATGGAATTGACGAGGCGGATGACCGGCGCCTCCCCGGCCATGTCCTGGAGGGAGGCGATCTGGACCTCTTCGGCGAGCTTGTCTTGCACCTTTTCTTCTTCGGGCTGCGCCTCGATTTCCATGCTTTCCATGACGCCGCCCAGACCCGATTGCATCCCGTAGATGCCGTTGATCAACTGGTTGACCTCGCGCTCCGTGCAGACGACCGGCTCCACCTCGGCGTTGGCCGCGATCTCGATGGTATCCAGGGCATTGATGTCCAGAGGATCCGTCATCGCGATGGTCAGGAGCCGCCCCTTCTTCCGGAGCGGCGCCACCTGGAATTTCTGGGCGGTCTCGATCGGGATCATGCGGGCGAGATTGGGGTCGATGGGATAGGTCTCGGGATGATACTTTTCTATCTTGAGCTGCCGGCTCAGCACGTCCACAATCTGGTTTTCACCGAGAATCCCCTGACGACTGAGGAACTGGCCCAGCTTCAGGCCGGCCTTCCGGTGCTCGGCGAGGGCCTGCCGGAGCTGTTCCTCCGTCAGAAGCTTGCTCTCGACGAGCATTTCCCCCAGTCTCTTTTTGACGATCATAGGTCACAACCTTTGGATTAATTTGCGAAAAAGACAGTACCCTTCTCCGTTTTCTCCATGATTTTCGCACCGGTGGGAAGATGCTGGATGGCATCCCGCGCCGCCTTGGCGCTCGAAAATCCGTTTTTCAGCACAATCGTAAATACCAGACCCTCACGCGGGTTCCAGGACGCAATCAGACGGATCGGAGGCATGTCCGACGGATAGTCCGTGAAAAGCCGGTAGGCATCTTCGAGGGCGGCCTTCTTTGCCATCTGCACCCAGATTTTTTCCGGCGCGAGGGAACCCGGCGAAGCCGGAATGGCCGGCAACGAGATCGTTTCTCCGGCGCGGACCCGATTCATATCGCTGATATGGGGATTGGCCAGGGCTACCGCCTGCAAATTGGCCGTTCCGTTGTTTCCATAGATCTCCCGCAGGAGGAGGGGAAGCGAGACCCCTTCGCGGAGTTTCAGTTGCCCGAGCCGGGAGGGAATTTGCTTCTTCGTGTCGGCATTGCCGGGCAAAACCGTCTCCGGCCTTGAAGGCGCCGGTGCAGCCTTCGTCGACGGCGCCGGTGGAATCGCCGTCCGGCCGGGATCCGGCTTGAGGGATGGCTCAGCCGTCGCCGTCGTCTGGAGGGGTGGCGCCGGTTTCACCGTCGTTGCCATGGGTGCCGGCGGGACAAGCGGTTCCGATTTCTCGGCCGGTGTTGTAAGCTGCGCTGTCTGAACCGTGGGCCATGGATGCCGGGCAATGTCCTGCGGTGTGGGCGCATACCACAACGCGATGAACGCCAGGAAAAGGGCCGCCGCAAGGGCCGTCGTGGTCACGGTCCATCGTTTCGGTCTGCCCGGATTTGGGGTCAGCCGTTTTGCGGCGGACCGGACGAGAAACCAGCCGGCCCTGGCCCGGTTCCGGATGATCACGGTAAGCAGGATATGATGACACAGGGTGATGATCCGGCGCGGATAACCGCCTGTCGCGCGGTAAATGGCCCACAGCGCGGGAAGGGTGAAGAGCCGGGGTCCATCGGCCGAATGTCCGGCCCGGGCAAGCCGGAAGCGGATCAGCGCTTGTGTTTCCCGGAAATTCAGCGGGCCCAGAAGATAGCATTGGTTCACCCGATCGGCGAAATTCTCATGCTCCTTCAGGATCTCCCGGAATTCGTTCTGGGCGAAGATGACGATCTGGAGGAGCTTGTTTTCGTTCGTGTCGTAGTTCAGAAACTCGCGGAGAATCTCCCGGCAGAACTCGGGGAGTTTCTGCCCCTCGTCGATGATCAGGACGATCGTCTTTTTTTCGTCAACACCTTTTTGGAAAAGGTAATTCCTGATGCCCTCCTTGAGCACCCACTCGCTTCCCGCGCTTTCCACACCCACGAGACCGAAGCTGGCGGCGACGGCGGCGAGGAATTCACGGGGGGTGCTGAAGGATGGGTCGAGGAGGAGGCGGGTTACGATCTCGCGGCGATCGTCTTCCGATTCCGTAAACCGGAGGATCAGTTGCCGACAGAGCGTGGTCTTGCCTGTTCCCACATCGCCCATAACCACATTCATGCCGCGGTGAAGCCGGATGGCGATCTCCAATTGCTGCAGGCAGGCCAGGTGCACCGTGGATTCGAAGAAGAACTCCGGCCCCGGCGAGTTGGAGAAGGGCTCCTGTTTCAGGTTGAGTATCTTGAAGTAGTCCATGGATGGCATCCGCTCCTCATGCGCTTTATCGCCCTTCGGAGAGATGGTCGATCCCTCCGAAGGGTTCCCGCGTTGCTCCCCTACCAGGTGATGATTCCAACCGCATCGCCGCCGCTTGCCGTTCCCAGGATCTGGGCCCGGACAACGGCCTGATTACCAGTGGCGGTGCCCGGTGCCGTAAAGATTGCATTGGCAATGCCGCTGTTGTTCGTCGGAACGGTCAGGGGCGTGAGGGTCCCCCCGCCCGTCACGATGGAGAAGGTTACCGTCTCGTTCGCCACCGGCGTCACGCCGTCGGTGCGGACGACCGTCGCTGAAACGATGCAGACGCCGGTCGTTGAGGGAAGCTTCGTCGCCGGGTTCAATGTGAGGGAAATCCGGTTCCCCGTTGCCGTCGCGGGCAGGCGCGTGATGATCACCGCCCCGGCGGAGCCGGTCACGCTCGCGGAGACGGCGTCATCGATGCTCAAACTGGGGGAGTTGCTCCCCGCCGTGTATGTGGCGATGGCCTTCCCGCCCGCATCGGTCATCCCGTTCACCACAATCAATGCCGGTGCGCCACTGTTGTTCGTCACGAATCCGAAGGTCACCGCCAGCCCGGCCGCGGCGGTTCCGTCTGCGTTATTGACCTGGGCGACAATGACACTCATCGCCCCGGCGATCAGAGACGAAGGCGTCGCCGTGACCGTCATCCGGAAGCCCGTGCCGCCCCCGCCTCCCGCGGCCGTCCGGGTCATGATGACAGCGCCGGTGGATCCGGTGACGCTGGCCTGGATCATATCCTGGACCTCGCTGTTGGGGGTTGCCGATCCCGCCGTATAGACGGCAACGGCCTTGCCGCCCCCATCCGTCAGACCGGAATTCAGAGCGCTCAACGGCGGCGCACCGCTGCGATTGCCATTGGGCAGGTAGGAAAAACTGACGAACGCACCGCTTACCGGGGTTCCTGTGCTGTCCGTCACCGTGGCGGCGATGATGCTGCTCTGCCCGGCCGGGAGGGTCGAAGGGATTCCCTGGACGGCGATCTGGGTGCCGCCCGCCCCTCCTGAGTTGACGGTGATGTTCGTCTCCATCAGCGCCCCGTTGGAGATGGAGGCGCGGACGACGTCAAATCCGTTCCTTGTCCCTGCCGTGTAGACGACCACCGCTTCTCCGGCGGCATCGGTTTTGGCCGTTAGCGGCGATAATCCTGCGCCGCTCTGGTTTGTCATGAATTCGAAAGTGACCTCCCTGCCCGCCACTTCCTTTCCACTGGCATTTTTGATTTTCGCGGTCAGCACAACCGTACCCCGGGGAGTGACCAGCATGGACATCGACCACTCGGTACCGGCCGCATCGTTCTTGTGTCCGAATATGAGGCTGTCCGTTCCGAGCGGATCTGCACTGGAGCCACCTCCGCCGCCGCACCCGCCGATTCCTCCAGCGATCATCATCGCCAGTATTGAGAGAATGAGTAATTTTCGCATAAGACCTGGTCCTTTCTCGGTTCGAATCATGATTCGAGGCCTTTGAATTTCTGCCCTTCCTGTCATTGCGAGGGCTTCAGCTCGAAGCAATCTCATCAATACAATTTATTGGATTGCTTCGTCGGCCTTTGGCCTCCTCGCAATGACAAATGGTTCGTTTTTCAAAGGTCTCGATTCCTCGATCACCCCTGATGCCCTGCCGGAAGTTCAATTGGCCCGCCATTGCATCCATCCTGTTTTCCCGTCATGGTTTTACCTGCTCACGGCTGCGGAGTTTTGTCCGCTGCCGGTGTTCCCCCGGCGGCAGTCCGATTGCCGGTCGCCGGGTTCGCCGCTGCATCCGGTCTCTTTCCCATTGTATTTTCCGGCTTCACCACCGGTGGGGTTGGGGCATCAGGCACTGCCGCCGCGACCTGATAGGGCATCAAAATCTTCGGTGTAATGAAGATCAGGACCTCCTCCATCTTTTGACTTCGATCGTCGCTCTTGAAGAGCCAGCCGAGGAGGGGAACTTCTTTCAGGCCTGGGATGCCCGAGCCGCCGTCCGAGGTTCTCTGCTTCGTCAGGCCGGAAATGACAATGGTTTCGCCGTTCCGGACGATGAGATTTGTCTCGGTCTGCTTTTTGATAATAAAAGGATTCCCATCAACCTTTCGGATAGGATCCACCTCATCTTTCTTCACGAGGATCTTCATCGACAGCATTTGTTCGCCGATGACGTGCGGCGTGATTTCCAGGCGGAGTACGGCATCCTCAAATTTTACCACCCGGGTGGACCCGGTTGCAGTTGTCTCGGTCGTCACATAAGGGACCCTTTCGCCGTTTTCCGTGAAGGCCTTCTGGTTGTCCAGGGTCGTGATCGAAGGACTGGAAAGGATGTTCAACTTGCTGTCCGCTTGGAGGGCCTGGAGCTGTATGTCGAGGATGTTGCCGCCGATGCTTCCGATCATCAGGCCCAGGGAGGCCGCCCCCCCGGCAGCGGCTATTGCGGCGCTGGAGATGGGGAAGTTGACGCCGTAGCCCTGGCCGCTGAGTCCGCTGGTTCCGTAGGTGGGCGTATAGGTCCCCGTCAGGGCGCTTCCCGGCGGCGTGGCCGATCCGCCCGTTCCACCCGGGTTGATGTAGAGATTGTCGTTGCCGACCGAGCGGGCGTACATGCCGCCCCACTGGATACCCAATTGACGCGCTGTTTCCTGGGTCGTCTCGACGATGTTCGCCTTGATCTGGATCTGGGGCGTCGGCTTGTCGATCTTCTCGATGATCGGCATCATCTTGAGCAGGTCTTCCCTGATGGCCGAGATGATCAGGGAATTGCTGTATTCGTCCACGCGGACCGACCCGCGGGGCTTGTCCTCCTTGCTCCGGGTCAGGAAGGATTCGAGATTTTCCTTGAGATCTTTGGGTTTGGCATAATCGATCGGGACAACGACGGTGAGGAGCGGTGCGACCCACTTGACCCCCATCGCCTGTGTTTTGCGTTTCAGATCCTGCTCCATGTCGTCGAACGTTATGACCCGGATGATGTCGCCCTCCCATATGTAGGTCAGACCCTGGGTGCGCAGGATTCCGTTGAAGGCCTGGTTCCACGGGACATCGCGGAAATCGATGGTTATCTCCCCTTTGATCTCGCTCTTGGCGAGGACATTCATGTCGACGATCCGGGCCAGGGAACGAAGAACGGTCTTGATGTCCGCCTGGCGCATCTTTAGACTCACGGGTTGAGTCGGGAGCTCCCGGACGGGTGCGGCCTTCTGTTCCTCACCGGTTTCTCCGGTTCCTTGGAGGAACTCCTGCGCGATCGATATGCCCCGATCCCGGGGTGCGGGAGAGCTTCCCGTCTGCGTTTCCGCCATGGTGGCCCATTTTTCGAACGGGATCTCCTTCTTGACGGTTTCATTGGCGGCGCAGCCCAGAATCAGCAGAGTGGACAGCAGAGTGGACAGCAGAACACCGATCGTCCCCCCCCACGGATATGCAGAGTTGATGTAAACCATCGATGCCTCCCTTTTATTCCGGCAGGGGCACATTGACCGTTGCCCCGGTTCCGCGGTTTTCAATAACGACCTTTGTCGGGGAAGCGCTTTTGAGCACGTATCCCTTGACATCCAGACTCTCGCCTTCCGAATATTCGATACCATTGATGATCGCCATTCGTTTCCGGCCCGTATCGAGATAGCCGGAATAGACGAATTCGCTCTTCGTCGCCCCCTTGACCGGCGCCTTGGCCGTGCTCCAGGCCTTGAAGGATTTGGCATCCAGAAATGGATCCTGTGTCCACTCTTTTTCCGCCCGGCTGAAGATGAGGGCGTTTAGATTCTTCGTCGTGTCCTTGCCCAGGCCCGCGGTCAGATCGGTCACAAAAGTGCTCAGCTCCGCGGTTTTCTGCGCCATGTCAGGGGCGGAAGCTCTCTTTTTGGGGGTCAGAAAATCGAATGCGGCGTAACAAACCACGATCGCCATCACCCCCAGAATGATCATCTGCCGCTTGTCCAGCTTCGCCATTTCAGTCATGCCCCCTCATCCCAAGGCTACCCAGATCTTCACACGGAACTCCGTCGTGTCCGCCTTTCCCTGGATCGTGATCTCTTCGATATGATGAACATAGGGCAGAGCGCCGATCTGGACCAGAAATTTCCGGAACTGGATAAAATTCCCCCGAAGGACCGCATCCACCGATAGAAACTGGGCGTCGCCGGTCAGCGCGTTGAGATTCGGGAGGGCCGAGACCAGGGTCATCCGACTCACCTTCGCTGCGGTGCTGAATGTCACGGGAAGCGTGCCGATCCGGGTCTGCGGCAGCTTTCCCTGTTCCGGCAGCGGAAGAATCTTCGATTCCCTCTTCTCGCTCCGACCCTGGAGCGACTGGAACAGGGGCATCAGCGTTCTTTGTCCCTCCAATTGAGATCTGGCGCTGTTGATCCGTGTGTCCAGTTCCGCAAGCGAATGTCCGGCCGGAATGATCCCCCAAAAAACAAAAATGAGAATGCCGACGAGACAGACCCCGATGTAGATGATGCTCTGCTGCGGAATGTTGATGCCCCGTTTCGTTTCAGCCATGGACCTGTGCCTCGACCTTCAGGATCAGGATGAAATGGAGCGCCTCGCCCTTGACGTAGGTCTCCACGGTGTTCTTCTGGATGGTGACTTGACGGAATAGGGGCGAAGCCTCCAGCGCCATCACATAGGATGCCAGCGAGGTTTCCAATAACGGTCTTTCGCCCAGGATCAGCCCCTCCACCGTGACCTCCTCGACCCGCGCCTTGGGCGCATCCCGGGCCTGTTTGGAGGCATCGCCCGTCTGTACCGGCCCGAGGCTGATCTTGAGATCGGTAAAACGGATGCTCGCCGGCGTCAGTGCGGCCAGTTCACTGAGCAGAACCATTCCGAGGTAGCGCTCCGCATAGCCCCGGGAGAGCTGACGTCGCTGGGTGACCTTGGCCGCCATCTGCAGAAGCTGGTTCTGGTCTACCGGCGGACCGAGTTGGGCGGTCTGCATCTCGATTGCGGCAAGGATCTCCTTCTTCTGGGCAACGGCGTGGTTTTGATATATGAAAATTCCGGCGCAAATGAGAACGGAGACCATGAAGGCCGCAAAGACCGCCTGGTTGATCCGGATGACGCTGGCCTCCCTTTCCTTGTCCTTGTAGGTGAACATCAGGTTCGGCGTATGGCGGTTGTCCGAGAGGGCAAGCCCCATGGCCGGTCCGAAGGCGATCCGTTCCGAGATGCAGTGGATGTCCTCCTCGTCCAGGCAGGCGGCCGATTCCTGCCCGCTCAGGGGGTCCAGAACGGCGCTCGCGATCCCCAACTGAGAGCCCACATAATCGACGATCGGCCGGTAGACGTTCATGGCGCCGGAAACATAGACCCGGACGATCCGGTTGCCGGGCATCGTCGTGGCGTAATGCTCGAAGGTCCTCTCTACCTGGCGTGTCAGCCTCTCCAGCGCGGGCTGGATCATCTCGAAGATCTCCTCTTTCCGGAGTCCGTATCCGGCATCGCCTTCTTCGAGGGAGGGCGAGTCCGGACTGAGGCTCCGGATAATCTTCCGGCCCTGCTCAACGGACAACGCGGGCGCCTTTACGGACGGTTTTCGTTCGTTGGAACATTCCACGAGCGCTTCCACCATGCTGCTCATGCCCGCCTTGATGCCGCGGGTCATGACGAGGTTGTCCGCGGAATAGATGTCGATGCGGGAGAAATCGTTCCCGATGAAGAGGTTCGCCATGGTTCCCTCGTCGGCGGGAATCCAGCCGGTCCGGAAAAGATTCTGCACGGAGAACGGGACGATGGAGATTCCGGTGAGGGGCCGGCCGATCCGGGAGAAGAGCGCCTTGAGATCCTCGATCTGCTGGCGGGGGGCCGTATAGACCATGACGGCCAGCTTGGTGATCCCCTGCTCGATAACCTCCCCCTGGGTTTCAAAATCGAGGAGCGTCTCCTTTTCATCGAAGGGGGTTTCCTTCTTGACCGTCCAGTAGACGACGTTGGCAATCTGCTTCCTGGGAACCCGGGGGATGCGGATGTGGCGAACATCAACCTTTGCCGCGGACATGTTGACCCACAGGTCCGACCGCTTTGCCGAACCGCAGACCGAGGCCAGCGACGATTTCAGGAAGGACGAAAATTCCGGCGCGTCCCTGGACGTTTTCGGCGGCAGCGCGAAGCGCCTCCGGTCGAGGATCTCCCACCTGCCGCCGGAGGTTTCCGCGGCCCGGACCAGGCGGAGGTAATCATGGCCGATGTCGATGCCGATCGTGGATGATTTTTGAAGGGAGATCCGACCGGGCCGGGGGATCTTGAAGCGGCCTACTTTCGGGGGAGGAGGCTTGACGGCGCCTGAAGGCTCAGGCGGAGCCTCTTCCTTTTGGCGGTCGATGCTGACCGTAAACGATTCTGGGAGGGAGATCGGGTCGGGCCGGTAAACTTCAAAGCGGTCGATATCCGGGGGAAGCTCAACGGCGCCTGCAGGCGCAGGCGGAGCGTCTTCCGTTTTGCGGCCGATGTCGATGTCCACCGCGGATGATTCCGGGAGGGAGATCGGGCCGGGCCTGGGGACCTCGAAGCGGCCGGTTTCCGGAGGAAAAGGCTTGACGACGACGGAAGGCAGGGGCCGGGCATCTTCTTTTTGGTTGTCGATGTCGATGCCGACCGCGGATGACCCTTGAAGGGAGATCGGGCCGGGCCTGGGGACCTCGAATTTGCGGCCGATGTCGCTGCCGACCGCGGATGATTCCGGGAGGGAGATCGGGCCGGGCCTGGGGACCTCGAAGCGGCCGGTTTCCGGAGGAGACGGCTCGGTCTCACCCGCGCCTGCGGGCATGGAGGCATCCGCCTTCCTGCTGCGGATGACCTTCAGGAGTTTTTCCGTCGAGGTGATGTCGCTGAGTCGAGCCACTTCAGAACCCCTGCGTGATTCTTCGGTCCATAACTTCGCTGATCCGTTGTGCTAACCTTGCCTTATGTCCCGTCTTCCCCTCCGCATCTATTTCGGCGCAATTTACGGAAAAGAGTGGACGATACGTACTCTATAGCCTGCGGTTTCCAAATGCCTTGCAAAGGGTCAGGATTCGCCGTTGGGCGGTTTGTAATGACTCGAATGCGTTGACTGCAAATTTTCAAAAAGGGCCGTTTGGCGGCTTTTTTTTACGGAGAGATCCTTTCCGCCCCGGTATTTTTCAAGATGTTTTCGGGCTGCATCCATATAGTCCTGGGGAAAATGTTTGACCGTCCGGATGCCGAACTGGATGATGGGAGGCTCGGGGATTATTTTTTTTACAATGTATTCGCGGACGGTCTTCGCCGAAACCCCCAGTTCGCCTGCGGCATCGATAATGGTGGAGTATGTCTGACCGCTGATAATAATCATAATATCCCTCTCATCAACCTTATAATGGGGGGCTCACCGAAGATCCGGGTGGTGCGAACCTGACCAACCATCGGAAGATCCGGGTGGTGCGAACCTAACAAACCATCGGGATCTTGTCAAGATATTTTTTAGGTTGGATATTGGGGGGTTAGTTTTCTTGCCCTGGGATGATGACCGCTTTGTCCAACTGGGCGATCAGGTCTTCCAGATTTTCATTGTCATCGATGATGTAATGCGGTTCGCCGTTCGAACCGGCCTGGAAATCGATTTTGGGCGGGGTGTCCGCTGCGGCTGCCTTTCGTTCGCTCCGCGACGGGACATCCGGAGAGGAGCGGATGTTCTGAACGCCCCCGCTGATCCGGGGTGAGGTGTAACCCGCGTCCGGGACCGACTCCGGCGCCGGGCGGAAACTCTGGCTCGGAAGGACGAACGTCTCCTTTGGGGTCAGGAATTCGTCCAGATAGCGTTCCTTTGTGAACATGCCATCCCTTTTTCCCGTGTGCATTGCGTTTTCGATTTGCGGAAGGCGGTTCTCCCGGATAAGCCCCTTGACCGATTGCGTACCCCGGAGGATGGAGAGCAGCGGCACCCGGAACCGCAGGCGCTCGATATAGAGCAGTTGCTGAATGACGACCCAGGAGAGGGTGGATGCGAGCTGAAAGCGGATCGCATCCTGGGAATCGAGCGGAAACGAATTGCAGATTCGGTAGATGGCGTCTTCCACCCTTGCGGCATGGATGGAGGCGATAACCAGATGGCCGGACTCGGCGGCGTCGAGGGTCAGGCGGATGGTCTCCGGTTCCCGAAGCTCGCCGACAACGATTACGTCCGGGTCCTCGCGCAGCACATCGAGCAGACCCTGCCGGAAGGTGGGGACATGGGTGCCGACCTCCCGCTGTTGGATGAACGACTGCTTCGAAACGAAACGGAATTCCACGGGGTCCTCGATGGTGACGATATGGGCGGGGCGGGAGCGGTTGATTTCCTCAAGGATGGCCGCGATGGTGGTTGTTTTGCCGCAGCCCGTCGTCCCGCAGATCAGTACGAGGCCCGTTGTGATTCCGCCGATCTGCTGGAGAGACGGGTGCAGATTCAGCATGCCGATGGTGGGCACCGTGCCGGGAAGAAGACGGACGGCCAGGCTCAGTCCCCGGTCGGTATGGAAGATATTCATCCGTATCCGGACGTGCTGCACGGTGAATGCAAAATCCACGGACAAGCGGTTTCTCAGGATCTGCAAATGGACCGGGTTGAGCAGCTCCTTCACGATGTTGTCGATTTCCGGATAGGTCCACCGGACGGCCTTGTCGGTATGGATGGTCCCGTTCTTCCGGAAGACGAGCGGCTGGTTTCCGGTGATGTGAAGATCGGAAAACCCCTCCTTGATCGCGGCAAGGACCAGATCGTTGAACTGCTTCATGATGGGCGCCCCTTTTGATGAATCCGGGGCGATACTAACGCTTTTGAATGCCATTTTCCATCATAATTTTCGTTCCGAACGAATTGCCCCTGTTCCCCGTCCGTTGGGAGACCTTTTCGATCGCCCTGGTCTCCTGAAGGTTCCACAAAGGAACGACTTGACATAAAGCCCCGATTGGTTGAATAATCCGCTTGACGAATAGAACGCGAAAGCTCGACTCTCCTCTTGTGAAGGTGGTTCCATGTTGAAGGTGAAGCAGTTTCGTTACGGCGCCGACAATCTCGGATATCTGGTCTGTGGAACGGAATGCGCCATGGCTATCGACGGCGGTGCGGCGGCCGAAATCGTCGCCTTTCTCGGGGAACATCAGCTCACCCTGAAGTATGTCGCAAATACCCACGACCATCAGGATCATACCAGCGGCAACGGGGCCCTGCTCGCGGCCACGCACGCACGCCTGCTGACCGGGGCGGACCTGCCGGACGACGGACAGATCTCGCTGGGTGGGGGGCAGGTCCGGGTCATCCATACCCCCGGCCATACGGAGGAGTCGCGTTCTTTCTATACCGGCAAGGCCCTGATCGCGGGGGACACCCTCTTCAACGGGACGATCGGGAACTGTTTCTCCGGGGATCTCGATGGTTTCTACCGTTCGATCCGGAAACTGATGGAGCTTCCCGATGAAACCCTCATCTATGCCGGGCACGATTATGTAAAGAGCTCTCTGGCCTTTGCAAGGCGACTTGAACCGGAAAACCGGGCGATCGGCGCCTTTCTCAGACGTTATAATTCGAAGCACATCTTCTCCACGCTCGCGGAGGAGAAAAAGATAAATCCCTACCTCCGTTTCAATGAGCCCGGCCTCGTAAAGCTGCTGGCGAAGCTTCGCCTCCCCCGGGAAACGGAATGGGAGCGCTGGCAATCCCTCATGAGCATTGAATAGGAAATAAGGAGAAAAATCATGAAATTCCGTTTTGTCCACAACAATTTCAACGTCCTCGACCTGGAGAAGAGCGTCCGCTTCTACCAAGAGGCGCTCGGACTGACCGAGGTGAGAAAGAAGGAGGCCGCCGACGGCAGCTTCATCCTCGTCTTCCTCGGCGACGGCGAAACCGGCCATCAACTGGAGCTGACCTGGATGAGAGACCGGAAGGAACCCTACAACCTCGGCGACAACGAATTTCACCTGGCGCTCGTCGTGGACGATTTCGCCGCCGCCCATGCCCTGCATGAAAAGATGGGCTGCATCTGCTACGAAAACAAGGCGATGGGAATCTACTTCATCCACGATCCGGACGATTACTGGATTGAAATCATTCCTGTCCGGCGGTAACGCACCTCATGAAGCTGATCTACGTTGCCGATATCCACGGCGCCTTCGAGAAGGTCAAGACCCTCCTGAACGAGACGGTCGCCGATGCCTATGTCATCTCCGGCGATCTGATCGACATCCCCTTCTACAGCATGGAGACGGCCATCCGCTATCACGACATCCAGACCTATTTCCACGGGTTGCGCGGGCGGATGGGGAAAACGGACATGGTCATTGAGGATTTCGTCGACGAGCTCCTCGACGTTCCGGACATCCCGGAGGAGATGCAGCGACAGGGGACGACCTACCAGGAGTACACGATCCGCGCACGGCGGGTCATGCAGCAGAAGTACAAGGTCCTCGAAAACATCATCTCGCTGAAGCCGAACTCCCGGGTCTTCTGCCTCCCCGGCAACTACGACATGGATCTCCGCTACACCTCCCTCCACGAGCAGGACCTTCACCTCCACTGGTACCAGCTCGAAGAGCTCCGGATCGCGGGCTACGGCGGGGCGGATGTCTGGACGGGCGGGATCCCCGAACGTTACATCGTCAAGTATGGGGCGGGGATCGGCGTGGACGACAAGCACAACGAGATGTCCCGCTTCTTCAAGGCGGTCAAGCCGGATATCATCGTGACCCACCAGCCTCCCTACGGCATCCACGACGGCGTCCCCTCGACCGGACCCTCCGGCTCCCCGGCGCTCCGTGCCTTCTGTGACAGCAACCCCGTGCTGCTTGCGCTCTCCGGCCACATCCATGCCTCCTGGGGCTTTCAGGCGGTGGAAAATGTGATTTTTCTGAATCCGTCCAACTTCGGCGAAGTCACGGATATCACCGCGGAGGTCTACGAGGGCGGTTTCTTCTACGCCATCGAGATCGAGGAGCGGAAGGTCGTCAAGGTGATCTTCAAGAAACTCGTCGAGCACCGGATCCACGACATCGCCGACTACTTCATGCGGGACGGCCGGTGGGTGGAGCAGATTATCGATCAAGAACGATACCAGGCCCTCCGGCGGCGGGAGAACTACGACGCGAAAACGCTGAAATACTCCCACATCCCCGAGATTCAGCTCTACAACGAGATCAAGGAGTTCTACCGGATGTTCCAGACCCAGGAGACGGAGGAGCGCCTCGACATTCTCGAACAGGTCGCGCTTCTGATGGAGGAGAAGATCCGGGACGATATCGCGATGGACGTGGTGGGTTCGGTGAACGTGGGGATGTCCGAAGAGAACTCCGACATCGATCTGATTCTCTATATCCGCTGCGATTCCGGCTGCACCGAGGGCTTTGCCCAGTGCGAACGCTACCGGCAGGCGGAGGCGATGATCCGGAAAATCCTCGGGAACCGGTTCAAGGCGGAGATCCTGGACTGCATCGATCTCAACCGGGTGGAGAAGAGCATCCGGGAGAAGAATTACGAGTGCGAGGTGACACAGCGTTTCGTCGCCTACCGGTCGCTCTGCCGCCCGATCCACTACCGGGTCATCGCCCCGATCGAAGACCTCCTCAACGAAGACATGGCGTACCGCAAGGAGTTGGAGGGGAGTATCCGTTCCTATTTCAAGATTTTCGTGACCACCTCCCAGCACGTCCGCTCGTTCCGCAAATATGAGGAGCGGCTGAGCGCCGTCGGGATCAAACTCCCGGAGTCGATCCGGGGAAAGATCCGGCGCTATCTCCAGGGAGGCGATGAAGAGCCGCCCACCGTCCCCATCGCATAAGGATTCCGGCGCGGAAACGGCCCGGGGATCCCCTCCCCGGTCAGAGCCCCCGGCTCAATTGTCTTCTTTCGAGCATGAGAATTTTTCTGCTCAAAACGGTCTGAAGATCATTCCGCACTTCAACAAAAGCGGCCGCAACATGCCTTGACGATGAGATCTGCGTTACCCGGATAATCTTCGCCTCCACCGAATAGGACTGTCCGTCGATGGTCAAGCGGCATTCCAGCCAATTCGCCGGCTCGGTGGAATTCAGAAAGAAACCCTGTACGAAACGAACCCCCGACAGGGATATATCCACAATCTCGCACTCCCTCCCCCCGATGGTCAGGGAGATTCCGCTGCCGCCCGGCGGACGGATGCGGAAGCCCTTGCGAAGGCTGATCTGCTTCGGTTCACTTTTCATCTCCACAATGAGCGCCGGTACGCAAACCTCGGAAGAAAGCTTGTAATCCTTGGATAATCCCGCGAGGGTTGCCGAAAAGCCCAAACGTCTTACGGAGTTTCCCTCTTTGGAGATATAGGAAATGTATAGGTTGCTTTCGACATGGGAAGGGCGAATCGGCGGGGATGTCTGCGAGAGGATAAAGCGCTTCCCGATGACATCGTAAATGCGGGCCTTCAGGGAAGTCGCCCTCGCCGACGATGAATCCAGATTGATCTCAACAATGCTCCCGTGTCTAATGGCCATGACCGTAATTTTCCGCTATGCCGGTCCCGCTGTGGTTGCCGAGCAGAATATGCGTTTCCGGGTGGAGAAGATACAAAGAGAGCTCTTTTCCGTCAACCGGTATCTGTCAGGCTTCGTCAAGCTGGCTGAGGATGGCGACGGAGGCGCTGGCGCCGATCCGGCTCGCCCCGGCCTCGATCATCGCCAGCGCGTCGGCGAGCGTCCGGATGCCGCCCGCAGCCTTGACGCCGATCCCCTCTCCCACGGTCTTTCGCATAAGCTTTAGATCATTGGCCGTTGCGCCGGCGCTCCCGTAGCCGGTGGAGGTCTTCACGAAGGCCGCCCCGGCCTTTACGGCCAGCAGACAAGCCCGGACCTTCTCCTCCTCCGTGAGATAGCAGGTCTCGATGATCACCTTGACGGGGCAGCCGGCTGCGGCCCGGACGACCGCGGCGATATCCTCCTCCACCTCATCGTAGCGTTCCTCCTTCAGGGCGCCGACCCGCAGGACCATGTCCACCTCCCGCGCCCCCAGCCGGATCACCTCTGAAGTTTCCGCGGCCTTCGTCGCCGGGGTGTGGGTCCCGAAGGGGAAGCCCACGACAGAGCAGACGAGGGGGGGCTTGCCTTTGAGCAGTGCCGCGGCGTCGGCCACATGGACGGGGTTCACGCAGACCGCCTTGAAGCCATGCGTGACGGCCTCCGCGCAGAGTTTTTGCAACTCCTTCCGTGTGGATTGGGGTTTCAGCAGGGAATGGTCGATCATTCCCGCCAACTGTTCCTTGGTGATCTTCATGTCAACCTCCTTGATGTCAGGAGCAACTCCATATCCACATCCAAAGCCTCGGAAAGGGCCAGGAGCAGCTTTACGGAACATTTCCTTTTTCCGCTTTCGATCTGGCTGATATGGGCGACCGTAACCTTGACCTTTTCCGCGAGTCTGCCCTGTGTCATCCCACGGTGCTCCCGCCACAGTTTGATGGGATTTTTCCCTTCAAGGAGGCTGTCTGCAAACGCCGCCGGGAAGGATTCTCCTGGATTGGCCCGGTATTCCTGAAGATCATGGGCATCTTCCAGGTCTTCAAGGCGCTGCAGCAACGTCTCATATTCTTCAAAGGGCAGGACGGCAAACTCCGGTTTCCCCTCTTTTTCAATAACTTGAACATTCATTTGTAAACATCTCCTCTCGTCTTGATCCTGACCACCACGATCACCAATCTATCGTCCAATATTATTAAACACATTAACCACAAGCGGCTCCGTCATCCTCATATCCGGATGTTGGCCTGCCGAAGCGAGCGTAGGTGGCGGACGATGCGGGCCGTGTCCCCATGGGAGGATCTGCCGAAGGGCATGATCAGGTAGATCCCCCGGGCCTCGGCGGCCACGACTTCGGCCAGCTTCAGCGCAATCTCCAGGCCGGCCTGTCTCTGGTCCTCGGCCGAATCGTACCGTGCAAAGGCGTCCACGACGGCCTCCGGCACACGGATGCCGGGGATGCGCCCGCTGGCGAAGAACTCGGCGTTGCGGCGACTCGTCAGCGGCAGGAGTCCCGGGAAGAGCCGCGCGCCCAGGAGGCCGGCCTCGTCCCGGAGCTGCCGGAATGCCTCCGCCGAGAAGACCGGCTGGGAAAAGATGTACTCGGCGCCGGCCTCGATCTTCTTTTTGAGCCAGGCAATCTGCGCCGGGGCGGGCCAGCCGATCGTGGCGCCCGCGCAGAAATCGGGCGGATCGGCGATCCGGTCGCCGTTGATCAGCTCCCCCTCCCGCAGCTTCCGGATGAGGCGCAGGAGTTCCACGGAACTCTTGAGGTCCGTGACGCGCTGGGCCAGGGACCCCAGGGGGCCCATGGACGGCGGATCGCCGGTCACCGCGAGGACGCCCCGCAGGCCGATATCCCACGCCCCCATCAGGCCCGAGTGGAGCTGGAGCAGGTTGGACTGGGTCACCGCCTTGTGGCAGATCGACGGTACCTGGAGAACGTCCTGGAGCCGGGCCGCGGTGATCACGGCGTCCCGGCCGACCGTCGCCCCGGGGTTGTCCGGCACGTCGAAGAGATCCGCCCCCGCGCGGGCAATCTCCCCGGCGTTCCGGCAGAGGGCACTCAGGCTGCTGTTGCGGTCGGCGCGGATCTCCACGCTAATCAAAAACCGGTCGGCACGGATCAGCTCCCGGATAATGTTTACCGCCGCAGGGCGCTCCGGGTGGGTCTCCGCGGCGGCGGTCTCTCTAACCTCGATCCGGGCGGACGGCCCGACAGGCCGCCCCGCAAGCAGGGGCGCAATTGCCCGGATATGGTCCGGGCCTGTGCCGCAGCAGCCGCCGATCACCGAAACGCCCAGTGCAGTCAGGCGGTCCGCGATCCCGGCAAAATTCTCCGGGGTGAACTCGTAGCGGACCAGCCCCCGCTCGATCGAGGGGTTCCCGGCGTTGGGCGAGGCCGTTACCGGCAGGCGCGTCCGGGAAAGGAGGTAGGCAGCCACGTCCATGATGTCGTCGGGGTGCTGGCAGTTGGTCCCCACGGCCGCCGCCCCTGCCGTCTCGGCCTCGGCGAGCAGCATGTCGATCACCGTCCAGCGGTTCCGGCCGCGCCCCGTGTGACCGACCTGAAAGACCACGGGAAGTCCCGTGGCCGCTGCGGCTTTCAGGGCCGCGCGCGTCTCCCGCGGATCGATGAAGGTCTCCAGCACGATCGCGTCCGCCCCGGCAAGGGCTTCGCACTGCCCGGCATAGATCTTCTCAAGCTGTTCCCCGGCGTAATCCTCGTGCCGGAGGCCCAGCGAGAGGGGACCGACGGAGGCCCAGATCAGGCATGCATCTCCCGCGGCCTGACGGGCCAGCGTGACGCCCGCTTCGTTGATCTCGCGACAGAGGGGGGCTGCCCCGCATTCCGCAAGCATCAGGGGGTTTGCGGCAAAGGTGTTCGTCACGAGGATCCGCGACCCTGCCTCGCGGTAGCCCCGGTGGAGGGCAAGGACTGCCTCCGGCCGCCGCAGGTTCAGCAGCTCGACCGGCTCGCCCGAGAGCTCCTGCCCCCGGCGCAGCACGGTCCCCACCGCACCGCTGCCGATGAGAATCTGACTGCCCAGTTGACCCATCGTGATGTTCACTGCCTGCTCCGATATTCCATTATTTGATTCGCGCAGGGGCTGAGGCGAGATAGGCCTCCAACTCCGTCTCCGTCAGCAGTTCCGGCGCCGTGTCGGGGACGCCGTGGTAGAAGATCGTCAGCGCCGGACGGCCCTTCTCCAGGGACTCCCGGTCCGGGTAGAAATGGAGCCACCGCTCCGTCTTGTCCCGGAAATCGGTCCGGACGATCTTCAGGGTCTGGATCGCCCCGAGGGGTTCGCCTTTCATGACCCACCCCCTCTCCTTCGAGAAGGGATCGACCGCCTCGACGCGGTAGAATGTGAGCCCCGGCGCCGCGGCCCTGTCGTGGAGGATCCGGATGTGGACAAAGGAGGTCTCCTCGGAGGCGCCCTTCAGGATTCCCCAGAGGACCGTGATCCCCTGCGCCCGGAAGGAGGAGTCGGCCCCGTGGATCTCCGTCGCGGCCCACACCGGCCTCCCGGCTGTCAGCGCAAAAAGGAAGAGCAGCGTTACCAGTTTGACGGCTGTCTTGCCCATGTTTCTCCCCTTCTTCCCCCGATCGGGAAATCGTATCCCGGAAGCGCGCATTGGACCGGGGGCGCATCCCGCAAGCCCCGCCTTTGCAGGCGGGGATAAGGGGCGCAATAAAGAAAGAAGCCTTCCTTGCCGGGAAGACCCGGCCCATGGGCGGGGCTTCATATTTTTCGGGCCTGGCCCCGCAGCGGAGCGCCAGCCGGAAAACTTGTTTGAGCGCCTTTGGCGCGAGTTTGTTTTCCGGCAGCGAAGCGAGGAGGTGCAGGGTCGAAAAATATCCAGCGCGCGGAGGGATACCTTTCCCGTCATTTCCCCTCCTCCTTCAGGATGTGGATCACGCCGCTTTCGATGCCGACCCCCACCGTCTCGCCGACGGCGAAGGTCCCGTGGCGGAGCGGGTCATAGGCGGTCGCGGAGAGACGGCCGCCCTCCATTTCCAGCAGATAGTCCGCCTTCTCGCCGAGGAAGGTCCGCTCCACCACAACGCCCCCGAGGAGATCACCGAGATCGCCGCCCGCCTCCCGGGTCAGCGTCACCGCCTCGGGCCGGATGAAGACCTGGATCGTCTGCCCGGCGGCGAGTCCGTCCGGCGGGGCCGGGAGGTCGAAGCTCCGCCCGAAGAGGGAAAGGGTGACCGTTTTGTCGGCGACGGCGAGGACCTTGGCCTGCAGCGCGTTGATCCGACCGATGAACTGGGCCACAAAGGCGTCCGCGGGCCGCAGATAGAGCTCCTCCGCCGTCCCGATCTGGACGATCCTCCCCTCGTTCATCACGGCGATCTGATCGGAAATCGCCATCGCCTCCTCCTGGTCATGGGTCACATAGACCGCCGTGATCGCCAGGGCCTTCTGGAGGCGGCGGATCTCGCCGCGCATGTAGACGCGGAGCTTGGCGTCAAGGTTGGAGAGGGGCTCGTCGAACAGCAGCACCCGGGGCTGGATGACGACGGCCCGCGCAAGGGCGACCCGCTGCTGCTCCCCACCGGAGAGCTGGTGGGGGAACTGCCGTGAATAGGCGGCGAGGCCGACCAGATCGAGGACCTTGGCCACCTCCTGGTCAATGTCCGCCGTGCTTTTTTCCTGGACCTTGAGGCCGTAGGCCACGTTCTCGAAGACGCTGAGGTGCGGGAAGAGGGCGTAATTCTGGAAGACGAAACCGATGTTGCGCCGGTTCGCCATCAGGTCGGTGACATCCTCCTCCCCGATGAAGATGCGCCCGCGGTTGGGCCGCTCGAAGCCGGCGATCATCCGGAGCGTCGTTGTCTTCCCGCAGCCCGAGGGGCCGAGCAGGGTCAGAAATTCCCCGGGCTCCACCTCCAGGCTCACGTTCTTCACTGCCGTGACCTCCCCCTTGATCCGGTGAACGAAGGTCTTGTGGATCTGTTCGAGACGGATGCGGACCGCTTCCATGAAGAATTACCCCCCGAGAATGTTGGCCATATCCGGCGCGCCGGGCTGCCGGAAAAGGCGGAGAAACAGGCTGATCGCCCCGATCACGGCGAAAACGATGACGACGACGAGGATGGAAAAGGCCGCCGCTACCCCGAGCTCGAGCTCGGTCATCTTCTCGAGGATCCGGACGGTGATCAGCGTCCAGTTGATCGAGATCAGGAAGATTGTCGCGCTGATCGCGGTCATCGACCGGATGAATACCACCCCCAGGCCCGCGAAGAAGGCGGGGAGGATCAGCGGTAATGTGATCCGGCGGAAGGTCGTTCCGGAGCTCGCACCGAGGCTTAAGGAGGCCTCCTCGATCGACGGGTCGATCTGCTGGAGGATCGCCACGGTCGTGCGGATTCCCGTCGGACCATAGCGGAAGACATAGCAGGCGATGATGATGGTCGCCGTGCCGGCGAGCATCAGCGGCGGGTCGTTGAAGACCAGCAGGTAGGCGATCCCGACGATCGTCCCCGGCAGGGAGTAGTTGATCATCGAGACGATCTCCATGGTCCGCCGGGAGACGAAATCTTTCTTGCAGACGACGTAGCCCACGACGACGCTGTAGATCCCGCCGAGCGGCATCCCGATCCCCGCGATAATGAGCGTGTCCCGGATGGCCTGGAGCCCCTCGGTGAAGACGACGTGGTAATGCTTCCAGGTGATCGTGAAGTCGGCGCCGAAGGCCTTCACGATCGAGGCATAGAAGAGCAGCACGTAAAAGTAGAGAATCGAGGTCGAGATCAGCAGACAGATCCCCAGAAGCAGATGCCGCATCCAGGGCCGGACGCCTTTGATCTCCGTTTTGGCGCCCGCCTTGCCGGTGATCATCACGTAGTACTTCCGGCTCACCCAGAACCGCTGGAGCAGAAAGACCGCGAAGGCCGGGACCAGGAGCACGAAGGAGAGGACCGCCCCGCCCTTGAGGTCGAACATCCCCGTGATCTGGAGGTAGGCCTGGGTGGGGAGGACGGGAAAACTGTTCCCCGCGAGGATCAGCGGCGTCGCGAAGTCGGCAAGCGACGCCGCGAACAGCAGCAGAAAGGCGTTCGCGATCCCCGGTACGGCAAGCGGAAGCGTCACCGTCCGAAAAACACGCCAGCGTGAGCTTCCCAGGCTGAAGGCCATGTCCTCCACAGTCGGATCGATACCGGCGAGGATCGCCTTGAGCGTCAGATAGGCAATCGGGAAAAAGGTGATCGTCTCGGAGAAGAGCGTGCTGGAGAGGCCGTAGACGGAGACGGTCGTAAGCCCCAGAAGGTCGTAGGTGATCAGCCCCCGGGGGCCGAAGGAGAAGATCATCGCTATCGCCGTCGTGAAGGGGGGCGAGATCAGCGGGAGGATGACCGCCGCGTCGAGGAAGAAAACCCACCCCTTGGAAAGGTTTGTCCGGACGGCGGTGTAGGCGAAGAGGAAACCGAGGACCGTCCCGCAGAGGCCGACCAGGGTCCCTAAGATGAGGCTGTTCCAGAGGGCCTGGCGCTGCATCGGATCGGCGAGGATCCCGAGGACCCCGGCGAGTGAGAACCTTCCCTCATCCGTGAAGGTCCGGATGAGGAGGCTCGCCAGCGGGTAGACGATGAAGAGGGCCAGGAGCGCCCAGAGGATGATCAGGATCGACAGCAGCAGCGGATCCCGGAGCATCCTCCGGAGACGGTCCGACGGGTTCAGCGCGGCAACGGCATCAGGCATGGATTATGATTCCCCTCATGTGCACGGGCCTTCGTCTTTATTGAACACCTCTGCGCTGGAGGCGGGGCTTCACGAGGGGCGCATTGGAGATTTTTCGGGCACCATGGCACCGCAGTGTAGCGTCCGCCGGAAAACATGTTTGAGCGCCCTCGGCGCGAGTTGGTTTTCCGGCAGCGAAGCGAGGATGATCATGGTCGAAAAAGGTCCGGCGCACCGGCGAAGGCCCGCTGCCAGCCCCCTCCCCCCTTTAGGGCAGGACGTCCTTGATCCAGCGCTCCACGATGCGCTTGCGGTTCTGGCCGGCCCACTCTTCGTCGATCGGGAAGATCTTGGCCCCCTTGATGATCTCGGCCAGGCTGGCCTCGGTCTTCACCGAAGGATGGGCCGGGATGAAGTTGATCTTGTAGGAGGCGTAGAAGTTCTGCATCGCCGGGCTTGTGGACCAGTCGATCAGCTTCTTGCCGACTGCGGGATTCTTTGCCCCCTTGAGCAGCGCGATCGCCTCGACGGAGGTGCCGATCCCCTCCTTCGGGAAGGAGATTGCCACATCATATCCCTCCTGCCGCGTCTTCAGGGCGTCGACGATGAAGAAGATCCCCGCGCCCGCCTGGGCGAGGCCGACGGGGATGGTCCCGCCGCCGCCGCTTTTGGTGTAGACCTGGACATTCTGGCGGAGTTTCTTCATGTAGTCGAAGCCCTTGTTCTCATCGCGGCCGTTGACCTCGAGGATCGAGAAGATCCGGGTGACCGCCGTCCCGGAGGTCCGGGCGTCCGCCATCTGGATCATCCCCTTGTAGGCGGGATGGAGCAGGTCGTCCCATGAGGCGGGGGCCTTGAGCCCCTTCTCCTTGAGGAACTTGTTGTTGCTCATGAAGACGAGCGGATCATCGGCGATCCCGACCCAATACCCCTGGGGGTCCCTGAAGCGGGGGGAAAGTTCGTTGTAGGTTTTCGGTTTGTAGGGTTCGAAGACCCCCTCCTTGATCCCGGCGATGTGCGTCTCCACCGGGCCGCCGAAGAGGACGTCCACGCGCGGGTTGTTCTTCTCGGCGATGATCCGGGCCAGGGCCTCGCCCGAAGAAAAGCGGATAAAGTTGACCTTGATTCCCGTGGCCTTCTCGAACTCCTGAAACATCGGCCGGGCCCAGTTCTCCGGCCAGATGGAATAGGCGTTGAGGGTTTCCTGAGCCGTCACCGTACCGACGGTCAAAAAGACGGACAAATGCACCATCACCAAGAACAGTCCCCATCTTCTCATCGTAAAACCTCCTTCCGAAAAATGAACCCGGGATGCCGTCCCGGACCGTGTCTGCGATCCGCAAACCGGTTGACTGCCATCCTGTCCGCGCCTTATCGCTCCTGTAATAAAACAGTTCATAATCGGCGGATTCCCGCTTCCGCAGGAATAACGGAATGGATCTCATGTACACGCAATATATCGAATCACGCGGCCGGCGTCAATGAGGGAATGGCCGACGTTTATTTCGGGGAGACGGCCGTGCGTCGAGGCGTTACTCGCGGCGCTTGCCGGTGACGCTTTCGATGTCGATCCGGATGACCGCCGTCTTGGCCAGGGTCTCGTCCGGGTAGGAGAAGGGACCTTCTGCGTCGTAGTGCTCCATGATCCGGTCGAGGGCGGCCCTCTTTTCGGCAGGAGCCTCCACGATCACCGCCCGGCCGAAGCCGATGACGCTCTCGTAGCGCGCGCCCCAACCGCAAGACTCCTCTCCCGGCTTGATTTCCCGCAGCAGGTCCATCTCGAAACAGACCCTGTCATTCTTCCGAAGGATGTCGAGCTTCCGTCCCTCCGTTGCGCAGTGAACGTAAAGGCAGTTCTCGCCGAGGCCGAAGTTCATGGGCACGACGTAGGGCATCCCGTCGTCGGAAAGCCCGATCCGGCAGACGAGCGCCTCCTCCATGATCGCCCGGACCGCCATCGCATCTTTAATCTCCCTGTCCGCTCTCCGCATCTTCAGGAACCTCCCTTGGAATTATGACTCTTCCGCCCGGCGGACCTCGTCCAGCAGGCGCCGGACGCGATCCATGTCCTTCTTAAACCGGATGGGCCGTCCCCGATGGTCCCGGGCGTTGGTTTGCGTGCAACTGTCGATCCCTGCGGGCTTCACACGGCCGATGGCAGCGAAGACGTTCTCCGGGGAAATCCCTCCGGCAAGAATCACGGGAATAGGGCTCGCCTCGACGAGTGCGGCGGCAAGATCCCAGTCGCAGACATCCCCGGTGATGCCGACGTACCCCGCCACCGGCTGATCGGCGTTTTGCTTCTCGTATCCGCGGAGGGTGTCGGTCATGAAGAAGTCGCTCGTCCCCTCCAGCGTGCGGGCGATTTCCAGGATGGTCTCCCGGACAGGGGCGGGATCGGCCGGAGCCGGTTCGGGAATCGGGATGGAGCGGGTGATCCCGAGCGGGGGGAACTCTTTTTTGACGCGCTGCTGGATCCGGATGAGCTCCGCGCAGAGGGCTTCGCGCCTCTCGAGATCCTGGGGCGTAAGCGGAATCAGCTCGCAGAAATGGACAAAATCGGGTTGGTAATAATCCAGCGCGCGGAGGATGTCGTCCTCCCTCGCCAGCAGGGGGATCAGGCTGCTCTTCGCCCCCGATCCGCGGACCAGCCGGACGACATCCCGTACAGCAGGGACCTTCCACGTCTCCGGTGAGAGGATTACGCTGCCGATGCGATCCACCCCCAGACCGATCAGCCGTTCCGCCTCTCGTGGGTCCTGGATTTCGTAAAGCTGTACCATGATCCGCTTCATCCGTTTCCACCCGCCTCCGAAGGATTAGAATCTCTACCGGTTTTCCGACAAGAGATCAACTCTTTTCCGGACCCGCTTTTTACTGTGTCTGTCAGCCGAAGGGGATCGGCGACGAGACCCTCCCCGGACCCGCGAACAGCCGGAAAAAGGCTGAGATGAATCCATATAATTATTGATTCGGCGAATAAGAATCGAACAGCAATTAAGCGCTTGACGTTTAACGCGCTTCGTTATATTCTCCCTTCATGATCAAGACATTCCAATGCAAGGACACGCAGGCATTGTTCGAGGGTAAATGTCCGCGAAAGTTTAAAGCATTTTCTGATGTTGCAGAGCGCAAGCTGCAAATGCTGGACGACGCGTATGCGCTCGAAGATCTCCGTGTCCCGCCGGGCAACAGACTGGAAGCCTTGCGCGGCGACCGAAAGGGTCAGTGCAGCATTCGTATCAATGATCGGTGGCGCGTCTGTTTTCGCTTCGAGGATGGCGATGCTTTCGATGTCGCGATCATAGATTACCATTGAGGAGATAAACCTTATGAACCCGACAAATAAAATGCGCCCCATTCATCCCGGTGAAGTGTTACGTGAAGAGTTCCTTGTCCCATTGGGGGGCAACGCACATGCACTGGCGATGGAACTCAAAGTCCCGGCTCCGCGAATCAATGACATTGTGCGTGAACGCCGTTCGATTACTCCCGATACGGCGCTACGGCTTGCTCGTTACTTTGGCACAACTCCACAGTTCTGGCTGAACCTGCAGACGAGTTACGACCTTAAGATCACTGAACGGGAAATTGGCTCGAAAATTGAGCGCGAAGTACACGCGCGACTCGTGGCGTAAAACGCGCCGAACCAAGAAGTTCAGCGGATTAAACCGCTGACTACTGCCGATGGCTCGGACGCTTCGCGCCGATGTGAAAAAACTTGATTTGCTCATTATATTGGCCTATATTTGGACCACTAAATATACCAAAATAAGGAGCCATCACATGAAAACCCTTTCAATTTTAAATGATATTGTTCCCATTGCCGAATTTAAAGCAGGTATCTCCAAATGGTTTAAGAGCATTCAGAATGCCGGACATCCATTGATTATAACCCAGAACGGAAAACCCGCCGGAGTTCTCCTCTCTCCCCGCGACTACGATGAACTTGTTTACAAAAAATCGTTTCTTGATTCTGTCGGCAGAGGGATGGCGGATGCTGAAAGCGGAAAGGTTTACAGCACCCAGGAACTCAAGGCAGCATTGATTGAGAGAAGAAACCGGTGATGAAAATCAGATGGACTCATGAAGCTTTGTTACGATTGTTCGAGATTGAGGATTTCATCGCGCAGGACAGTCCCGACCGAGCGAGGCAATTTGTCGACCAGATCATCGACCACGCAGAATCCTTGCCTGACAATCCTTTTGGTGGAAGAATCGTTCCCGAAATTTCCAACCCCGATATGCGAGAACTGATTTTTAAAAAATATAGAATCGTCTATCGAATAAATGGGAATGATATTCATATTCTGACTGTTTTTGAGGGACATCGATTATTGCGCCTGGATGAAATACAGGCGTAGCGTATCCATTATTCAAGGAGAGGTGCAGATGCAAATAGATCATCTGGGAAAATTGTCCGGCGTGTTTCCGCCGTGCATGACGATTTTTGACGAGGACGAGGAGGTCGACTACGACGGAATCACCCGGAACATCGAGCGCTATAACCGGACAAAGCTGAAGGGTTATATGCCGCTCGGGAGCAACGGGGAGTTTCGCAGCCTGACCGATGAGGAGTCGGTCAAGATCATCGACGTCTATCGGCGGACCATGGACACGGACAAGACGCTGATCGCCGGGGTGGGGAGGGAATCCGCAAAAATCACGATCGAATTCATCAAGCGGATTGCCGACAAGGGGGTCGATTTTGCGACCATTCTGCCCCCGTTCTACTTCGTGGGCTTCATGACGGACGAAGCCCTGATCCGGTATTACACAAAGATTGCCGACGAATCGCCGGTTCCGGTGATGATGTACAACGCCCCCAAATTCGCCGCCGGTCTCACCTTCTCCGCCTCCCTGGTCTCGGTGCTTGCGGCCCACCCCAATATCGCGGGAATGAAGGACACCTCGAAGGAGGAGATCTCCCTCTACATCAATGCCGTTCCGAAAGGGGCCGATTTTTGCGTCATGGCCGGGTCGATCGAGAAATTCTATTCGGGGCTGTTACAGGGCGCGGTCGGCGGGGTGCTGTCGATCGCCAACTATCTTCCCGATCTATGCTGCCGGTTGCAGGAGCTGTGGGAGGAGGGGAAGGCCGAGGAGGCCCGGGAGCTGGACGTTTACGCCCGCGGGCTGAGCAAGAATGCCGCTGGAAACTACGGGGTCGCCGGCGTCAAGGCCGCGATGGGTCTGCTCGGCTATCACGGCGGAAACCCCAGAAACCCGCTCCTGCCGCTTGGCGAGGACGCCAAGGCGGAGTTGAAGGCGATTCTGCAAAAGGAGGGGTTGCTGTAGCGGGATTTCAGCAGATTTTCTACAGGGACTCGCCGGTCCTTTCCAGTAGATGTTTTCGGCCCAGCAGCGCGGCCCCCTTCAGCGAGGACTGCTCCTCGAAGAGATACCGGCAGGCGTGCATCCACCTGGCCTTGGCACGGATCAGGGAGGGGTTGAGCGCCCCGCCGGTGACGCGGATCTCATCCTTCAGGGGGATCTCCAAGGCGATCTCTTTGAGGTGTTCCCGTTGATAGCGACAGAGACCCCTGACCAGGGCCGCCAGCAGCTCTTCCCGGGAGGTCTCCTGGGTCAGTCCCAGGAACTCGGCCCGCAGCGGCTCGAGGGAATAACGGGAGCCCATGAGATAGGGGACGTAGGTCACCCCCGATTCCCGCTCCAGCCAGCCGTCGACGGCCTTCGGCATAAAGTCTCCATAGTAGGCGTCGACGGACATCTCGCTGCAGAACAGCTTCCGGAACCATTCGTAGGCCACCCCCAGCGCGTTCATCACATAGAGGGTCAGCCAGCGGTCGGGAACGACATGGCAGCGGATGTTGTAGTTCCGGGATGGGTAGCACTTCGGCAGGCAGACCAGCGTGATCTCGCAGGTTCCGTTCACGTTCATTGTCTCGCCGGGGGCCTCAATGCCCAGCGAGTAGGCCGCGAGCACCGCGTCGTTGCCCCCGATCACGACGGCCGGTTCCCGCGTCAGTCCCAATTGGGACGCCAGTTCGGGTTTCAGGCGGCCCGGACTTTCATGCGCGGCGATGACCGGGGGGAGCCGATCCAGGGAGATGCCGAAGGCGCCGGCGATCTCCCTGTTCCAGGTCCGATCGTTCCGGACCGTGTTGTACAGGGAGCTCAGGGATGCCGAGGAGGGATCGATGGCAAAGCCCCCCGTGAGCCATTTGGCCATGAAGGTGTTGGAGTGGCCGAAAACGGCCGTTTTCGCGTAAACCTCCGGGAGATTGTCCTGGATCCAGAGGAGGCTGGCCAGCGAGCAGCCGCCGGCGACCGGCATGTTCGCCGTTTCGGCCAGCAGGGTCTTCATCCCGATCCCGTCAATGATCCGCTGGGCCTGCTGCCGGGATCGCTGATCCAGCATGAGGATGGCAGGATAGAGGGCCACTCCCTCGGCGTCCATGGCCGTAAACCCGGGGGTTGTTCCCGACAGCGCGATGGCATCCACTGTGGCCAGAAGCTCTCCCAGCGCCTTGCACCCGGCTGTAAAGGCCTGCTGCCACTTCTGGGGTTCGATGTCGCTGAAAAGGCCGTCGTTGTAAGTGTTGACGGGATATTCCTGCGAAAACTGCCTGACCAGCGTGACGGAATCATCCTTTTCGTCAAAGACCCCCATCTTCATGGAGGTGGTTCCGACATCGACACCCAGGATTCTCATCGCGGTCACCGTTCCTCACCTGAATAATAATTGCCCAATCGGACAAGGGACTCCCGAAGCACGCATAGGAGCGTCCCTCTGGAATCACGGTCCAGGTCCATCCGAACGCGCCCTACCATCCCTCATCACCGAGCCATCGTCCCGATCCGTTCTGTGGTGTTATCTACATTGAAAATCCCGGACATGCAAGGCCGGAAAAAAGAAGAGCGCCCGTGCAACTGCGCGGGCGCCCTCTTGCTCATGTCGGTCTTCAGCGGCGGCTCGGCGAACAGAGGCTGCTCTCGAAGACGTTTATACGACGATCAGGCGAGGTCGAAACGGTCAAGGTTCATGACTTTGTTCCACACCGCGACGAAGTCGTGCAGGAACTTCTCCTGGGCGTCCTTACATCCGTACACTTCCGCCAAGGCCCGGAGTTGGGAGTTCGAACCGAAGATCAGGTCGACACGGGTGCCGGTCCACTTGAGTTCGCCCGTCTTGCGATCGCGTCCCTCAAAGAGGTCCCCGTCCTGCGAAACCGCCTTCCACGTCGTGCCCATGTCGAGCAGATTCACGAAGAAGTCGTTGGTGAGCGCCTCCGGCCGCAGGGTGAAGACACCGTGCGGAGACCCTCCGAAGTTGGCCTTCAGGACGCGCATGCCGCCGATGAGAACCGTCATCTCGGGAGCGGTCAGGGTGAGCAATTGCGCCTTGTCAACCAGCATTTCCTCAGCCGATACGCTGTATTTGGCCTTCTGGTAGTTGCGGAAGCCGTCGGCCTTCGGCTCGAGGACGGCGAAGGAGGCCGCGTCGGTCTGCTCCTGCGACGCATCCGTGCGTCCCGGCGTGAAGGGAACGGTCAAGGCGTGGCCGGCATTCTTCGCCGCCTGCTCGACGCCCGCGCATCCGGCCAGAACGATCAGATCGGCCAGCGAGACCTTCTTTCCGCCGGAGGCCGCGCTGTTGAACGCATCTCGGATTCCCTCCAGGGCCTGCAGCACGGTCTTCAGTTGGGCCGGCTGGTTGACTCCCCAATCCTTCTGGGGCGCCAGACGAATGCGCGCCCCGTTCGCCCCGCCGCGCATGTCGGAGCCGCGGAACGTGGAAGCCGAGGCCCAGGCCGTCGAGACCAGTTGGGAAACGGACAGTCCCGAAGCGAGGATCTTTCCCTTGAGGGCGGCGATCTCCTGCGCGTCGATCAGCGCATGATCGACGGCCGGCACCGGGTCCTGCCAGATGAGCTCCTCCGCCGGGACCTCCGGACCGAGGTAGCGCGAGCGGGGGCCCATGTCGCGGTGGGTCAGCTTGAACCACGCCCGCGCAAAGGCGTCGGCGAAGGCCTCAGGGTTCTCTTGGAACCGCTTCGCAATCGGCTTATAGATTGGATCCATCCTCAGCGAGAGGTCTGCCGTGGTCATGATGGTCGTAACCCGCTTCGACGGGTCGTGAGCGGCAGGCGCGAGATCCTTTTCATCCGGATTGACCGGGACCCACTGCGAGGCGCCGGCCGGGCTTTTCACCAGATTCCAATCATAGTTGAAGAGCACATGGAAATAGCCCATATCCCACTGGGTCGGTTTCGCCGTCCACGCGCCCTCGATGCCGCTGGAAATCGTGTCATCCCCCTTGCCCCTGCCGAAACTGCTCTTCCAGCCGAGGCCCTGATCTTCGATGGGGGCGCCTTCGGGCTCAGGCCCCACATGGGTCGCGGGACCGGCGCCGTGGCATTTGCCGAAGGTGTGACCGCCGGCGACGAGTGCGACGGTCTCCTCGTCGTTCATGGCCATGCGGGCGAAGGTCTCGCGGACGTCACGGCCGGAGGCGACCGCATCCGGGTTGCCGTTGGGGCCCTCCGGGTTCACGTAGATCAGCCCCATCTGCACGGCGGCGAGGGGATTCTCGAGTTTCCGATCACCGGCATAGCGCTTGTCGCCGAGCCACTTGTCCTCGCTGCCCCAGTAGATGTCGTCCTCCGGCTCCCAGATGTCCTCACGACCGCCGCCGAAGCCGAAGGTCTTGAAACCCATCGACTCCAGGGCGCAGTTGCCGGCAAGGATCATCAGGTCGGCCCAGGAGATTTTCTTGCCGTATTTCTGCTTGATCGGCCAGAGCAAACGGCGCGCCTTGTCGAGGTTCACATTGTCGGGCCAACTGTTGAGCGGCGCCAGGCGCTGGTTACCGGACCCCGCACCGCCGCGGCCGTCGCCCATGCGGTAGGTGCCTGCGCTGTGCCACGCCATCCGGATGAAGAGGCCGCCGTAGTGACCGTAGTCGGCCGGCCACCACTCCTGCGAGTCGGTCATCAGCGCATAGAGGTCCTTCTTCAGGGCCGCCAGGTCGAGTTTCTTGAATTCCTCTGAGTACTTGAATTTCTCGCCCATCGGATTGCTCTTCTGCGAGTGCTGATGAAGAATCTTGAGGTTCAACTGGTTCGGCCACCAGTCCCGGTTCGCCGTGCCACCGCCGGAAATGGGTTTGCCTGTCCTGCCCGTAACCGGGCACTTGCTCTCTTCGCTCATCTCTGCTCTCCTTTCCTTTCAGGTTTCGTTCTATACGGTTAACTGTGGATTATGTTTCTAATTTCATGCACTTTTTGCAGACTCCGTAGGCGACGACATTTTTATTTTCGATCTGACCCCATGTCCGGAGCTCCTCCGGGAGTGCGATCTCATCCATCGACGGCCAGTGAAAATCGATGATCTCGGCGCAATTCCGGCAGATCAGGTGATGGTGGCGCTCGACGATCACCTCGAACCGGGCCTGGCTCTCCCCGGTCTCCACCTTGTGAACCAGCCCGTGCAGGGCCAGTGTCGCCAGCGTCCGGTAGACGGTGTCCAGGGAGAGCGTCGGGATCTTTCGGATCAGACGCTGATGCAGCGCCTCCGCGGAGGGATGATCGGTCGAAGCGGCCAGCTCGCGATAGATCTCCAGACGCTGATGGGTCAGCTTGAGACCCGCCTTGCGGCAGGCCGCCTGAAAACGTCTGAACTCTTCCCGGGGTCCTGGGTGGTCCATGCCGGTTGCCTTATTAAGAAAAATTATTATTTAGGATAATATCTGAACAAGTAATCCGTGTCAAGCGCCTTTTTCTGCATTTTTTACCTGTGAAAAATTGCGTCCGGAACGCGTCCGGAAATACCCGCTCCTGTCAGTAAAGCAACGAAACCCAGAGGAGAACGAGGGCGATGCGATAGATGCCGAAGGGGATGAAGGTGTGGGTCTGGATGAACCGGAGCAGGAATTTGATGCTGGCCAGGGCCACGATGAAGGAGATGACGAAACCGACGGCAAGGAATTGCACCTGGTCTATGGAAAACTGGGAGGCGTTTTTCAGGAGATCGTAGCCGGTCGCCGCCGCCATCGTCGGCACGGCCAGAAGGAAGGAAAATTCGACGATGGTCTTCCGTTTCAGCCCGAGGACCAGGCCTCCGATGATCGTGGAGGCCGAACGCGATACGCCCGGAATCACTGCGATCGCCTGGAACAGGCCGATGATCAGGGCCTGCCTGTAGGAGATCTCCTCCGTCCTCGCCACGGCATCCGCCTTTTCCCGATGCCGGCACTCAAAGACGATCAGGAAAAAACCGCCGACGGCCAGCGCCCAGAGGACGACGGATGGCGATCCCAGAAGGTAGGTTTTGATGATCGGATAAAGGGTCAGACCGATCACGCCCGTGGGCAGGAAGGCCAAGGCCACGCGCTTCATGACCGCCGGATTCACAAGCAGGTCCCGCCAGTATAGGACAACGACGGACAGAATCGCCCCCACCTGGATGGCGATTTCAAAACTCTTCAGGAAATCGGTATGCTTGAGTCCCAATAGGTGAGAGGCCAGGATCAGATGACCCGTGGAGGAGATGGGCAGAAACTCCGAAACGCCTTCTACAATTCCCAGGATCACGGCAGTTGATAAGTCCATGGGGCCTTCTTGCTCATTTACAATCGGGTGTCAATTAAAATTGGGATCGCGCCTCACTTTTCCGTTTCGAGCAGGCCGTGGACGAACCAGCGCTGCAGGCAGATCACCACCAGCACCGGCGGGAGAAGCGCCATCATCGCCGCCGCCATCACGAGGTTCCATTCGGGAAGCTGGGTCCCTGTGGGGACGGTGGAGGCGATGCCCACGACCACGACGCGCATGTTGTCCGAATTGGTCGCCATCAGCGGCCAGAGGTACTGGTTCCACCCGTAGATGAACATGACCACGA
>Ga0247841_10000429_pt1 | contig 108512 bp, 103 predicted proteins | sample LaCruzMarch2015__2_FD_192410 | JGI IMG/M metagenome (GOLD analysis project Ga0247841, IMG submission 192410) | Freshwater microbial communities from meromictic Lake La Cruz, Castile-La Mancha, Spain - LaCruzMarch2015_18m | ecosystem: Environmental > Aquatic > Freshwater > Lake | place: Spain... | reverse complement strand
AAAGAAGTGGAAGAGCACTTTGAATCCGCTTTAATGAGTGCAAGCAAAAATAACATAGGACTATTAGTATTTGGAAACCCATTAACGGCAACAACCCACATACAACTCCTGATTGATGCAAAAGAAAAAGGAATTAAATGGAAAGTAATACCATGCATATCAATTACCAATATGATTGCTGAAGCAGGATTGGATGAATACAAATTTGGAAGAACAGTAACAATATGCTTTCATCTGCCGAACTTTACTCCTGATGGATTTTACAAGCAAATAAAAGAAAACCAGAAAGCCGGGCTACACACATTATGCCTGCTGGACATAAAAAAAGACCAAACTCCGCAAAGGTTAATGAACTGCATTGAAGCAATTGAGGTTCTTGAAAAAATTGCTTCAAAGAAAAAACAAAAAAACAAATGGCTTTACGTTGCACTTGCCGGCATGGGATCAGAAAACCAAAAAATAATTCCGGGAAGAAAAGCTATTCTCGAATCAAAAGAAATAAAAGAAATTTTTCCGCAAAGCATGATAATTGCAGGAAAAATGAATGAAAAAGAAAAAGAGGCGTTGGAAAAACTCCACGGAACAAAAATATCATGGGATGAAAATTAACCTTGGATAAATGTGGGATTTATGAAAAACACTGAGTTAAACGAAAAAGTTGAAAAATATGAAAAGCTTACTGCAAGAGCGCTTAAAGAAATCAAAGTGAAAAAAGGGTTAAATGAAAAAGAAAACGCAATTGCGGAGGATTTCCTCGGCATGGCAAAAAACTATTTTAATGATGCAAAATTCTTTAAAGAAAAAGGCAATTTGCTTACCTCTCTTGCTGCTTTTTCTTATGCTCATGCATGGCTTGATGCAGGAGTAAGAGCACGCGTTTTTGAAGCAAGTGATGACCAATTATTTACCCTGCCTTAAAGAAATAATACTTCAAAACATATCAAAGCAAGTTTTAAATAGCAGAAACCAGTTATTTTGTCATGTCACTCTACGGACCAAGAATTAACCTGCCAAAGGTAGAAATACCTTCTCCGGCAAATCCTTCATGGAACCTTGAAAAAGAAAAAAAATTTGCTATTATAATAATAGCAGCAATAATTGTGCTAATTTTGCTTATTATTTTTCTTCCACCTGCAATCCAAGGATTCTCGGAATTCCTTAACAATTCAATGAATCCTGCTGTGCAAGTTTCATGGAAAAACAATCCATTGGATTTAACCAAAGAAGTAAAGGAAGCTGAAATGGATCTGCTTATTACCAATACCGGAAAAGAAACTAAGAACATTACATTCAGTATTACAACCCCTTCCAAAGAAGTAATAATTTTCTGCCCAAATTCAATTTATGATACGAATAACGGGAATTATTTGCTAGAAAACATTTCCCCAGGGGATAAAAGAAAAATTCCTTGCATTGTAAGAAGAGATTCATCAGAATCAGTATTCACTGGAAGCTATACAATAACTATTGATACAAGCGTCGGAAAAATAGATACAATACTGGAAATAATATCAAAATAGTAAAATATTTCAGCAAAAACTTATCTTTTAATAAACAATTCCTGCCCATGTAAATCATGGTTTCTAATCAGGATTATGACAAGTACCTCGCAAACAAAGCTGCTTCATTGATAAGGGAGAACTTTCCGGAACGGGGAGTTACAAATTTTCTTGTGATTAAATGGGGCGGCAAATGGAGTCGAGTACTGGGGCGCATAAAACCATTGGAAAATAAAGAATACGGTTCAATTATTGAAATCAATTCATTGCTCAAACAAATTGAAGTTCCTGAATATGTTCTTGATTACATACTGATGCATGAATTAACACACTATTTTCAAGGATTTGGAAGCAACCATGAAAGAAAACACAAACACCCCCACAAAGGGCACATAGTTGAAAAAGAACTTGCAAGACACGGGTGGGATGAAATAACCAAAAAATCAGAGAAATGGATAAAAGAAAACTGGAAAAACATTTTAATGAAAGAAAAAGCACTTTAAATTCCTGCAAGAAAAAAAGTATTTAAAAAAACATATTTTTGCTAATCAGCTTCTTGCCCTGTACCTTTTCTCCTCGCACGACTGCTGCTCAAGGTACTGCATGTACTCATCCTTATAATTCTGTATATAAAAAAGCTTTCCAGATTCAATGAATTTTGAAATATTTTCGAGAAAAATATTTGAGCCGATTACTGAAGGCATGCAGACAAAATCAACTCCATTTTTATAAAAATCAAGGGTGTCTGAAAAGTAATGCGCAACAGCAAAAATAGTTATTTTTGGAGAAGCTTTTTTTGCCTGCTTAACAAGATTAATTGCTTCCCTGTGATTAAGAATAGTGATTACAACCAATTTTGCATCATCCAAATCAAGACGATCCCATAATGCATCATTCTCTGAAGAGCCATAAACATATTTCAAGCCATCTGATTGCGCAAGCCTTACTATTTCAGGATCGTGATCAACAATAAGCACCTGATAATTTCTCTCCAAAGCCTTTGCCAAGCTGCGCCCCACAGTTCCTCCCCCGATAACAATTATGTGATTCTCTAACGCTTTTTTTGAAGGGATTTTCTGCAATTCATCCAGACGGCGGTTAAAAAAATCCCTGCGCAATTTCTTTGGAAGCTTTTTTATTTTATCATAAAAAAACAATGAAACTTTGCTGGAAGAAACCATTAAGTAAGGGGTAACTATCATCGAAACAGCAATTACTGTTATAATAAAGGAAAACAAATCAGCAGAAAAAACAGGTTCATTGAGAGCCACTGAAGTAACCGCTGCTATGCCTGCAAGCTCAAAACCAAACTCAGAGATTTGAGACAAACCAAAAGCAAGTTTTACTCCCATCTTGCTCCCGTAACCAAGAAGAAGAGAAATACCAAAAAACACTAAAGGCTTTATAACAAAAACGAGGAGAACAATTACTAGGACAAGCAAAGGATTCAAAGCGGAAAAACCAAAACTCAATTGTATTCCTAAGGAAACAAAGAAAATTGTGAGGAAAAAATCACGAAGGGCACGGATTTTTGAAAAAATTTCCAGATTATATGGAAGAGTGCTTAAAGCAAGACCCCCTACAAAAGCCCCTATTGGAATAGGAATCTTCAATAATTCGCTTAAACCAATAAAAATAAATGCAGTAGCCATGCTGGCAAGCAAAAATAATTCCTGTTCCTGCGAAGCCACCCTGAATAAACGAGGAAAAACAAATTTATTCATAAAAAAAGCAAAAAGAATCAGAAAAATACTTTTCCCAATAACTAAAAGCAGAATATCAATATTCCAGAGATTAGAAATATTTGCAAGCAATGGAACAAAGAAAATAACTAAAAAATCCTGGAGCAAAAGCATTGAAACCATTAATCTTCCTGAAAGAGTGTTAAGTTCATTGGAATCTGAAAGGATTTTCACAACAATCATTGTTGATGAAAACGCAAGGATAGTTCCCAAAAACAATGCTTGTTCAAAAGAAAGCAAATTAGTTGGTACAGTAAAAAGGAAAGTGAAAAAAATAACAAGAACAACCTGAAGAATGGTGGCAAGGACAACAGGCTTGCCGACATTAAGAAGGCGCTTTACAGAAGTCTCTATCCCGATTGAGAACAACAACAAAGCAGTGCCTAAAAGAGAAAGAAGCTTTATCTCAGGAGTTATTTTCTGTATGCCAACATCAAAGGGAATGCCAATTGAACCCCAATTAATGTTTCCGAGAAAAAGAGGACCTAATAGAATCCCTGCAATAATATACGCCAGCAGAGTAGGCTGTTTGAATTTCTTTAACAACGCACTGATAATTACAGCAATAACTATTATCTCGGCCAATTGGGTAAAAAGAATAACTGCATCCAAACTAAATCACTTCAGCGAATAACATATGTTTCCTTTATTTAAAACCATTTTGTTTGAAAAAAATATTTATTGTAAAACGGGCTTTGCTGTGGAAGAGCCATCTTTATTATCAACAAGAATTATTCCCTGTGCTTTGAGCTTATCACGCAGTTCATCAGATTTTTTCCAATCCTTATTTTTTCTTGCGAGATTCCTTTCACTAACAATTTTCTGCTGTTCTTCTGTGAGCTCAAAAAACTTTTCCCTGAAATCAAGCACTCCGAGCACAGAGTCAATCTTTTTCAAAAAATCCAGTGCCTCATTCGCACCTGTTTTGCCCAAAGAATCTTCATCAATTAATTTGTTTATTTTTTTAGCAAAATCAAAAACATATTTCATTGCTTCAGGGACATTCAAATCATCATCCATTGCTTCCTCAAAATTCTGCAAAGCTTCATCAACAAAAATTTTTACTGAGTCATTCTGCTTAAGTTCAGTTATTGCCTGCAATCTTTCAATCAGATTCTGCAGACCATCAAGAGTTTTCTGTGCATCTTTCACTGATTCAAAAGTAAAATTCAACGGCTGGCGGTACTGGGTATTTAGGAAAACATACCGAATAGCCATTGGCTTAAATCCTTTGTCAAGCAAATCGCGCAAAGTAAAAAAATTCCCAAGGCTCTTTGACATTTTTTTTCCTTCAACCATTAAATGCGCCGTATGCATCCAGTAATTAACAAATTTTTTCCCTGTAGCGGCTTCACTCTGGGCAATCTCATTCTCATGATGAGGAAATTTATTATCAACTCCCCCTGTGTGAATATCAAAATGCTCCCCGAGATACTTCATACTCATTGCACTGCACTCAAGATGCCATCCGGGTCTTCCTTTGCCTAATTCAGTTTCCCAAAAAACAGGCCCTTCATTTTCATCCCAGGCTTTCCATAAAGCAAAATCTCCCACCCCTTCTTTTTCGTATTCATCCTGTTTTATTCTTGCGCCCGCTTTGAGTTTTTTTACATTAATGCCTGCAAGCTTTCCATAGGCAGGAAATTTTTTTATTGAAAAATAAATGCTGCCATCCTCTCCGCGGTAAGCAACCCCTCTATCAAGAAGTTTTTTTACTAAAGAAACCATTTCGGGAATATGCTCGGTTGCAGGGCAGTAAATTTCTGCCGGCAAAATATTTAACAATTTTGAATCCGCTTGAAAGGCTTTTTTGTAAACATCTGTATATTCACTTAAAGCCATTTTATTTTGAACAGAAGCCTTAATGGTTTTATCATCCACATCAGTAAAATTCATTACCTGTTTTACCTTAAACCCTTTGAAAATCAAGTAACGCTTCAGCAAATCTTCCCAAGAATAACACTTAAAGTTCCCAATATGAATGAAATTGTAAATTGTCGGCCCGCAAGTGTATAACCCCACAAAGCCCTGTTTAATAGGCTTGAATTCCTCAAGTTTGTTTCCGAACGAATTAAAAAATTTTAGAGGCATTTGAGAATCCACATCCTTAAGATAAAAAAATTCTGCTGGTACAGATGGTTAGGAAAGGCAATATTTAAAGATAGTGTTTTAAGTACTAAAAGAAAAAGTGATTCAGTCAGAGTCGTAGTCTTCAGAGTCCTCGGAAAAGGATTCTTCTTCATCATCCTCACCCATTTCAAGCTCCTTGCTTTCAATGAGTTTCAGGTTACCTTTCTTGTCAGCTATTATAGTGTACTCAAGGTTGCATTCAGGACAAGCAACAGCGTCCCCTTCCTCTATATCATCAAAGCTTACATCAAACCTTGCTTTGCATTCAGAACATAACTTCTTCACTGAAACCACAATAATTTTCCTGCACTTTGCCTTTATAAATCTTCCTAAAAAAATGAAAAAGTGCATTAAACCTGACCAAATAGCGAAAATAAGCATCTTACAAAGTAAGATAAAAACACTAATTATTATGTAGCAACAAGGTTTTTTTAGATTAACAAAAATCCTTATCTGCAATCAGCGAAAAATAAAGGATACTAAAGAGGCAACAAAGTTTATTGTTATTGCATTCAAAATATTAATTATCAGCCAATTAATCAAAAGAACCCATCTTTCTTTACCAAAAACGACTTTCAGCATCTTGAATGAAGCAATAACCCAGCAAATAATCAAAATTAATGTAACCAAAACAAACAAAGGACCAAGAATAAACATTAACGCAGTACTAGCAAAAGGAAGAATAAACGCTATTATTGCAAGCAAAACGCTTCCGGCAAGATTAATTACCCAAAGCTTTCCAACAACAGAAGCACTCTGGGAAAACTCTGTTCCAGGGAGCCTTTTTCTCTTTCTGACATGAATAAACTCAAAAAACCACACAATAGCACTCAAAATAAGCCACTGCGCTAAATTAACTATAAACAAATAAACACTAACAACCCAAGAAGCTGTTGTGAGATAAGCAGCTAAAGACAAAAAAACTCCCGCAAGCAAAACAATAATCAAAGCAGAACTCACATCAGGATTATGAAAAGCATCCTCAAATGTTTTTGAAGGATTCATAAAAACATTCCCAGACATAAAACCACCAAATACTCTTATAGTAAGAGGAATCCTCATATATAAAACTAATTATCTCATAAAAATCGCTAAAACCATGCACAAAATTACAAGAAAAACTATTGCATAAACAGCTAATTCAAACACACTTGAAGACATAGTTCCATTTAATTCCATAAAACTACCCTAAGCCAACTCTTTCTTCATCATCAAATTATCAACGTATTTACCGTTAATCAAAGAAGCTTTTTTCAGCGAACCATATTTTTCAAAACCAAGATTCTTATACAATTTAACCGCAACCTTATTTTTTGAATCAACTGCAAGCAAAACAAGTTTCTTGTCTGAAGAAAGATTACTTAAAACAAACCTCATTAATTCAGAGCCAACCCCCTGCCCGCGAAAACCAGGGTCAACAACAAGAGAAGTAATCTCAGCCCTATGCTTGTGCAAATCATGCCCAAAAATAACTCTCACATGAGCAATAATCTTATTCTTATATAAAGCAACAAACCTCCTATCCTTTCCAAGACAAGTAATGCTAAGTTTCTTTTGAACAGAAGAAAGTTTCCAATGAGGAAACAATGCATGCAACTCAGAAACAGTATTCAAATTAACTTCAGTTAATTCCTTGAATTGAATCCCTTCAATCATTCAACTACCCGCTAACTTGTTTTCTGGGTAAAAGAACCTTCTTTTCTTCCCCCATGCAATCTTTCACGCTCATCCTTATCCTTACTATCCCCAACTTTATTGCTTGTATGAGTCTTTGAAACATCAATAAGAAAATTATTATGAATAATATCCCGCCCAATAAGAACAGAATACGGCAACCCTTCCCTATCCTCAATATTTACCCCAGTCTTAATGCTCTTACCCTTAACAATAATAGTTGCCTGAGCAATCGCTCTCCTGATAAAACCGCGAGGAGAAGAAGCACTCTTTACCCTGACACTAGAAATTATCGGCCCCAAACCGGCTTTAGCAGCAGTCCTCACATCAACACAAGTACGGGTAGCACCAGTATCAAAAAGTGCTTTCTTGGTAACAATCCCCTTTTTGCCCTTAACCTGAACAAGATCAACCAATCCAATAATTCTTTTTGCTTTTGACATCAAACCACTCGAAAAAAATCTAAATCTATTAAGGAAAACTGAGTTATTAAGTTTTTTGGTAAACTAGATTGATAAAATTAAAAGAAAGCCTTTTATAGAAGTGGCTGCATTAAAAGCATGTTAAATACAATAAAACAATTTGACTGGTGTGATGCAAAAAAATGGATATTCTGGTAATTGCAGAGAAAAAAAACAAAGCAAAACCATTTATTGATGCAATTAATGAAAAAAATTCTACTGCAAAATACATGAGAGTTTCAAAAATAACTCTTGTAAGCAAACAAAATGAAACACTCATTAAAGTACTGGGACAAGAAATTCCACCTTATGATGCAGTATTCATACAGGTAAGAGCCTCACTGGCACCATTCATTGAACCCCTGCTTGATGAATTTCAAAACCAGCAAACATACACCACGGCAAAAAAAGGGGCATATTTTATAGCACACAATGAACCATACCAGTTTGTTACCCTCTCAACAGCAGAAATTCCCGCACCAAGAACATTCTCCTCAGGCTCAGTAAAAAACATAGAAAAAATATCTAAAAAAATCTCTTATCCATTAATGGCAAAAACATTTATTGGAAAAAAGGCCCAGCAAGCGCTAATAGTGAATAACAGCAAAGAGCTTAACATTTTTATCAAAAGCATTAAAACTGAGATAGATGGATTCATGCTGCGAGAATTCATTGAAGCTGATGCAATATCCTGCGCAGTAATCGGAAAAAAAGTATATGCAATAAGAAGGAAAAATAATGAAGGAACAATTGCAGAACTAAATGAAGGAGAAACATATAAGGTAACTGAAAACGAAGAAAAAACAGCGCTGGCGGCAGCACACGCCTGCGGATTTGATATTGCAAGAGTGGATTTGGCAAAAGGAAGAGTAGTAAAAATAGATCCTGTGATTCCAATAGAAGAATTCAATAAAATCTGCTCTGAAAGACTGGAAGAACATGTAGCTAATTTTCTCATAGAAAAAGCAGAACAACATGAAAGCAAAAGAAAAGTAACCTATGATTTATTCGGCTTAAAGAAAATTTTATCAAAAACAATTTTCAGAAGGTTATTCAAATGAGCGCACAAATAAAGCAATTCCCAGAGCAAAGCACAGAAAAGAAAAAAAGCCTCCTGATAATCGGTTCAAAAACATACAAGGAATCAACAGTAAATGTAATGCTTGAAGAAGCAAAGAAAAAATTTGACTCAGTGCTTTTTGTTCCAATCGACAGAGTGCAAATACAAACATCAGAAGGAAAAACAGGATTATTTTACAAAGGAAAAAACCTTCTGGCCTTTGATGCCATTTATCCAAGAATCTCATCAAAAGATATGCTCCTGGGGGAAGCGGTACTCAAAGCAATAGAATGCAGTAATGCTTACTGCCCACTAAATCTTGAATCATACCAGGTAACTAACCACAAATTTTTTACCTCACAAAAATTGTCAAACAAAGGCATTCCAGGAGTATTAAGCACATTATTTATTTCCCCAAAATATGCTGATTATGCAATAAACGAAACAGGATATCCTTTTGTAATGAAACTCATATCAGGGTTTGCCGGAAAAGGAGTTGTCCTAATTAATTCAAAAGAACAAATGGAAAGCATTCTCGATGCAGTACACCTGTTCCAGGAATTCATTTGCACCCAAAAATTCATCAAAGGAAAAGACTCTGATGTAAGATGCTATGTAATAGGGGACTATGTTATTGCTGTAAAAAGAAAATGCAAAAAAGGGGACTGGAGAGCCAATATCTCCCGAGGAGGAAGTGCAAATTTAATTAATCTTTCTCCGGAAATGCTCGAAATAGCAAAAAATTCCGCAAAAACCCTCAAAATGGATATATGTGCAGTTGACTTAATGGAACAAAAAAAGAAATGGGTTGTAATAGAGGTTAACTTCATGCCCGGACCATTCAGGAAATACTTGGGAAATATGGTTGTGCATGAATGGATACGCCTCCTAGCAGAAAAAGCAGGACAGAGAAACAAAGAAAATTAAAAAAAATTCTAATTAAATAAAAAAGCAAACTAATATTAATTTCATTAATATCTTTACTTCAGTGAGAATTATGCCCTTTGCGAATTATGTGCTTTTAGACCAAAAAGTATGCCAATTAGCAAGCGCTATAGAAACAAACCTCCTTGCTTATATAAATCCACAAAACCTCGAAGAAGAAAAAAAGAAATTTTTTGAAAAAATCAACAAAAAAGAAGAATACAACCCTGTATTTACATACGCTCCGAGAAACCCCCTTTATTCATACTTTACAATGTCCCCCTCGTTCAGCACATACAAAAATGAACTAAAAGAACTCCTCAAAGAAATCAGCACCTATGAAGAAAATGCACTTGCTTTGATCTTTGAAAGAAAAATACTTGATTTATTTGACAGAATGGAACTCATAAGGAGCGTTGGCACACAGAACTTTTCAGGCAACTCTGAATCATATTATGGAAGCATTGATCACGGGACACTAAAGTTTGCAAAAGAATTTTTGAAAAAACAATTTGAACCAGAAAAAGAAGAAATTCATTTTGAGGATGCGAAAAAAATTATTCAAGCATTCCTGAGAAAAAGAAAACTCTCCTACAAGGTTATACAGCGCGAATCAGCCGGTTCAAAATTTGCTGTTAATATCCGCACAAAAGAAATCCTGATAAGCAAAGATATTTTGCTTTCAACCACCTCCCTCAAAAGACTCATTGCACATGAAATTGAGGGGCATATTTACAGGTATGAAAACGGGGCAAAACAGCCATATTTAATTTTTGCGCGCGGGCTATCAAAAGAAACAATAGAAACAGAAGAAGGAATAGCTGTTATTATCGAACAAGAACAAGGAATCAATATTGATTCCCAGTTAAAAGAATACTCGGGAAGAATACTTGCAATAGAAACCGCAACAAAAAAAAGCTTTTATCAAACATTCGAAGAAATGAGGAAATATTTCTCTGATGAAGAAGCATTCAACCTAACATTAAGGGCAAAAAGAGGAACCTGGAAACAAGACCAAGGAGGAGCATTCACAAAAGATGCCGCCTATCTCAAAGGATACCTTGCGGTGCAGGATTTCCTGAAAAAACAAAAACTTGAAGAACTTTATTATGGAAGATACTCCATAAATGATACTCCATTGGTATTTGAGGTAGATGGATTGGTAAAACCAAATTACCTCCCGGATTTTTTAAAAAACCCAAAAAAAGAGGAAAAAAAATGATAATCGCTGATGAATCAAAAAAAATCTCCAAATTCAAGGAAATAAACCTTCCGGCACTGGAAAAACTTTTTTCAATATATGAAATAAAGCAAAACGATAACATACTTATTTGGTGCGATGATGCAAAATCCATTGCACAAAGAATAGCAAAAACAATTTACTTGAAACTCAGGGCAATGAAATGCAATGTTTCAGTAATTATAGATAAACATACAAAAAAACTCGGACCTGCATCAAAAAAAACACAAAAAGCAATAAAATCTCTCGGAAAGGGAGATTGTTTTTTTTCAATAGGTTCAGGCAACCGGGGATATGTTGAAGAAAAAGGGAAACATGTACTGATGAAGGAATTAATAAAAAAACAGGGCTTTAAAATGATTTCACTTGGAGGCCTTTCTTCAATAAAGCAGGGGAAAATAAATTCTTTTTTAAAAAGCTTTAATCATGATGAAAAAGAAGTTCATGAATTAAACAAAAAAATAAAAAAATTGCTCAAAAAAGCAAAAGAAATCAAAATTACCTGCCAAAACGGGACAAATATGTCTTTTTTGCTTGAAAAAAGGCCTGTTATTTGCAACGAGGGAAACTGGAAAGATTATTCAACAAATTATCCTGTCGGGGAAACATATACTTCTCCAATTGAAAGCTCTGCAGAGGGCACTGCATTTGTTTTAAGCGCAAAAGTAAGCGGCAAAACAATTATTCCAAAAAAAACAATAAAATTTATTTTTAGAAAAGGAATCCTCCTCACCACAAACAGCAAAACAATTAATTCCAATCTGAAATATGCAGAAAAATTCAATAAAACAAAAAAAATAAAGAATTATAAAAATGCTCCGCGAACAATAGCTGAATTTGCAATAGGAACGAACAGGAAAGCATCTATTGTTGGAGCAATGATTTGTGATGAAAAAACACTTGGAACCTGCCACTTTGCAACAGGAAACAACAAGCATTTAGGCGGAAAAAATTACTGCCACGGCCACTTTGATTATGTTATATCAAAACCAAGTATTTGGTTTAATGGAAAACAAATAATGCATAATGGCAAACTACTCTTGTGAAAATGCCAAAACGAAGAATTTAATAATAACCTGAACTGAGTGTTATTTATGCGTAAAAGGATGCCAAAAAAAATAGCTTCAAATAATTGCAACACTGATTGGAGAGTAAAACAAAACAGAGATGCTTTGCTCAGTGAACCAATGATTTCGAGAAAAAATCTTCCACAAGCTGAAAAAGCAAGGATGCTTGGAAAAATAAGCAAAATCCAGCGAATGTGGGCTGAACGAGAAAAAAGAAAACTATCACAATAAATCCTTACTTGCTTAAATAATTCTCAATGCCCCTATCATAAGATTTTTCTTTTTCTTTAGAAAAATAACAAGCAGGAAGCTCTTTTCTTTTCCTGTGATAAGCAACGCATTCGCAGCAAAGCCCCTTCCTTTCACAAGGATAAGAACAATTGCAACTCTTCAAATTCTGTTTTTGTCTACATTCCATATTTTACCACTTACTTCTCTAGTAAAGTACCTAAATTCATGCACGGGAACGGGTTCGAACCGTTGAACGCACTAAGCGACAAGATCTTGAGTCTTGCGAGTTTGACCACTTCTCTACCCGTGCAATGTTAATATATAAGTCGTCAAGAAATGCTATAAAAACCTTGCGAGAGCCATAAATTAAACTTTGCCAAATGCTTGATGCTCTTAGGTTTTATTACCTTAAAAAACATTTTTGCCTTTTTTTTACCTTCAATTCGCAATTCATAGGAAGCATAATTTCCATTATATGGCAAACTTTTCCGCAACCCAGATTCCACCCCACAATTTTTGAGCAGTTTTTTTAGCTGACTAGCAAGACAAAAAGACACTGTTTTGAATGTTATTATTGGTTTATGTTTAGTCAATTTTTGCCATTTGCTAGCATTTTTATTATAAGATTTCGTAAAATAAATACAACCATCAGTATCAAATAATCCGCGAATAAAACTTGTATACAAGAAGTGGTTTAAAATAATTTCCTCAGGAACAGTTACTTTATGTGCTTTTTTCCCAACAATCATTCCTGCTGAAATAAATTCTTTTGTAATACCTTTATTTCCCACACAAATTCCATAGGTGCCCCAATAAGAAAATTCCCTTGGAAAAACTTCCTTTCTGAACACTTTTTTAAATAAAAATTTAATTCTTTTATCATAATAGTCTCTTTCATCTTTTGGGTTCCCTGAGATGAACAAAGAGATTCCTGAATTGCCTTTGCTCATCCAACCGTCTCCAGCAAAAGCGCCTAATAATTCGGCAAAATACTTATCCACAGGAAACATGCTAATTGTTTAACATAACTGTCTTTCTGTGGTGCCATGCCGACCCTGGCAAACCTAGAAAAGCTACTGCAACTAATTAAAAATTCATTTGAAGGAGGTTATTTGAATTCCAGAACATCATCCTGTTTGAGGGTGTAAAGATTCTTTCCCTTAAGAAATATTTTTCCTTCTTCTTTGGTAAGCAATTCCTGAACAGAATCAGAGCCTATTTTGATATCAGAAAGCACAGCATCCTTATCGTTTATCTTTGTTTTCATTCTTTTCTTGAGCACTCCAGAATCAACCATGCCTGAAACCATTATTTCTGTCCCAATATCATATACTCCAAAAACCTTGAAAGAAGCTGTTTTATCCTTTTTTTTGGATGGTAATATTTCCGCCTGTGTTTTAGATTCAGGCCTAGCATGTTCAGGAATCAATATTTCAGCACTCTCCGCACCATCAAGAATTTTATCTCCCTCAGTTACAGGCTCCTGCTTGTTTTTCCTCAAAAAATCAAAAATACCCATGAAGAACAATTCCCCCAAAACAAATAAAAAGCATGCTTTAGGGGTTTAGAATCATAGGGTACTGGAAAATTTTAAATTACAATTTAATTCTCTTCAAAAGCAATGAATTTGTTACAACAGAAACACTGCTTAGCGCCATTGCCCCGCCGGCAATTATGGGGGACAAGAGAATTCCAAATGAATAATAAAATACTCCTGCTGCAATCGGAATTGCGACTGTATTGTAAAACAAAGCCCAGAACATGTTTTGTTTTATTTTTGCTATTGTGGCTTTGCTTAATTTTATAGCCTTTGGAACATCAGTCAAATTATTTTGCATTAATACAATGTTTCCTGTTTCCATTGCAACATCTGTACCTGAACCCATTGCTATTCCTATATCTGCTTGTGCCAGCGCAGGAGCATCATTTATTCCATCCCCAACCATTGCCACTTTATATTTTCCATTTTGCTGCAATTTTTTTACATAATTGGATTTGTCCTCAGGGAGAACTTCTGCAAATATGTTCGTAATCCCGGCTTGTGCAGCAATTGCTCTTGCAGTTCTTTCATTATCCCCGGTTATCATATATACTTCCAACCCTAGCTTCTGAAGCGCAGTAACAGCTTCTTTTGATGTTTCTTTTATTGCATCAGCTGCTGCTATCATCCCAATTAATTTTTTTGATTCAGCAAGAAGCATTACTGTTTTCCCTTGCTCTTCCACATTTTTCATTTGTGCTCTTGCATTTGCAACATTAATCCCTTCTCTCGCCATGAGTTTAGTATTCCCAATAAAATATTTCTTTCCATTGAGCATGGCTTGTATTCCATGCCCGGGAATTGCTTTGAAATTCTTTGGCTGAACCAATTTTAATTTCCTTTCCAGTGATTTTGCAATTATGGCATCCGCTAAAGGGTGTTCACTTGCTTTTTCAATACTTGCTGCAATCTCAAGCAACTTTTTTTCACTAATTTTATTATCAATAACAATCAAATCAGTGACTTCAGGAACTCCTTTAGTTATCGTCCCTGTTTTATCAAAAATAATATACTTTAATTTATGCGCCATTTCAAGAGCATCTCCCCCTTTAATCAAAATACCATATTTTGCACCTACACCAGTTCCAACCATTATTGAGGTGGGAGTAGCTAACCCAAGCGCACAAGGGCAAGCGATTACCAAAACCGCAATACTTGTAAGCAATGAAAATGCCAGCGGGGCATTTAGAATAAAATACCAAACAGAAAAAGTTACTATTGCCATTAGTATAACAATCGGAACAAAAACTCCTGAAATCTGGTCAGCATATCTCTGAATAGGGGCTTTTCTTCCCTGGGCCTCATCAATTAATTTAATTATATGAGCAAGGGTAGTGTTTTCACCGATTTTTGTTGCTCTAAAAGTGAAAGAACCGTGCTTGTTAATTGTTCCCCCCACAACCTCATCCCCAATTTTTTTTTCAACAGGAATACTTTCCCCGGTAATCATGCTTTCATCAATAGAAGAATGTCCTTCAACAATTACTCCATCCACAGGGATTCTTTCGCCGGGTTTTACAATAATAAAATCCCCCACAACCAAACCCTCAACAGGAACAATAACTTCTTTTCCGTTTCGAATAACTAAAGCATTTTTAGGCGAAAGATTCATCAATTTCTTTATCGCTTCGCTGGTTCTGCTCTTAGCAATTGCTTCAAGCCATTTGCCAAAAACTACTAAAGTAATTAAAATTGCTGAAGTTTCAAAATACTGGCCGGCGGTTGGATTGAATAAAAGATTATAAACACTTAAAGCATAAGCCGCGGTTGTTCCAACAGCAATTAATGTATCCATGCTTGCGGTCTTATTTCTTAATGCCGCCCATGCCCCGGCATAAAACTGCCGCCCAACGATGAACTGTACAGGGGTTGCAAGCAAAAATAAAATAAAAGGAGCATAAGGCACCTCTATACCAATTTGCATCAAAACCATTCCAATAATAAAAGCAGGGAAAGCAAAAACTAAGCTCAGAAAAAAATTATTTCTAATTGAATCAATCTCCTGTTTTTCTAATTTTTTTTGCTTCTCAACATCAACCCCGGGAGTAATTAAAGTGGCTGAGTAACCTGCTTTATTTATTACTGAAATTAATGCATCTTCCTTTACTTTATTTTCATCAAAAGCAATTGTGGCTTTTGAAGTAGAAAAATTAACATTAGATTCTTCAATACCCTCAACTTTTTTCAATGATTTATCAATAATTAAGGCACAACTAGCGCAATGCATTCCCCCAACTTGTAAAGTAACTTTTTTCATTCTATCACACCTTTATGGAATTATTCTTTATTTAATAAGATTCTATTATCCCTAGCCGCCCCCACAACCACAGCTACCGGGTTTTTTTGGCGCTGAGGCTAGTTGGGCATTAACATCCTGCTGTGTTTTATCATCCAGAACAATATTTCCAGAAGAATCAACTCCAACATCATCCCTCACTACAAAATTGCCTTGAAGCATTCCCATCCAGCAGCTCCACTGAATTACCCCTGTTTTGTCAGGAGTAAATTCTATCGTCTGCTCGCCCTGTTTTATATTAAAATTAAGGTTATAAGCCGGAACAGTTATTGCACTATTACACCCAGTGAGTTCTTTTCCATTAATAATCCACTTAACAGGCACACCCCTCTTGAGGACAAAACTATTAGGGCTAAAACCCGCATAAGTAACATCCATCCTAATTATCTGGTAAGGAGAATTAGAATCCGCATTTATACTAGCCGTACTTAACGAAGAATTTGTTGAAGTATTCTGCGAGCCACTCGCAAAAACACTTGAAATTGCAGTTAAATTAATTGCATTACCAGTTAATGCAAATCCATTGTTAATCATTAACAACCCCATTACAATAACAATTACTGCAGAAACTCTCACAATATTATTTTGGAAACCATAACTTAGGACTGAGGCAAAAACACCAAAACCAAGCATTGGAATTAAGGTTCCTACCGCAAATGCTAAAAGCATTAATCCTCCGGTCAAAAAACTCCCAGTAGTAGCCGCAAGCACATACATTGCCTGCAAAGGCCCGCACGCAATAAACAAGCCATTCATTAACCCAATCAGGAATGGATTAGAATTATTGGATTTTAATGGTCCAATCCTCAATTTATCAAACAATCCTTGAGGCAAACTTAATTTTCTAAGAATTGGGAAAATATTCAATAACTTTAATCCAAACAAAATTAAGAAAAGCCCTGCAAAAATTGCTATAAAAGACCTTAATGCAGGAGTGAAAACAAATATGCTTCCAATTAAACCAAATAATGCTCCAATTAAAGTATAAGAAATAATTTTACCCAAAGCATATTGGGCATGCAACTTTAAATTCAATGATTTTGGATTATCTTTCTTCGCTTTAGCAGTGTAACCCAAAACAAAGCCACCGCACATTCCAATACAATGGAACCCTGTTAGTAATCCAACAACAAAAATCAGCACAATGCTTGTTTGTGCATCTAATTGTGGAATTGATATGTTCAAACTGCCCAAAGTAGAAGAAACTGCAATATAAGCAAAAAACAGCATAATTAATGCGAGTATTCCCAAAATAATGTAACCTAATTTTGTTCCCATTCCCTCTTCTTTTTCATCCACCAGTTCTGCATTATATCCCGCTTCATTAATTACTTTTACAATTCTGCCTACAGAAACTTTATTAGGGTTAAAATTTACTTCAGCGCGCCCGCCAGAATAAGACACAGTAACATTATGCACTCCCTCAAGTTTTCTAACTGATTTATCAATAATCTTTTCACAACTCTCGCAAACCATGTTATTTATATTTAACCAAATTTTTTTGTTATCTTTTAATTCGTGTTCCTGTATTTTCACTCAACCAACCCCTAAACATTAAATTCATTTTAATCAAAAAAATCATTTTTTTCTATTTCCAAATCCAGTTACTTTATACCCTTCCTTTTCAATTTTTTTCAAAATATCCTTTACACTGACAGAAGAATCACCATAACTAACTCTCACAAAGCCCTTTTCCTGTTCGCCAAAAACATCTGTTATGCCCTCAAGTTCCTGCACACTCATTTTTATTAACGAAATACAGCTATTGCAATGCATCCCGCTTACCTTAAATTCCGTAATCACTTTCCTTCCTCCGCAAGGCTTTCCAAGCCTTAAAACTATACCAATTGGAACTGAAACCATATATATCAATTCATGAAACCATGGTATCAATCCAAAAAACAGGCTTTTTTCACACAAAACTGAAAAACTTAAAGTTAATTGCAATTAATTAAAAACTCTTCCACTTAATTTTAGTACATGGATATTAAGATTGATTTCTCAAACAAGCGAACCATGGCGGGAATAATTATTTTATTATGCGTTCTAGCACTAGTAATTTACTCCCCTACAATAATTCAACAAACTAACCCCACTACGTGCACTATCAACGGGGAATGCCAGCATGAACAAAGACTAATACTACTGGAAGATTTAATTCCAATATTCATTTTAATTGGAATAGCTATAGGCGCAGTGGTTTTCTTTATCATGAGCTCAAGATTAGAGAAAAAACAAAAAGACCTTTCAAAAGTAACTGATGCACTGGTAAAATTCTTGGGAAAAGATGAGAAACTTGTAGTACAAAAACTCCTGGAAAATAACGGAAAAGTACTCCAGGCAGAAATCTCGCGGATAGAAGGGATAGGAAAACTAAAAAGCCACAGAATAATCCAAAAACTCTCCGACAGGGGAGTAATAGAAATAGAACACTACGGGAAAACAAATATAATAAAATTAAACAAAGAAATCAAGGAAACGCTAATAGAAAAAAAATAATTTCGTGAAGATGAAATTATTGAAAAAATTCAAATAACAAGTATTTAAAAAAATGAAGGCGAAAAGCGCCTTCAAGAAAAAGATTTTACAAAAATATTGCATGCTAATTAACATTTGCAACAACATTTACTCTTTTTTACCGCTTTTTTAGCTTTCTTCTTAGCCATATTTTTTCCTCCAACAAAAAAACTTTTGTAATAAATAATAATCTTAACTTTTATTTAAGGCTTTGTTTTGAATTTAAACAAATTTTTCAAAAAAAATAGCCTAAAAAATATCTTTTCTACAGAAAAAAACCCAAAATCATAAATTTTTCACAAAAAAAGAAGCTTTTTTTCGATTCATTTAAAACTTTTTTCCTATTTTACATTAATATGATGGAAAAAACGCCTGCAAACAATGATAATCAAAAAAATCTTTCTCAAAATATCCAAAATGAAACTGATACTAAAGTAAAAGAACAAAAACCAAAAGTGTATTTTGAATCAAAAAAATTTCTTTTTGTTTCACTTGAAAGCCTTAGCGGGGATTTAGCATGGCAGTTAAAAAAAGAAGGGCATGAAGTGAAATGTTTTATAGAAAGAAAAGAAGACCATGATGTTTATGACGGCATTTTGGACAAAGTTACTTCATGGAAAGAAAATACGGACTGGGCAGATGTAATTGTTTTTGATGATGTAGGCTTCGGAAAAGAAGCGGATGATTTGAGAAGCAAAGGGAAACTTGTTGTAGGCGGAAGCAAATACACCGACATGCTCGAAGAGGACAGGGAGTTTGGGCAAAACGAAATGAAAAGAGTTGGAATGAACATACTTCCGCACTGGGACTTTGATGATTTCGGCAAAGCAATTGAATTTATAAAAAACACTCCCGACAGGTACGTGTTCAAACCCTCGGGCAATACCCCCTCTGATCAAAAAGGAATTCTTTTTTTAGGCCAAGAAGAAGATGGAAAAGATTTGATACAAATACTTGAACAAAATAAAAAACTATGGGCAAAAAAAATAAAGCACTTTCAAATCCAAAAAATGGCTGTAGGGGTAGAGGTTGCGGTAGGGGCTTTTTTCAACGGAACAGATTTTTTTTATCCTATAAATGTAAATTTTGAGCACAAAAAACTTTTTCCAGGCGATTTAGGCCCTTACACAGGAGAAATGGGAACTTTGATGTTCTGGTCCCAGCCAAACGAAATATTCAAAGCAACTTTGCTAAAAATGAAAGAGGATCTCGCGAAATCAAAATATGTAGGGTACATTGATATTAATTGCATAGCTAATTCAAAAGGAATTTTCCCGCTTGAATTCACTTCAAGGTTTGGCTACCCGACAATAAGCATCCAAATGGAAGGTATTACAAGCGAAATAGGGGACATGCTCTACAGGATGGCTAAAGGGGAGAGCTTTGAAGTAAAAACAAAAAAAGGATTTCAAATAGGGGTGGTAATTGCAATTCCTCCATTTCCATTTGATGACCCGAAAGAAGCATTCATTTACAAAGATTTGTCAATAATGTTCAAGAAACCAGTTCTTGACGGCGTACATTTAGGGGACATAAAAATAGTGAATGAGGTATGGACAGTTGCAGGAGACTCAGGATATGCTCTTGTAATCACTGGCGCAGGGTATACTGTTGAAGAAGCAAGAAAACAAGCATACAAAAGAGTGAAAAATATTATGATACAAAACATGTACTACCGAACAGATATTGGAGGAAAATGGATAGAGGACTCAGACAAACTCCACACCGAAGGATACTTGTACAGCAATAAAAACTAAAAAAAGCGAGGTAATAACTTTAAAATAACCTATTAAACAGCATCATGTTGATTTTAAATAAATTAGTAGAAATTTAAACCCCTTACTTTTTCAACGCAAATTCTTTAACTACCTTCGGCTCATAAAATTCTACTAGCGGATGCAAATCATACTGAACCAACTCTATTGAATTCACCTTCATTTTCCCAAAAAAATAATCGCGATACCTCGCCCCTATTTCCTTAAACAATAAATCTGGCTTTGAATTAAAATAAGCAATTGTAGAATGCGGAGCGTAATTTCTTTTTATTTTTAAATTCAATTTTTCAACCAAGGCTTTGTTCAAATCAAACAAACGCTCATCTTTTGAAAAAAACTGCGCAAATAATACATTATGAAAATGATTAATTCCCCTTACCTCCAACTCAAAAGGAGGAAAATTTTCTGTAACCTCGCTTATTTCCTCCTTCCACTTGTTTAGCAGAGAATGGTCAAAAATTTTAGGAAGCTTTGTTATACTGCAAATAGTTGCATGATACAAACTTTTCGGCAAATAATAATTCCCAGGAAATTTTGACTTCAACTCATCAGAAATTTTTTTAATATTTGATGAAACTTCTTTGCTAATTGAAAATGCACAAGTAACATTAAACGCCTCATCCTTTGGATAACTCTTCTTGAACACAATTTTACTTAAGTCATTAAATTCATTCCAAATATCAGCATAAACTTTTGTTTGACTCATAATTAAAATCACTAAATATAATTTTATAAATAAACAATACTTAATGAATTAGTGCTAATAAATAGAACTAATTTTTACGCTGAGGACGAGATTTGAACTCGTGCTCCCTTTCAGGAAACGGATTAGCAATCCGCCGCATTTGACCACTCTGCCACCTCAGCTGAACCGCCCAGCCGGTTCACGTCTGGGCACTGTCTTCGCACTTTGTGCTCGACAGAGCAAATAAAAAATATTATCTGCGTAATAAAAAAATCTTGTGTAGAAAGATTAAAAACACTGCCTTTATACGCGAAAGTCAGAATTAAAAACATCCATGCTGTTACTAATTTACTTAATAAATCGGTGATTACTTGCTTGACCAATACACTAACAGTTCAAGAGATTTAAAACTATCAATAGCAGAGGGTTCATTCAACGCAGTAATGGTAGGAGCAGGACTTTCATTCATAGTTGCCTTTGCAGTAATGCTTGGAGCAAACAGCATTGAAGTAGGATTGCTTTCAGCATTACCCGCCCTGCTAGGAGCATGGGCACAGCTTTTCTCAATAAAAATGCTTGATTTATACAAAAGCAGAAAAAATTTAATTATAATGGCAGTGTTCTTGCAAGCAATCAGCTGGCTGCCAATAATGCTAATCCCTTTCTTCATGAAAGAAAATAGTGTTGTTTGGATAATAATATTTTACACAGCAGGAACCGTTTTTGGTTCAATTGGTGCACCGGCTTGGCAAAGCTGGATGAAAAGCCTCACTCCTGCAAACATTATTGGAAAATACTTCGGAATAAGAAACTCTATTGTTGGAGCAGTTGCATTAACAACAATGCTTATCGCAGGTTTTGCACTGGGCTTTTTCACTGAACAAGCATTAATTGTATATGTAGGAATATTTCTCGCCTCAATGCTTGGAAGGCTCCTGTCAACTTATTTATTTACAAAAATCACTGATCCGGGATGCGGAGAAGATGGAAACTGCTTAATAGACGAAAAAATCACTTTCAGGGAATTCACTAAAAATCTTCTCAAAACTAATTTCGGGTACTTTGTTTTATTTGGAAGCCTAATGACTTTTGGAATATCACTTACAGGACCATTCCTTTCATTTTATTGGCTTGATTATCTGGGATTGAAAAACAATTACTTTCTATTTACAATAATCTTGGCTTCCTCATCAATATCAGCGCTAATATCAATGCCTTATTGGGGAAAACTTATTGACAAATACGGCATAAAAAAAGTGCTAAAAGCAACATCATACCTCGCAATTACTTTTCCAATATTAATAATCCTTGTACGCGCCCCTGAATGGATTATTTTAGTTGAATTACTGAACGGGGTTATTTTCAGCGGATTCAACCTTGCACTCGCAAGTTTCATTTATGAATTCTCGGGCGAATCAAGAATAATGAGATACGCAAGCTATCAAGCAGTTTTCTTCGGGACAGCAGCTTTTCTTGGGACAATACTCAGCGGATATATCCAAAACTTTGAATTCTCTTTCTGGATAATTAATACTTCTTTCTTTTTGATTTGCGCAATATCAATTCTTGTCAGATTAATTTCTTACAGCGCACTAATTGACAAAATAAAAGAAGAAAAACCTGTTGAATACATAGGAAGCAAAAAAATAGTTTTCAACATACTAACATTTGCACCTGTAAGAGAAACAGTCATCAACAACATGCTTTTGCTATTTGTTTTTGGCACCGGACAAATAGCCAGCACAGTGAAAAAAATTGAGGAAATAGGAGAAGATGGATTTGAAGAAATAAAAAAAGTTGGAGAAATAGGGAATAAAGGAATGCATCGCATGAAAAATGCGGCTAATGGCACTGTGAGACGAATCGAAGAAATAGGAGAAGACGGATTAGAAGAAATAAAAAAAGTTGAAGAAATAGGGCAAAAAGGAATGCACAATGTAAAAAATGCAGCCACAACAATCAGGAAAGAAAGCATTAACGGAATTAAAAAAATAAAAAACTTCGGGTCAGAAAAGCTATTGCGCAGAAAAAAAAGATTTTAAAAAACAATTCCTTTTATTGAGGCAAAAAGCTTAACTTTAACTTGAATCCCTGCCCTGCTTTTGCCATAACCACAGTTCCTGAATAAGGTTTTCTTCCCTCGGTAAAAATATTCATGCTGCCCCACAAATCCCCGCCGCCTAATTTGAAATGACCTGAAGAACGCATAATTTTAAGATTAGAAATCTCTACTTTTTTGAATTTGTTTCCCTCAAAAGTATTTATTGTTGCTTTTGCAAGAGGACCATCAACATCAACAACATCACATTCCTTAATATTGTTCATTTCCATTCCCTGTTTAACGCAGGAAATAACATCATCCCCTTCATCAAACTCAAGAACAAGAGTTTTTTTCTTAATTGGTTCTCTAATTATAACTGAATCTATCTGCTTAGGCATAGGTATCACCGATTTCAAACTGACACAATTAAATGCATGGGGTTTTTAACACTTATTATGAGGCAAAACAACCTTTGAATATTAGTATTTAATAAAAATTTACTTTTTAAAACCCAAACCTTTGCTTAATTTTCCTGCCAATTTCTTTTTCAGCATCCTTTTCCTTTCCTGCCCTCACAATCAGCAAAACCTTATCATTTTTAGTTATTTTTGTTTCCTTGGAAAAACAATACTTTCCTTCAAAATAAGTCGCTATTGCATTAAAATTCTTGCCCCTCGCATCACCAATTTCTTTGCCCAAAAGCTTTGTTTCAGCGGCAGGAACCTCAATTATATCAAACTCACCCATGCCTATATTAACAAGTTCGCTTACTGCAGGCCTTGAAATCATTAATTCAACAGCATGAGCAGCAAAATACTCTTCATTAATAGGAGTAAAACCAAGTTTTTTTAACAACCCCTCCACATCAGGGTTATCTATTCTCACAAAAATTCTTTTCGCACCAGCCTCTTTAGCATACATTGCTGAAAGAATATTATCCTTCTCAATATCCGAAGCAGAAATAAAAACATCACATTTATTTAACTCTAAATCATCAAGCACCTCGGGTTTAGTTGCATCAGCATTCACCACATTAAACCCAAGTTCATCAGTTATACGCATAGCCTCTTCTTTTTTCTTTACCACCAAAACAACCTTATTTTTGCTTTCCTTCAAAATCAATCTAGCTAATTCGCAAGCAAGCTCTGAAAACCCGACAATAACAGTATACATCATCCCCACCAGATACAATTGTGCTGCTGAAAAAGGTTTTTATACAAATAACCTCAAAAAATGTTTAAAAAGAGAAAAAAATTAAATTTTGCTCCCAAAACCAATTCCTTTAAGGAGAATAAGCAAAGGAAGAATCTCCATTCTGCCAATAATCATATGCAGGCTAAGCAAAAACTTAAGAAAAAAAGGCATGCCAAACCAGGAATTACCTGAAAAAGAGCTTAATCCAACATTCCCCTGAGCAGAAGCAACAGTAAAAACGGAATCAACTATACCGTAGCCAAAAAGCATAAATATTATTGCGCCAAGGGCAAGGAAAAAAATATACAAAACCATGTAAGAAAGGGCTTTCAAAGCAGCTTCATCAGAAATAACTCTTGAACCTATTTTTATAGGCAAAAGGGTCTTCGAAGGAAGAAAAGCCTTATGAATTTCCCTTCTTATCACCTGAAACAAAATCAATATTCTCCAAATCTTCAAAGCACCGGTTGTGGAACCATAACAAGCACCAAAAATCATTAACAAAATAAGAACAAAAATTGACAAAGCAGGAAGATTACCCAAAACAACTGCGGTGGTATTTCCCGTACCGGTTATTGCTGAAACAATATAAAAAAACGCATCATAAAAAGCACTGTTTTTGAAAATAAAAAAATTAATGAAAACAAGTACTGTTGCTGCAAAAATTATTGTGAAAAAAAACTTTAATTCAGGATTTGCCAAAAAACGGTTAATTTTTCCCCTGAGCAAATCATAATGAGCTTCAAAACTTATTCCCCCAAGAAGCATAAGCAAAATAGCTACTGCCATAGCACCGGGACCAAACAAACCAATACCAACAGAGTTTGTGGAAAACCCGCCAGTAGCAATAGAGGTAAATGAATGAATTACCGCATCAAATAAACTCAATCCTGCAAACAAAAACAAAGCAACGCCCAAAATAGTGTAAATAAAATAAATAGAGAGAATTGTTCTTGCAATCCTCTTAGCACTGGTAAAAAATTCCTCTGATCTGCCTTCAGCAACAAAAAGATTGTAAATTGTTTCAGGCCTATCATAAAAAAGAAGGGCCAAGAGAACAATACCAAATCCACCCATCCACTGAATGAAACCGCGCCAAAAATTCAATGAATGAGGCAAAAGCTCCGGCTGAGGAATCATGCTTAATCCTGTGCCAGACCAGCCGGAAACACTCTCAAAAAAAGCATCTATTGGGGAAATGCCAAAAAAAAGAAAAGGAATTGCAGCCACAACTCCCACAGTGAACCAGGCAAGGGCTATTGAAATAATCGCATGCTTAAACCTTGTTTGCTTGTGCCCGATAAATTTTCTCAAAAAAGTAAAAACAATTATTAAAGTAAAACCAATTACAGCAAATATTTCAGTATAAAGCAATTCATTGTAAATAATAGAAACAATTATAGGAATAACCATGCTTGCGCCAATAAAACGCATCATATTTGAAAGAGTATAAAGAATAACAATCAAATCATTCCTGTCAAGCTCAGCCATAATCCCAAAAAAACAAGGTTATTATAATTTAAAAATCAATCTAGGAAGAAAAAAAGCTGTTTTGAATTTTAATTAATTAACTTACTTTTGGATAACGTACTATAACAATACCTGAACCGCCATTACCTCCACCGGCTGTGTTTAATTCTTCTGCTGTCACTGATCCGCCTCCACCCCCACCACCAGTATTATTTGCACCATCAATACCTGGAGAACAATAACCTGCAAGCCCACCTGCTCCTCCTCCACCAAGCCCACCAATACCAGCAGTTCCAGCTATATAGGTTCCGCCTCCACCACCACCAGCATAATAAACATCAGTTCCATTTATGTCATACTGTGTTCCATCACCACCAGCACCACCAATCGTAGTTGTACCATCTGTCCCTGCGGACCCGGCACCACCACCACCCCCACCACCATAATTAGGGCCACCGGCAAGTCCATCTCCCCCGTCATTTCCTTGTTCTGCCGTTCCTGTATGACCAGCATCACCCGAACCGCCGCCACCTGATCCCCCACTCAATCCCCAACTATCTCCGCCTCCAGAACCTGCTCCCCCTCCAATCGCTATTAGAGTATCAAACACGGAATTTGATCCACTATAACCATTCCATGGCCCTGCATAAGGAGGAGGATTACCGCCTAGGCCTCCGACTCCGATGGTTACATTATTCGTTCCTGACACAGATAAACCAGTACTATAAATTAATCCTCCTGCTCCGCCACCACCACCACGTCGCCCACCACCACCGCCACCACCGGCAACAACTAATACGTCAGCAGAAAGACTTCCTGAAGGTACATTAAATATTCCATTATAATCAAAAGTATTAATGCAATAATTTCCAAATTTAGTAAGAGTTCCGCCTGTTGCGGGGCAATCATTAAAAATTGTTACAATTCTTTCTTCAGTTTGATTTGAACCAACATTCGCATCATTAACAAAAACCTGATAATTATAATCTCCTACTGTTGTAGCAATTTTCAAATAACGAACAATAACAATACCAGAACCGCCATCACTCCCTAATTGATCAACCCCTACATCATGACCAGCTCCACCCCCGCCACCAGTACCATCAACACCTGGTAATGAAGTTTCCCCAAAATCAACACTCCCCCCTCTGCCTCCTCCACCTAATCCGCCAACACCGCCATGTAAAGGTTCGTGATAAGTATCTCCTCCACCTCCGCCAGCAAACCACCCGGCAGGATAACCACCAACACTAGAAAACTGTGAAAACTCAAGTCCGATTCCGCCATCTCCTGCACTACTTGCTGATGCGGTTACCCCTACTGCCCCTGCACCACCACCACCGCCAAACGCGTACATAACATCCTCGGGAGTTTCTCCATCTCCCCCATCATGCCCCTGCCCTTCTGTTCCGGTTCCAGGAACTCCTGTCAAAGAACATCCTCCGCCACTACCACCATTAGCACCATTCCAATAATAGTATCCGCCACCGCCACCACCACCAATAGCAGTTAAAGTATCAAAAACACTATCTCCACCATTACCACCTCTGCTTTGTGCCCCACCATGCACCCCTCCATCTCCAACGGTAACTGATTTCGTTCCGGAAACTGTCAAAGTATTATAAATCAGACCACCAGCACCACCACCACCAGAATGGCTTGAACCACCAGCACCACCGCCAGCCACAACTAGTACATCAACATTCAAGTCCCCATCAGGCACAACAAAATTACTGCTGCCAACAGTGGTGAATGTATGAATGCAATATTCTCCAACTTTAGTAAGCGTTCCACCTGTAGCAGGACATTCATCCACCGGGAGAGAAGAAAAATTCCATTTATTCACATCATACTTCCTAAAATTTGAAAAATAGAGTTGCTTGATTTCTTCAGCCGATAATGTTCTATTATAAACTCTGACCTCATCAATAGAACCTTTGAAATATCTATTATCCTCATCCCAGCTACTAAACGCTCTCCCAATATAAAACTCAGAATTATGAGTTATGTCTACTATTTGTTCCGCAGTATCTGTCAATACACCATTAACATAAGTTTTGATATAATCACTTCCCTTGTAAACAGAAACAACATGAGACCAGTTATTTAATTGCAAATCTATATTTGTTGGAGGTTGTTCCCAATCTATTTGTGATATCCAATGCCCATTGGTATATTGCACAAAGCAAATACCTGAATGCGATGGATAAGTGTAACCACCAGCAACTCCTTGTGATTCTGCTCCTTCTATAGGTCTTACCCATGCAGATATTGTAAATGATTGGCCCAATGTTGCTGACGGATCTAAGCCAGTATCTATCATGGTGCTTCCAGAACCTCCACCAGTAAACTCATATGCTCCGCCATATTTTCCAATTGAATTCCAAGTCGGACAACTTGTGCATGTCCCATTATTTCTATACTTTGAAACATCAGTGATATTTGTGGAGTTTTCATCTAACGCACTCACCTTATCAAAATTATACATTAGTACTAAAGAATCATCATAAATGGAATAATTTGTATCATTCCAATTAAACTTAAACTCATTCAAATCAGGAACACTCGTAATATCAACATTAACATCAACACTTGTATTTGCTGTTCTATTCCCATCTAAAGGTGTAGGACTAACAAAACTAACCAAAGGCAACAACTCTAATTCACCCTCACCAGTAACAGGCTGAACAACACTTGAAAGATTCGTTGCTGTTGCATTTGAAACACAATCAACAGAAACAGTAACAGGAAATTCCTTCTCCAAACCAAACTCAGATTCCGCATAAATTATTACTTCACAAGTTTTAATTTGCCCTTCAAAACCAACACAACTACAACCAGAACCAACCCCACTCAAAGAAAAAGTCTTCTCATCACCCTGCGACAAAGAAACATCAGAATAATTATTATCCTCTCCACCAACACTCAACTTTACAATAGTAAGAAGCCCACCAGAATTATTAGAAAAAGTAATCAAACCATTCCCATCAACACCCACCACAGCATCAGAAACACTAATCAAACCAGAAGACTGAGAAATCCTAGAACTAGTACCAGAAACATTAACAGCAGAACCAGTCTGATTAACCAACAAACCCACAACAACCAAACTAATAACCACAACAACCCCAATAGACACCAAATACTCAAGCGTCCCCTGCGCCCCATCAGAAAAACCAGAAAACATGAAAGATAATTAACCAAACCCGTATATAAGACTAATTTTTATAAAAAAAACTAATTCCTTTTCCTGCACTAAAGAGCGAATTTACTAACCCTAAAAGAGTTAATAAAATCAAGGAAATTTGTATTTTGAGTCTTTAAAATTAAAAGTGACAAAATAATCATTAGGGGTTTCAGCTCTCCGAATCATTTTAACTTTTCCATTCATTTGAAGCAAAAGCTCAGCGCTTCTTAATTTGCCATTATAATTAAAGCCCATTGCATAACCATGGGCTCCTGCATTGTGAATTACAAGCAAATCCCCCACACTTATTTCAGGCAGCATCCTGTCTACAGCAAATTTGTCATTATTTTCACACAAAGAACCAACAATATCATATTTCTTATTACATGAAGCATTCTCTTTACCCAAAACGGTTATGTGATGGTAAGCGCCATACAAAGCGGGGCGCATAAGGTTCGCCATACAGGCATCAACCCCAATATATTCCTTATAAATATGCTTTTCATGAATTGCTCTCGTAATCAAATAATCAAAAGGACCAGTAACCATTCTCCCATTCTCCATAACTACTTTTAGCGGAGCCAACTTATTTTTAACAATTTTTTCTTCATACAACTTTTTTATTCCATTTGAAACAAAATTCAAATCCACCGGTTTTTGTTCAGGCTTATAAGGAATGCCCATTCCTCCGCCAAGATTAATAAATTCAAATTTTATTCCAAGCTTTGCTGAAATCTCAACAACCAAATCAAAAAGCATTTCTGCGGTCTGGACAAAAGCTTCAGGCCTTAGCTCATTTGAAGCCACCATTGTATGCAGGCCAAATCTCTTTACCCCCTTTGATTTCATTATTTTATAAGCCTCAAAAAGCTGTTCCCTTGTCAAACCATATTTTGCATCCTGAGGATTGCCAATAACATTTCCCTCAGCAGTTGCCCTTAATGGGCCGGGATTGTATCTGAAACAAATCAATTCAGGCAATTTTCCTCCAAGGGATTCTTCTAAAAAAGAAATATGGGTAATATCATCAAGATTAATTATTGCTCCAAGCTCATACGCTTTCCTGAATTCATTAGCAGGAGTATTATTAGAGGTAAACATTATTTGCTCCCCTTTCAAACCAATTTTTTCAGCCAGCAATAATTCAGGCAAAGAACTACAATCAGCACCCATTCCCTCTTCCTTTAAAATTTCCATTAAATAAGGATTAGGGCAGGCTTTTACCGCAAAATAATTCATGAAACCGGAAATCCAGGAAAACTTCTTATACAAATTTCGTGCATTCTCCCTAATCCCTTTCTCATCATACAAATGAAAAGGAGTTGGAAAAGTTTTGGTTATTTCTTCAACCTGAGATTTAGTAAAAAATAAATCTTTATTATTATTCATCAAAAAACCTTTCCCATTTTAAAATATGTCCAACAAATTGAGTTCAAATTAAATTTTCAAATTCTTTTTTATGCTCTCCACGGCTTTACTTATATTTTCCCTGTGCCCAAAAGCACTTACCCTAAAGTAACCTTCTCCATTTGGCCCAAACCCTGCGCCAGGGGTTACTACAACATGCGCTTCTGAAAGCATTTTATCAAAAAAATCCCATGACTTCATTCCATTAGGGGTTTTTACCCACAAATAAGGAGCATTTATTCCACCCGAAACAACCTTCAACCCTTTTTCCTCCAAGCCTTTTTTTATTATCCTAGCATTTTCCATATAATAAGCAATAATTTCTTTATTTTCTTTCATCCCCTGCTCCGTTAAACAAGCCACTCCCCCATCCTGCACAATATTCGAGGCACCATTAAACATTGTTGTCTGCCTCCTATTCCACATAGAATTTAATTTTCCCGCACCAGAGTTTTCGCAAACACAATTTTTTGGAACAACCGCCCAACCCAATCTAACTCCAGTAAAACCAGCCATCTTTGAAAAACTATTTATTTCAATCGCACAATCCTTCGCCCCTTTTATTTCATAAATGCTTTTAGGCAAAGAACTATCTGAAATAAATTCGTTATAAGCAGCATCAAAAATTATTATGGATTTATTTTCTTTTGCATAATTTACAAATTTTTCCAACTGCCCTTTTGTTGCCACTCCGCCAGTAGGGTTATTAGGAGAACATAAATAAATCAAATCAGCTTTTTGTTTCGGCAAATCGGGAAAGAAATTATTTTTTTCCGTACAAGGCATATAAACTATTCCCGAATACTTTCCGCCAATATTTGCACCGGTTCTTCCCGCGATAACATTTGTATCAACATACACAGGGTAAACAGGATCCTGAACCGCAATAACCGCTTCCTGTGAAAAAATTGATTGGATATTTGCCACATCACATTTTGCCCCGTCACTCACAAACACTTCATCAGGCAATAGCTCAACACCCATTTTTTTGTAATATTCAACAATTGCTTCCCTCAAATTTTTGTTTCCCTGTTCATCCCCATAACCTGAATAAGTTTTTACATCAGCTAATTTTTCAACACCCTCATGAAGCGCTTTTATTATCGCAGGAGGCAATTGTTCGGTTGTATTCCCAATACCCAAACGCATTATTTGCATTGAAGGATTTTTTTCAGAAAAAATTTTAGTACGCTTAGCTATTTCAGGAAATAAATAACCTGCTGCCAGTTTATCATAATTTGAATTAATTTTTGCCACCAAACCACCAACAAAACAATCAAAGCAAATTTAACTGCTTCATTACCAAAAGAACTTTTTCTTTATGCTCTTGGCTCATTTCACACATAGGAAGCCTGTAAACTTCTTCGCACATTTTTCTCTGGGCAACCATATATTTTATTGGAATAGGATTTGTTTCAATGAATTCCGCTTCAAAAAAAGGAATTAAAGATTTATTTAATGCTTCAGCCTCAGCAAATTTTCCATTAAGAGCCAATTTCATTAATTCAATCATTTTATCAGGAATAACATTAGAAGCAACACTGATTACTCCCTGACCCCCGTTCTTAACAAGCTCAAACGCAATATTGTCATCCCCGCTCAAAACACAAAACCTTTCAGGCCTTTTTGCCAAAACATCTTTTATCTGATTCATGTCCCCCGAAGCCTCTTTTACTCCAAGCACATTCGGGCAATCATTTACTATGCGCATTAATGTAGGAGTATCAACATTAACTCCAGTCCTGCCTTTTATGTTATAAACAATTAAAGGGATTTTTATTGAATTAGCAATAGCTTTGAAATGCCTATACAATCCTTCCTGAGTGGGCTTATTGTAATAAGGATTAACAATAAGCACTGCATCCGCGCCAGATTTTTCTGCATGCTTTGTAAGATCAATTGCTTCCCGCGTACAATTACTTCCGGTACCCGCAATTACCAAACAACGCTTATTCACTTTCTTTATAACAAATTCAACCACTTTCATATGCTCTTCATGGCTCAAAGTAGGGGATTCTCCTGTTGTACCACAAGGAACTATTCCATTCACGCCATTCTTAATATTAAATTCAACTAATTTTCCTAAAGCAGCGTAATCAACACTCTCATCTTTTTTAAACGGAGTAACTATCGCAGTAAAAACTCCTTTGAACATTTTTTCAACCATACCAAACACAACCAAAAACTTCCCTAAAAATTATTTTTTCCCTATTATTTCCTTCATCAAATCATCAATACAATAAAAACCTTTTTTTCCATTAATGAATTCTGCAGCAAGAATCGCACCAAAAGCAAAACCTTCTCTTCCTCTTGCAACATGCTTTAACTCAACTGTATCAACAGGACAATCAAACAATACTGTATGTGTGCCCGGAACAGAACCGCATCTTACGCTTGCAACATGCAATTCATCAGGATTAGGTTTCCTCTCAGCAAACCTGTCAGAAACAATTTTTTTCTTGCGCGGCATATTATCCAAAATAATTTTCCCAATTATCTGTGCGCTTCCCCCAGGAGAATCCTTTTTCTGATTATGGTGAATCTCATAAACAGCAGCATCATATTCAGGCAAATTATTCATAACCTTAGCAGTTTCTTTCACGGAATGAAAAAAAACATTCATCCCAATGCTAAAATTACCGCTCCACAAACAGCCAATCCCATTTGTAATGGATTTCATTTCATCCATTTTGTCATACCAGCCGGTTGTGCCTATTACTAAATTCTTTTTCAGTGAAACAACTTTCTTTACATTATCAAAAACAACTGAAGGGGCAGTGAAATCAATGCATACATCAATGCCGGAAAGGCTTTCCTTATTAATTTCCTTAAAATCAGAACCCTGCGCAACAGGGTCTATTTTCACAATATTATGCCCTCGCTGCAAAGCAATTGCCTCAACAGCTTTCCCCATTTTACCGTAACCAACCAGAGCTATTTTCAAGCAAACCACTTACAATGTAAACTATTGCTCAAACAATTTATAAAACAGCAATAATTTGTACGAAAAACGTAATTGGTTTTTAAAATTAGTATTGCCTGAGCACAGGGAAAGTTTCAGTCTGAATTACCCCATCAATTGACCTTATCTCTTCAAGCAAGTGATTAAGTTTCTGCAAATCATCAGCCTGAAGAAAAGCAACAATAGAATATCTGCCTGTAACCTCAAGCACTTTTGTAGCGCCTAGCTTCTTTATCTTTTCAGAAATTTTTTGGGTAGGTACCCTCGAAGAAGTAATTATTTCAACAAAAGCTGTTGTTGCAGTGCCCAACTCAATAGTGAATTTTTTTATTATTCTCCTGGCTACAAGTTTTGCAACCCTTTGCCTAATAGTTCCCTCGGAAACGCCAAGTTCTTTTGCAATACTGAGAAAAGAGGTTCTTGAATCAGCAGAAAGTTTCTGAATAATTTCTCTATCAAAAGAATCCATAAAAAAAACCAGGATTATTTCTTTTCTTCTTTTGGAATATCCAAAGCAATATGCAGTTCCTTCAATTGTTTATCTGAAACAGAGCTAGGGGAGCTGTCCATTAATGAAACAGCAGCCTTGTTTTTAGGAAAAGCAATTACATCCCTCAGGCTCTCAGCACCGCAAAGAAGCATAACCATTCTGTCAAGACCAAAAGCCAAACCCCCATGAGGAGGTGCACCATATTTAAACGCTTCAAGGAAAAATCCAAACTTGGTTTCTGCATCCTCATCACTAATCCCAATTATTTTGAAAATACGCGCCTGAAGTTCAGGATTATAAATTCTGATACTACCCCCGCCAAGCTCAATCCCATTCAATACAAGGTCATATGCAAGAGCCTTTACTTTCAAAGGCTCTTTTTCCATAAATTCAAGATGCTCTTTTCTCGGAGAAGTAAAAGGATGATGGACAAAAGTTACTCTGCCTTCAGTTTCATCCCACTCAAACATCGGAAAATCCTTTACCCAAAGCAAGTTATATGTATCAGGCTTAATGAGATTAAGTTTTTTCGCCAAATGATTCCTTAAATAACCAAGAGAGTCATTTACGGCTTTAGGCTTATCAGCAACAATTAATATCAAATCATTCTCTTTTACATTAACTCTTTCTTTTAACTTCTTCAGCAAATCCTCATTAAAATATTTTGCAATCGATCCATCAAACTTCCCATTCTGGTACTTCAAGTATGCAAGGCCATGCGCCTTATATATTTTCACGAAATTTTCAAGCTCATTCAAATCCTTTCTTGAAAAATCCGCTCTGCCATTAACATTAATTGCCTTGATTATCCCTTTATTTTCAACAACTGTTTTGAATGCATTAAATTCTCCCTTAGAAAGAATATCAGTAACATCAACAAGCTCTAAACCAAATCTTGTATCAGGCCTATCAACACCGTATTTTGAAATTGCTTCATCATACTGCATTCTTGGCAAAGGAAGCTTTATTTCAATCCCTTTCATTTCCTTAAAAATTTTTTGAACAAGCTTTTCATTCACATCCATTATATCTTCTTCATCAACAAAACTCATCTCTACATCCATTTGAGTAAACTCAGGCTGCCTGTCAGCTCTCAAATCCTCATCCCTAAAACAACGAGCAATCTGAAAATATTTATCAAACCCAGCAATCATTAATAATTGCTTAAATAACTGCGGGCTCTGAGGCAAAGCATAAAAATTTCCAGGATTAACTCTGCTCGGAACAAGATAATCTCTCGCCCCCTCAGGAGTGCTTTTAGCCAAAATAGGGGTTTCAATTTCAATAAAACCATTTTCATCAAAAAAATCCCTCATAACCTTTACAAGCCTGTGCCTGAAAATTATGTTCTTCTGCAAATCAGGATTCCTTAAAGCAAGATACCTGTACTGAAGAAGCATATCTTCATTAGTTTCAGTTCTCCCAGTAAGATCAATAGGCAAAGGAAGGGCTTTAGTCAAAACAATAACACTATTAGCATCTAACTCAATATCCCCAGTAGAAAGATTTTTTTTCTCAGTTCCCTGCGGCCTTTTTCTTACAGTACCCTCAATTTGTAAAACAAATTCTTTTCTGATTGATTTAGCAACCTCTCCAATCTGAGAACTCTTTTTATGATCCAGAACAACCTGAGTAATGCCATACCTGTCCCTTAAATCAACAAAAGTAACAGTGCCGTGGTCACGAATAGTATCAGCCCAGCCCTGCAAAATTACTTTCTTTCCATCCAAAGAAGCATTTAATTCATTACAAGTATGAGTTCTAATCATTCAAATCCCTTTGAAAACCAATAAATAAGAATGGTTCCAAAAGGGTTTAAAAACCAAAATGCTTATCAAAAAAATCCAACAACTTATTTAAGGAGATAATCCCCATTGTTTTAAGGTGATTTAATGGTAACAGGAAAAGCAACTGATTTGCTTAAAGAATTCAAAGACTTCATTAATGAATACAAAGTAGCGGGACTTGCAATAGCATTCGTAATGGGTGTGGCAGCAACCTCACTCATAAAATCACTAGTTGATAATATTGTGATGCCAACAATAACCCCTATGATTCCTGGAGGAGCATGGAAAACAGCAACCTTCTCTTTAGGACCATTTATTTGGGGAGTAGGCGCATTCATTGGAGAACTAGTGAACTTCATCATAATAGCTATGGTTGTATTCTTTATAGCAAAAGCAGTAATGAAAGAAGAAAAAGTTACAAAGAAATAATTCTCAAAAAAATTTTTTATTACATAGTTTGAAGGTTCTGCTAAAGTTAGTAAACCTTCAAAACTATACAATTTTCATCTACCTCAACAAAGTGATGTGCTTTTCCTCGGGCAAAATCAGCGCACTGATTCTCTGAAAGATCATCAACAGGCAAACGAGGGGAATGCGCAACATCACAAACCCAGTCATCAGAAACAATCCCCATACAAGGTCCATTACTTAAATCAACGCCACTTGCGACTAAGGATTTACATGCAACAACACACAAAGAAGAAGGGCTTGATGGAATATTATCGGAAACCAGGGAATTATTTGTCTGTGACTGCTGGACACAGCCAAGCAATAAAAACAAAATGAGAAGAAGAATTGCTAAAAAACGCTTCAAAAGTTCACCTTTTCTCTTGCCTAAATTTTATGTAAGAATAAATAACCGCCGCAACCAAAGAAATAATTATTGGAAGAAGAATAAATACAAAAGCATATTTTGGGAAAAATATTCCAAAAAGACAAATTACCGCGCTTGATTTAACCAATTTACTGCCAAAAGCATGGGTTTCATTCCATATTTTCTCGCTATACAAAGTCCAAGGAGTCCTTATGCCAATGAAAAAATTTCTCTCCGACTTGCTAATTAAAACCCCCATAGAATAAAACAATAAAGCAAAAGCAGGTCCAAAAAACTGCCCAATGTCTAATGTCACACCAAGATTAAGAGCTATAACCAATAATTGAACATAAAGAAAAAAAGCAGCAAAAACCGCGATAAATTCATCATAATATTTCCTGAAATGTTCAATATTCTTTGCATAAGGGTCAAAAAAAGGAATAAAATAAAGCAAAACAACCAACCCCATGCTAAGAAAAGGAAATAAAAACAAACCAATTTCTTTTGATGAATAACCATCAGGCTGACCCGCAAAATTCCAGTGAGAAACCATTTGCTCAGGCAAAATGGGGTAGAAAAAAATGCTTAACACAAAAGACAAAACCAAAATAACCAGCGCAAGTGCTAAAGCAAAATTAAAACTCTTATGAACAACACTCTTCCCTTTTGCACTGGTTTTTTTATTAATCATACAAACACAATACTAATACAAATATTTAAGCCTATTTAACAATACCAACCAGCACAAATAAATACCCGAGAAATACAAATTACTTATGGAAAAATCGGTTATTTCACTTTCATCGGCTACTGAAAAAGAACTCAATGAAGTCACTAAAATATACGGATTTCCTTACTCCGGTGCGGATGTATACGTTGCCAAGAACAATGACAGAATAATAGGGTTTGCAGCTTTTTTTGAAAAAGAACTCCTCAAAATAGAAATTGAACCCAGATTCAGAAGGTATGGAACAACACAAAAATTGTTTCAATTTGCAATGCAAAACCATTTTAAAAAAAATAAAGCAACTGAAAAAATAATTCTAAGGGCAGCGGTTCCTTATGGAACAAGAAACCAGAAAAAAAGGCAAATGATGCTTGAAAAATGGTATGCCCAGCAAGGCGGAATAAGAGATGCAAAAGCAACAGACTGGTTTCATTTCATGCGGCCAAAAAGAAAAGAAACACTAATGCAGGCACGAATTCGAACACAAAAAAAAGGAATACCTACCCGACCAGTGAGATTAAGAGGAATTTAAACTAAGTAAAATTAAAGAAAAAAAACTATTTTTTCTTTCTGCCCCTGATTTTCTTTGAGTGCTCACTAAGCTTTGAAACAAAGAAAACCGCAACAACAGCAATTCCAGTCACAAGCAAAGCAACAAATATTTCGTAGAACCATGCGCCATTAACAGGGATAAATGCTTTAATCGAATCAGTTATGGCTGTCTGCCAGAACAAAGCTGCAACAACACCAAAAGCAGTTGTAAAAAAAACAACCAGTCTGTGCTCAAATTCAAAAGCAAACTCTTCCCTTAATTTCTTGGTTTTTTCCAATTTAAACTTTAACTCATTAATTCTTTTTTCTTTTGAAAGTTCTTTTTTCAAATTCTTTTCTTCAACTGACTCCACCAAAACCACCAAAAAATTCTAAAAAAATTTAACACTCAATGACTTTATCCTAATAAGAGTATTTTTTAAAGCAACCCTTCTTTCTTCAGCTCAGCTTTAATTTCTTTAACCGTTTTCTTGTAATATTCGCCTTCTTTGATTAATTTATCGCCAAAATCATCAAGACGAAACAACAAATGCTTCATTCTATCCTTATTCAATCAAAACACCAACAGAAATAAGCCTAGAAGAATTTAAAATGTTAATTGAAAGGTAAAAAAAATTAATTAATTTACTTACAGTCTTCAGGACAATTGCACTTATCTTCTGAATATTCTTTCTCACACTTACCATTACCGCAAGGAGCACAAATAGGAGCGCCAACCCGAGTATCTTCCTTCGGATTTATACAAGTACCATCAGGCAACTCATACGGAAAAACAGATTTTAATCCATTACAGCATTTTTCGGTTCCAGGATAATAAGCCTTGCCAATTTCAGAAATACACTTCAGAGAATCATCTTCACTAACCTTATTGGTACAACCAAAAGAAACCAGGAAAACTAACAAAAGCAAAACAAAAACAAACACTTTCATGGTAAAACCAGGGTAATTAGAAAATAAAAGCCTTTCTAAGAGCCAGCAATAAATAATTTTTAATCGAACTAATCTTTGAATAAAATTTTTTAGCAAAAATACTTCATTACTTAACCTTGAATCTTCCGGGCAAAGTCATTCCGACCCCGAATTTTTGACGCATCTTCCTTACCTGCATTAACCTTGATTTCCCTTTCAGCCCTTCAGCAGTAGCACGCGCACTGGCATACTTTCTCGCAGCCAGCCTTGCCTGGTCAAACAGCCTTTGCTCAACCCCTGACTCCCGGATTAGTTTCATATGATTTCGATGATTTATTTTCAACCCTCTTTTCTTCATTTCGTTTGAAAGAAAATTAAGGTAAAAATTGTAAAATGTATTTCCGCGCTCACGATAAATAATTTCTTCATTTCCAAACTGTCTCTGCAGCCTGCGGGTCATTCCTTCTGAATTCTGGCCCAAAGAATCCAATTTTTTACTCAACTTAATCATTCTCTTTAAATCACCCTCCGGAAAATTTTTCCCTCCTTTACGCATTTTTTCCAAAAAAACTTCCCTAAGCAAAGGATCCTTTGGAACAACAAAAGCAGTTGTTATTGAAGGCTTTTTTGTTTCCTTAAAAGGCCTTCCCATCTGGGTAAACAATGCCCCTTCTTTTCTCGCTTTTTCATAAAAAGCAGATCCTCTAAAAGCCTGTACTATTGAAGGATAAGCATACTCACCTGATAACCTATAACTTTTTACCAACCCCCTGTAATAGGATTCCAAAAAATCCTTTGCCCTGGTCTCTATTCCACCAGCAAGCATAAAATGAGCAGTTTTTATTCCCGCTGACTTAAGAGCGCTATTGACTTTTATTGCCTGAACTGAAGTATACCGCCCGCCTTTCAACTCGCGAAGCACTGCATCATTCAGAGATTCTGTGCCAACAGCTAAATGAGAAAAATTAGCTCTCTTTAAGAAATTAATAAATTGGTAATCCACTTTTCCATCCTTAAGAAAAGAATCAATTGTTGCAAGCCCTGAAAAACGAAACCTCTTATTTAAGCCTAATTCAATTATTCTGCCAAAAACCCTGCTTATTCTATCTTTGTTAAAAAAAAGCTGGTCATCAGCAAAATGAATTTCCTTAATATAATCATTTTTAGCCAATTCATTTATTGCAGAAATAATTGTTTCATCAGCCAAAGCAACAGGCATACCTCTTCTCGGCACCGAACAAAAAACACAAGCATTGCCGCACCCGCGTTCAGAATAAGTAACAACCCTTCCCTTTGATTCCAAAGAAAAAATCGCCGGAGAACCGCGTATTTCTTCAAAAGAAAGCATTGCTTTTTTCTGAGGCAAAATAATTCTTTTGCCGCTCCTATAAACCAATCCATCAACATTATGAAGAGCTTTACTATCAGAAGCAAGAACCGCTTTAACCAGGGCAGGCAATGCTTTCTCCGCTTCACCAGCAATAGCATAATCCAATTTTGCTGCCGAAAAATATCCTTTCGGATTAGTATTAAATGCAGGCCCCCCTCCAATAAGCAACGCATTAGGAAAACGCTGTTTGAGGAACCTCGCTATAGGAATAGTTATACTTCTCTCCGCTTCCCAATCATAAAAACTTATTCCAAAAAACCTTGTAGAAGAAAGAGTATTTGATTCCCTATTAATATCTTTCTTTACCGCCTCAACAAAATCACTAAACTTATTGCTATTATAAAATCCCTTTTTGGGGGAAATAATTTTACGGGCAAAATCAGAAAAATCAAGCACCGAACAATCTATTCCTGCTTTGCCCAGGCTCCGAGCCAAAACCTTGGTACTCAAAGGGCGATAATCGCTCAAATTAAACAAAACAATCTGAGGCATAGAAAAAATTACTGCAAAAGAACTACTTAAGCATTTGCAAAAGACCGGAAAAAGAGATTACCAGGAAGCAAAAAACATTTTTATTTGAATAACTTAAATCCCAATAAATAATTTTATTTTTTATCAGCAGAGAATATTTAAATACAAAGAACTTTGTTAATGTTTAGGCGATTAGATTGGTTAGGCGCAGAATTATTTTCAATGGAAAGGCATACAGGGTGGCAAATATTAGCCAATTGAATAGACATGGCCCAAGAAAAAAAATTACTGATTTATCTGCACATTCAATAGTCCCACTCACTGATAAGGGGAAAAAAGAATCTTTTTTGCTGGGCCAGGAATTGAATAAAGGATTTACTCTTAAAACATATTTTTCTCCACTTAAAAGAGCAAGGCAAACTGCACACCAAATTTACAAAGGACACAAAAGTAGCGGAGGAACAGTAGCAAAATACAGCAGGCATAAACGAATTGGAGTAAGGCAAGAATTAACACACGACATACTAAAGGACCCTGCTTTTTTAGAAAAAGAACAAGCACGGTTTGGCGGGGACAATAATCCCGTACTGAACAAATGGCTTGATGGAAAATACTCAAAAAACAAATTCATTCCAAGCAAAGATATTGCAAAACGAATTATTTCAAAGCGCTTAGCACTAGGCCAAAGAGCAACCCAAAAAGGAGCCAAAGGATGGCTAATACTAAATGTTACACACGATTGGCATGTAATGGCAGTACTAAACGAACTGCTCGGAAAAAATCCTTTTGCATTAAAACTCACCACCCCAAAGCCAAACAAAGGGCTAAAAATCTACCACACAAAAGAAGGGCTGGATATACTTGAATACCAGGGAAAAAGATTTGATGTAACAGAAAAATTAAAAGCTTTTCAAAAAAAATAAATTATTTTGGGAAAAGAAAAAGTATAATAAAAATAACTGACGCCTTGGGGAGGACTTGAACCTCCGACCTTCCGATTAACAGTCGGGCGCTCTACCTACAGCCCCAAAGCAAATCAATCAATGAAAGACTTCACTTTGTCTGAGCTACCAAGGCATCAAAATTTTGGTCAAGCACTGGAACTTATTGAATTTCTTTATTTTTCAAGATTCTTCTGTTAAAAAAATCTTCTTCAATAAACTCCTCTTGGTAAATAATGTTTTTTTCTATAAGTTTATAAAAGCTCCTAAGCGCCTTTGGAACAACAACAAAAACACTAAAACCAGCTTTTTCCAATTTGACAATCTTTTTTCTAAGGGAATAAGCCTTTTGAACCCCTTTCCAACTGGTACACTCAATAATGGTTTTCCCAAAAACAAAGTCTGGAAAATAAACCTTTTCAAAAACACAAATATAAGGTTCATAATTATAATCAATTTTTCTTTCATAAAGCAAATCAGCAACTTCTTTTTCTAATTGGTTCCTAACAAAATGCCCTTTTTCTGCCATAACCCTATACCCTCCAATTTTTTTAAACCTTGAATACTGGAGTTCATAATATTCCTTTCTTCGTTCTCTCTTCATGTACTTATGCCATCCTTTCATTTTCAAAGAAGATGCTAGACGCATTTTTTTGTGGATAGCTGAAAACCTATTTGATTTCTTAAATTTTGCGTAAGTAATTTTTCCGCCCTTGGAATGATATTCATTTGCATCTATCAGTTCAAACGAAAAATCAATCTCGTTTAAATCTAAAAAATTGAAAATTGCAACAAATCTGCTATAAGGCAACCGATAAAGTGAATTCTTATAAAAATAAATCATACTAGATGGAATTTGAACAAATTTAGCTAATTTACGCTCAGAACCAGCCTTAGAAATAGCTTTTCTAAATAAATTTGACTGAATTTCTTTATCTATCTCAACATACATGAAAAGCAATTAAACAAAGAGAAATTATAAACTTAGCTAAAGTTCCGTGCCGATAATTACAAATTAATCATTTAACCCGTTTTGGGGGATTTTCAAGCAAATACATTCTTACGCGTTTCTTGAATTCATTAAAATATGAAACCGGAAAATGGGCGCCTGCTGCAGGAACATGCCCTCCGCCCTTGCCATTAAGAGTGCCGGCAACACCTGCTTTTGCTAAATCATTACAGTTAACCAAAAAATCCTGTCTCCTGATAGAGCACTTCATCATTGCCCCGGGCTGTTCAAAAATTATTATTACTTTATGCTGGTTTTCATTAGAAATAATATTGCTCAACTTTGAAGAAAACCTTGAATCGCAGTGAAAAAAACATACCTGGGTATCATCAAAGCACTCTGCTTCTTTGTAAAACCTTTTCCTCAGAGCCTCAAGTTTTTGGTCAAACAATTTCTTCAAAGCAAAGTAATCAGAGGACAATAAACCCTTCGGGCTTTTTGTTTCACAAAGAAAATCAAAAAAAGAGTTAATTTTCTCAGGATACTGGGAGGTTACACATGCAACAACATCATCAAGTTCCTTAAATTTTGAAAAAGAAATTTTATATTTTTTCTCGGTTTTTCTTAAAAAATCAGCCCATTGCTCAAAAGCAAAGTCACCAATAATGCCAATAGCACAAATCCATTCAGTTCCACCAAAAATATCAAAAACCATTTTAGTCACAGGATAACGGGAAGGCTGAATATTAGAAAAATTCTTAGGCTTTATTACAAGACAACGGAAAGAATTATTTCTAATTACTTCGCCCTGATGATGGTCAAGAACAAGAAAAGGGCCTGTTGATTTGCCTATTCTCTGGAGAACATCAGAAATAAAACCCTCATTCATATCAAGAAAAATTGTTTTTTCGGGGTTGAAAGAGAAAAAATCTTTCTCAGGAACACTCAAATCTTTTGAATAATGGTCATAGAAAAAAACCCTGGATTTTATTCTCTTCAAATCAAGAAATTTCTTCATCTGGGCGGCAGAAGTAACCCCATCCTGGTCATTATCAGAAATAATAGCAATACGCTTAGTATCCTTAAGCGATAAAAAATCAAGAATTTTTTGTCTGGTTTGGCTAAGCTGAAAATCTCCCCCACTCAAAACCAATTTTGGCTTGCGCAAAGTCTTTTTTTTACTAGCTTTTCCAGGCATAAAGCTCAAAGAATGAATAATAAAGCGTATTTATTAACTCTTTCCCTAAACAAAAGGAATTTAAAGACCCTAAGCAGACAATCTTTATGGTGGTTAAATGGTTTATGAACATACAAATTCAAAAGGAAACAAATATTACTTGCATTCAAGAGGAAGATTATTCTTTTTCTCAAAAAAGCCTGAAGAAGGAATAGATATGCCTGCAGGATACAAGGTTGTAGAGAACCAGACCACCGGGTTGCCAATGATAAAAAAAATTTGAAAGGTGAAAACAAGGATGCCTCCACAGCCAAGGAAAGAACATTTTAAAGTTGACCCCTTAACACACGAAAAAAGAGGGCAACACTGGACCCAGCAACAAATGAGAATAAATCATATAATAGAAGAAGGGGCTAAGGCAAGAGGATACAATCGAAAGTACTGGCAAAGGCTAATTCGTGTACCAACAAAAATAGACCAGATTGCGGCAAGAAGACAAATCCCTGCTTTTCAAGCTATGCAGAAAAAAGCAATGCTTACAGGAAGAATGCTCGCAACTTATACAGACCATATGCTGAAATCAGCCGAAGTCTCTTTTAAACTATTAGGGGAAAAAACATTAACCCCTCTGGAAAAACAAGAATTATGGGATAAGTTTTATGATGAATCCATACATAGATACAAAACAGACCCCCAAACACTACCATTAAAAGATATAAGACATTTTGACAAAATCTTAAATTACCCTTCAACCACAAGAGAGCAAATGGCTGAAAGGGATTCAATTGCACACTTAATGGGGCATATACCTGATTTAATTACCCCCCCAAGAAAAATCTTGCTTGAAAGACAAGCGGCTTTCCAAAGACACAACGGGCGGATGGAAAAATTTATCCAAACTAATGGAAAGTATACTGCACAAGAAAGAGAACAAATGCTTATGACTGAAGTAAGACATGTTTTAACTGAAAACATCACCGAAGAACAAAAAGCGCACAAAATATGCATTGCTGCATCAATTTTTGCTGATTCTGAAAAAATGGATCCGGCAAGAAAAGACAAAACATGGACATACAATTATGCAAATGCAATGTTCCTGGTGTATGATGAGCTAAAAAAAAGCCATCCTGAAGTAGTTGATGCTATAAAGAGACTAGAATAAAACAAAACAAATCCGTGGTTTAAATACCAGAACTAATTATGTATACAAATAAATTTGGTTTTTGGAAACTCAATTATTTAAACTCTTTCAAGCCAAAGTTACTCTAGTTTAGTGGGTGGTTTTCATGGCAACTAGTTCTTTTAAAGAAACAAAGAAAACGGAAGAAAAAGATGAAAAAAGCAAAATAGAAAAAGAACTGTTTTTCGAGAGAAAAAACGCATGGGAACAATTAGCTGAAGAAAAGAAACTCGCTTACAGATACTGTGATGATTACAAGGAATTCCTCGACAATAATAAAAGCGAAAGAGAAATAGTTTCATGGGCAGAAAGACAAGCAAAGAAACAAGGATTCGTTAAACTAGAAGAAGCTACCCAAAATACAAAAAAAATTTATGTAATAAACAGGGCAAAAAACATTATGCTTATTGACCTTGGAAATGAAAAAATTTCCGGAGGAATGAAAATAATTGGCGCACACATTGATACCCTGCGCCTTGACCTCAAAATGAGCCCGCTCTACGAAGCAGATTCCTTTCTGATGATTAATCTCCACTATTACGGAGGAATAAAAAAATACCAGTGGCTGAATATCCCTCTAGCAATACACGGAGTAGTTTTTGATAAAAAAGGCGGAAAAATTGAAATAAATATTGGAGAAAAAGAAGACGAACCGGTATTTGCAATAACTGATTTACTGCCTCACCTTGAAGGAACTGAAGGAAGGGAAAAATTAGCAAAAGATATCATTAAGGGAGAAGAACTTGATGCATTCGGAGCATCAATCCCGATAGAAGACAAAAAAGTAAAGGAAAAAATCAAAGCAACTTTTTTGAAACTCCTAAATGATAAATACAAAATAACTGAACAAGATTTTACCTCAGCAGAACTATCCCTCTATCCAACAATAAAAGCAAGGGACGTGGGACTTGATGCAGGAATGATAGGCGCACCAGCACACGATGACAGAGTATGCGCATACTTTGCTTTCCAAGCAATGATGGAAAGCAAAACAATAAAGCCAAAAATGCTTTTCCTGGTAGACAAAGAAGAAATAGGAAGCGTAGGCAATACCTCAATGGAATCAATGTTTCTGGAAAACGCTATTGAAAAAATAATCAAGCTTAGGAAAGAAAACACAAGTGCAAAAGAAGTTCTTGCAAACTCAAAAGCTATTTCAGGGGATGTAACTTCAGCGTATGACCCAAAATTCGCAGACAAAATGGATCTCACAAACATGAACAAACTGGGGCACGGAGTAGCAATTGAAAAATACACTGGCGCAGGCGGAAAAAATTATGGAAGCGATGCTAATGCTGAATACATGGCTTGGATAAGAAAAATGCTTGACGAAGCAAAAATCCCTTGGCAGTGCGGAGAAATAGGAAAAGTTGACCAAGGTGGCGGAGGAACAATAGCTTACATCCTCGCAAAATACAACATGGACATAGTTGACATGGGCACACCAATACTGGCAATGCATTCTCCATTTGAGCTTGCAAGCAAAATAGATATTTATTCAACGCTCAAAGCATACAAAGCATTTTACGAGTGCAAGTAAAACCGAGAATCCCATTAAAGAAGCGTTTTTAATCCAGCGCAAGCGAATAATCCTTATGATATGGAAAAAAATGGATTCCTTAATACTAAGAAACTTTCATGAATACTGGAAAGACCCATTGATAAATAAGTATCTTGGAGAAGAAGCAAGCAAACGCTTTGAAGGAATACTAATTGCAAGAAAAAAAAAGAAACCAATATGGATTTCACACCCATTTAATTACCCTCAGGCAAAAAAACTGTTTTCAAAAAATGTTGTTGTCAAAACCTACAATAACCTTGAGGAGCTTAAAAAAATCCTCCAAAAAGAAACCGGGAAAATAGTCGGATACAACCCAAGGCACCAAACAGTCACAAGCTTTAGAAACCTGAAAAAAATCCTCAGAGGAAAAATACTTATTGATGCAGAAGATATGCTTGAACAGGACAGGGAAATAAAAACAACAAGCGAAATAATGAGAATAACAAAAGCAGCAAAAGAAACCAGGAAAGTAATTTTTCTAATACAAGAATGGCTGTACGAAGGAATAACTGAAAAAGAAATTGAAGAAAAAGTAAATGAACAATTCAAAAAAGACGGGTATGAAACCGCGTTTTGCACAATTGCCTTCGGAGAAAACACAGCCCAAATACACCACGCTTCTTCAATGAAAAAACTTTCAACAGGGCCGGTACTAATAGATATAGGGGCAAAATACAACGGTTATAATGCTGATATGAGCAGGACATTTTGGTTTGGCAAAAAAGAGGGAAAAAGATATGAAAAATTTGTAATAGAAAGAAAAAAGGTAGAGCAATGCTTGGAAAGAATTGAAGAGAAAATTAAAGAAGGGACTAATGCAAAAGAATTATGGAAATGCACGGAAACCCTCGGAGATTTGCCTCACTCACTCGGCCACGGAGTAGGATTAGAAGTGCATGATTTTCCTTTAGGAATAGGAAAAAAAAGTGAATGGAAACTAAAAGCAGGAATGGTGCTCGCAATAGAACCAGCGCTATACAAAAAAGGATTTGGAATAAGAATTGAGGATACATATCTAATAACTAAAAAAGGTTTCAAAAAACTTTGATTAAACCGGAGAGGAAAAAATGTATTTGCACGAAGCAAAGGAAAAAATTCTTTTAGCACTAAAAAACAGGCACATGTGCTTAATCATTGGAGAATGCGAAGTAAAATATGTGGGAAGAGCCAGTTCAAACCTGCCAAAAGGAAAACGCTTAGTAATGATTAAAGCGGATTCCTCCATAGCAATACATGAAAACAGGCTCATCAGGCCGACCAATTACATGGTTGGAGCAATGATTTCCTGCGAACAAGGAGAAAATGAAAAAGGAGAGCATTTGCTTTTATTAACCGCAAAAAAACTTAATCCAAAAGAAACAATTGCTATAAAACTTTCTTCAGTTGAAAGCATTAATTCACATGACTTGCCGGAAAGCAATGATTTGAGATTAACAGGCTCAGAAAAAGAACTAAATGATGCACTCATGGATGATTTATCTTTCCTTGAACCAGGGCTAAAACCAATAAACCAGCAACAAGTATTCAGGAAAGGAATATGTGACATTGTTGCGGAAGACGCAAAAGGAAGGCTTGTGGTAATAGAACTAAAAAGAAGGCAGGCGGATTATAATTCAGTAACACAATTAAAAAGATATTCTGAGCAAATAAACAAAATGAAGGGAATTGAAACAAGAGGAATCCTGTTAGCACCGAGCATACGCAAGAGCGCACTAGAATTATTGAAACACTATGGATTAGAATTTTTTAGCTACGATTTTGAAATAGGGGAAAGAAGCAAAATCAAAGGAATAGGAAAAAGCCAAATGAAACTAAGCGACACTTTCAAATAATAACACTATTCCTAATCTTCATTCACAAATTTCAGTAACATCAAGCAATTTGCATGAACAATGAGCATCAAGCAAGGAAGAAATACTTGGAACGGTTTTTTCCCCATCCCCTGAAATGAATTCTTTTACATAAGTGCCATGCGAAGTTCTCATCACCACAACAAATTCAGTTTTTGTTATTTCCCCAATACGAAGAACAGTAACTTTTTTTGCACGCTCCATATCAGCCCTTCTTTTTATAACACGTGTAGGAGTCCTCTGACGAACAGGAATATTTTCATTAAGGAGAATCTTTGAAAAGTCAACTTCCTTATCTGAAGTTACAAATGCTGAATAAACCTTGTCATGCAAAGCATCCTTAAGCAGGGAAACATCTTTTAATGAACAAAACTCCAAAGAATTAACTGAAATTTTTTCTGCACAGGAAGAATTAATTTCTTCAGTAATTTTCTTCAAATCAGCAACTCTTTTCTTAGGCATCAATAATTCAGCAATAAAAGGCCTTCCTTTCCCAAGCATCAAAACATCCATGTCCTCTCTGCCAGCGCCATGAAGAATCATTAATTTAGAATCAAAAACAGGAACCATTGTTTTTGCAATCAATTGCTCCACGCTTTCGGAAGAAAAATGACCAGTGCCCTTGCAATACCAGCAGCCATTGCCTCTGCATCTATTGCAAAAAAACTCTGTCTGCGCAATCCCCCTTGAATATTTACAATACCTTCCCCTGACAAAAACCGGCTGGATACGGATAAGGACAAGTTTTTTGTTAAAATCAATCAGGAACTCAAGGTTATGCAAAGAAAACTCTGCCTTCTTTCCAAGATCTTTTTCAATCATATTAATTAATTTTGTCTGCACAGAGAACTTCAAATGGTTTTTCTGCGCATCATCCACCTCAGGCCAGGAACAACCAAGCTTAAAAGAATCAAACTCAACCTCCTTAGAGAGCTGTTTTATTTTCTCAAAAAGCATATCAACTAAAGCGTCATCAAAAAAACCATCAAACTCAAAGCTAACCGCATAATGGTACTCTGCGGATTTAACCCTGTCACGGAACTGGAGCTCATGCAATAAGACCTGTTCTCTTGAAAGCGATTCCTCTAACTTAAGCATACCCACCAGCAAGAAAGAATTAATAAAAAGAGAATAAAAAACAATCAGTAAAATATTGCCTTAAAAAGCAAAAATTACCAAATAAAATAAAAAAAGAAAAGAGCAAAAGCCCTTTTCTTCAAAAAATTGGTTATTGGTTTATTTCCTTGATTTTGTGTAAGCCAGATTCCATATCTGTTTCAGCCCTACAACGAGTGCTGAAGGGGCAGAAAAAGCAACTATGTTCTGGAAAACCATTGAAACAATGGTGCCCGCAGATTGCGTTAACTGCACTGATTGCTGAACAGTAATCGAACCAATCATTGTTACTGCGATTACAGCAATAAGGAATTCTGAAATATGCTCATCCTTAATATTCAATAAGCCAACAAGCAATCCAAGAATTATCAGCACAAGCAGTATAAGCCCTGCTGCATTTGAAAGCACAGAAGGCATAACGCCAGCAACTATCCCGAGAATTACCGCAAGCAATATTCCAATAAGAAAAGCATAGCTTCCAAGAGTTTGAGATGCCATAAAAAAACCTCCTTAGATAGAGAGAGGCAAAAAAAATATAAACAAATCAATTCAAATTCAAGGCTCTAGTACTTCACGCTTTATGCCAAAAGCCTGTTCAACAAGGTGCTTTTCTTTTTCCGACAAATCCTCAAGGTTAGAAGAATAATAAGGCTGAATAATTCTCTGCAAAGAAAGAGCATACTTAAAAGCCTGGATTTTTTTATTAGCAGGAAGCATCTTTATTATTGCGCTTATTTTTGCTTCCTGGCGAATCATCCTGAAAAAATCAATTCCATTAAAATCCTTAATAAGCGTGAGAAAATAAGAAGGAAAAGCGATTGAAGAAAGGCATGTCAGGCCTGAAAAGCCCCTGCGCAAAGCATCAAATGAAAGCTCCTCATTTTCCTCAAACAATTTTGTGAACTGGTAATATTTTCCAAGTTCATCAAGATAATCAGGATTACGCGAATAATCAATAACCCCAATCAAACGCTCCCAATTAATTATATTATCAAGCCAGAGAGGAGAAATTGATTTTCCAAAAACAGAAGCATTATTATAAATCAAAATATCTGAAGCGGTCTGAGTGAATAAGGAATCAAAAAAATCAATAAACTCTAACTCTCTTTCAAGAGCAGAAACAGGCACATTTACAACACAAATATTAGTAAAAGCTTTAGCATTAGAAACATTTGAAATTATTTCATCAGTTGTCGAACCAAAACAGCCAACAAGCATTAATCCCTTGCCGTTAATCTCACTCGAAACAATCTCAAGCACTTTTTGTTTCTGCTCAAAATCAAGGGATTCGTGCTCGGAAAAAGAACCTAGAACAAAAAAATTCCTTACCCCTTTATTCATGAGCCTCGCTGTCAAAGTTTTCAAAGAAAGCTCATCAACTGATTTATCTTCATTCAAAGGAGTAATTAACGGAACAACCAATCCGGAAAGATTTGCATTCGGCAAAAAAACAGGAGGTAAAAACCTTTTCCCAAATAACCTCATCCTCCTCATTAATTCACCTCATTTCTTATTCATTTTTTGCATCATTCCTTTCTTAACCGCATCGGCGAAATTATCTCCGACAAGAACCTTCTTCATTGATTCAAAAACATGCCTGTCAAGAGAAGAATTATTCGTCAAAGGAAACTTTTCAAGCAACTGTTTCACTGAATCAATATCAAGTGAAAAATAAGCCAAGCCATTAATGCGCTCAACAGGCTTTCCCCGGTCAAGGACATTCCCCTCAAAAATAGCAAAATCAATTTTTGAGAACCTTGTTGTGTAATACCCATCCACCCAAATATCATCGCTCAAAAGCAAAGCATCCTTAGGCAGCAAATTTTTTTGCTTCAAAATGTCCTGGATAATTACCTGCTTGAAATAAGAATCATTAAACCCGGGATCTTTTGCTAAATTATCCTTATGCAGTTTCTGGTCAGACTCCCCTTTTTTTGAAATATAAGAATCATTAACACAGAGAAAATGATTTTCATCAAAAAAATCATGAAAAGAATTATCACACATTTTTTTCTTAGCAACATTTTCATGATGGCCCGAAATAAGGAATAATTCTATTTTATGCTCCCTGCAATAATTCACCAAATCTTCAAGAAAAGAACGAACCCTGCGCCCATTCGGCTCATAAGCCAGGTAAGGAGAAAGCACTCCTTCCATTTCAATAAAACAAAGCTTTTTCATCAATAGAAAAATCAATGATTAACTTTTTATACTTGTTTGATGCCAAGAGAGTATTAATATGAACACATCAGCAGGACTTTTCTTGATAGGCCTCGGATTAGGGGTAGCTATGACTCAATTCATTTTCCCGCAACTTGGAGACCCAATAAAAGGTTTTTTCTGGATAAGCTGGTTCATACTGATTCTAGCAGGAATATTTTTGATAATCAAAAGCGGAAACTAATTCATTACTTGACCAATTTGCTATAATAAAGCAAACTGTTTGAATGCAATTGCCGGCATGAAACTTCCCGCAACTATAAAAATACCATTAATACCATTTGCGTATGTACTGTGGTCTTTCAAGAAAAAAAGTGGAGCAAATCTATAAAGAAGTAATTAGAATACGAAAAGAAACTCACAATGGGCAAAGGACAATTACTCAATTTATAAACAAACGCCACAAAATTAATTTCTGTGAGAACACAATTGCTGGCTGGATTTATCGCAGAATAATCCCTTTTGCAAATAAAAAAACTCAGTTTAAGGCAAAACCCCTTCCTCCAAAAAATAAAATTATTAAAGAATACTTGACAGAAAAAAGCCTTAGCGAATTGGGTGTAAAATTTGGTGTTTCGGGCACAACCATAAAAAAATGGCTAAAGCATTACAAGGTAAAAATTCGCAACCATAAGGAGGCTATGAACACAAAAAGATTAAAGGAATTGATTGGAAGACAAAAAGTATTAATGCCTAAAACAGGGGTCGGAAAAATGAGTAGCAAAAAATCCTACATTCTTGGGGTGTTATGTGGAGACGGGTATATTGATAATAAAATGTTAAAATTAGAAATACGAAAAGATACTGAGTTTATTGAAAGATTTACAAATTCAATAAACAAAGTATACACTGCAAATTACAAATATAGGTATTATCCACCAAGAAACAGTCTTATTGTTGATGCAACAAGAAAAGCCATATGCAAAGACTTGCTGAGCTATGGACAATTTAGCACATTTAAATGGCAAGTGCCTAGAGAAATAACCAAAATGCAAAACCAAAACTATATAATACATTTTCTACAGGGCTTTTTTGACAGCGAAGGGTGTGTGGGAAAATATTTAGTTTCAGCAAGTTCAAAAAACGACAAAGCATTGAGTGAAATCAAGAAGCTGCTTGAAAAACTAGAAATTTCCTCAACAATATATGGCTATGTATTAGTAATTTCTAAAAAAGCAAACATAAACAAATTTAGAAATACAATAAATTTTACTATAAAAAGAAAAACCCAAAAACTTGAAAATATGTATGGGGGAAAATGGAATGACAATAAGCAAAATAGAAAAGCCATACTCTACTGCAGAGATAAGCACAATTCTTCATCCCCTAGTCATAAAGTGGTTTTTTAGTGAGTTTAAAGATTTTACCGAGCCACAAAAGTATGCTATTCTTGAGATTCATAACAAAAAAAATATTCTCGTCAGTGCTGAAACAGGAACAGGTAAAACTCTGAGCGCATTTTTGGGAATAATAAGTGAGCTTATTTACCTTTCTGAAGCAGGAGAATTAGAGGACAAAATATATTGTATATACAATAGTCCTCTCCGCGCGCTCAGTAATGACATGGACCGTAACCTAAAGTATCCCTTAGAAAAAATAATCAAGCTTGCACAAGAGGAAGGGAAAAAACTTGATATACGTGTTGCGGTAAGAACAGGGGACACAACTACAAACGAAAGGGCAAAAATGCTGCGCAAACCACCGCACATATTAATCACAACCCCTGAATCACTCGCAATTTTATTAAACAGCCCAAAATTCATGGAACATTTTTCTGAACTAAAATGGCTCATAGTAGATGAAATACATGCGCTAGCAGAAAACAAAAGAGGAACCCATCTCGCACTCACAATGGAAAGAATGCAAAAACATGCACCCCAATTATGCAGAATAGGATTAAGCGCAACAGTTTCACCGCTTGAAGAAATAGCCAAATTCCTTGTGGGAGAGGAAAATGAAAAAGAAAGGGACTGCGGAGTTGTAGATGTGAGTTTTTTGAAAAAAATGGATTTACAGGTTATCTCGCCCCTGCCAGATTTGGTTAATACTTCACAGGAACAAATACAAAAAGCGCTTTACGAAACACTTGACAAATTAATCTCTGAGCACAAAACCACATTAATATTCACAAATACAAGAGCTGCAACAGAACGTGTTGTTCATCATCTGAAAGACAAGTTCCCGGCAAAATACATGGAAGGAAATTTGGGTGCACATCATAGTTCATTGAGCAGGGAACACAGGCTAAGCATTGAAACCAGGTTAAAGGAAGGAAAGCTAAAAGCAGTTGTATGCTCAACCTCACTTGAGTTAGGAATAGATATTGGCTCAATTGATTTGGTAATTCTGCTCGGGAGCCCAAAAAGTGTTGCACGTGCAATACAAAGAATGGGAAGATCAGGGCACCAATTGCATGAAAAAGTAAAAGGGAGAATTATTGTTCTTGACAGGGATGATTTAGTTGAATGCTCAGTGTTATTGAGAAATGCATTGAACAAAAAAATTGATAAAATAAAAATCCCAAAAAACTGTTTAGATGTATTATGCCAGCACATATACGGAATGGCAATTGAAAAACCAACCCCTGTTGAAGAAGTATGGCACACCATAAGAAGCGCGTATCCATACAAAAATCTGGAAAGAAATGATTTCAACGAAGTAATGAAATACCTTGCAGGAACTTATTCCACACTTGAAACAAGGCATGTTTATGCAAAAATATGGATAGATGAAGAAACACAAATGATAGGGAAAAGAGGAAAACTGGCACGCGTGCTATACATGACAAATATAGGAACGATTCCTGATGAAGCAAGAGTAAAAGTAAATATCGGGAACCATACAATAGGTTTTCTTGACGAAATGTTTTTAGAGCACATGATGAAAGGAGATGTGTTTGTGTTAGGCGGAGAAACATACATGTTCAAATATACAAAAGGAATGACAGCATATGTTGTAACAGCAGGGCAAAGACCTCCAACAGTGCCAATATGGGTATCGGAAACTCTGCCCCTATCCTTTGACCTTGCAAACAGCATATCAGAATTCAGGGCGCTAATGGAAGAAAAATTCCAAATGAAACGCACAAAAAAAGAAATAACCGGGTTTATTGAAAGTTATTTACAGGTTGATGAAAGAGCAACAAACGCGATTTATGAATATTTTAATGAACAATACCTGTTCTCTGAAATACCTCATTCAAGAAAACTAATAATTGAGTATTACAGGGAAAATGGAAAAAGATATGCAATATTTCATGCACTTTACGGCAGAAAAGTAAATGATGCATTAAGCAGGGCAATAGCATACATGATAGGATTTAACATAAGAAAAGATGTAGAGGTTTACATAAACGATAATGGATTCATGTTATCAGCAGAAAAACTTCCAATAACACAGGCACTTAATGCGCTTGATGAAAAAACGCTGGAAACTGCCTTAAGAAAAGGGATTGAGCGCGGAGAAATATTCAAAAGAAGATTCAGGCATGTTGCAACGCGGGCATTAATGATTCTGCGCAATTATAAAGGAAGGGAAAAAAGCGTAGGAAGACAACAAATGGCATCACAATTACTAATAAATGCTGTAAGGCTTGTAAGCGAAGAATTCCCCATACTCAAAGAAACAAGAAGAGAAATAATGCAGGATGCAATGGATCTTGAAAATGCCAAACTGGTAATTAAGTGGATAAAAGAAGGGAAAATAAGGGCAAAAGAAATGGAAACACAAATACCAAGCCCATTTGCTTTTGGGCTTGTTGCACAAGGCTCTTCAGAGGTACTCAAAATGGAAGAAAGAATTGCGTTTGTAAAAAGATTGCATGAAAAAGTAATAAGCCAAATAAAAAATAAAAAAGGGTATGAGAAATGAAAACAAGGTTAGAGAAACCTTGTATAATAGAAAGGGATTTTTGATGAATAATAAAATAATTTTTCCAGGGGCAGAAATAATTTCGCTGGCACTTTACCTGAAAAAAGAAAAAACCCTTGTTCTTGGGGATCTGCATATTGGGCAGGAAGAAAACCTGAACAAACAAGGAATAATGATGCCAAGGACAAACTTTGCCAAGCTTAAAGAAGAAATTATGAAAATTTTTTCAAAAACAGGTGAAATAAACAAAATTATCCTGTTAGGGGATGTAAAACACGAATTCAGCATTGCAAGCAACCAGGAATGGAGAGAGGTTGTTGAATTCATTGAAATACTTGAAAAAAAATGTAAAAAAATAATTATAATAAAAGGAAACCATGACAATTTTTTAAAATCAATAGCTGCATGGAAAAAAATTGAGCTTGTTGATTCAATCCTTATTGGGAAAGTGCTTTTCTGCCATGGGGATAAAATAATTTTAACAAAAGAAACGGAAAAAGCAAAATACATTATCATAGGGCATGAACACGCTGCTGTAACGCTAAAGGATGAGCATAAAAGCGAAAAATTCAAATGCTTTGCAAAAACATTTTTTGGAAAAGGGAAAAAGAAAAAACAAATAATTGTTACCCCTTCACTAAATTTCCTTACAATAGGAACGGATTTGGTAAAAGAAAAACCAATTAGCCCGTATTTGCAAGGGATGAAGGATTTTGAGTGCTGGATTGTTGAAGAAGGGCAAAGTTTCTACTTTGGAAAAATAAAAACCCCACATCATGCATAATTAAAGGCATTGCGGGCAAAGCAAAACGAAAACCCAATGCTTAAAAACACTTTTTGCTCCAAGGTAATAAATGATTAAAAGATTTTTTCTTGGGGAAAAGGAAATAGTGCTTGTAGGCACAGCCCATATATCAAAAGAATCCATTTCTCTGGTTGAACAAACAATAGAAACAGAGCAGCCTGATGTAATAGGGGTTGAATTGGACAAAGAAAGATTATACCAACTGCTTTCAGGAAAAAAATGGCAAGAAACAAATATGGTTGAAATAATCCAAACAGGAAAAACATACTTATTTCTGTTAAATATCCTGCTTTCAAACATGCAAAGGCAGTTAGGGACACATGTAGGAGTACAGCCGGGAGCAGAAATGCTGGCTGCATTAAAAAAAGCACAGGAAAAACAATTACCTGTGCAAATGCTTGACAGGGATGTGAGAATAACACTAAAAAGGGCATTCAATGAAATGAGTTTTGGCGAAAAAGTAAAACTTGGTGGCTCAATCCTAGGAGGCTTTTTTGGGGTAGGGGAAAAAGTTACTATAGAAACAATAGAAGAGCTGAAAAAAGAGGATTTGATAAATAAATTAATGAAAGAATTAGGCAAGCAATTCCCATCAATAAAAAAAGTTCTGGTTGATGAACGCGACACTTATATTTCTGAAATGATAAGGCACAGCCCCGGAAAAAAAATTGTTGCAGTTGTAGGGGCAGGGCACTTAGAAGGAATAATAGAGCACTTAAAACAAGAAAAAAAAATAAATTTACAGGAACTAAACACAACTCCTACAAAAACAAATTACTTGAAAATAATAGGAACTATTTTGCCAATAATATTCCTTTTAGTACTAATATATGGTTTCTGGGTAAAAGGATTTGATACAACAATAAATATGCTTCTTTACTGGATTTTTATTACAGGAACATTCGCGGCCATAGGGGCATTGCTTGCAAAAGCGCATCCCTTCTCAATAATAGCTGCATTTATTTCAGCACCAATTACAACCCTGCACCCTGCACTAGCAGCCGGCTGGGTATCAGGGCTTGTTGAAGCGAGATTTAATCCCCCAAAAGTAATGGATTTTGAAAAACTGCCGGATATTGCATCCATCCAGGGATTTTATAACAACAAAGTAACGCACATACTAATAGTTGCAGCACTAACAAACCTTGGAGCAACAATCGGGATAATAATTGCTTTTCCTACGCTAATTGCATTACTTGCATAAAAAAAAGGTCTGGCAATAAACTATAAAGTTACTCAAGCTTTGTGCCCTGGGAAACTGAATCATCTGCAAAAAAAACCTTATACTTATTTTCATTATTATGCGCAGCGAGAATCATTCCATTGCTCTCAATCCCCGCAAGTTTTGTAGAAGCAAGGTTGAAAACAAACACAGCTTTTTTTCCCCGCAATTCCTCTTTCAAATAAAAAGGCTTTAACCCGGCAACAATAATTCTTTTTTCTGAACCAAAATCAACTGAAAGCTTGTATAACTTGTCCTTTCTTTCAATATCCTCAACGGATTCAATTAAGCCGACCCTTAAATCTACTTTAAGCCAATCATTAAAAGGAACTCTGCCATTTTCAGTCACTGTAACAATGCTATCAGCCATAAAACCACAATAATATTTTTGTGAAAAAGTATTATAAATAATACCAAGCAATCCTTATTAGTTGAATTGAAAGAAAAGGTGAAAAAATGCAATACGATTTACACACTGTAACACCGTTAGTTGCTACAAAAATAATTTTCTTTGACATTGACGGGGTGCTTACCCCAAGCGCGGATTTTGTTCCAGGAAAAAGCCCAAGCATTACAAAAGAATCAATAAAAGTAATGAAAAAATTCATTGAAAAAGATTTTTTACTGGTGTTTATCACAGCAAGATCGGTAAATGAATTAAGACTAAAAAACGGTTTTGAGGATATGCTCAAAAAACACCATCTCCTCGAGCACTGCTTATTATTCGGGTCATCAGGGCTTGATCAGGCAACATACAGTTATGAATTCAAACTGAAAAATAATATGCCAATATACAAGAACAATAATATTGTACTGGAAAAAAAACCTGTGGTAAAAAGAGAAACATTCGGGAACATGGATCAGTTCCTTTTATACAAAATGCTTTTAGGGAGAGAAATAAAACAAGAACTCAAATACATGGGTTTCAAAATAAAGCCGGCAATGAATGAAAAACTGTTAAGCGACGCAAGAATGTTCTTTCAACTGGAAAATAATAATCAAAAAGAAAGGGGAAAAGCGGTAAAAGCAGCACAACAAGTTGCAAAAAAATTAAGGGAAATATTCAAGACAACAGGAAAATTCGGGTCACCTGTAGATTTAGCCGCATCTGATATAGTTGCAGGAATAGCAATAGAACCTGTAATGCTTGGAAAGCATTTTGGAGTATTAAGGGCACTGAAAATATTAGGGGTAAGACCGCAGGATATAATAGTTGCATATGCTTTCGGAGATAATGATTCGGACAAAAAAATGGCAATAAGGAAAGATATTAAATTTGTAAAAGTGAAAAGCAATCCTGATTTCAGGAAAAAGGCAGAGCAAATAATATCAAAATACTAATCTCTTGGTTGAAATTATTTTTTAATTTTTCGACAACCAGCAAACATGTCCAAGAAAATGTGTTACTTATCTGTTTGTTTTTGACTTAATCCTATCTCTCTTTTCTCTTCTTAATATAAGGCAACAAATTCCCTTTCCTCTCCGCTTCCTTAATCAATTTCTTTGCATAAAGCATTCTCTGCACTGAACCAACCGCTGAAATCAATGCAACGAAATAAAGCAATAATTCAATTATATTCATTCCCAACGCCGCCAAAAGCAATGCAACAAGAACAACAAGCAATTTATCAGCATGCTCTCCGACAGCAGGCCAATCACGATTATCAGTAATCACGATTAATGCAACCCTTGGTTTTGCATAACTGGAAATCATTGAAAAACCAAGCGCAAGTATGCCCGCAAGAGGATAAATTAATGCAAGAGAGCCAAGCATTGCAAAATCAACGAACTTGTCAATCATTGTTTCAAAATAATTCCCCCAATTAGAACGCTTATTCAAGGCACGCGCAACCTTACCATCAATCAAATCCATTGCAGGAGCAAGCAAAAAAAAGATTAAAGCAAAAAACCATTCCTGATTTATTACAAAATAAGCCCCAATAACCGCAAGAAGCAAACCAAAAATAGAAATCATATTTGGGTCAATCTTTAGCTTAATAAACGGCCAAGCGAGCAATTCCTGCAAAGGCCTTACAATACCACGAAGCTTTGAAATCATTTCCCCACCTGCCCTTCTATAAACTCAGTATCTTCCTTAGAATGTTTGCTTATGTTAGTATCATAAAATGAACTATTTCCCGGAAGAATTAAGTAAAAATTATTCAAAAACTGAACGCTTACCTTAATACTCTTTGAATTAAAATTTATTAAATGGCCGCCGGCATTCATATCAGAATCAAGGAAATGCAAATGATACCCGGGAACATTGGATTTTTCAAAATAATCCGGCAACCTGTACCCAACAATGACACCTGAAACATTATTGAAATCAAAAACTGGCTGGTTCTTTACAACCTCAACAAGCAAAGGGAAAGGCTTCTGCTGCCTAGGCACACTCCTAGTCTTAACATAATCAAATTCCCCCGAAATTCTTATTGCATAAGGGATGTTTAGAGTAGGAATCTCTTTGTCAAGCCTTTCCTGGAACTGTGAAAAATTCATATCATCGGAAAAAACAAATTCCTCGGTTGGAACAAAAAAAACAACTGAAGCAAAAGGAGTTTCTAATGAATCATCAACAGGATAAGCAATCCCATCAGACTTTATTTGAAACATCTTTCCTTCATTCATAAACATTTCCCCGTCAAGTGAATCAAAAGTCCCTATGCCAAAGTCACCATGCTTTTTTAGTTCAGAAAAAGGTACAACCCCATCATACACTCCCTGCGATAAAGCGCTGAATGTGGAAACCTGAAACAAGGTTCCTGATTTTGTTTGATAGGATAAATAAAACTGGCAAAGAACAAACAAAAAAAGCACAGCCAGAACAAGCACTACTACAAACAAAAATTTATTTTCTTTCATAATTCTATTCATAAAACCATTACCTTTCCTTAACCAGATTCTTCCTTGCAAGCTGAGTCTGAACATGATGCCAAATTTTTGCTTTTCTTTTTGCAACAACATTCGTCCTGCATTTTTTTATTTCTTTTCTAAACTCTTCTTCATTGCACGCATCAATTTCAGTCAAACCGTTCCCTATTTCTTCAGGAGTATGCGCATCGCTGACACCAAGGCAAGCAATCTTTCCCGTAATATCTTTTTTTTCAGAAAACTTCTGCGCTTTTTTATTCAATCCCTGGTAATATGCCCTCGCATTATAAATTTCCATGCAATCAAATTTAGTCCATTCTTTTGAAAAATCCTTGAAATTCTTCCTCGGCCAGTCAAAAGGGTGAGGACAGGAAAGCAAAGCACCCTGTTTTTTTGCTTCATCAACAATTTCTCCAAAGGAAGAAGGAAAAATAGGTTCATTCAGAAAATAAGCTATTACTTCGCCAACGCATTTTTTGCTTTTCTTATCCTTTAATATGCGAACCTCTTCACCAGGAATAAGAAAAACCCCTTCACGCTTAGCAATCTGCTTTATGTTATTACTCCCCTTATAAGCATCCATATTATTGTGGTCAGTAAGAGAAAATCCCCATGAATTTTTTTTACATATTTTAACAATAGTTTCAGGTTTAGTTAAAGCATCAATACTATAACGAGAATGCAGGTGCAAATCAAAAAGCATTTCTTTCACCAATAAAGAAACTACAAACTAAGTATTTAAAACCCCTTTTAGTTTAAATTATTACAGTATGAATACAGAACAAATAAGGAAGGATTTTCCTCTTTTAGAGAAAAAAATAAACGGAAAGCCCATTATTTACCTTGATAATGCAGCAACCTCATTAAAGCCTAGAAAAGTAATTGATGCTGAAAAATATTATTACGAAAATGTAAGCGCAAATGTGCACAGAGGGCTGCATGTGCTGAGCGAAGAAGCTTCCAGAATGCATGAAGAAGCGCATGAAAAAGTAGGCAAATTTCTTGGCGCAAAAAAAGAAGAAACTGTTTTTGTAAGAAATGCCACTGAAGCAATGAATCTTGTAATGTATTCACTATTGAATTCAAATTATTTCAAGAAAGGGGATAAAATTGTTGTTTCGGAAATGGAGCACCATTCAAATATTGTCCCGTGGCAGTATTTGGAAAAAAAATTAGGAGTAAAACTTGAATTCGTAAAACTCACTAAAGAGTATGAACTTGATATGAATGATTTTGAAGAAAAAGTTAAAGGAGCAAAACTTGTATCAATGACAGGGGCAAGCAATACCGTTGCCTCACTCCCTGATATTAAAACAATAGAAAAAAGAGCACACAGAGAAGGTGCATTAGTATGCATTGATGGAGCCCAGTTAGTTCCACACCATGAAGTAAATTTTAGTTCCCTGGGAATAGATTTCCTTGCATTCTCCGGCCACAAAATGCTTGCACCAACAGGAACAGGAGCATTAATTGCGAAGAAAAAATTGCTTGAAGACTTAGAGCCGTTCATGTTCGGCGGAGACATGATTCATTCTGTAAAACAACATTCTTCCGAATGGAACACTCTCCCCTACAAATACGAAGCAGGGACACCAAATATCGCAGGCTCATACGGAATAAAAGCAGCGGTTGAATACTTGCAAAAAGTTGGAATGAATAATATAGCAAAACACGAAGAAAAATTAACAAAACTTGCTCTGGAAGAAATGAAAAAAATTAACTCAATTAAATTGTACTGCCCGCAGAACGAGAAAAAACAAGGAGGAATAATTCTTTTTGACTCAACAAAACTTTCCGCACACGAGCTTTCGCTTGCCCTCAGTGAATCAGAAAACATATGCATAAGGAGCGGAATGCACTGCGCTGAACCTTTAGTGTCAAGCATTAACAAAGAAGGGCTTGCAAGAGCGAGCTTTTACCTGTATAATACAGAAGAAGAGATACTTTTCTTTACTAAGACACTAAAAGATGTGCTTCAAACACTCGGTTAAAAACAAAAAAACCTATTTTAAGCAAAAAATGCATTACAATATCAGTTATTTGCCCTGGTTATTGCCATGGGATAACAACAAATGAATTAATCCAAAATTTCTTCATCAGCATTAGCTTTCAAAATATCCTCTGTATTTATCAAAAGGAACTCTCTGTTGCTCAGCGCAAATAACAAGCATTTCCTGTTCTTAACAGAACTATGCAAAACAACCCTTACCCCAAAAACAGATACAGGAGGAAAGAAATTTTCTTCAAAACCAGTGAATTTTAAGATTTGCTCAGAATCAGCTTCCTCAAGAAACTTTTTTTTAAACAAACTGCATGCTTCCTTCGAACTAATTTTAGAACCAAGCGAAGCAATTACAGCAAAAAAATCCATTTTCTCATCAATAAAAAGAAACGCCTTGGCAATTGAATCAACAGACAAATGTGCTTCCTCAGCTGCCTTTTCTACTGAAGTATCGCTGGGAAAAGAAAAAACCCTTCCTTCTAATTTATTTGCTTCTAAAAAATCGCGAATCACAAAACCACTAAAAAAATTAAGTAAGTTAGAATTAAAAAAGAACCCCAAACAAAGAATGAGGGAGGCAATTAATTGCCCCCAAAAAATATTATTTTCTTAACCTGGGTTTCTTTGGTTTTGAAGACCTCAAAGCCAAGGCAAACAAAGCCAAAAGAACCAATAACAGCAACCCTACTGCAGGCAAATTAAATGCTGAAAACCATCCTGTAATAGATAATCCCTGAGGTTCAGTTTCAGAAAATCTGAGGAATTGTGTCTTATTGAAATCCCCTGCTGAAGTTTTTATTAAAACAGAAACATTGCTGTCCTCAATCTTTTCATCTTCCCTGAATCGAACAGTTATTTTTGCAACAAGGCTTTCCCCTGTATTCAAAAAAGTGCTCTTGTTGAAATCAACAACCGCGTTATAATCCTGAACAAGGATTTCATTAACATTGAATCCAATATTAGAATCATTAGTTATTTTCAAATCAAGAGATACTTCCTTTCTTGTAAAGGATTTTGTATCCGAAACACTGTTTGCAACATTAAGATCCGCATCCAATGAAGGGCCGCAGTTTATTCCGCGAACGCGAATCAAAAAGTCCGCTTCCTTTGAAACATTTCTGTCATTTGAAATATCTATCAATGCATTATAGTCCCCGCTAGCGCCCGCAGGAGGAGACAAATACAGGTAAACAATGCCGGTTTGATTTGGAAGAAGGTAAATGTTTGTATCGCTTATTGTTATCCAAGGAGGAACAACCGCTTTAACTCCTATATACTGATCAAAGTAACCGTTATTTCCCAAAATTATCGGAATTACTTCCCCGTCACAGCAATTAGCATCAACCACTTTCTGAACAGAATAATTAATGTCATTGCATTCCTCATTATCAATAGTAATTACTTTTACACTTTCTGAAATCTTTTCTTCATTTGATTCAACAGTAATTATTTGTGAAGAATCATAACCTAAAGGAACAAAACCGAGCAGCAAGAATTCTGCTGTCTGCCCGCCAGCAACAGTTAATTCAGGATTTGCAAAAAACAGCCAGTTAGAATCAATTGCTATGCCGAACTTTTGTTCCCTTGAACCATTGTTAATAATTTTAAATTTCTGGTTAACAGTACCGCGATTGCAAACCAAAATATCTTCGGCCTGCAAAGAAGAATCAAAGCAATTCTCGAATGTATAAACAAAATTCGTGTCAGCCTGCGCAAATGCAGAAACCGCTGAAACAACAAACTGCCTTTCTTCTTTACCAACAGAATTAATTACAAATGAAATTTCCTGCGAAGAATCAGCGCCAAGAGAAACAGATTTTGTTTCAAGCACTAAATTGCTGTCCTTTAATGAAACATTAGCATCTAATTGCTGTGTTCCATTATTGATTATTGTAAAACCTTGGATTGTTGTGCCAGCGCAAGAATTTGAATCATTTGAAGAAGATTTATTTATTTGCAAATCATAACAATTCTCGTAAACAAGGCTCAGGTTTGTTTCCAAATCAATATTATAATTCCTTGAATGAGCCCTTAAAATAACAGGAACTGTTTGGGCAGGCATTTTTTTCATAATAAAGCCAACCTGCACAGGAGCACCAACATTAAGAATGAAATTATCATTTTCAAAATAAGCAACATCCTTACTCAATGCATTATAGTTTGAATCAAGCAAGTAAAGAGTTACTTCATCATTCTTATCTGAAAGATTTGTTGCAGTAAAAACAATATTCTTGTCAAATTCTTCGCATGACTTTGCTGTGTAATGACCGGAAGCAAACAAATCACTGATTGAGAAAGGAGAATATTTGTTTATTCCCTGAACTAATTGAACTGATTTAGAAGCATTAGTCCTTGTATTAGCCATTGTCAGAGTGAAACTATAGTCACCGGGCTTTGCATTACAAGAAGATTTCACTTTCAATTGTGTCCTCATTTCTTCATTAGGATTAAGGACTATCTTTTGCTGAGAATAATTAGACCATTCCAAAGGCAATCCGTTTTGAATCAAAAAAAATTCATCCATGAATTTGCCAGTGTTCTTGGCATAAATGTTAAATGTATTTTCAACACAAGGGTTTGAGAAATTATAATTAGGCACTGCATTGAAATCAAAATTATGGCACTGATCTACAACAATTTCCACAGCCCTATTTGAGTCCTCAGGACCGGAAACAATTATATTTGGCCTGTATGTTCCTGTGTTAGCATAACACTCAGGAGTAATGAATAAATAAAAATCAGCACTGCTTCCGCCTTGAATGGATAATGTGCTTGGTGCTATTGAAACCCAGTTAGCGGCTTCTCCGCTGACTGAAACAGAATAAACCCCTGTTACATCAGCATAAACAGTGTATTTTTGTTTCATTGTTTCGCATTGGCAGGATTTAGAATAAAATGAACCGCTAACAGAAACTGCGCTCGCAAAAGATAACGCAAGCAAAATAACAAAAACTATTCCTAAAACTCTTGTAACTGATTTCATATTTTCAACCCCTTTATTCCAACCATGCTTCTTTCTTACTTGGCTTGGTATTCCTTGTTACCCCATAAATAATTACTGCCACCAAAGTAATTAAAAGAACTGCTAGCAAAAGACTTCCAAAGAGCCCTTCAATTAAGGAAACAGCGCCAAAACCAAACAATCCGGCGAACATTCCTGTTCCAAAGCCTAATGAGTTTTCTTCAATTACCAGTGAAAATGTTTGCTTGTTAATTAACTGCCCTGAAGAAACAACAAACACTGGTTCAAAATTACCATCAACATTCCCTGCGCTTATAATTCCTGAAACAGTTGCAACTCCCCCAGGCAATATCTCTCCGATAACAACAGAATCAATATTAACATCATTTGGAACATCCTCAAAGGAAACAAGAACATTTTTCACTGAAGCACCAGTGTTATTCCTCAGCACAATATCATAACTTGCTGTTGAATTTCCTTTCATTATTATCTGTTTTGTTGCACTAAGTATTTCCAAATCATCAAAAGAAGATTTTTCTTTTACGTTGAAATAAACCTTTGCTGAAAGTTCAACAGGACCTTTTACTAAAATCTTCAGCCATTGGTTATCCCTTATCTGCGCAGAAGGGTTTGTCGCAATTACTGCATAAATAACCCTTGACTGTCCTTTTGGCACATACACAGTGCTCTCAGAAAAGCTTATTGAAACTCCTGTTGGCACATCAGTTGCAGATAGTGAAAAGTTTGCATCAAAATCTCCATTGTTGGTTAACTCTAACTCAAATATTTGAGAACCGCACCAAACAATATCCTTTGCCTGTGTTTTAACAATCAAACCTGCTTTGCTCTCGCCAAGAACATTCAGGCACAAAAGTTTTTGTTCAGTAAAAGAATTCCATTCAGTGCCATCATACCCTGCAATTGTTAACAACTGGTGACCTGCAGGAGCATTCTCGGGAACAAATACTGTGTAACTAATTGATTTTCCCTGGTTTGGATTCAACAAAACTGAATTATAAGATAATTCAGCAGGCATTCCTAATACTTTCAGGAAAAATTCTTTTTCATTCCTGTAACATTCAGAACAAGTACAAGATTGCCTTGTAATGGTAAAAGAGCTTTCAAATTTCTGGCCACGTGAAACATCAAAACAAACGCTTGGAACACTTAATGAGAAAGTTCTTTCTGCAATCTCTGAGCAATCAACAACCTCAATCTCAAGCCTCTTATTTATGTGATAACTGCCGGCATCCCCGCTCAGCAAAATATTATAATAGCCAGTATCAAGGCTCTTTGCATTTATTACTAATTGAACAGCTTTTTGTTCTCCTGAAGAAAGATTAACATAATCTTTTTCAAAGTAAGGCAAAATCATTGCGTTATCAGCACTCAAATAAACTCTTTTCTGTTCCATAGTAGTATTTCTTACCATAACAGTGAGATTCTTTTCCTCGCCTTCGCATATTTTTCCGTCAAACTCATTAATATTAAAGCCATCAAAATTACTGCATGAACCAACTTGGAAATCAAACCATAGCGCAATATTAGTATCTTCAGCAAAAACCTTTACCTGGTAAGCGCGCTGTTCAGCACCGCAGGTATTTGCATTCAGTGTAAGATAAGTTGTTTCACCGTCATTCAAGCATAATTCGTTATTAGAAACGGAAACATTCAGTAAATCATAAGGGGTTGATTCAGCATCAAAATTAAAGCATTTTCTTTCCCCTGAAAAATTTGAAAGCTTCATTTGTGTTCCGTAAGAAGTGCATTGTTCTAAGCAAACTCCTTTATTATCCGCTTCAAAAATAATCCCGTTATTGTCAGGAGTATTAGTGTCAAAGCAATTAGTGCTGATAGTTGTTTGTGTTGTGGAATATTTTCCCACAGAATCAGTTGCTTTTATTGTCAAAACATTTGACAAATGCTTATTATTAAGCCCTGAACAGGAAATAAAATTTGAATCCTCAATCACACAATTCACTGCACTTGAATTTGATTGCTCGAGTGAAAAAACCAAATTATTTCCATCCTCAGCATCATAAGCAAAATCAGTTAAATCAATGAACCTGTATTGAGAAGAATTAATACACTGCGAAGGGATTTGTTCCCAGACAGGAGCTGAATTTTCAAAGCAAATTTTGAAAATATCATCATAATACAAACCAAATTCATCAGTTACTCTAACACCTATGTTGGCACAACTTTCTGAGCAAGAATTTACTGCACAGGAAAGGAAATAATTATTTTGTACATTGCATGTTACAAGGGAACTGTTTGAATCTGAAATAACCTGGAATGCCCTGCTGGATAGATTATCATCCCAGGAATAATTCCTCAAATCAAATAAATTGTTTAAATTATCAACACAACTTTTCTCAACATCAGGCAAGTTCAAAGTAGGAGGGCTGTTTGAAACAGTTACATTAAAAGATTTTGTATCCACTTTCCCGCAAGAATCTGTTGCCCTAACAGTTATTGATGAAACACCAAGATTTTTTGTTGCAGCACAATGAGCATACCTTCCGCTTTCAAGCGAACAAACAATGGAATTTCCATCAACTTTTCCATCTATTATTATATCTGCAATTGAATCATCATAATCATTAATATAATCCCACAAATCAATAGTAAAAGAGTCATAATACTTTATTGATTTATTTGGCAAATCCTCTACAATTGGAGCTAAATCATTAGAACAATCCTTTGGGTTGCCATTGCCCAAAACACAATTAACACTAACACTTACTATTCCATGACTTCCTTTAGCACTAAAAGAAATAGAATTATCCGCAGAAAGCACTGCCTTTCCTCTTAATGTCTGAGTATCAATTCCACAAAAAGTTGTATTTAATGGCTGACCAGGATTAGCATACTTATCCTGTGTTGTTCCAATCAAAGAGCCGTTAATGTAAACACTTGTAACTTCATCGCCCTGCAATGCCTGTCCTGTGGCATTTCCATACCCTGTTGTCTTTATTGTTACTGCACAAGTATGTTCTCCTGTTGTTGAAGAAGAAAAAGGATAAGCACACGGCTGGCTAATTACATCAGCACCATCATAATCGCCTGAAAAAGAATAACAAACCCCATTGCTTACAAGCAATGCTTTGTAACCATCAGGCCTGCAATATTCTTTTATTGAACAGGAAGAAGAATTTGCGCAATCAAAATCTGCAGATGTTGCCTGTGCGAAAACAGTGAAACCTAATAATAAGAAAAGAACTCCTGCTAACAAACAAATATGGTTAAATTTCATTTCATTCACCTCAAACCCTGTTCCTTACTCTTGAAATAAAAGCAATTAACAAAATTGCTGCAATTATAACCAAAACCCAGAAAACAGCCCATTCGAAAATGGAAAATTTTGTTATTTGCTGGGTAAAAGTACCAAAACTAAATAACCCTGTAAGCGCTGAATTTGAATTATTTCCTGAAAAAATTAATGCAATATTTTTTTGCTCAACTTTTTCATCCATCTTAATTTCAACAGTGGCATTCAACTGCGTGCTTTCATCATACTTTGAATTAAAAATAGTTATTTTTGCACTGGTTTTTTCATAAGGAGCAATTTTGCTTGGAACAACAATTTCGCTCTTTATTGGAGCAAAAAAATTAACTTCCAAATCAACTTGTTTGTCTGAATCATTTGTTATTTCAATAAAAAAAGTGGTTTTGTCTGAAACAATTACCTGTTCAGGGACATTAACAGAAGCATATGCTTTAGCGCTGAACAAAACAAGCATAAAAACAAGCAAAACAATAAGATAATCTTTATCCAAGGACATTGCTTTCTTAGCAATACCATTTACGTAACCAGTAATCATTGAACCCCAACCACTGAAATCGATTTCTTCAACTGTTTAACCCCTTAAACAGCGAAAAATATCTTGCCCCAAAAGACAAGAAAACTCACCATTAACTTTGTAATGAAACAAAGTTGTTGTACCTAAGTAATTGGTGCAGGAGGAGTATTTAAACCTAACGGATTCACTGGAGAAAGGGATTAATTAGTATTTAATTAGGGTAACCTTTCCCATTCAAAATCTTAACATTAAAGGTCATGCTATCCCCGGCATAAACAATCCCTGTAGAAGAAGATATATTCAAGAAATTAGTTACCGTTGGATTGGAATAAGTATAATCACATTGTTTTGCCTGACCAGCACTTGGAGCCCAAGCTGAGCCAACACCAGCATAACAATCAAGAGGAGAATAATTCGACCCATCAACAACCAATGCAACAAATATAGAATTAGTTAAAACTAAATTTTTTGATGGATTATAAAAACAAACAGCTGGTGGCTTTGTACCCAAATTAATATTCCCTGCAAAATCAGTTTTATCCATCACAACACAAAACTGACTGCCAGTATTATTTGCCGGGTTAACCTCAGCAATAGGAGCTTTGAAATTAACAACATATTCCTTATCTTTAACAGAATAAGTAACATTCCCCTTTGTTATAACACTAGCTGAAACTTGAGGATTAATAATAAGCCCTGTCGAGCCAGCATTCTTTCCTTCAACAATATTCGCGTTCATTAGTTTCAAATAATAAGAAATTGAGTTCTGCACAGGAGCAGGGTCTGCAGCAATAACCATTGTTGCCATTAATGCAAGCACAACAAGCGCCACTATTGAGACCAGAATAACTTTTTTATCCATTAAATCACTTGCTATTAAGATTAACATTTTGAGTAGTATATATACCTTATCTTAACCTCTTTCTTGCCAAGAAAATGCTTTTTAGTGATTGACGAACTTTACTATGTTGCTTTAAATATTGTTTTCTTCCATCTTAATTTATGGCAAAAGTTCTAGGAAAAAACATTTCACTTAGCGAGGAAGAAACCTCTATTCTGGGAGAAGGAAAAGAATTTGAAGTAATCCCGAATGACAAAGGAGTCTTCCTGTTTATAGACAAATCAATGCTAAAAGAAAAAGAAGGCAAACAAGTATGCATACAAGTCCCTTTACTTGAAGAAGAAAAACAGCAAGTGCTTGGAAAAATAAGGAAAGGCAGGTTATCAGAATTAGTGGAAGGAAAATTCGAATCAACTTTGAATGAAAAACAAAAAAAAGCTTTGCTTGAACTCGTGGTAAGCGGAGAAGTATTCGTATTCAAGTTAAATGAAACCTACAAAAAAGGAGTATACAGAGCTAAAGAAGAAACAAACGAAAAAGAACGGGGAAAAAAAGAATCAGAAAATGTTAATGCAAAAGAAAAAACTTTTGACCAATACAACCTGGAACAAGACGGATTCATGATAATAAAAGGAAAAGACAACGCAAGCAAAGCATCATATGAATATGGCGGACAAATAAAAGAAGGATTGTTAAAAGGAATAAGAAGCTTTGACGGAAATTATTATTTAATACAAACTGATTTACTTGAAGCATACATAGACAAAATAATCATAAGCCTCAACCAAAAAACAAATCAAACCATTGAGGAATTAGCACAAAGCATAAAATCCTCAAAGTTACTGGCAAGAATAATATGCGAGTTCCTGAAAGAAGAAGGAGAACTAATTGAAAAAAAAGCAGGAACTTACACTTACATCAAATAAAACAACAAAAACTCACAGCAAAAGCCTATTCACTAAAAATATAAACCTTGTCAGAAACAACATATCTATTGCTGAAAGCAATAAAAGGGGTTATCGTATACCGGCAGTACAAACGGCTCCAGGGAGCCTTGTTAAGGCATAGCAAAACATTGGGTTTTGCGTTGCACCGCAAAAGCACTTGCTTTTGCTAGGCTCGCAAAGGTATTTAGGTGCTGCTCCGCAACACCTAGAAAACAATACTTCTAATGAGATACCGTTAAGACGGGGTTCGATTCCCCGTAACCCCATATTTGTTTTAATTAAGTTTTCTTTTGGGGATGCAACACCTTTTTTGTAAAAGGGGTTGCGGGTTAGCTTCCCCGTAACCCCATATTTGTTTTAATTGATTTTTCTTATTTTAATTCATTCAAACTAGCCATAGGATTTCTTGCCCTAACTTCAACCAAAGCTCTGTGCAATTCTTCATCCATTACTCCAAATTCTTCTGCAAGCGCCCTCAAAGCCATTGCCCTTACATTAAGACTAGCTCCTTTATCCAAAGCACGCATCCTCAACAAAGGAATAACTTTCCTGTTCTTCATGTCAACAGATAAAGAAATTGCCTGCACAGCAACATTACCAGCAGGGTGAAGAATATTTGAAGCAATAAACTCAGAATGCTTTTTTGGATTTATTCTGAATAAAACCTGAAGAATAGTTTCTTTTACAAAAGGATTTGAACGAGCAAACTGATTCCTTATTACTCCCTCATATTTCTCACCAAATTTGCTTAAAGAAATTATTGCATTTGATTTGACAAAGCAACTCCTGCTCCGCAAATCAGAAAAAACTTTTCTTAATGGAGGAGAAAAAGATCCTGCAGAAGCAGGCCTTTTCTTTACAAGGGCTCTTTTCCTCGCAACAAGTTTTGAAGAAACATTACTTTGCCTTACAACCATAAAATAACTCGGCTTAACTACAATAAAAGGCTAATTGCCTAAAAAATAAAGATGTACAAATTGTTACATTTCAGGAAAAGCATTTCTTATTAATTAAGAAAAACACGTTATCCTGCCTGAAAGGTGTTAAGTATCGTTCAACAAAAACTCATCTAAAAATACCCTCTTTTTTACCAGCCCGTTAAACAGCTTTCTTTACCCAATAATTAACTTTAAATTGCTTCTTTTGCTGTATTCATTACAGAGCATTAAACAAAAAAACAAAATCGGTGAGCAAACTTGATTCAGGAAAAAAGATTTACAAAAGAAATGGAACTAACCATTTACGAAGAATGGAAAAAAAACAATTCATTCGGCTTCAATGAAAACTCAAAAAAACCTGTTTACTCAATTGATACTCCCCCGCCATACATTAATTCTCCAATACATATTGGCCATGCAAGCACTTACGTGATAATGGATTTTATTGCGCGATACAGGAGAATGACAGGGCATGAAGTATTATTTCCATTAGGCTTGGACCAAAATGGTTTGCCAATAGAAATAAGCGCAGAAAAAAAATACAAAGTTGATTTTACCAAACTAACAAGAGGAGAAGCAGTTGATTACTGCAGAAAACTTCTCAACGAAACAAGCGCAGAAAGCATTGATTCTTTTTTCAAATGCGGAATAGGTTTTGCTTCCTGGAAAGAAGGGGAAAAAATAGGGGACATATACCAGACTGACTCGCCGAGTTACAGAGCAGTTACACAAGCAACATTCATTGACCTCTACAACAAAGGATTGATTTATGAAGCAAACAAAGTTGTTAACTGGGACCCAAAATTACAAACAACAGTCTCGGATTCAGAAATAATTTACGAAGACAGGCCGGGATTTTTCCATGAAATTGTTTTCAAAGTAAAAGGCACGAAAGAAGAGATTATTATTGCAACAACAAGACCTGAATTAATCTGCACATGCGGAATGGTAATATTTAATCCTGAGGACAAAAGATACAAGCACTTGGCAGGAAAAACACTAATCACCCCTTACTTCAACAAAGAGGTTCCATGCAAAGCACACCCTGCAGCAGAAATGGATAAAGGAACCGGAATAATGATGATGTGTTCTTATGGAGATTTAACTGATATACGATTTTTTATGGAACAAAAACTTGAAGGAAAAGTAGCAATAAGCAAAAACGGGACAATGAATGAAAACGCATTTGATTTGAAAGGACTAACAATAAAACAAGCAAGAGAAAAAGTTGTTGAAGGATTGAAAGCACAAGGATTACTTAAAAAAATGACTCCAACAGAAGCACACAGAACGCCAATAAGCGAAAGAAGCGGAGCGGCAATAGAATTTATTGAAATGCAGGAACTTTATTTGAAGCAATTAGAATTCAAGGATGAGATGAGGAGAATTGCAGAAGAAGTAAATATTTATGCTCCACAATCAAGGCAAATCCTCCTTGACTGGATTGATTCAGTTTCAATTGACTGGCCAATAACAAGAAGAAGATTTTACGCAACAGAGGTACCTGTTTGGTACTGCAAAAAATGCGGGCAAATTGTGCTGGCAGAAAAAGGAAAATATGTCCAGCCGTGGAAAGAAGAATACAAAGGGACATGCAAAAAATGCGGAGGAAAAGAATTCAAAGGAGATGAAAGAGTATTTGATACTTGGTTTGATTCAAGCATCTCCCCATTATATATTCTTGGCTATGAACGATACCCAAAGTTTTTTGAAAAAAATAATCCGTGCTCCTTACGCCCACAGGGAAAAGAAATTGTTCGAACATGGCTGTATTACACCCTGCTAAAAGATTATTTGCTTACAGGAAAAACTATTTTCAAGGACGCATGGATACACCACCACATTGTTACTGAAGACGGAACAAAAATGAGCAAAAGCAAGGGAAACGGAATTGATCCCCACGATGTTTTGGCAAAATTCGGTTCAGGCCCATTTAGGACCTGGTGTGCAGTAGAAGGAAACCTGGATAAAAATGATTTTCGTTGCTCAATGCAAAGAATAGAAAACGCAGGAAAACTACTTGAAAAATTATGGAACGTTTCAAAATTTGTTTCAATGTTTGAATTAACAAAAGAACAGGAAAAAAATGCCGAACTAATGGAAATAGACAAATGGGTTCTGCAGGAAACTGACAAATTGGTTGAAGAAGCAAGAACAGGATTTGAAAAATATGATTTCCATAACCCCACAACAAGAATAATTAATTTTATCAGGGAAGAATACGCTTCACACTATGTTGAAACGGTAAAGAGAAGAGCATACAATAATGATGCAAACACTAAATTTACTGAAGGCCAGAGAAATGCTGCAGTAAAAACACTAAGAGACACTTTGCGCACACTGCTTGAACTGCTTTACCCGATAAACCCTGCAATGACACACTTCATTTACCTTAATTTGTTTAATGAACAAATAAAGAACAAAAAATTCCCTGAAAAAACAGGGAAAACAAGCACAATCACAGGACAGGAATTCATTGATTTCAATTCAGCAATATGGAAAGCAAAAAAAGATAACAACCTGTCACTAAAAGACCCGATAAAAAATGCAATTGCGCCAAAATCACTGGAACCAATTAAAACTGAATTAAAAGCAATGCACAATATTTTAAGTTTAGAATTCAAAGGCAATGAAATCAAAGTTGAAGCAAAATAAGGTTTAAATGCCTGAAAACATTTGCCACCAAACGTTTTAATACCACTTTTCCCTTTCCATATACATTGAGAAAGTGATTTGATTGAAGAAACTGGCTTTAACATTTCTTTTGATTCTTGCCCTAAGCATGGCTGTTTCCTCTCTCTCACAGGATGAAGCAATAGCAATAGTTTCAGTGAAAAACAATTACTTAATGTCGGGAGAAAGTGCTTCCGTTGTAAACCAAATGATTACTTATCAAGGGCAAAAATATGTGGTGGTTGCAGCAAAAAGCGGGGATTCAATAACAGCATACATACCATTGAAAAATTCTGACGGAAACATTGCTTCCTTTGACTTGGAAATAAGGGAAGTAATAAAAACAACAATAATTTACACAAACATGACGGAGCTTAAAGGCAATACTACCACAGCAAACTGGCCTTTTTCTTATTCAACAAAAAACTTTTTTTACGATTTAGGCAATGATTTTATCGGATTAATGAATGATGCACTAAGCGTGCAAACACTACTAAACGCAATAGGCACAACAGAAGCAAAAACAATTGCATCAAAGGCAGATCTTGTTCAGGCACATGCAGAATCGCTATCAGAACAAAGCAAGGATTTGTCAAACCAGATTGATGCAGGAATGAAATACGAGACCAGTTTCCTTGGCACACTTGATACAAACGCTGCAGCAAAATATGAAACAAATTACAAAAGCTTTTTTACTTCAGTAACAAGTTACAAAGAAGATTTCGTCGGATTGGGGAATGAAATAAACCAATTAAACCAGTCAATAAGCTCTCTTGACCCGTCAAAAATGACTGCAGAACAGCAAAGGTCCTACCAATTACTTTTAACAAAAGCACCAATCGCAATGTCAAAAAGCACAAGACCAAATCCTGCAAAACTTGATTCCTTTTTCAGTACAAACGACCAGTTAAGGACCCTTATTGAAAATGTTTTTAGCGAATCAAAAAACAGCGATAATTTTGCATCAACACTGGAAGCAAGAAAAACACGAAATGAAGCATGGAAAGTAATGTACGGAACAAATGATATTCTCCTTAAAATAGATTCAAGTTTTGATACACTTGAAAACGCTGCTGAAGCAATACTTTCAACTAATAACAAAGAATTATGGGCTGATGAGGATGCTGTTGATGGATTGCAGGCAAACTGGAGTGCAGCAAAAACCAGGTACAATAACTCTGAATATGAAAAAGCAAAAGATTTTGCCCTGAAAGCACAGAAAAATGTTAAACAGGTTATTGATGGGGGATTAAAAAGCACTCAGGATAATTCAGGACAGGACTTAATTATTAAAGTAATTGCAGGACTAATAATAATAGTAATAGCGTTATTTGTTTTTGAAAATTTTATAATGAAAAAGAAAAAAAAGCCAGAGGAAGAATATGCAGAGCCATAAAATAATAGGATTATTATTGTGCCTGATTGCAATGGCCTCAATGGTTAATGCAAGCATACTTGCAAGCACAAGCATTGATAAAAAAAATCTTTCAACAAATGAAGTGGGAATACTTACAGTAAAACTGCTTAATGATTCTGATACAGAGGTAAAAAACACCATAATCCGCGTACAGGCAGATGACCAGATAAGATTTATTATTGAAGGCCAGGAAGAAACCCTTCTCGCAAAAGTGATTGAAAGCATTCCTGCAGGGGAAGGAAAAGAAATACAAATAAAAATAAAATCAGTATCATCACAAAAAGAAACCGCAAACATTTATGTTTACTACGGCCCGGAAAACCCGCTGAAATATGCCAATGTTACAATGGTTGAAACAAAAGAACTGCCAGTGACTGTCAGTTCATCAATGCAAAAGAAAAACTTGAACCAAAAAGACACTTTATTAGTTTCATTCAAATTAACAAATGACTCGACAGGGGCTTTGACTAAAGCAAGCGCTGAAATACTTGCTCCAACAGGATTTGAATCAGTGGCTGCCCCATTATATGCTGAAAGCGTTGCCCAAAATGCTTCAATTGAAAAAAACTTTGAAATTATTGCACCATTAGACACAACAGGAGAACAAACAATAATTCTTGCATACGGATTCTTTGATGCAAACGGCCCTCATTATTTTGAAAAACAATTCAAAGCAAGCTTTCAACAACCAAATTATGCCCTTATCGCAGCAATAGGATTAATTGTACTAATTATCGCAGGTTACCTTTACCTGAAAAAAGATAATGGAAATAATATCAAAGGGACATCAGAAAAAAAATAATTAATTTCTCAAACAGCTATTTCAACAATATCCTTATTCTTTAACACATATTCAGGGCCTACACGCTGGCCGGGAAACTTTGTTGAACCCCAAACCTTGGCAAATTTCAAATTCTTTGCAAAATCCTTGTGAAGGACTTTTGCTACATCAAAAACAGTTGAGTTTTTTGGCAAAGACAAAGGATCACTCATATCAGCATCATGGCTAGGACGCTTTGTAAAAACAAGCATTTTATCCAAAAGCAAAAACAACTGATCCTTTAAATCAACAAGCAAATGATCAGTTACAGAATAAGGGTTAATGAAAACAGCTTTTTTATAGCAGATTTTTTCATTCATTGCTTCTGCAACCTCCCCAAGAGAATTAATTTTTCCGAAAACAATTACCTGAGAATTAGTGTAACCAGAATTCTTCAAATACTGTTCCAGCTGAATTGCAGAAAAACCAAGGAATTCTTTTCCAGAAATTTGTATACCTGGAAAATTTGAAACCTTTACAAGAATAGGGGGTTTAACTTTGTTAATATAAACGTAGGATTTTGCCAGTTCATCAACAAGAATTTTTTTATCTTCTTCAGAAGTAATTGTAAACAAAACAGCATCAGAATTCCTTATTATTCCGATAATTTCTCTCCCCTGTGCTTTACCGTCAGAAGAACCCTCAATTATTGCAGGCAACTCAACTATCTGAATTGAAGCGCCATCATACTCAAACATTCCCGGAGTAGGTTCCTTAGTTGCAAAAGGATAAGGGGTTACTTCCGCAATTTCTTTCCCAACAATTTTGTTAAGGAGCCAGCTTTTTCCAGAATTAGGCAAACCAACAATAACAATCTGACCAGTACCCTCTTTTTTCACATACATTGAAACAGAACCAGAGCCACGCTTAGAAGCCTGAGCCCTTGATTTCTCAATCTCTGATTTCATTTCAGAGATTTTTTTATTCAAATCAGAACGAAGGTTCTCTGCACCCTTGTGAGAAGGGGCCTGTGATTTCATTTCCAATAATGCCGCAAGTTTCTCTTCAGGGGTTACCGCAGCATAATACTTTTTCTGGGCAAGTCCAAACTCCACTGAAGCATTTGAAGGCATATTGATTAATTAAAGATAGAAACATTAAAAAAAGCTTTAAGCAGAGGTCATTTCAGGGATATACGCAAAATAAGGAGTTCCTCAAAAAAAAGTTTTTTCCTGCCAACAACTTTAACATTAAAACCTAATTCCATAAGGTTCTTTTTAATTTCGTTTGGTTTGTTTAGAGAAGAAACTAAAAGCAATGCAAAACCGTTTTTATTCAAATGATTCCTTATTTGAGGCAACCCCCTATCAATTACAAGCCTTCCATTTTCGCCCCCATCCAAATCAACCCACTTTACTTCATCACTTGGGACATAAGGAGGATTAAAAGCAATAAAATCAAATTTGGATTTAATTGTGGAAAATAAATTGCTTCTTCGCACCCTTAAAAAGTGTCCAGGAATTTGTGTCTTGTCTTTTTTATTTTCTTTAATAAACGCTTTAATGTTTTTTTTTGCTTCCTTCAACGCAAGAGAATTAATATCAACAGCAAGCACTTCTTTTGCACCAGATTTCAACATCGCAATGCTCTGAATTCCAGAACCAGTGCCCAGGTCAAGACATTTTTTTCCTTTCAAATTCTCTTTCAAAATACAGTCCTCAAGCAGCCAGGAATCTTCGGCAGGAGAATAAACTTCTTTTGAAATTTTTTCCTTTACCGGCAAACTTATCACCCAAAAAATTATAAAACACAAATTAAATATAAAATTAAAATTATGCCTTGTCAGAAATATCCCACAAGTAATCAAAATCAGATTTGAATTTTGAGGCAATATCCGCGCTTTCAATGAAAACAAGATTCTCATCATTCTTTTCATCAGCATTCTGGGAATAATTAAAAGAACCCGTAGCAACAAAATTGCCATCAATTATAGTAAATTTATTGTGCATATAACCGGAGCCATTCCTCCTCGCAATAGGAATCCCCGCAGCAAAAATCCTCTCATCATCACTGCTCTTGTTAGTGCTCTGGTCATAATCAAAAATAACTTTTACCTCAACCCCACGACTCCTCGCCCTTATTAAAGAATCAGCAATCCCGTCATGAGTAAAAGAATAAATCGCAATGTAAACACTTTTCTTTGAAGAATCAATCTCCCTGATTAATTGATTGGCACAATTATCCTCAGGACAGAAAAAAACATCCACTTTTGAAAGAGAAACTGCAGGCTGTAAAGGCATATTCGATGAATATATCAACAATCCCGAAGAATTCAAATCGTCCTGTGGAACATAATTATCCTGACGAGCAAGCATAATTATCAAAACTGCAATGATAAATACTACTCCTAAAAAAATCCACGCAGAAGAACGACTCTTATCTTCAAACACCATACCACCACATTCGCACACTAAGTAAGGGCAAAGCCCTTTTTATTCATTTCCAACAAACACCTATAATGACGTAAAGTGTGATACAATGCTTTTTGATGCCCACTCGCACCTGGATCTAATGAACGAAGAAGAATTGAAAGAAGCCCTTGAAAAGGCAACAAATGCAGGAATAACTCAAATAATTTCATGCGCTACATCCTTTGCTTCAAATGAAAAAAACCTTGAACTTGCCAGGAAGTTTCCTCAAATCAAAGCAGCAATAGGGCTATACCCATTAGATGCACTTGATTTAAATGAAATAGAACTAGACAAAGCATTTTACTTTTTCAACGCAGAAATAAAAAAAGCAACCGCAATAGGAGAAATAGGATTAGATTACAAATACTGTATAAAAAAAGAAGAACAGGAAAAACAAGTTAAAATCTTTACAAGATTCATTGAACTCTCAAAAAAAACAGGCAAACCCCTAATAATTCACTCAAGATTCGCGCAAAAACAAGTGCTTAAAATACTCAAGGAAAATAAAGCAGAAAAAGTTCTACTCCATTCCTTTGTTGATTCCTTAAAGCTAATGAAACAAGCAGCAGAAAAAGGCTATTTTGTCTCCACAGGGATAAACACTCTTGTCAGCGAAGAAACACAAAAAAACATTGCAAAATTCCCTTTAGATAACCTGTTATTTGAAACAGATTCACCCGTTAGATTCAGGGGAGAAAAAGCCTATCCTGAACAAATATTAACCATTGCAAAAAAAGTTGCTGAACTAAAAGGAATAACTATTAATGAAATTGAGGCTGTTCAGGAAGAAAACTTCAAAATTCTCTTCCACTGAAAAAACAACAGGTTTTTAAATTTCCCCTGAAAGGAAATACTTGTGATAAAATGATATTCGTTTTCCTCATAGTGCTAATAATGGCTCTCATAATAGCCAACATACTTGTCTCCACAGCAAAACCAAAAAAATCACAGGAAAAAGGCTTCACAAACCCTTCCACTGAAATAGTTGAAACACCAGAAGTAATAGAAAAAATGCAGGATTTACATGAAAACAATATGCTGGTGCAAGGCTCAATCCAAGCAACAAACAAAAAAATTTATTTACTGAATGAAAGAGTTTCAGCACTCGAAAAAGCCGTTTCGAGCATAATAGAAAAAAAAATTAAGTAACCCTATTTTTTAAAAAATAAATGGCCTCAGAGTTGGATTAAATCTTCACAGCTTGCGCTCCGCAGGGATTTACTTCATCACTGGCCAATTAAATTAAACCAAGAATGGTTTAAAAAATAAGGTTTTTGAGATTTATTTCATCACTCTCAACATAATTCCAAGTACAGCAATTACCTCAAACAAAAGGGAATAATTATATATTTCATAATTCCAAATATCCTTATATGAAAAAAATCGTCTTAATAATTATAGGGATAATTCTAGTTGCCGTATTAATAATTGGATGCATAAATTTTACCAAGCCAGCAGACAATACTAACTCGGATTCAAACAAATCAATCCCTGCAGAAGAAAAAGCCGATTATGTTGGAGAACAAACAACCATTATTCATAAAGATTTTAAGACAATTATTAAGACAGACTGGCAAGAATTTGAAATTCAGCCACAGACTTTTATTTATCTCCCCCCAAACACAGCACAAGATGACATTAATGCAGAAGTCATTTCCATTATCATGACATATTTAGGGCCAAATAACCAATTAACCCTAAACAATATACTGGAACAGGGAGTTGAGAATTCAAAAACAATAATACCTGATTTTGAACTAACTGAAAATTCTGATAATAGCCAGTTAGATATGCCTGGGAAAAAAATTAAATTTACAGGAACACAAAATAATATAAAAAGAAATAATGCCCAAGTCTTTGGAATTAAAAACAACACCCTATACACAATAACTTATTCCTGCCCTGTTGGCAATTGTAATTCTTATTCCATATTCAATACAATAATAAATACTTTTGAAACCAACCCCTGAATGACAAGAACTTCCAATTTCGCGGAGCTATAGTAGTTTTAACCTAATTAAATCCTTTATTTGCGAACAGTTTTATAAACAACAAGAACTTATTCTATTTATGGAAAACAAAGTATTTGTATTGGTTTCATTGTTGATTATTATTCTTTTCACAACAACAACCTTTGCGCTTATAACTCCTGAACCCAATAAATCAATTTCTTATTACTTGAAAGTTTTGAATGCAAATCTTTTGGGCGCAACAGGTACAGCTACGCAAACTGCATCAGGAACAAGTGCTCTGCCACAAGCACCACTTTTAACTGCCGAATGCATTGAGGAAATACTTGCAAAATCTCCCGCCAAAGGAAACGGAAAATACTTTGTTCAATACGGAGAAGAATACGGGGTTGACCCTGCTTTTGCGCTCGCAGTTTTTAGGCAAGAAACCTCTTTATGCAACTCTGATGTTACAGGAGTATCAGATTCCATTGGTTGCAAAAACAAATCAATAGGAAACATTACCTGCACCACAAATACTTGTTACAAAGGATTCAACACTTATTCATCCTGGGAAGAAGGGATACGCGCTTTTTATAACCAAATCAAAAATGGTTCTTATTACCTCAAAGCAGGCAATACTACTGTTGAAACTATTTACCCTAAATGGGCAAATATTGCTGTAAGCCCTATTGCACCAGAAACACAAAACGTAATAGATTTTACGACCCAATACAGAGAAAAAGCAAAAACCTGCTGAACGCCGGCACAACACTCTAAAAGCACTTAAAAGGTGTGAAAAAGCAATTTCTTCATGATTCTGGAGAAATTACAAAAATTAGGCTTAGCCGCGAGTTATGATTCCTGCGGAGGAGGAAAAGAAAAAAGTCTGCGCGATTATGGCATTCCTTATGAGTACCAGAATTTTATTTACAATTACACTCAGACAAGCGAAAATGTTTTCGTAAAAAAAGCAATTCAGGGAAGAAATTATTTCAAAACACAGAAAAACAAGAAGCTTTATGAACGGGAAGAGGTAACAGAAGAACAAAGAAAAGCTTTATGGGGAAACATGGCAAAAGTTCTTCCAACATCTGAACAACAATCACTCAACAGGCCGAATAAATGTTTATTGTTCAAAGTGCTGCAGGATAATTCCTGCATGCATGACTGCAAATACTGTGTTAACACTACATGCAAAGAAAAAGTTTCTTTAGAACCAAAAGAACTGGCTGATTCATTTGAAACCTTATGGAAAAAAGGTTACACCACAGGATTGTTTCTGAGTTCAGCTGTGCATGGGAGCGCAGAGCAAAGCACTGAAAAAATGGTTGCCTCCGCGCGCTTGCTCCGCGAAAGAGGATACAAAGGATATATTCACATGAAAGTACTACCTGATGCGCCAGAATACTTGATTGAAGAAATGGCTTTGTACGCAAACAGGTTATCAGTGAACATTGAGGCTGCGACAACACAAGGCTTTGAAGAACTCACAAGCACAAAAAATTACAAAGAAGGAATTTTGCGGAGAGTAAGAACACTTGACAAATTAAAGAGAAGGGCTGATAAGGAAGGAAAACAAAGCAACGGATGGTTTTGTGATTCAGGAGAAATAGAAAATGGAACTGATTACAGGTTCAAATCCTTTACCACCCAAATAATTATTGGGGCAAATGAAGAAACCGATAAGGATGTTCTCAACAGAATGGATTCGCTTTACTCAGAAACAGAACTGTATAGAACATATTTCTCCGCTTTTTCTCCAGTTGAAGGCACCGCTCTGCAAACAAAAAACCCTGAAAGCAAAACACGCGAACATAGACTATATGAAGTTGACTGGCTGCTCCGCATTTACGGATTTGAGAAAAAAACAATTGAAACAGGAATTAATGATAATGGCAATTTGCCAAGAACAACAGATGTAAAGCAAAGCATTGCAATAGCAAACAAACACTTATTTCCACTTGATTTGAATTCCTGCACAAGAGAAGAATTACTGCTTGTGCCAGGCTTTGGGCCGAAAACAGTGGAAAAAGTTTTACAGCTCCGCGAAGAAAAAAAAATAAAAGAATTTAACGACTTGCTTAAAGTTGGAGTACGAATATCAAAAGCGAAAAACTATCTGAACACAGAAGGAAAACAAACAAACTTAATGGGATTTTAATTTTTGATTCCTAAAAAAGTAAAATAATGTCCAACAAATTGGGTTCTGTTGGACACATATAAAAAAATTTATTTCTTCTTTACTATTCTCTTAATTCCTTTTGATTGTTCCTTCAAAGTCTTTACCTTTTCAGTTTTTTCCCAAGGCAAGCCTTCTTTCCCAAAGTGACCATAAGCGGAGGTTTGCCCATATATTGGCCTCTTCAAATCAAAGTACTTGATTATTTCAGCAGGCTTTAGTGAAAAGTTTTTCCTCACAAGCTTTTCTATTTCCTCAGCAGGAATTTTTTGCGTGCCAAAACAATTAATGTGAATATTCAATGGATCAGCAAAACCAATACAATACGAAACCTGTACCTCGCACTTATCAGCTAAGCCTGAAGCAACAATGTTTTTTGCCACATGCCTTGCAGCATAAGCAGCACTCCTATCAACTTTTGAAGGGTCTTTTCCAGAAAATGCTCCTCCGCCATGCCTTCCCTTTCCACCGTAAGTGTCAACAATTATTTTTCTTCCGGTAACGCCCGTATCAGCAGCTGGACCGCCAACAACAAACTTTCCTGTAGCATTAATGAAAACCCTTGTCTTGTCATCAAGCCAATCCTTTAACACTGGTTTAATTACTTTTTCTGAAATATCCTTTCTTAATTTCTGCATATCACACTCTTTGTGATGAGCAGCAATAACAACCGTATCAACTCTCTTAGGAGTGGCATTATCATATTCCATTGTTATCTGGCTCTTTCCATCAGGCAATAATTCAGGAATAACTCCGCTTCTCCTTGCTTTAGCAAGTTCCTGTGTTAATTTATGAGCCAAAACAATCGGCAGAGGCATTAATTCAGGCGTTTCATTTGAAGCATAACCAAACATCATTCCCTGGTCACCAGCACCCTGCTCCTTGTATTCACCCTGTCCTTCAGTTACTCCTTGAGAAATATCAGGGCTCTGTTCATGAACCTTAACAAGAATAGTTGATTTATCAGAAAACCCTAATGCAGGATTATTATAACCTATTTCACGTATTTTTTTCCTCGCAACTTCTTCAAAATTTACCTTTGCCCTTGTAGTTACCTCCCCCGCAATACAGCAAAAATCCCTAGTAACAAGAGTCTCAATAGCAACTCTGCTATTCTGGTCCTGTGCCAAGCAAGCATCAAGAATAGCATCACTAACCCCATCACAGACCTTATCCGGATGGCCCTCAGTTACACTTTCAGATGAAAAATACCTCTTCATTCAAACACCCCAAAAAAACACCAATCAGCAACTAATCAGCAACTCATTGGCAACTAAAATAACTTGAACCAGTTTAAAAATATTTTGGTATAAATTATTTCTATGTCCCAAGGATACAGAATAAGCCCTTATTTTTCTAAAGAACAGGTAAAAATGCTTGATGAACTAATAGACAAAATAGGGTGCACGCGCGCAGATGTGGTAAAACAATTAGCACTAATAAAACTCACAGAAATGGGCTACTTTAACAAACAAAAGAAAAAGTAAATCAAGTAAATAAATCTTTTGAAAAGATAAAATCCCCCACTAAAAAACATTAAATACTCGTTCTGCGTTTATTTTTCATGCAAAAAAATCTTTTACTTGTTTTATGCCTGCTTATCCTATTTATTGGTTTTGTTTCTGCAAAAAGCTATTCTATTGATGAAGCTAATGTACAGTTTGTAATAAACCCTGACGGTTCAATTGATGCAACGGAATATCTTACTTTTAATTTCAGCGACGATTTTACTTTCGCTTACCGCGACATGCCCAAAGGCGCATGGCAATATTCTGATTTCAAGGTTTTTGACGGAAACAAAGAACTGCAATACGAAACATCTATGCAGGGAAATAATATCCAGTACAAATGGTTTTACTCCGCAAGCAATGAATCAAAAGTATTCAAAATGACTTACAAACTGCTTAACACAGTAAAAGCATATAATGATGTTGGAGAACTTAACTGGAAAGTATGGCAGGACGGCTGGGACCACCCTCTCAAAGAGCTAAAAGGATTCATCCAATTCCCTGCAAAAGTTTCCGATGCCAACCAAATTTATTCATGGGGGCACCCGAGCATTAACGGCAAAATAGCTGTTCTGGATAACCAGAAACTTATTTTCCAAGCATTCAATATTCCTGCTTACCAGTGGATAGAAATCCACACAACATTCCCGAGTTCAATGCTCTCCATGCAGAAAACAAATGAAAACGCTTTACCGAGAATAATTACTGAAGAACAAAATTATTCTTCTCCCGCTAGTATACAAATCGGCGACCCAGCAACAATAATATTCCCTGTTTTGACCCTCGTTATATTAATTATATTAATTGTTTTGGCAAAAAGATTTTCCACAGAAAAAAACAATTATGTAGTTTTAATTATAATAATGGCTTTTGCCTTATTATCATTGAACTTATTCATAAAACAAATAGATTACTTCCCAATTCTTCTGGCTCTTGTCATCCAACTATCAATATTCATTATTTGCTGGCATTTTTTCGGCAGGGAACCAAAAATAGAATACAATGCTATCTATGAAAGGGAGCCCCCGGCAGATTATTCTCCTGCAATAGTAAATGCGCTTATGCACAGCATCAACAAAACCCCTACTCCGAGGGAAATCGGCTCTGAAATTCTTTACATGGCCCTGAAAGGAAAATTCAAAATACAAAAAGTCATGGAAAACGGTAAAGAAGAGTTCCTTATTCAGGTAACTAACACTGATGTCAAAAACCTTTCAGCAAGCCAGCAAATGCTTTTAATGCTCATCAACAAAATAGCCTTGCTTGACCCACAGTCCTTCTGGGAAAAATATATCATCAAAAAGAAAAAGGAGCCAACCCCAAATATTACTTCAATAAAAGACATCCAGATATATTTGCAAAACAATCCTTATGAAGCACAAAACTGGTTTAAGGAATGGCAGGCAGAGGTGCAAAAAGAATATGATTCAGAACAATTCGACCAGAAAAAAGATGGAATCGTGCTTTACATAATAGGAACTATTGCTAACACCCTACTGTTTGTTTTCCTTGGTCTAGGCGCCTGGATTTATCCAGCGGGGGTGGGAGGAGCGCTAGTGGCAATTTTCCCCCAAGCATTAAAAATGCGCACCGAAAAAGGGGCCCTGCAATTCAAAAAGTGGAGTAATTTTAAAAAGTTTTTACATGATTTTTCCCAATTAACAAATATGCCTCCAACAGCAATAGCATTATGGGAAAAATACTTAGTGTATGCTGTTGTTTTAGGTGAAGGAAAAACAGTTGAAAAAGCAATGAAATTTGTTTTCGCTGACACAAACGAATTCCACTCAAATATTTTTATTGGAACTTACGCAGGCTTTTCAGCAGGTGAATTTGCGGGTATTTCAAATAGTTTTTCAAGCGCATTCAGTTCAGCTGTTTCATCCTCTGGTTCCTCCGGCTTTTCGGGCGGAGGAGGAGGCGGGGGTGGCGGTGGAGGAGGCGGAGGAGCCGGTTAAAATCTCCCTCTACTTATTTCTTTTTCAAATAAGCCCTGTATAATGGTCTAGCCATTGCAACAAGCATTAGGACAAAAAACCACCAAGGATTTATTGAAACAACCCATGCTGCTAAACTAGGGAACAAAGCAATTAGCCAAAGCACAGCAAACAATACTGAAAACTTTACTAAACCAATATCCCATACATCAAGTTTCTTTATTGCTTTTCCAAAACACATGAAAAAAACACCTCTAATTAGATACTCCTTTACAATTAATAATACTTACCTACATTCTTCACTTTAAAGAAAAACGCCCTTAGAAAATAATTAATAAAAAAAATAGAAAAAATGAAAGAGGTTTTACCCCCCTTCACTTTGTTTTAAACTAATTTATTTCTTTTTGGCTTTATCTTGTCTCTCTTTTATCGCCGCATGAGCCGCTGCAAGGCGTGCTATTGGTACTCTGTATGGTGAGCAACTTACGTTGCTCATTCCGATTCTGTGGCAGAACTCAACTGTTGCTGGGTCTCCGCCGTGTTCTCCGCAAATACCAATATCAATTGCTGGTTTTACTCCGCGTGCAAGTGCAACGCATTGTTTCATTAATAATCCAACTCCTTCTTCATCAATTGATTGGAATGGATCGCGGGCATAAATTCCTTTTTCAACGTATTTTCCAAGGAATTTTCCTGCATCATCTCTTGAGAATCCGCAAGTCATTTGAGTTAAATCGTTTGTACCAAATGACATGAACTCTGCTTCTTTTGCAAGAACATCAGCTGTTAGTGCAGCTCTAGGCACTTCAATCATTGTTCCAACAGTGTAATGCACTTTGCCAACCGCACCCATTTCTTTCGCTACCCTGTGAGTTAGTTGGGCTAGAGGAGAATATTCTTTTACATTTCCAACAATAGGTATTTCTATTTCTGGCAATGCTTTTACTCCTTTTTTCTGTACATTCATTGCTGCTGCAAAGATTGCTCTTACCTGCATCTCCATTATTTCTGGATAAACAACTGCAAGTCTGCATCCTCTGAATCCAAGCATTGGATTGAATTCATGCAGAGAAACTATTGTTTCCTCAATTTCTTTAGGAGTAACTCCAAGTTCCTTAGCTAATTCCTCGATCTCTTTCTTTTGTTCATGTCTTGGCAAGAATTCATGCAAAGGAGGATCAAGCATTCTAATAATACAAGGCAATCCATTCATTGCTGTAAATATTCCTTCAAAGTCTTCTCTTTGGAAAGGCTCTATCTTAGCAAGAGCTTTCTTTCTCCCAGCAGTATCCTTTGCCAGAATCATTTCTCTTACAGCTTTGATTCTTGTTGCTTCAAAAAACATGTGCTCTGTTCTAACTAAACCAATTCCTTCTGCACCAAAATCGCGAGCAACTTTAGCATCCTTTGGAGTATCAGCATTAGTTCTAACTCTTAATTTTCTGAATGAATCCGCCCACTCCATTAATGTTCCAAAGTCTCCTGAGAGAGTTGGTTCAACAACAGGAACAGCACCAACAATTACATGACCAGTGCTTCCATTCAAAGAAATTATATCCCCTTCTTTTACCACAGTTCCTTTGCAAGTAAATCGCTTGTTTTTTTCATCCATAGTGATTTCGTCACAACCGGATACACAGCACTTACCCATTCCTCTTGCTACAACCGCAGCGTGAGAAGTCATTCCTCCTCTTGCTGTTAATATTCCAACTGAGGAATGCATTCCTTCAATATCTTCAGGGCTTGTTTCTAATCTTGATAAAATAACTTTTTCTCCTTTCTCTGCCCAGAGCTTTGCATCCTCTGCATTGAAAACAACTTTTCCAACAGCAGCACCCGGCGAAGCAGGCAATCCTTCCGTTAAAGCAACATATTTGTATTTAGGGTCAAATTGCTTGTGCAACAATTGGTCTAATGAAGCAGGATCCACTCTAAGAACAGCTTCTTCTTTTGAGATTAATCCTTCTTTCATCATATCAACAGCTATTTTTACCGCAGCATGCGCAGTTCTCTTTCCGTTTCTTGTCTGCAGCATGTATAATTTTTCGTGTTCTATTGTGAACTCAAAATCCTGCATATCCTTGTAATGATTTTCCAACTTATTCCTGATATCAACTAATTCCTTATACACTTTAGGCAATACTTTGTCAAGTTCTTCTACTTTCTTTGGTGTTCTTATTCCTGCAACAACATCCTCTCCCTGTGCATTCATTAAGAATTCTCCATAAAACTTGTCTTCTCCTGTAGAAGGGTTTCTTGTGAAAGCAACTCCAGTACCTGAGTCCTCTCCCATGTTACCGAAAACCATTTCCTGTACATTAACAGCAGTACCCCAATCATTAGGAATATGATTTAGTCTTCTGTAAACAACAGCCCTGTCAGTCATCCATGACCTGAAAACCGCGTCCCTGGCTCTTTTTAATTGTGCAATTGGATCCTGCGGAAACTCTTCCTTAGTTTCTTTCTTATACAATTCTTTCTGCTTTGAAACTAATTCTTTCAGCATAGGCACAGTCATTTCCGTATCCTGCTTTATTTTATTCTTGCGCTTTATTTCATCCATTAGTTCTTCAAAAGCAGAGTGCTTTATTTCCATTACAACATTACCAAACATTGTGATAAATCTCCTGTAAGAATCCCAAGCAAATCTTTCATTCTTAGTTGCTTTAGCTATTCCATCAACAACAACATCATTCAAACCTAAATTCAAAATAGTATCCATCATTCCAGGCATTGAAGCAGGCGCACCAGATCTAACAGAAACAAGCAACGCATTCTTTGTGTCACTAAATTTTTTACCAGTTTTCTTTTCAAGCTTCTTAACAGCCTCCATCATTTGTTCATCCATTCCAGCAGGATAATTTTTGTTATTAGCATAATATTCTTTACACACATCCGTGGTAATAGTAAAACCATAAGGCACAGGCAAACCAGAATTAGTCATTTCAGCCAAATTAGCCCCTTTTCCCCCGAGAAGCATTTTCATTTCCTTTTTTCCTTCCTCAAACATGTATACAAACTTTTCTTTAGCCATACAGATTCCTCCAAAAAAATAATCCACTAAACACCAGACTTATGATAAGATGCAATAAAAAAAGATTAATAAAGATAAGCAAAGCACATAAATCGCTAAATAAAACTAATTAAATCGAAAAAAATGAATTTTCATTTCTTTTTAAAGCCCCTAACAATATTCCTGACTTTTCTCTTAATTAAAAGCTTTCTTGCCTCTGAACACCTCATTCTTGTTGTGTTGGCAATAACTTCATTTAGAGGAGGACCTGAACTAAGGTTTTTCTCTATTTGCACTAATCTTTTTGAAGAAGATTTTCCCGCCCCTGTAAAACCAAGGGTCTCATGCAAAGCACGTTTCTTCCTATTCCTTGCAATAGCATTTTCGAGCTGCTCTACTTTTTTTGCTTTCTCAGCAGCAGCAATTGCATAACCTGTGTGAGAGTAATAATGCTCCTTTTCAAGTTCAGCCAAATGCCTTTTCTTCATAGCCTTAACAGGATTAATCATTCAAACACAAATAAATAGAGCAAAACTAGAATAAAAAGGTTTTGAATTGCCTTTGGTGGTTGGTTAAGGCAATTCAATAAAGAGCAGGAATCTTCGCAAGCCTGCTCAAAGCTCTAATACTTGAGTTCTCTGCTTCCACAGAAACCTCTCTATATGTTTTCAAAACAATTTTTACTTTATCTGTTTCAAAAATCAAATCATGAAACATTTTCTTCGCAAGCAAAGCAACAATGAACTCAGAGAACCTTTCCCTTTCCACTATTACTCCGCCATTGTTTTTCATTAAACCCATTTCTATTGCCAATGGATTCAAATCAATTAACCCAATGAACTCCGGCCTGACAGCTATATGCGAAGCATCAAGAGTATCCATTGAATTCTCAAGGAAACTAATTGTTTTCTCTGTCTCAGAAAAAGAAAAACTCCTCTTAGTCCTAATCGATTCAATAAAATCAAGAATACCTTCCTTCTCAATACTCTGCTTAGTCATTTCCTGTCTAAGCTCTTCAAAATCAGTTTCAATACTAGCAAACAAATCAAGAATCTCTTTATCCTTTAACTCACTCACAATTTGTTCTTTAGTCCGAGGATTCGCAATACTCCTACTCCTTAAAATACTCATTTCCTGCAGGACCTTTTCAAAAGAAGCATTAACCTGCTTGGCTTTGCCCAAGTCCTCCCTGACTTTTAACAATTCTCCTTCGAGCTTTGCTAAACTCATCTCCAACCACCCGCATAATATAGCGCCTAAGAACTATATAATGGTTTTTAAGGAATTAACTCGAACACTAAAAACAATTAACTTAACAAATATCCTTAGCCGGCAAAGAACCTCAAAAACCCTTTTATTCTAAATAAAAACACTTTACTTATGGACTTATTTCCATTAATTGAATCGGCTTTCCAAAACAACAAGGATATTCGTGTCGTAACTAATCTAAAGACCAGTAGGGCTTTTAGCGAAGATTGTTACACAAAGGCAAGATTAATTCATTTAGTTTTAGCAGAAATAAGAAAAAACTTTTCTAAAAGAAATACTCCTTGGAAAAAAGAATTAAGTAAAAAAGCTGATTTGAGTGTAAGTGACAGTACAATAAAAGACTGGTTTTTAGGCCGCGCATCAATTCCTTTCAATGATTTGAAAAGCATTTGCAAATTTGCCAATCAAGAACAGATAAAAAAGATTAATGAAAATACTTGCTATTTCTGCACAAAAACAAGCTCTATAGCACGATTTCCACGAAAAAATTCTAAAGACCTTGCCTGGCTTGTGGCAGCAATTCTTTGTGATGGACATATGAAGAAAAACTGTGAAGGAATTTGCTTTGAAGTCTCTGATTTAGTTTTATGTAATAAATTCTGCAAAACCTTTGCAAGGGTTTTTGAAACAAAAATTAAACATCCAAGCATAAGAAACCGAATTGATTATAATCAAACACACACTATCCACCTAAACAATGTTCCTTCAATCTTGTTTCTAAATAAATTGTTTGAAATACCTCTTGGAAAAAAATGTCCAATAATTAAAGTTCCAAAATTAATTTTTGAATCAAACAATGAACTAAAAAGAACTTTTTTGAAAGGAGTTTTTGATACTGATGGCGGAAAAAGAGGCGGGGGTTTAGGCTTGACAAGTTTATCAGAAAAATTTGTGGATAATGTTAGTGAATTGCTAGAGGAATTTGAAATTAATCCACATAAAGAATCCTGGATTAATAAAAAATACAACAAAAAATGCTTCGGGGTTAGATTTAAAATAGATGCCCACTCAATATTTTTAATGAGACAAAACTAAGTTTTGCCAAAGCAAAATGCACAGGTATCGAAGCGGTTAAACGAGCCAGGTTTAGGGTAGTATTAAGTCGATTAAACGATTTTTTCTAGAAAATACCTGGTGGCTTAGTGCCTTCTCAGGTTCGAATCCTGACCTGTGCATAATTCTTATTAAGTTTCTAAAAAACTATTTCTAAATTAGAGATACTTTTTTTAAAAAAAATCAAATCAGGAATGCAGATGCGGTTACACTTGAGTCCCAAGAGAATCTTGGCCTTATTTTTATCATCCAGGTTCTTTCAGTGTTATCATCAATAACCAAAGCGAATCCTTTTTGTTTCGGCATTTCTGCATACATTTTATCTAAATCCGAGTGCATGTAACTTGGCCTTAGTGCCCCTACCGCAGCTATATCAGGTTGTGAAGTCATTCTGTGTGAAATAAATAAATCGCATTGGGAAATCGCATCAGGATGTAATTTCTCAGGACGCTGGGTAGCAAGTATTAATCCTAATCCTGGCTGTCTACCAACTCTCACCCATTCAAGGAGAATAGGCAAAGCAATGTTTTCTTCATCTTTCGGCATAAACATGTGCGCTTCATCAATAAGCATCCAAACTAAAGGCATTTTGCTTGAACGCTTATTCTCTTTAATTAATTTTATTTCTTCTTCTTTCCTAAACAACATTCTTTGTTCAAACAATTTTTTTCCAATCAAAGCAACAACAACATCCTTCACTCCTTCAGCACCAATGGTTTGCCTGTAAGAAGAAACATCAATAACAGTAATCATTCCGGGAGTAGCCAAGTCACTTATTTTTGTCCCTTCTTTTTCTATTATCCCCCAGGTTTTAACCATCTGCATTCTCGAAACAACAGCCTGTTTTGAATTTGAATCAGCTTCTTCATCAGATTTTACTGCAGAAATAATATCATCTATTCCATAATAAGTGCCAATTTTTTCTTTAACTTTCTGCACAGCTCTCGAAATTAATATTCCTTCAGGGTCACGCCAGGTAAGCCTGAACAAAGCCATCCACTCTGTTTCCTCTAACTCAGAGCATTTCAAAGCAAAAGCACCATCAATAGGCAAACCTTTTTCCTGGTAAAAAGCCAATTGCCCTTTCGGAACAAGAACCTTTACATCAGTCTTCTCCGCACCAAGATCCCACTCCTTTAATTCAACTTCATCTTTTTTACTAGCAGGCAACTTTAAACCCCAAAAAATTCCCACCGTATCAATCGTTACCGCTGCAACCCTGTTTTTTATTACAGGATCAAGACGAGCCATTTCTTCCATCAAAACCGCTAACGTATAGGACTTTCCTCCACCCCTCTTCCCGCAAATAAGCATTAAGTGAGGCCTAGAAATATCAACCAAAACTTTTCTCCCAAGAACTGGCCTTTCTCCAGCCGACATAACAACTTTCCCTAAATAAGCAGAACCCTGAGAACCATACTTTTCTAAATCATTCAAATCACGCCCCAGAACAGCAGGCTCCTGTGTAAAATCCTCTTGCATGAACAAACAACTCATTACCAATATTTAATGATTACTCCTATGCAAAAATCAAGTAAATATAAAAAAAATATTAGAAGAAAAACCTTTCTAATCCTAGTGATTGTATGGTTGTAGCTATTTCTACGGGTTGCTGTTATGACCTTAAGTTAAATGAATTAGAAAGCGTGCACTTTTTGGAAAAGTATCCAGTTGATGGAGTAGAGCTTTTGTTTGCAACACCAGAAGAGCTAATTTGCTTTGAGTTAGACGAAAAAGCTTTGTCTTTTCTAAAGAGATTAGAGTTTGTTTCGATTCACATGCCGTTTGAAAACATTAACTATGCTGAAAACCAAGAAACTCGACAATTGCTTGCAAAAGCAATTGCTCTTGCCAAACAAGTAAATGCTCAATACCTAGTTTTTCACCCAACTGTAATTAAGGATTTTAATCCAATCAAAAATACTTCAATCCAAATCTGCATCGAAAACATGAACAAAAAAAAAGAAGGTTACAAGGGCATAAAAGAAATTAAAGCGATTTTGAAAAAATATCCTTTCTTAGGATTTGTTTTAGACATTGCACATGCACTGGGAAACAATTTAGAACCTGACGAATTTCTAATCCTAAAAGACAAAATTAAAGGAATTCATATCAGCGGACAATGGATAAAAAAAGGCAACCTAAAAGAACACGGGTTCCTAACAGAAGGAACAAACGAACAGTTAGAAAAAATTAAGCCAATCCTTGAGTTAAAAAAACCAAAAATAATAGAAGCCGATTTCTACCCAAACAAAATGGCTTTAATAGAAAAAGAAATTAAGTTATTAAACTCTTTGGAAACTAAATAAAATTATGAAAAAAATAATAAACAGCGTTGAATTTATCCTATTGAAAGGCAACAAAATTCTTGTTGAAAAAAGAAAACTAACAAAAAGAATTGACCCAGGTTTACTTTGCATTCCTGGCGGAGGTATAGAAAAAAATGAAACAAAAGAACAAGCCCTAATAAGAGAGTGCAAAGAAGAATTTGGAATCAATATTACAGAATACTCTTTTATAACACAATTACCTTACGAACACGTAGAAGTAGACTTTTTACTCAATTATTTTGTAGTAACTAATTGGGAAGGAAAAATAAAAAATTTGGAAGCAGAAAAATTAATTTGGATTGACAAAGACAATCCAAAAGAACTAGATTTAGAAGTAGATAAAAAAGCAATCAAAGCCCTCAACAAACTAAAGTAATCTAGCAATTCCTTTTAAAAACAGAAAAGAATACTATCCTCTTGAGGTTTTGTGTATGGAGCTAAATAAAGCTTTTTTTGGTTTATACGAAAATTGGTTCATTGTAACTAAAGAAGAATTAGGTGAAGAAAAAGCACTAAATTTATTTACCAAAGTAATGTGCTTTGGACTCAAAAAAGCGTATGACGCATATGGAGTAAAACAAGGCTCGCCACAAGAATATGCTAGAATAGTTAAAGAAAGGGATAATAGTGTAGGACTAAGAGTTGAGTTCCCAGAAGTATCTGAAAAGAAAATCGTTTACCGCTTCATTGATGACCCTTTTCCGGGATTGAAAGGAAAAGTTGATTATAAAAAATTAGACAAAACTTATATGCAATTCAAAGTGGATTACATTCTAGGAAAAAACTGGGGCTACACCACAACCAAACACATTTGGAAAGGAGATTCCCACACAGAACATATAATTACAAAGAAGTGATGCAATTTGTTTGGAAAAGATACTGCAAGTGAAATTATTTTTAATAGAATAATGATAACATCTGAAACAGAAGGCATAGAAGACATAATATCTACATTAAAAATTTGAATAAAATAATAGACCTTATTAACGGAATTGACTAAGCAAGTGTGTTGACCCCATGTTCTTTTAATAATGATTGAAGTTTTTCTTTTAATTCAGGTATTTTTACTCTTATTTGTTTTAAAGTATCTCTTTCTCTGATTGTTACCGAGTCGTCTTTTAGTGAATCATGATCAATGGTTATGCAAAATGGTACGCCTATTGCATCTAAGCGTGAGTATCGCTTTCCAATACTTCCTGATTCATCGTAATAACACCTGACTGTATCCAAGGTAAATAAAACTTCTTGTGCTTTTTCAGGTAATCCATCTTTTTTGATTAATGGAAATATGCCCGCTTGTATTGGGGCGATTCTCGGCGGTAGTGCCAGTACTGTTCTTTGTGAATCTATTTCCCTTCTAAAGAATGCTAAATCTAATAATGCATAAAATGGCCTATCTACACCAAAAGCTATTTCTATTACGTGGGGAATCATTTTTTCTCCATTTTCAAGACGTATACTTAAGTCTTGTTTTGAGAATTTGCTATGTTGGATCAAATCATAAGTTGTTCGGTCGTGTATCCCACAACATTCGGTCCATCCGAATGAATTTAGTTCAATTTCTAAGTCCCATGCGTCATCTGCATAAAATGCTTTTTCATCGCTGTGGTGTTGCCTGAGCCTCATTTTTTCCCCAAGTATTCCCATAGATTTGAATGTATTATAGGCTAATAGTATTGACCATGCATATGCTTGATTTTTAAGTAACTTGTTTTGCAAGGCGTCTTTTAGTGAAATTTGCATAGGTTGTTTATTGGCTTTTTGCAAAGCTTCTGTCCACAAAGGCAGCATTTCATTTTCAACTTTTTTAAAGGGGGGAAAATTTTGTTTTTGTTCTGGACTAATGAATATTTGTGCTTCTGCTTGAGTAAATTCTCTTTGTCTTAACAAGTGCTGCCTTGGAGATATTTCGTTTCTGAATGCTTTTCCAATTTGAAAAACAGTAAAAGGTAATTTTCCTCTAAAAAAGTTAACGTAATGTTTGAATGGTAAATATGTTGTTGTTGCAGTTTCTGGCCGATTATATGCAACCATATCTTTGCCTATGGTGGTTCTCATCATTAGACTTTGCCTTGTTATTTCTAAGTTAAATCTACCTTCGCAGGATGGACAGTTTATTTTGTGCTCTTTGATTGTTTCAATTAATTCAGCATCTTTCATATGGTCGGCTTTTATATTTGCCTGCTCCTCAATTAACTTATCTGCTCTAAAAGATGCTTTACATTTTGAGCAAATGACTATAGGGTCATTAAATCCTTTTATGTGCCCACTCGCTTCCCAAATTATTTCGGGGCTTATTAATGGAAATTCTACCTCAAAAAAACCATTTTTTGTAAACATGGTTCTTATTTCTTGTTCTAAATTGTTTTTTAGGGCTTTTCCAACCAAACCATAAGAATAGAATCCAGCTATAGGAGTATATAATTCTGGTTCTGGCCCATAAACGAAGTCCTTTTCGGCAAGGTATTTAGCAAGGTCAAGCTGAAAATCTTTTTTACTTTTTGGTTCAACCACATCTATCCCTACTGACTTCAAAATAGAAAAGAAATAAAAACCCGTTTTTTGTTTATTTTGTGCTCGGTTTATCAAAAGTAATTTTTACATTTTTTAAGTATCTTTCTTTGTAAGCCATTTTTTCCCAATTTTTTAAAGTCTGTTTGTCAAAGACATTTCCTAAGAAAACGTTTGCGTCTCGTCCTCTTTCGTGTACTGGTACAAAAACTTCTCCTGATGAGTCTAAGAAAAAGTATGCTTTATTTCGACTGTCCTCTGTTGAAACAATTATATTAAGTTTCTTTTTGAACTGGTCTTGAGCTTCTTTTGCATACTTTAAGTATTCTTCATAAGGAACTTGCAGAGAATTTTTATTATCAAATGCAACTTCGTTGATTGGTATAAATTCATATATCTTCCACAAATCAAACGAGTATTTGCTTAATATTTTACCTACTTCTTTTAGCAAGTGTACATTATCTTTTGTAACTACAGTTCCAACCCTTATGCTTGGTTTGACTTTTTTGTTTTTGTAAAATTCTAATACTTGAATTACATTGGAAAAATTGTTTAGGTTTCTGTAACTTTTGTTTGGAAAATCCAACGGCAGTCCAAGAACATCAATTTTTTTAAAAATGCGCTCGTTACCTTTAAAATGGTCGCCACCTGTATCAAGAAAAACTTTCAATTTACATTTTTTTATTAAATTAATTACTTGTTCAATATCTTTCCTTAGCATTGGTTCTCCGCCAGTGAGTTCGATTGCTTTAGCACCCTTACTCTTTAAGTATAAAAATATTTTTTTCATTTCAGCAAGTTCTATCTCAGGCACGCTCTTCTTTGAATCGTAGCAATAAGGGCAATGGTTATTGCAACGATGAGTTATTTTAAAATTAATTATTTCTGGGAAATCTTCCATTCTAAGGTGTAGCTTGATTGTATTTTTAATAATACTGTTTGTACTAATTGATAGGCATGTTACTGGTGCGCGGGTAGTCCAGTGGTTAAGATACCTTGATTCCATTGAGGAGAGCTAGGTTCGATTCCTAGCCCACGCAATTAGTTTGTTTTTTTTATTAAATTTTTTTCTGCAAAATCTTTATGTACTTCTGAAGCACGTGGACCAACGCTGTTTTGGTATTTTCCTTTATATAGTTTTATCTTCCCTTTTGGAACCCAAAATGAGACTTGCCCAATTGGCATTGATGGATATATTTTAATCGGTAAGGTTGCATACAATTGGAATGTAACATTTCCTATGGAACCAATATCAATTAAGTCTGAGGTCACATGAACAAATAAACCCACTCGAGCTATCCCTGATCTAGCGTGTATTATTGGAACATAGTGTTCACTTCCAAGTGTTTCGATGCTGTGCCCTAAAACAAAATCGCCCTTTTTCAATAAAAGCCCTTTTTTAGATATTTTTTTTACTACATATTTGTTTTCTTTTGCAGGATCAATTATTTTACCAGTGTATTTTATGTAACTGTTTCCAAGAGTTAAATCGTATGAATTGGTGGTTATGTTTTCTTCATTGAATGGAGTCAGAATTATTCTCCCTTTATTGACTTGCTTTTGAATTTCTTTTCCAGACAGTATCATCAGCATTCCTCTTCTAGTTTTGACTTTTTAGGGCAATTATACTTGCTGTAACTTTCTTTATATAGACTTATGTCGCCTTTATTTGTCCAAAAGGTTATTTGCCCAATTATCATGTTTGGGTAAATTTTGAATTTTTTTGTGGATACGAGTTCAAGAGTCCATTTGTGTATGGAGCCCGTATGTCCTAAATTCGCAGAAACCTGTAAAAATAGGCCTAATCTCCCTATAGAACTTCTCCCAATTAAAGACATTGCATATTTTGTACTGCCTAAAATCTCATAGGTGCTTGCCAAATAGACTTTATGAGGACTAAGTATAAACCCTTTAGCAGGTATTTTTATTTTGCGCGAAACCTTTTTATCTTTTTTAACGTCAAAACAAATCATTTCATTACCTAGTCTGTAGTTATAACTGTTTGGATTTACTTGGCCATCATTGAAGGGACTTATAATTATTTTGCCTTTTTTAACTTGGTTTGTTATTTCACTTCCTGTAAGTATCATACCAATCACACATTCAAGAAATTGATTCTATTTTTTTATAAAATTCTAAAGATAGACTTGTTTTCTTTTCAAATTCTGTTAAGTAATATATTATTTCTTTTGACAAATTCTTATTTGCGCAGGGAAATTCTTTTTTGGTGAATTCTCGCAAAATGTTTTCTAAATCAGTAATAGAAATATTTGTCTTTTTTCGGAAATAACTTAATGATTTGACATATGTACTTAAGATTCTATTTTTTGTCGGGGAATTTTTTGGTCTTAAGCCATCGTCATAAAGCGCAACGGTGGTTATTATTGCATCTTCAAACTTTCTTCTCAAAACTGCTTCTTGATTTTCTAGACCTTGCATTTCAAAGCAATCTATCACATGCCCTAATCCAAAAATTGTTTTTAACATTATCCCTGCCCCAAAAGCGACCTCCACAGCAATATCTTCAGTTTTGTGTTTTATTAAAATTATGTTGCCAACATCAGAGAAATCTTCTAATTTCTTATCCCAAATAGCAAAATTAAAACTATGTCCAATATAATCAATCATTCCCAGTTTGTGTGTATAATATATTTTTGGTCTTGTGTCAAGTTCTATACAACTTTGCATCCCTGCTTTAATACAAGCCTGTACTAGCTTTTCATCTTCACTTGAAATTCTGAGTTTAATATTTTCAGGACTAATATCAAGTTTTGTTTTTAGAAACTCGAAAAATTCGGAACACACAAGGTCTAACCTTGTCGGTAATGTAATTACGCCCAAACTATAAAAATAAGAGGAATATTTGAACGTGTGATTTGCTTTGAAATAGTTGTTTAAGTTCTGATTGCGGACACACTTCTGCGCCATGCAATACCCCACATTAGGAATTTTTCTACTTATTAGATATTTTTTATACACACTTATGTGAGAACCTATGAAATGAATTGTTGAATCTATTCTAGAAGAAATCTTTACCGGCTCATGTTCAAAATAACCTTTCGAACGATAAAACTCTAAAAATAATTCAATTAAACTTGCCATTCGTTTTCTTTGATCTAATGCAGTCCCATTAAGTAGCCCCGACTTTGTGCTGACTGCCATAGGTACTTGCAAACTCGGCTCAACCATGGTTTATTTTACCTCAAATCTGCTTAAAAAAATTACTTTGCCTCACTTTCAGCCGAAAACTTAAAAATGCACTCTAAACCAAAACTTGAACCCCAAAAGTCAAGAATTGATACAACCCTCAATACATAACTTATTTGGCTTAAAGTTTAGAGAAATTGTTTAATTGAAAATTTTTTGGAGCGATAAACAAATAAAAGCCAAGAAAATGAGTATAGTAATTATTGAAAAAGGCTCTGAACCACAAATATCACATTGTTTTGTGTTAGTCTAATGGTGGAATCGTGGCTTTAATAAAAATAACTGATTCAGTACATTACATTCCCGGTAAAACTAATATAGGGGTAGTTAAAATTGGGGAAAACTGTATTCTTATTGATTCGGGTCTTAATGAGGATGAGGGTAAAAAAATCCTAAAAGAATTAGAACATAATAACCTTACTGTGAAAGCAATAATCAACACGCATTCACACGCGGACCATTGTGGCGGAAACAAACTCATTAAGCAAAAAACAAATTGCCAAATATTTGCTCCACAAATAGAAACAGCTTTTATTGAACACCCAATTTTAGAACCAATATCCTTTTTTTCAGGAGCAAACCCAATAAATGAACTAAAAAACAAATTCCTTTTTGCAGAAGAAACGAAAGTTGATGAAGAAATAGGTCCCAGCAAGAAACAAATTTGCGGAAAAGAATTTGAATTTATATCACTTAAAGGCCACTCAATAAATCAAATAGGCGTTGCCTTTGATAATGTACTTTTCTGCGGAGACAGCTTTTTCTCAAAAGACATTTTGGAAAAACACAAAATTCCTTTCTTCATTAACATAAATGAAACAAAAAAAACATTAAACAATCTTGCAAATACCAAGTATTCTTATTATATTCCAAGCCACGCAATACCCATAAACAACATAAGTTCCATTGCACAAGAAAACCTAGAATCAATAAAAAACTGTGAAGAAAAAATATTAGAACTCTTATTTGAACCAAAAGAAACTGATAATTTAATTAAAAATTTTTGCTCCAAAGAACAAATAATCATTACATCAATACAACAATACTTTTTATTAAAAACAACTATTCTTGCATACTTAACTTATCTTCAAGAAATTAACAAAATTATGGTTTCAATAAAAGATAATGTAATTGTTTGGGTAAAAAAAGAATAATTAAAGATTGAAAAAATTTTACACTTCAAGGAGGGATTATATGAAACTGATTCGAGATAATATTCCTAAAATAATGAAAGAAATGGGGAAGCAACCAAAAACCCACATTGCTACTGAAAAAGAATTTGAAGGAGCATTAATTGGAAAGCTTGATGAAGAATTAAAAGAAATTAAAGAAGGAAGAAATGTTGAAGAGGTAGCAGATTTAATCGAAGTCGCCTACACTTTAGCAAAAGAATATGGAGCAACAGAAGAAGAAGTAAATGCTTTGAGAAAACAAAAGAACTTAAAAAATGGGACGTTTGAGAAAAAAATAATTCTTGAATAAAATGAAATTGGGGCAGCATGATGAAAGAAATAGAGGTTTTAGTGGAGTTGCTTGAAGATAAGCAAAGTGCATTAAAAAAGCTTTCAAAAATAGGAAAAGCCAAGCTAAATCAAACGCATGATATTTACTATAGTCATGAACATAATCATAAGCTTAAACCAAAAGGATTTTCTTTCCCAAAAGAATGCTTTAGGATAAGGCTCAAAAACAAAAAATCTTTTCTAGCTTACAAAGTAGATAATTTTGATGAAAAAGGTACCTGGATTTATTCGGATGAATACGAAACAGAGGTAAAGGATTTTAACACAACAAACAAAATAATTGAATTATTAGGATTTACAAAACTAATTGAACTGGAAAACAAAAAATACACGTTTGAAACAAAAGAATACGAAATAGTGCTTGAAGAGGTTAAAGAGTTAGGACTATTCCTTGAAACAGAACTAAAAAACCCTGAAAACCTTGACCCTAAAAAAGTAAAAATCCAAATAAACGAATTCATTAAATCACTCGGGCTGAAAACAAGCAAAGAAATAAACGCTGGCAAACCAGAACTAATGTTAAAGAAAAAAAGGAACCTAATATGAGAACCATTCAACTTGAATGTATTGTTTTTCGAAGGAAAAATGATTCATACGAATTCCTTATCCTAAAAAGAATACCAAATAAAGGTGGGTTTTGGCAACCAGTTTGCGGAGGAATGGAAAAAGAAGATAAATCCTTACTTGATGCAGCTTTTAGAGAATTAGAAGAGGAAGCAAACATCCAAAAAAAAGACATACTGAATGTTTTGGAGGATGTTCATTATTTTGAAATAAATAAACATTATCTAACCAAAAAACCTATTCCTACAATAAAAGAATATGTTTTAGGTTTTGAATTAAACCCCAATACAAAAGTAACAATTAGTAAAAATGTTTCCACAGAACACGATGAAATTAAATGGGTAACCTTTAAAGAAGCATTAAAGCTACTGAAGTGGGAAGATAACAAAGAGGGGTTTAGAAAATTAAACGCATTAATTGCGGTAACACCCCTAAAATAACAAACAATCGAAAAATTAAAGAAACCAAGCGTTCTAATCAGTTAGTGATTAAATGGTTCCAATAAAAATGACTGTTTTGTGCTATATCCAACATAACGGAAAAACGCTTATGCTTCACCGTGTAAAAAAAGGAAATGATGTAAATCACGGAAAATGGAATGGGGTTGGAGGAAAAATTGAGTTCAACGAAAGCCCAGAAGAGGCAGTAAAAAGAGAAGCACTCGAAGAAACGGGTCTTAAAATTGAACCAGTTCTAAAAGGAATAATTACCTACCCTAAAACAAACAATGATGGCTTCTGTATGGCATTTGTTTTTGTTGCAAAAAAAATAAGCGGCGAATTAATTGAATGCAACGAAGGAAATCTGGAATGGGTAAAAGACTCAGAAATAGAAAAACTATGTGTATGGGAAGGAGACCACTTATTTTTGCCCCACCTAAACAAGGAAGGATTCTTTAGCATAAAAATAACTTATGACAAGGAAAAAGTTGTTCAAAAAGAAATATTTCTCTACAAATAGTAAACCAACTATTGTAATTAGTTGATTAATCTTGCGTCAGAACAAGCACTTTAATGCTATTTCTTTCTTTTTTTCTTAGCAATTTTCTTTTTCGTTACTGGTTTTTTTCCTTTTACTAGTAATACTCCTATTACTATTGCAAGTACTATTACAGCAACTATTAATGTTGCATCTGAGATGCTTAAAGTGCTTTCTTGTCCGCATCCTTTTACAGGGTCTGCTTCAAAGGATTTTACGCTTGAGCACCACAAGGATTTTGCATTATAGGTTCCGCCGTAATTCAAATCAGTAACATATACTCCGCTAATATTTGAATCATACACTATAGCGATTGTTTTTGATTCTGAAGTACAATTACTCAAAGGAGTAAATTCTATAACCTTTTGAAGGAAATTACTGCTGTCAAATACTTTTACTCCGCTTAAACCAACAAACCATTTATTATCAATAACTTGTTTTACTAATGAACAAGAAACATTCAGGTATACAGTTGTTTTTCCTTGAGGATTATTCACACAAGCAGAAGAAACCGTTGCATTGAAGCCCAAATCAGCACAAGTTGGATTGAAAGGCGTTTCATCACTGCACCTCTGTACTGAACAACCAGAGTAAACTAATCCATCAAATGCCCTGGCATCAGCACAATAAGTTCTCTGTGCTGTTAAAGGAACAGAATAACGCATCCCTGTAACTGGATTAAAATCTCCTTTTGTTGCACTCGAAGAACAACCAGGAGCAGGGCTAGTTGGAGTGCTAAATTCATCCCAAATCCTTGAAAAATAACTCAATGACTGTGAACCAGGATAAGGGAAAACATCAGGATCAACACAATACGAACTTGAGTCGCACGACAAATTCACGAACACATTCTGAGACATCTCGTCCCTGTCAGGAATAGAAATATCAGAAGCAGTAGGAACAGTATTCACAACAGTAATCACATTAGACTCTGTCCAATCATTATTGGCATAAACAGAACCACTCACATTCTTTGAATCCTTAGCATCCACAACCTGGGCCCTAACCTTATACTTATAACCAGTAGCAACAACAGGCAAATATCTCATAGTAAAATTAAATGAATCACTTAAAGCAGTAGAATTCCTTGACAATGAACCATCAGCACTGAAACTGCTTTGCCCAACGCCAACGCCAGCATAAGCCTTACTCCAACTAGAACCATCAACACTATACAATAACTCGTAATTATACTTAGTCAAACAATTATTAGGACTACTTGCAACAGCAGTAACACTAAAATCACCTGCTTTGTTCAAAAGATTCTTTGCTTCAGAAGTACTAGAATTATCAAGATTAGTTAAAGTAACACTAGTTACCCTATTATCTTGGCATACTTTGCATTGTGAAGTACAATCCCCAGTCCTATAATCGGTTTGGTCATACAAAACATTCTTCACACACTCCAATCCTGCACTATCATCCTTAGTCCCATTACAATCATTATCCAAACCATCACAAGAATCAATAACAGGAGTTACCTCTCCAGCACAAATCACATCCCAAGAACCATTAGAACAAGTTCGTGTTCCACCATGACATAACCCAACACCATCAGTGCCATCAGCACCAGTATAACAATACTTGGAACAAGCCGTACTTACCCCATAAGAAACATTATCCTTATACCCGTCACAATCATTATCAACATTATCACAAGCATTAATAGAAGTAGCACTGCAAATCTCAGGTATGCAAATCTTTCCATCACAATCATTATCAACATCATCATAAATTTGAGCTTGTGTTTCAGTACCACACTTTATTAATCTTGGATTTCCTGAAAAATCACAACTATTATAAAGCCCCGTGCTTCTTGCATTTCCACAGAAATCAGTATAATCACAATCATTTACATACCCATTGCCATCACCTGGAGCTACGTCCCTATGTTGCCCCATAGGAAATCCAAGACATCTATCATCATGACCACAATTAGGATCATCATATACCCCTACATCAAATGGTAAACAAACTTTTCCACAAGGTAAAGTTTGTCCACAAAAGGGAACACACTCTTTTCTTTCAAAACATACATTGAAATCGGTTGAATGAATTTGACTGCTATGCATAGTAAAGGAATAAAAAGTAAGAACAACTGAAGTAGAACCATAACTAGCAGATGAAGGAAGATGAGTTATAGGATTATACCCTGGTATAAATCTAGAATCATAAGTTACAGCACCAGGAAAAGGAAAATCATATTTTGGCTGATAAGGAGAATCTCTTTTAGCACCATAATTAACTGAATCAACCGTCACGGAACACCTACCCCATACCCCATTTGCTACCCACTCACACCAACCAGGCGCATTTGCATTAGCAATAGCACAACCAGGATCTTTAGGAGGATCTTCACGCTCTGGATTAGGCTCAATAGGACAATTTGTAGCATCACCATACAAAGTTCTTCTATATCCGGGAGCACCACTTTCTTCAAATGACAACCAACCATATCTTTCCCCATTACCACAAGAATAATTTGTCACAGCTCCACCATAAATACTAAAAACCCCATCAGATTGAGCAGGAACAATAATAGTCCCAACACCAATAGGAAATTCAACAATAAAGGGCGCAGATATACTTACTTTAGCATCATAATCCCCATCTGAATAATGAATAATTTCAGAAAGAGTACATACACCATCTAATGTACATATACTACCAAGCGGATCTCTACCAGGAAAAGGTATTCTCTCGAAAGCACTAACATAAGTCAGTAAAAAAATAACTAAAATGAAAAAAACCAATGCTTTATGTTTCATTTCTTTCGCCCCTTTAACACGATAAAATACAATCCCAAACAGAGTAATATAATCAATGCAGCCCCCAAATAAATAACTAACTGTGCATCAAAATTACCAACAGAAGGGGCGCTCGAATAAACAAAAAATGTTTTTGAATCAAGTACGTTTCCACTCGAATCAAGTATTTTAGTAGTTACTTGCGGATTAACACAATCAATAACAGAAATTGCTGACAATTCAATTAATTCCTTTTCCCCAGTTAAATTTTCATTCAAAGACTCAATACAATTAGAACCATTTGATTGAACTGAAACAAGTAAAGAAACATTGCTAGGAGGCGAAGAGTTTCTTGCTCCCCCAAATGAATCAGCCGAACCAGACCAAAAAACATTTACTCTAACATTACTTCCTTTTTCATAATAATTTTTATCCAAAGAAACATTTTGTATTGTTGCTGATACTCCTTGTATAACATAGTGGAAACCAACCTCATTTGACACAACATTATCTTTGCCAACAAGTTTGAATTTCAATAAAGCAGTGTAAGCCTGAGGTTTTTCCTGAGCAGGAATTTTTATTAAAATCTTCGATGATTCACCCGCTTTAAGATTAATTACATTTTCTGTTAACGAAGCTGTATCCAATAAAGCGCCAAATGAATCACGAAACCTTGTTTCAAAAACAGGATAAACACTAACATCATTAGAAAAATGATTTATAACATCACAATTCGCGTTAATACTCTCATTAAGAGCAATATCAACACCTTCATTAAGCCTATAGTGATACGGTTCCCCTACAACAGTAACATAACAGGAGCTTGTAATTATTTCAACAAAATCCTCTTCCTTAGCCAAATTAATTGTTCCAATTACGCCTTGAATTAATTCAAGCCCTCTATCATTTTCTAATTTCAATTGAACTTCATAAGAACCAGCCAAATACTTCGGGATACTGACAGAAAATTGTCTGCTTATAACCAAATTTTCCTGCAAAGTAATTACATCATCAATCGATTTCTCGAAAACAACTTTCACATTAGCTGAATTTTTATCAATAAACTGAATACCATAAATAACGTTAGGTACTGATGAAGAATTAGAAGTTGCTAAAAAAGAAACTTTCAAAATGTTATCTTCAATACCCATATTTACATCATAAATTTTTATTGAAACAGGCGTAATCACCTCATTTGCAGCAAACACTGCGCCAACAAGCAGTAAAACAAAAAACATCATTAAGTGTGTTCTTAAACAAATTTCCATGAACAATTAATGCTTTTTGTATATTAAAACCTTTACTTTGTCCTTGTAATTTGAATTAGAATAATAAAGTTAAATTAGTTTATGCACAGTTTCCATTAGAACAGGTTTTTCCTGAAGCTGCACAGTCTTCTACTTCTTTCCAGTAATAAAAGAATCCGCATTCTGGGGAAGAATTGTATGATCCTACATATCTTTTTTGTGAGCCTATTCCGCAAGCGTATACCCCTGAATCAGTAAATTTAATTCCTAGCGAAACTAAATCAGTTCCTGCAAGAGAGGCACAATTACAAGTATTTGACTGGCATGGCTTTACACATCCAACCAAATTATTTGATGCTCTGTAACAAGTGTAACCATAAGCCCCGCCGCAATCAACAGAACCATCAACACTAGCCATGGAAGAACCATTACACCAAACCTCTCCACTATTAGCCGCAACAGCATAATTCACATGATAATATGTTCCACCCAAATTCATTATTTCATTCTTAGGATAACCAATATAAGTAACAGCATTATTCACACACTGATTATTAGAACAAGTTTGATTAGCACCACAAGAACCACAAGTTCCTCCACAACCATCCGAACCACAACCCTTACCAACACAACTAGGAACACAAGGAGCAGGAGACTTTACAGTACCAACCCCCTCATCAATTTGCCCATCACAATCATCATCTTTCCCATTAGCAGTTTCTTGCGGCAAAACAATTGTGTAACTATTCGGACTCAAATACTGAGCTGAACCATTTTTCATCAACAACCCCGCATAAACAGTCAAACCATTCGAAACACCCAAACCAGTAAAATCAAAAACAAATCCATGGAAACCAACATTAGGATCAACAGAAGAATAATCTATATCAGCAGTAAGAGTAACACACTGAGAAGAAATATCAGTAGGAGTAGGAGTCACACAAACATACACAGTTGACTTATAATTAGGATCAGATGGATCTCTCGCATAACCATACAAAGAACAATTACCCTTAGCAGAACTATTACTATATTGGCCAACAATTTTTCCCACATCTGATGTACAACCTTCATCTACTTGCCCATCACAATCATCATCAATACCATTACCACAAATTTCTTGAGGCAAAACAATAGTATAACTCATTGGATCCAAATATTGTACTGCTCCGCTCTTTAATTGCATCCCACCATACAAAACCATTCCATCCGGAACACCCAAACCAGTAAAATCAAGAATAAAACCATGATTACCAACAGCAGAATCCCAAGTATAATTTTTGTTAGCAGTTAAAGAAACACACTGCGAACCAACATCAGTAGGAGTAGCAGTAACACACAACCAAACAGGAGTACTAAAACCCAAATCAGCTAAATCTCCTGCATAACCATACAAAGAACAATTACCCTTAGTTGAACCAGTACTATACTGACCAACAATCTTACCTAAACCAGTAGTACAAACACCACTAGAACAAACCTGCCCGCCAGGACACAAATCACTACCTTCATCTACAGTACCATCACAATCATCATCTTTTGCATTACAAGATTCAGTGCTAGGAAGAACCTCGCCGGTAATACTGCCCCATGAAGCATTAGAACAAGTCTGCGTTCCAGCCTTACAAACACCCACACCCTCAGTACCACTAGGACCAGAATAAAAAGTCCTA